>Ga0081540_1000623_pt1 | contig 33684 bp, 32 predicted proteins | sample TabmetS2T1R1_FD_71024 | JGI IMG/M metagenome (GOLD analysis project Ga0081540, IMG submission 71024) | Tabebuia heterophylla rhizosphere microbial communities from the University of Puerto Rico - S2T1R1 | ecosystem: Host-associated > Plants > Roots > Rhizosphere ...
GAATGCGGCCGGATCGTATATTTATGCAGCGCCGCGATTGGCGCGAGTGCCCGCTTCTGCCGCGTGTAGTGCGCTCTCGCGCGGGCGGCGGCCCGCCGTCACTCAGCTCCCGGTCACCCGCTGCCAGATCTGCCAGCGCACCGTGGCCTGCCGGCCCGGCGCACTCAGCCAGACCCTGACCGACGACTACCGCCGGGCCCATCCCGAAGCGCTCGGCCTCCCCGCCCAGTAATACCCGTATCACCCGTCCGGGCGAGGTGCCGCACGCGTAGCTGCCCCTAAGCTTTAGCCAAGTCCCGGAGATTCACCAGCTGGTCAGGTCACCAGACGCCGTAGATGATGGCGACCTGGCCGGGTGGGGTCGGGGAGTGAGCCGGCAAGGGCGTGAACCGGCCGCTGTCGAGGTCCAGCCAGCCGAACTGGATGCACTGAACGAGGGCGTACCGGCCGCCCGGGGCGAGTGACAGTACCTGGCCGCTGGCGCTGAGCGTGCCCTGGGTGGTCGCGGTAGCGCGCGCGGTCTCGGTGCGCAGCACGCGGACTGGGCCGGCGCCCGCCGTCGGCACCTCGGAGATCTGCACAAGGACGGTGCCGTGGCTGTTGCGGGAAGTGGCTACCAGGACGTCGCGCCCGTCGGGGGTGATCAGCACGCTGTTGATGGTGCCGCTGACGGCTTTCTTCGGCATGATCATCCGTGCGTCCGCCAGGTTGTTGCCGGGGGCTGTTGTGTCGAGCAGCCGGACTCCCTCCATCGTCATGGCGTTGTTGCTCATGCTCTTGGCTTGCTGCCAGGTGAACGCGATCATCCGGTTGCCGTCGGCCCAGGACGGCTGGCCCGGCTGGTACCAGTGGCCCTGCTGCATGGTGGCAGTCCAGGTCCGGACGGTCCCGGTGACCAGGTTGATGACCTCCACCGCGCCGACCATGTACTTCGCGGGGCCGCTATTGGTAGCGCCCAGGCCGTACGAGAAGGACACCGCGAGGCGGGTGCCGTCCGGGGACAGAGCGATGCCCGCGAGGTACGCGTTCACGGGTACTGGATAGGCCGGGAACTCGGTCAGGTGCCCCGGCTTGCCGCCCGCCGAAACCGGCAGCCGGAAGAAGCGATATTCGTCCTTGGGGGCATTCTCCGCGATGGCGAGGATAAAGGAACGGCCGTCCGGGGCGGCGTCGGCAGCCACCGAGGCGGGGAAAGATTTCGTTGTGATCTTGACCGTGCCGGTGATCTTCCCGCTGGCCGTGTCCCGGATCACCGCTTCGGTCACCGGCAGATCGTGGAACTGCTTGTCCGGGACAAAGGTAAACGTAAGGTAGTGCCGCGGTACGGCCGCCGTGACCGGCGCCGCGGCCGGGACCGGAGTCAGCTTGGGTCCGGCCACCAAGACCGCGGACACGGCGACAGCTATGACGGCGGCCGCGGCGGCGAGCGGGAGCAGACGGCGGCGCCAGCGGTGCCCGGGGGCTGGGATCCACAGCGGGCGGAGCTGTCCCGGCTGGACGGTGTCGGTCACGCGCTTGAGCTCGTCACGCAGCAGGTTGTCGATGGAGGGCATTCCTCACGGCTCCTTCGGGAGGGCACGGGCCAGTGCGGCCAGGCCGCGGGAGGCGGTGGACCGGACGGCGCCCTCGCTGATGCGCAGCGTCGCCGCGGTGTCGGCCACGCTCAAGTCCAGGTAGTAGCGCAGGGCGAGGACCTCGCGCTGCCGCCGGGGCAGCGACCCGAAGGCGCCGATGAGTTCGCTGCGCTGCTCGAGCGCGATCGCGGCGTCCGCGCCGTACGGCGGCGGGCCGGCGATCCGGCCCTCGTGCCGGCGTGCGACCAGCCGGCGGCGCAGCACCGACCGGCAGCCGTTCAGCACGGCGGACCGCGCGTAGTCCAGGGCGCTGGACTGCTGGCGCAGGCCGCGCCAGCGACGGTGCAGCTGCTCGAACGCGTCCTGGACCACGTCCTCGGCGGTAGCCAGGTCACCGACCATGAGCAGCGCGAGCCGGACCAGGCCCAGGTGGTGCTCGGTGAACAGCTCGGTCACCGAGCGCGCGGACTCCGCCGCGCTGGGCGTGACCATTGGTCCGCCCTGGTCGACCGGGGTGCCCGGGCTGCGGATGACGTCCGCCGAATCGGTCTCCACGTTTAAAGGGACGCGCGAGGGCCCGGTGGCGCTGCGCGGCCGGGCAGGAAATCTGCGGGCGGCTCAGTGGCCTTCCGCCGGCGTGTGGGATGCCAGAAGTCCGCACGCCCTGTGGACCGCAGCAAAGGCCAGCATCAACGGCAGGGCATGATAGCCATTGATGTCCGTGCGCCTTCTGCACCTGATCTTCATCCGCCGCTGCGGCCAGCTGGTCCCGCCCGGCCGGTCCTCCGCATCCAAGGATGCGGAACTGCTCGTGCTGCGGCACGAGGCCGCCGTGCTAGCCAGCAGCAGCGCCACGTCGATGTGCGGGTCAGATTCACCGAGCACCTCGCTGACCAATGCACGGGCCACCCGCACCTGCTCCGGCACCGCCGGGACCGTCACGCTCCGCCGGACCGCCACGTTGGACATCAAGCCACCCTGTGGGGTGCCAGAAGTCAGCCTGGCCAGTGAGCTGCGGCGATGGACCAGGGCCGGCCATAGGGCAAGATGATCATCCGTGTCCCTCCGCCTGCTCTACCTCATCTTCGTCCGGCTCTGCAACTGGCTGGTCCTGCTTGGTCGGTCATCGGCCTCCAAGAATGCCGAGCTGCTCGTGTTGCGGCACGAGGTCGCCGTGTTGCGCCGCACCCATCCGCGCCCCGGCTGGACTGGGCCGACCGCGCGTTCCTCGCCGCGCTGGTCCGGCTCCTGCCGGCACGGCTGCGGATGCACCGGCTGGTCACGCCCGGCACCGTCCTGCGGTGGCACCGTCGCCTGGTCGCCCGGAAGTGGCTATCCGAACCGGATCGGGCGGCCGCCGGTCAGCGCCGAGATCGCTGCGCTGATCGAGCGGCTTGTCACCGAGAATCACGGCTGGGGATACAAGAGAATCCAAGGCGAGCTGCTCAAGCTCGGCCACCGGGTCGGCGCATCAACCATCCGCCGCGTCCTGAGGGCGCTTAGGATCCCTCCGGCACCGGAACGGCGTACCGGCACGACCTGGCGGAAGTTCCTGCACAGTCAGGCATCGACGATGCTCGCCACCGCAAACGTTGCCCTCATGCACCGTCGGCCATCGCCGGGTCAGCCACCTGCGGCAGCATAGGTCGCGATGATCGCGCCCGTGCTGGTCACCTGGCTGCCGGCCAGCCGCAGCGATCGGAGCGCGCTGTCGTCGCGGAAGAGGCGCTTGCCGCCGCCCACCACCAGCGGGTCGATCATCACCCGGAGCTCGTCCACCAGGCCCAGGGCCATCAGGGTCTGGGCGAGCCCGGGGCTGCCGATGACATGCAGGTCCTTGCCCTCCTCCGCCTTCAGTGCGCGCACGGCCGCACCGATGTCGCCTCGCAGCAGCCTCGAATTCCGCCAGCCGAGCGGCTCGTCGAGGGTCGTCGAGGCGACGTACTTCGGCAACGCGTTCAGGGGCTCGGCGAGCACCTGCTGCTCTTCCGGCGCGTCCGGCCAGTGGGCGGCGAAGATCTCGTACGTGCCGCGCCCCAGCAGGTAGCCGCCCGCGCCGCGCACGTTCTCGATCACCCAGTTCATGGACAGGTCATCGAAGTAGCGGGTGTGCCAGCCGCCGTGCCCGAAGCCACCGGTCACGTCCTCGTCGGCATAGCTGGGAGCCTGCACCACCCCGTCCAGCGTCATCCACTCGTTCGCGATCACTTTCCGCATCCCGGCCTCCTACGGTCGTTGTCCGCCGCTCCCGCGTTCGCGTCGCGGAACAGCTCTGTCACCCGCAAGGACGGAGCCAGGCGCCCGTCTTCGACATGACCCACAGTCTGGGTATCGCCACCTGCGCCTATCCGCCCAAGGATTGCCAGGTCCATGAATCGTGATCTAGCCGCCGACCGCGAGGATCTTGTCCAGGTTGGCCAGCACGGCTTCCCAGCCGGGGCCAGAAACAATCAGGCGGGGTCGGCTGCCTTATCAAGGGGAACCTTTGCGATGTCGGCAGCCCGGCGCGCCCAGGGCAGCTCAACTTGCGGCCGCCCGGCCTGCAAATTTATGCACCGCAGTCCTGAACGGAGAATGCGCACATCTGCCGCCGACGGCACGACGGCCGCCGCGCACCAAGATAAGCCTGGGCGCTCCACCCGCGGGACCAGCAGGACCAGCCCTGAACGGAGACGACGCCATGTGATCACTGCCCGCCCCCTGTCCCCGCCGCCCGATGATGCCGGATGAGCCCGGCCGGCCCAAGGGCGCTGCGCGTCGCTGCGCGACCGGCCTCCGGCCGGCCCTGGACCCCGGGCCGGCCCATCCAGGACCAGGCAGCAGCCGGGGCCAGGGGAGACACATGACACACTCCGGGCCGGCGCCATGCCCTGCCCGACTGCCGCAGCCAGCATCTGCCACCGTTGACGCAAGCCCGGAGCACAGATAAGCAGGGCCCGGCCTGGCTGCGCTGGGTGCTCAACCAGGCAGCGCAGACCGCCAAGCGGTCCCCGGACTTCGCTGCCACCTACTCGAGCATCGCGAAGCGCCGGGGCAAGGAAATCGCCACCATCGCGATCGCCCGCAAGCTGCTGACCCGCGCCTGGCACCTGCTCGCCGACATGCAAGCCACCAGCATGGATGGGCCGCTGCAGCGGCCATGACGACGGGAGGGCCGCCAAGCCCCGGGTGCGCTCGCTCTTGCGGCATGAGCCGGCCGCCAGGCCGCGCTCGATCATTTGACTGAGCAGCCCGGTCCCGGACACATGGTCATGGCAGCCGCCCGCACGCCGGGCCGGCGCCGGATGGGTGCTTGTGAGACCACTCCGCCAGCCACGCACCGGGAACACGCACCCGGCCCCTGACAAGCCAACCGCAACCGACCCCCCTTCCCCGCCCTCGATGATCTTCCGCCGCTCGCCGGCGTCAAGCTCGTTCGTCCTCGCCGCTGCGCGGCTGCGGGCGCTCCAGCTTGACCCCTGGCCGCTCGGCAGGAAACCCGGGCAGCTGCGAGGAAGGATCCAGAAGAACAATCAGCCCAGCCCGGCGGCGCGCCTAGTCCGAACTTCCCCCCACTTTGAAACGAGCAGGGCGTCGGCCTGCGGAAACGAGCGGTGTTCTGATGTTGGCTGACTACGGGTGCCCGAGGCGGCAGGAGACGCCGAGGAGCTCGAGGGCGCGGCGTTGGACCGGCGTGGGCGTGGTGATCAAGGTGAACCCTGGCAGGCCCTGGGCGGGCTGGATGCGGTTGGCGGCGATGGTGGCCAGGTCGGCGAGCAGGGTGGCGAGGCTGTGCACCGGCTGGCCGCCGGCGGTGTGCTTGGTGGCGTCTTTGGCCCGGGCCGAGGGCGAGCGGCCGGCGGGGGCGACCGGGCTGGGCCGGGCGGCCCGGGCGGCGGCGGGGTCGTCGTCTTTGAACAGCATGGGCGCGAGCCGCTGCTGCATGTGCCAGGTGAGGTAGCAGGCGAGCAGGCGGATCAGCACGTGGGCCTTGACCCGGTCTTCGAGCCGGTGCCGGATCGGGCGGATCAGCAGGTCGGTGTTCAGGCCGCGGAACACCCGCTCGACGTTCTCCAGCGCCTTGTAGGACTCCACCGTGCCGGCGGCGGGCAGGGTATCGGCGGGGAGGCTGGTGCGGATCACGTAGATCCCGTCCAGCGCCGCCTCCTCGGCGATCTTCTGCTCATCTCGCCGCCAGGCCAGCCCGTCGCCGGTGATGTTGATGATGAAGTGCTTGGCGACCTTCTTGGCGTTGATCACCTTGCCCACGGCCAGGGCGATCTTGTCCTGGCCGCGCAGCGGCCGGCGGGCCCGCCGGGTGGCCGCGGCGATTTTTTCCAGCGCGGCCTCGGTGGCCGCCAGCAGCTCGCCGCGCTTGCGGGCCCGCTCGGCGGCCAGGAACGGGTTGTAGCAGGCGATCAGCCGCTCGCCCGGGTAGTCCGGGCTGGTGATCTCGGCCATGTCGGCCTGGTCGAACAGCGTGGGCTGGATCGTCCCGCCGGTCATCAGCGCCTTGATCGCCGGGCCGCGCAGCGCGGTGATCCAGTCCAGGTTCGCGGGCTGGAGATCGTCGCGGATCCGGGCCTTGGTCAGCATGCCCCGGTCCCCGACGACCGCGACGTGGGCCAGCCCGAACCGGGACTTGAGCTTGGCCACCTGGCTGGCCACGGTGGCCGGGTCGCCGGTGGCGCCGGAGAACACCTCCACCGCCACGGGGATCCCCTCGGTGCTGGTCAGCACCCCGTAGACGATCTGCAGCCGGCCGCGCACCCCGTCCCGGGCGTGGCCGATCTGGCCCAGCGGGCAGGTCCGCCCCTCGAACGCGGCGCTGGACACGTCATACAGCACCAGCGTCCCCTCGCGCAGGTGCCGGGCGGCCAGCGCGTCCTCGATAGAGCGCTGGCGGGGCAGCAGCCAGTCCATCGCCGCGTACAGGTCGTCCTCGTCACACGAGCCCAGGCCGAGCACCTCGCCCAGTGAGCTGGCCGCGGTCTCGGCGCGCAGCCCGCGGGCGGTGGCCAGCTTGGAGGACCCGCCGGTCACCGCGGCGGTGATCATCGCGACCACCAGGTCCCGCTGCCGGGACGGTGCCGGGCCGATCAGCTCCTCCAGGCCCAGGGACCGGATCGTGCCGAGCACCGCGGCCACGTGCCCGTGCGGCAAGCTGCGGGTGACCTCGATCATGGCCTCCAGCCCGGCCGGGGGCAGGCCCTTCAGCGCCCGCGCCAGCGCCTCCACCTTGGCCTCGGGCCAGGACGACAGGTTGGCCACGGTCCGGTTCTTGACCTTGCCGCCCTCGCGGTAGCTTTCCCGCAGCAGCACCGCGGGCGGGGAGTTCCGGTTCGGCACCCTGGTCACGTACATGACTTCTATTTTAGCCAGTTGCTGCCCGTGAGACAGCTAAGACACGCCGATATACATGACTACGAAAATGACCATGAAGGGCACGCCATGCCTGGTCACAGGCAAAACGGGATCCTCGGCACCCACAACTCAGGGGAAGTTCGGCCTAGTCACCGGGTCGGGTTCGTACGCTCTCTTGACACCGGTGGCCCTTATGGGTGCCGCAGACAGGTTGGTCCTTCGGATCACCATGAGCTGTATTCACGACGCTCGCCACGGGGCCGTGTATCGCCACCTGACGGTCCGGCCAGATCTGGACCAGCAGGTTGCACCCAGCCGCTTACGTGGAAATCCGCGTTAGCTGCCGGGGGTGACCAGGCCGGTTTCGTAGGCCAAGACGACAGCTTGAACGCGGTCGCGAAGGTCGAGCTTGGTCAGGATCCGTCCGACATGGATTTTGACGGTTCCTTCGGACAGGTGCAGTTCGGTAGCGATCTCGCGGTTCGATCGTCCGGTGGCGAGTTGGGCGAAGACGGTCTTCTCCCGGTCGGTGAGCTTGCTGAGCACGGCATCTCGGTCGTCTTGCCGTCCTGGATGGGGGAGCATGGGCACGAACTGGTCGATGAGCCGCCGGGTGGCCGTGGGGGCGAGCACCGCCTCGCCGGCGGCGACCGTGCGGATGGCGCTGAGCAGTTCGGCCGGGGGGGCGTCCTTGAGCAGGAAGCCGCTGGCACCGGCCTTGAGGCCGGCGAAAACGTACTGGTCCAGGTCGAAGGTGGTCAAGATGAGGACCTTGCTGGTCCGGCTGGCGGTGATCGCGGCGGTCGCCTGGATCCCGTCCGTGCCGGGCATCCGGACGTCCATCAGCACCACATCGGGGCGCAGTGACGATGCCATGCTGATCCCGGTCGCCCCGTCCGCGGCTTCGCCGGCCACCTCGAGATCGGGCTCGGCCTCCAGGATCAGCCGGAAACCCATGCGGAGCAGGGACTGGTCATCGACGAGCAGGATCCGGATCATGGGGCGTCGCCGCCGTCCAGGTGCAGCCGGGCGGTGACTCGCCAGCCGCCTGACTGGCGGGGGCCGACCTGCACGGCGCCGCCGTAGGCGTGGACTCGTTCCTGTATGCCGACTAGGCCGCCGCCGACGTGCGCGGCCGCGGTAGCGCCCGCGCCGTCATCGTCGATGTCGACCTGCAGTTCGCCGGGCAGGAACTGCAGGCGCACCGCGGCGCGGGCGCCCAGGCCGCCGTGCTTGAGCGTGTTGGTGAGGGCCTCCTGCACCAGCCGGTACACCGTGAGCTGCACCCCGGGCGGAACCTCGGGCACGGCCCCGTGGATCTCCAGCGTGGTGTCCAGTCCCGCGGACCGGACCTGCTCGATGAGCGCGTCGAGCTGGGCCAGGTCGGGCACCGGCTGAAGGGCCTCGCCCTGGTCCTGGCCGGGGCGCTGGCGCAGGACGCCAAGCAGCCGGCGGGTATCGGCCAGCGCGCGGCGGCCGGTCGCCGATACTCGGCGCATGACCTCGGTGGCCCGCTCCGGCGAGGTCGCCGACGTGGCGATGGCCGCGTCGCTCAGGGTCACCATCACGGTGAGGTGATGCGCCACGATGTCGTGCATCTCCCGGGCGATCCGGGCGCGCTCGGCGGCCGCGGCCAGCGCGCCTTGCTGGTCCCGCTCACGTTCCAGCCGCTCCGCGCGGTCACGCAGTTCGGCCAGATAGGCGCGCCGGGTAGAGAAGTACAAGCCCAGCCCGAGGGCGGCGGCGAGCAGCCCGGACAGTGAGATCGCGCCGGTCCACCAATTGGCGCCGCCCACCCAGATCGCCCCCGCCACGATGGCTACCTCGAGCACAATCGCGCACGCCAGTGCCTCGCGACGCGGTCGTGTGGCGGCCACGGTGTACAAGGCGATGAGCAGGGCCGCTCCGTTGAACGCGCGGACTTCGGGCCAGAGCCCGGCGGCGAGGTTGATGGCCAGGATGACGCCGAGCACCGGGACGGGCCAGATCCGCCGGACCACCAGCGGGGCGGCCGCCAGCGCCAGCACGACTACCGCCGCCACGTGCGGGCGGGTGTGGTCGTGGACCGCGGAGGGCACTGCCGCGACCGCGGCCAGCAGGGCAACCAGCACGTCGAATACCCAGCGGCCCGCTGTGCGGTACGCCGGGTATCCGACGGCCCCGAACTTCCTCATCCCGGTTATTGTCTCCCCGGATCAGGCGTCCGCGCGTCGCAGCCGCCACGCGGCGGCGGCGATGAGGACCACCGCGTACCCGCACAGCAGCGCGAATCCGCTCCATGGCGACAGCGCTCCCGGCACGTTCCCCGCCCCGCCCCACAGCACATCCCCGGCGGTGGAGGGCAGGTACGGCGTCAGGTGGGTGCTGATGGAGGTGGGCAGCAGCTGGGTCAGCGGCGGGATGACGAAGAACACCCCGGCAAAGGTGGCGATCCCGGCCGCGGTATTGCGGAACAGCGCGCCCAGCGCGACGCCGATCATGCCCGCCACGGTGACGTACAGGGCAGCGCCGATGACCGACCGCAGGGCACCGGGAGCGGTGATGGCCGCATTGAGGTGGTGGCTGCTCAGCAGCGCCTGCCCGAGGAAAAAGGAGACGAAGCTGGCGACGAGCGCGATCGAGAACATCGAGGCCGCGAAGACGACCAGCTTGGCCCACAGTACCGGCAGGCGACGCGGGACGGCGGTGAGCGAGGAGCGGATCATGCCGGTGCTGTACTCACCGCTCATCATCAGCACGCCCAGCACGCCGAAAGCCACCACGGCGAAGGTGACGCCGGCCAGGCTGACGCTGACGGGGTTGAAACTGGCCTTCTCGGCCGCGCTGAAGGTGCGGTACTGGCTGGCGCTCACCGCCGAGAAGATGGCGCCGAGGCCGATCATCAGGACCACGCCGGCCAGCATGGTGTAGACGGTGGAACGCAGCGAGCGGAACTTGGTGAACTCCGACTGCATCACCCTGGCCTGGGTCACCTTCAGCGCGGGCGGCCGCGTGGCAGCGGGGGCGAGGACGGCGCTCATCGGGTCGTCACCAGCTCGGCGGCGTGGTGCGAGCGGAAGTCGACAGAATCGTCGGTGAGCTGCATGAATGCCTCCTCAAGTGTGGCGTTCTGGGCGGTCAGTTCGAAGATGGGCAGGTGCGCCCGCCAGGCGGCGGCGCCGATCTGCTCCGCGGTCAGCCCCTGCACGTGCAGGATGTCGGACTGCTCGCTGGTCACGGTGATGTCGGGTGCGAGCAGCAGGTCGCGCAGCTCGGCTGCCTGCGGGGTGCGCACGGTCACGGCGCCGCCGCCAGCCCGGGCCACGAACTCCTCGACCGTGGTATCGGCGATCAGCCGGCCGCGGCCGATCACCACCAGCCGCGTCGCGGTCAGGGCCATCTCGCTCATCAGGTGCGAAGACACGAACACGGTGCGGCCTTCGGCGGCGAGGTCCTTGAGCAAGTTCCGGACCCAGAGCACCCCCTCCGGGTCCAGCCCGTTGACCGGTTCGTCAAGGACCACGACGCGGGGATCGCCCAGCAGCGCCGAGGCGATTCCCAGGCGCTGGCCCATGCCCAGGGAGAACCCGCCGACCCGCTTGCCGGCCACGTCCCGCAGGCCGACCATGTCGATCAGCTCGTCGACCCGGCGCTTGCTGACCCCGTTGGTCTGGGCCAGCGCCAGCAGGTGGTTGCGCGCCGACCGGCCGGTGTGCACCGCCTTCGCCTCCAGCAGCAGGCCCAGCTCAGCCATCGGAGCCCGGGCCGCGCGGTAATCCCTCCCGTTGACCAGGACCCGGCCGGTACTTGGCGCATCCAGGCCGGCGATCATCCGCATCGTGGTGGACTTACCGGCCCCGTTCGGCCCGAGAAATCCGGTCACGACGCCGGGCTGAACGACGAAATTCAGGCCGTCGACCGCCAGTTTCTCGCCGTATCGCTTGCTGAGGTTTTCTACCTCGATCATCGTCCGTCCTCCATCAGTCACGCCGGCAAACCCCGGCACGACCAAACAGTAAGAACGGGTAGCCCGGCACCGCGTCGCCCGATCGGCCAAAACCTCAACCCCGGCATATGCCTGAAGGCCTACACCCCGACCTCCCCGCAGGCTACGAGGCCTGACTTGGGTGCCGGCATCGGCGGGCATGCCGGTGCAGGTGCGGTGGCGGCCGGACTGACCGCCCTCGCCAGCCGGCATACGCTCCGGACCCGATGGCTGGCCAGGACACGCGAACAGGCCGGGCTGACTGACAACGGGCGACTTATCTGGCACGGGACAGGAACGCACTCATGCCGAAATGAGGGCGTTGTCGTGGCGCATATCTATCCATGCATTGGAATACTCACTCACGATCTTCTAGCCTTGCGGAAATCCGCCGTGGAGTATTTCCATCGTTCTGGTAGGAAATCATATCGCCGACTATGAACTGCCTGTCGATGGCGGATTCGGCGTGGTCGACGGGCGCAGAACGGCCAGTTCGGGCACCCGCATATTCTGTGCCGCCCGTCCCGGGCGCAGGCGGGATCGGTCTGTGGTTGTGCCCCGGGCCGAGGGTCAGGCTGGGCGGGCATCGCGCTCACGTCGGCAGCTTGCGCGCGGATGGCCGGGGGGGCGGCGTGCCCGAGGGGCCGGCGCGCGAGAGGGTCAGCGGGTCAGGAGCGGGGCGATGGACTGAACGCTTTCGGCCGGCGCGCCGGGCATCGCCCAGAAAACGTGGTCGACGGCCAGGTGGTCCAGCCGGTCCAGATCGCCCGCGACCTGCTCGGGCGAGCCGGTCAGTGGTGCCCGTTCGTCCAGCGGTGTCGCGGTCACTGCCCCGTTGACCTGCACCACGACAGGGCCCGCGGGATGCCCGGCGGTCCGCGCCGCCTGCCGGTACGCCTCGATGGCGCCGGTCAGCGCGTCCCAGTCGAAGATCACCAGGGTCACCCCGGCGCCGAGCCGGGCCGCGCGCTCGATCGCGGCGGGTGCGACACCGCCGACCAGCAGGACCGGGCCGCCCTCGCGCACCGGCTTGGGGCCGATCTCGCACTCGGGGATCCGGTAGAAGCGCCCCTCGAAACGCACCGGGTCAGGCCCCCACACGGCCCGCATCGCCCGCACATGCTCCTCGAAGCCGGCCCCGCGCCGCTTCATCGGCACCCCGGCGGCCTCGAACTCCTGGGACATCCAGCCCTGCCCGACGCCGGCCAGCAGCCGCCCGCCGCTCAGCCGGTCCAGGGTGGCGATCCGCCGGGCCAGTACCACCGGGCTGTGGAACAGCGCGTCCAGCACGCTGGTGCCCAGCGTGATCCGTTCGGTGCGGGCGGCGACATGCCCGAGCACCTCCAGGGGGTCATAGACGTTGGCGAACCCCTTCGGCGGGTCCATCACCGGCCCGCCCTCGCCGCCCATCGCGATCGGCACGGCCGGCCGCAGCAGCCGCTCGTACGTCCAGACCGAGCCGAGCCCGGCGCGTTCGGCCTCCTCCGCCACCTGGACGATCGCCTCCGGCGCCGCGTGCTCTCCGCCGGTGGGGAGGCCGACTCCCAGCTGCACACCGCTCATTCTGCTGCCCTCCGTCCGCACAACCCCTTCGGTCATGCCTACCAGGACAGACCGGGCGGACAGCGCGAACTCATCGGTGCGGACGGTGGCGCTGGGGCGGCAGGACAGGACGGCCGGTATCACGAAGGCGGTGTGACGCGGAGCGCGGCGACGAGGGCGAGAGCGAACAGCTGAACCTGGAACCCGATATCGAGGTGGTCGCCAGGCGCCAGCCGGCGAGAGCCCGGTAGAACATGACTCTATTGCGAGCCCGTTGAATTCAAGAGTGTGCCCCGCGGCTCGGATGTCAGCGCGCCTCGCTTGGCTGTTCCGGCTCTGACCGGGAAGGGGGACGGCATGATGCAGGACCATGACGTAGCTCGCTGGCGGTTGCTCAGTAAGCACCTGGTCTGGCCCTACGCCGTTTCGGCGCGCGAGGCTGTCGGTTCGCTGCTGGCCGTCCAGGCGGAGAATCCCAGTCAGGCGGCCTGGGCGGTGGCCTCGCGTACACAGAACCCGGACCAGGCCGAGCTGGCGGCTCTCCTCGACGACGGCGCTGTCCTGCGCACGCACGTGCTGTGGCCGACGTGGCACTTCATACGGGCCGAGGACGCCGGCTGGCTCCTCGACCTGACCGGTCCCCGCCTACGGCGGGTCACCGGCCAGCAGCTACACAACATCCATGGCCTGGACGAGCGTGCCATCGGCCACGCTGTTGCCGCCGTCACGGAGGCATTGGCGAGCCGAGGACAGCTCACCCGCGCGCAGCTGGCTGACGAGCTGCGCGATCGCGGTATCGCAGGCGGCGGGCAGATGCTGATGATCCTGCTGGCCCACGCCGAACTGGACGGGCTGATCTGCAGCGGAACAATCGCCGGCGGCGAGCACACCTATGCGCTCATGGACGAGCGTGTGCCGGCACCACGCCGGCTGGCGCGGGCTCAGGCCCTGGCCGAGCTCGCTCTGCGCTATTTCACCGGGCATGGCCCGGCGACCGAGCGAGACCTCGCCTACTGGGCCACGCTCACCCTCACCGACGTGCGCGCCGGCCTGCAGCAGGTGCGTGATCGGCTCGACTCGTTCCAGCACGACGGGCGCATCTTCTGGCACGCCCCCGGCGATGCCCCCGGCGGACCGCAGCAGCCCGCAGCCCACCTTCTGCAGATCCTCGACGAGACCTACCGCGGCTACCAGGACTCCCGCTGGGTGCTCGATGCCGCCGGGCACGTTCCGCGCACCCGGGAGACCGCAGCCGGGATGGCCCTGGCCGATGCCCAGCTCATCGCCTCCATGCGGCGCACCGTCACCCACGATCACGTGCGGTTCGACCTGCGGCCTTACCGGGCCCTGACACCTGCGGAGATCGAAGCCCTCGACTAGGCCGCCAGACGGTACGGCGAGTACCTGCGGCTCAGGGCCCGGATCACCCTGCCGTGACCCTCACGCTCGATCCCGGCAACGGCATTGAACGCCCTGCCGCACGACCCGGGGTCGGATGAGGATGCGCGGTATCGCCTTGCCGGCTACCCAACCGGGGCGTCAGTATGACGCCGGGTGGACCGGGTTGGCTAGCGTGACGCTTCATAGACATGAAACTCGAGGTCGTTCCCATCCCGGTCCACGATGTCGATGCCGCAAAGGACTTCTACACCCGCCGAGTCGGCTTCCACCTCGACCACGACGTCAGACCCAGCGAGACCATGCGGGTTGTGCAACTGACCCCGCCTGGCTCGGCATGCTCGGTGGTGATCGGCGAGGGCCTGCCGCTGGGCGAGCCGGGCTCGGTCAAGGGAGTCCAGCTTGTGGTCGAGGATCTTGACGTGGTCCGCAGCGACCTGGCCGGGCGGGGCGTCGCCATCAGTGAGGTGCAGCAGATGGGCCCCAAAGGCACGCACGCTACTGCTTCTTCGAAGATTCTGATGGGAACATGTGGGCGGTCCAGGAATACAAGCGCACCTAGCTGCTGGGAGCCGTCCCCGGCAGCAGCCCCTCCCCTCAACCGCTGGTCTGGCAGCACCGCTCAGCGAGATCATCTGACCGGCTCGGCATGCCTCGCAGGCGCGCAGAACATCCAGATCCGGAATGGCGCCCGCCTCCATCAGACCACGGCACCCGATCGACCATATCGGCGCCGATGTGTGCAGCGTCAGGTCGAGTAACGATTACACAGTGTGGGAGCCAACCGCAGGATCGGCTTGCCGTGGCCATGCGGGCCGGCTCCGGTAGCCGTGCTCGGGACGGTCCTTGTGTGAGCCTGTCCGGCTTGAGGTCGCCGCTGGCGGCCGGCAGCGTTTCGGCCATGGCGGGATTCCCGGTGCCCAGGTACCCGGCCGAGACCGCGGGCCGTGATCGCGGCGTTGCACGGTGGATACCGGGCCTGCCGGTGATCGTGGCCGGCCTGGCCGGCCGGTGGTCGCTGCGGGTGGGTGAGCCGTTCCAGCCGGGCGGGCAGTGTTCATGGACGGCGCCGGTCACCGGCCCGCGTAGCGCCGATCTGGTGCTCAACATAGCGTTCCGGTTCCCGGGTGGCGAGGAGCGGGCTGAGGCAGCCGCGCTGGCCGCGCAGCCGGAACCGTGGCTGGTTATCGACCCCAAGCCCTATGTCGGCGACCCCGCCTACGACTTGCTGCTGCACATGCTCAATTGCGAGGACCGGCTGGCCGCCCACCCAGCGGGCTGGCCAACCGGATGGCGGCACTGGCCGGGATTGACGCCCACCGGGTGCGGCAGTGGCATCCGCCCGCGGCGTGCAGGAGTCGATCGGCTCACCGCTCATGTGCCAGGCTGGCGGCGCGGCTCGCGCCCGCCTGACCCGCCGCCACCGCGGGGACGTCAACCTGGCTCTTGACGACACGCTGGGCACCCGGATCTGGACACTCGTGGTCCGGGTCGGCAGGGAGCGAATTTGCGATGTAACTGCGACATAGGAGGCGAGCGCGTAACCTGGCATTGGTGGCGGAAAGCCCTTGCCCTCCCCCCCGGGGCCGGGCTTTCCGCTGCGGCACCCGCCGACCTGGCGCACCGCCGGCATGAGGCCGTTGCGCGCCTACCCGGCCGGCGGGGCTGCCGCCGCGCAGGCCGCCGCCCGTGGGCGTCGATCCACGCGCACACGTGAGCCCGGTCTCGGAACGGCAGGACGGCCCACCGTACTGCCGCCAGCCAAGACCACGCAGAACCTGGTTAACAACTTCCTCGGGCAGACGACGGACGCGAACGGGAATACGCCCAACGCAATGGGTCCGGTGATGGCCAATGCCGGAGACGGTCCCGGTGGAAAGCTGCGCCGAATGCCGATGAAGCCCTTGCAGGCCGAGGCGGATCTCTGCATCGCAGGCCTGCCGAGGGGCGACTGGACGCAGGAGGTGATTAACACGCTCCGGTCCAGCCGCACCACAGTGATGAGGTCTGCGCCACGCCATCAACGCCGTAGGCGCAGCAGGTTGAGCAACGTCTGCAGTGACGAGAGGAAAATTCCCGTGAAACGACCGAGCAGGCAGCAGATACAAGACGCGCTGGAGGGTGCCGCGAATGCACGGATGGAGCGACTGGCGCGCGGTGAGCGCGAGCCTCTCGATGACTGGCCCGACGGCCCGCCAGAAGGGGACAGCGAGGCCATGGAGCACTACCTCGCCGCGTTCCGCGACTGGCATGAGAAGCACGTCGGCCCGGTCACCGATGCCGACTTTCAGCGAGTGAGAGCTGACCACGGACTGACCTGACCTCGCCCGCCGAGCACGCGAGACCCTCCGGCCGGCCTCTTCGGGAGGGTCTCGCCTTGCCCGCAACCCGAAACCGGGGTGCTGACGGCACGGTTATCTGCACGCCAGGTCATGATTAACGGTAGTGCTCTTTCTCCACCTCTGTCATTCGCGGGCTGCGATCATGGCCGGCGCGGAACCGCGCGGTCCCGGCGGAGGGCCACATCGAAGCGAGCACGACCGACCGGCGGCCATCACAGAGGGCAACCGGACTCCCCGGCTCGCTACACAACCGTCCGCTACCGAACGCCGACTCGGCGTGAACGGTGACCGCGCTCTGGCGGCAGACCGCCGCGCGCTGAACGTCCAGTTCTGGACCCCGTCTACGGACGAACGTGCGCCGGCAACCCGAATCGGGTGAGGTCGGCAGCCAGGAAGGCGACGATGTCTGACACGCGTCCGTCGAGCAGCGTGAGGACGTCGAGGCCGCCGGGAATGTACGCCCCGGCGGCGTCGTCCCAACGGTAGGTGCCGAACGCGATCTGGCCGTTGGCCCTGGTGGGCAGGAACCGCCAGCGCGATTGCAGCGGGTCGCGGAGCAGGAAGGCGCGGATCTCGTCCTGGCCCTGGTACCACTGGGGCAGCGGCGGCATCGAGTAGCGCGCGTCGTCGGCGAGCATGGCGACGATCGTATTGACGTCGCCCGCCTGCCAGGCGTCGGCCCAGCGGGCGGCGATGTCATTGACGGCGGCGTCCCCGAGGTCGCGCAGCACGGTCTGCTGGGTCGGCGCGGCCGAGCCGATCGCCTTGCGCGCCCGTTGCAGCGCACTGTTGACCGCGGCCGTTGACGTATCAAGCTGCTCGGCCACCTCGGCCGCGGAGAAGCCGAGCACATCGCGCAGGATCAGCGCCGCCCGCTGGGTCGCCGACAGGTGCTGCAACGCTGCGACGTACGCGAGTTCGATGGTCTCGCGGGCAAGGTAGTGCGTCTCGGGCGAGACGTCGGGGTAGGGCTCGAGCCAGCTGATTTCGGCCGCAGGGGTGCCAGCCGCGACGCCGGCAGGCAACTCACGCCGGCGGCGCTGCTCGATGGCGGTGAGGCACCGGTTAGTCGCGATCTTGTAAAGCCATGCGCGGACGAAACCGCGCTCGTCGAGGCTGCCGACGCTGCGCCACGCGCGCGCGAGCGAATCCTGCACCGCGTCCTCGGCGTCGTGCAGGGAGCCGAGCATCCGGTAGCAGTGGGCCTGCAGCTCGCCGCGGTACGGCGCTACCAGCTGCTCGAAGGCGCGGGCGTCGCCGGAGCGCGCGGCATCGATCAGCGCGGCGGGCGCGGTCATGGGCCGACCTTACCGGTCGCGATGAATTCCCGCCCCGGCCCGGGTTCCACGGGTGAGAACTCAGACAAGGAGGAGCGGCATGACCGACGAATAGCAGCGAACAGACACGTCGATACAGGATCCGGCTAGGAAAGTGAGACGACCGATGGCGACCCGCGATGGCAGTGCTAAGTGGACAGGCGATTTGAAGACGGGCTCGGGTGAGCTGACGGTTGGTGAGGGCGCATGGACGAGCGCCTACTCGGCCCGGTCCCGCTTGGCTGGTGTCCTGCCGGGGTTCGAGGACGGCGAAGGAATCAATCCTGAGGAGCTGCTCGCCGCTGCGCACGCGGCCTGCTTGTCGATGGCGCTCAGCCTCGGACTCAGCGACGCCGGTCATCCACCCTCCTCCATCAAAACGACCGCTCGCGTCCGCCTGCGCATCGTTGGCGGTGCGCCGGCGATCCAGCAGATCGATCTCAACACCGAGGCAGATGTGCCCGGATTGGACCAGGAAGAATTCCAGGACCACGCGGAGCGGGCGAAGACAAGCTGCATCATCTCCCGCGCGCTCGGCGGCGTGGGGCAGATCAACCTGTCTGCCACGCTCGCTTCGTGAATCAAGCCGGACGGCCCAGACGCGACCGAAGGAGACGCCATGCAGATCCGCTTTCCGGGCGAGCCAGCCCAATACCGGACGGCCCGCGATCGCCTGCTCGAGCGCGAGATCGAGCTCCGCCGCGCGATGGAGGCGGTGGCCGTCGCCAGGCGCGCGCTACCGCCCGGTGGAGCCGTGCCCGAGGACTACGTCTTTGAGGCCGCAGGTCCAGACGGCAACGCCAGCCACGTGCGCCTGTCGGAGCTCTTCGCGCCGGGCAAGGATTCGCTCGTCATCTACAACTTCATGTTCCCGCGGGGCTACGGGGGACCGCGTCCGGGGCCGGCCAGCGGTGAGACGGCCCTGTTGCCACTGGAGGAGGGCCCGTGCCCGTCCTGCACCGCGCTGCTGGATCAGCTCGACGGCGCCGCGGGGCATGTCAGCCAGCGGCTCAACCTCGCCGTCGTCGCGAAGACCTCCCTGCCGCGCCTGCTCACCTTCGGAAACGAGCGGGGCTGGCAGCACCTGCGGCTGCTGTCCTCGGCCGGCAGCACGTATAACCGCGACTACCTCGGTGAGGACGGAGAGGGATGGCAGGTGCCGATGCTCAACGTCTTTCACCGCGAGGGCGAGATGATTCGTCATTTCTGGGGAGCGGAGCTCACCTACGCCCCAGCCGACCCGGGTCAGGACCACCGGAGCGTCGGCACCCTCGAGCCGCTGTGGAATCTGTTCGATCTGACGCGGGAGGGCCGGCCGGTGGACTGGGACGAGCAACTGAGCTACCAGTGACACCGCGCCGAGACGGACGGAAGGACGGAGATGGCTGTGCTTGCGGAAAGCAACGTCGCGTCAAGGATCCCGGCCCGAGATCTCAGGCGGGCCAGATCGTTTTATGCTGAGAAGCTGGGCCTCGAGCCCGTCGAGGAGCGGCCCGGAGGGCTTCGTTACCGGTGCGGTAATGGCGAGTTCGCGCTCTTCGAATCCGCCGGGGCCGCTGCTGGAGATCACACGCAGATGGCGTGGGAGGTCGACGACCTCAAGGAGACAATCGCGGAGCTTCGCGAGCGCGGTGTGATCTTCGAGGAATACGACGTGCCGGGACTCGAGACGGTCAACGGGATTGCCGAGGTCGAAGGGAACTATCCCAGCAAGGGAGGCGCCGGGGAGAAGGCCGCCTGGTTCAAAGACAGCGAGGGCAACCTGCTTGCCATCGGTCAAGCCGTGACCCGAAGTACGCCGCGGCCTGCGGCCAGCCAGGAGCATTCTGGAGGCCGACTCCCAAGACGCAAGCGGAGATCGTAATACGCCAGATTCCCCGGATCTGCGCGGCTCAACGCACGAGCGCCCCGGGTCCACTGAGCGAGCAGAATCAGGCGGTTCATGTGTAGGCATCGCCGCAGTGTTGGGAACGCTCCGTGATCATAGGGGTGGCCTCATCCTTGGCAAGATGGCCTTGACCTTGCAAGACATCGCCACCGCGGGCGCGAAATCCTGGTGTGCCTGCCGGGTGGGCGCGGCCCGCGCCAGCGGCCCGGCGTGCTCGCCGCCGCGCTGCTCAAGCTCGCCACCCGCCTGCCTGGCCGTCGCGGCGGCCGGCCGGCCCCGTAGCCGCCGGGGTCGCTGGAAGCCAGGGTCGCCCAACTCGAAGGGAGCCGTCCGCCGCGACCGCGCCTGGCCCCGCTCCGCGCGCTGGCACCGCCGCCGCCACCTGCCACGCCGCCCTATCCCAGCTCTTGGCCGGGGGCAACCGGGTAAACCGCCGGTGCGCCAGGCCGGGATGTGACCGCGTGGGCGCAGGAAGAGCGGCCACACCCTCACAGCCACCATCAGCAAGAAGAACACCCGCAGCCGCCCCATGGGCTGATGATGCTGCCCGCTGTGGCCCTGGAACCTGCGGCGGCCCATGGTCACTCCTGGCGTGCTCGCGGTCCTGGCCCCGGCCGTGCGGCCAGGGCCTGGCTCAGACTTGGGTAGATCGGCAGCACATCATCCATCCTCACCAGCGTCAAGGCGCGCAGCACGGCGCCGGACGGCACCACCAGCCGCAACTCGGTTCTGCTGGCGGCAGCCTGCTTGTGAGCCCGCACCAGCACGCTGATGCCGGATGAGTCACAAAACCTGGTGGCCGTCATGTCGGCGATGACTGTTCGGACACCGGGGGCAAAAGCTGAGCCAAGCTCGGCGGCGACCCGGCCGGCGTTGGCCATGTCGATCTCGGCCGGCAGCGCAATGACCACCGCGGGCAAGTGTTGTGAATCGGCCACCACGGCCATCCCTGGACAGGGCGGGCAGCTACGCCGCGATCCGGGCTTCCCCGGCGGCCGTCCACCGGCTCGCCGGGCTGGACTGAGGCCGGCTGCTTGCACAGTCCGGCAGGGTCACATCCCCTCAACGGTCATAGCGCCCAGCCGGGTCACAGCGTTACGGCCCGCACCGGCAAACACCGCCAGCCGGATCCCAGCTGACCGCCAGGCATGAGGCTGGGCGATCACCGGGCTCGCGCTGACCACGACCACTTCCCGGAGGGCCGCCCGCAACCATGCCAGCATCCCGCACCGAACCTCCGTTCGCGTGCGGCCTGCACCCCGACCGGGCCCGGCGGGGCTCGCGCGCATAGCGGCGGATCCGCGCGCGGTTATTTGGGCGTTGGCAGACCTCTCAGCAGTCCCGATACGGCCACCTGTTCTGTATATTTATACATCACCATCCTTGGGGCGAATGTCCGCATCTGCCGCGTATGGTTCAGGTCTGCGGTCTGCTGATTGCTGCTGGGCGGCAGTGGCGCTAGGGCTGGACGGTCGGCCGTACGATGACTTCGCCGATGTCGACCGAGCTTGGCTGGGCCATGGCGAAGGCAATCGTCTCGGCGACTGCCTGCGGCGGCATCGCCATTGCGTCACGGCGGGCGCTCAGCGACGCGAGTTCGGCGGGGTCACGGGTCGAGCTGATGAAGTCAGTGTCGGTGAAGCCCGGCGAGACGAGCGTGCAGCGCAGGTTCCCGGGAGCCAGTTCCTGCCGCATCACCTCGCACAGGGCACGAATCGCCGCCTTGGTGGCTGCGTAGACGGCCTGGCCGGGAACCCACTTGTAGGCGGCGGTGGACGCGACCGTGATGAAGTGACCCGATCCCTGAGCCCGGAATACGGGCAGGGCGGCGGCGATACCGTGCAGGACACCGCGCAGGTTGACATCGATCATCTGGTTCCAGTCACCGAGCTCGCCCGAGTCCAGGGGAGCGTTGACGGCAACCCCCGCGATGCTCGCGAGCACGTCAAGGCGCCCGAACCGGCTGGCGGCCAGGCCCGCCAGCGCAGCTAGATCCTGCGGCCTGGTCACGTCGGTGCGCTGGTAAGCCACCTGGCCGCCGGCGTCCGCGATGGCACCTGCGGTAGCGGCCAGGTCCGGCTCGCCGCGGGAGCCCAGCACGACCCGCGCCCCGCGCGCGGCCAGCAGCCGGGCAGTCGCCGCGCCGATACCACGCCCGGCACCGGTGATCACCACGACCTTTCCGGCGACCTGCCCGCCTGCGGCACCGGTCACGGACCCTTCACGCTGCATGCCAGCCACAGGCCCAACGCTACCCGGCCGTAACCGACCCGCCTCACCATCCGCTCATGCCGCCGTCCGTGTGACGGGCTGTTGAGAGGGCAGATTCTGGCTGAGCTCGGTAGCTAACCTGCGGCTTGGCCGCGATGGCCGGATGGATGCGCCCGCTGGCGATCGTTAATAGCCAGGGGCCCGCGCTCGTCACCGGCCTTCCGCGCCGAGCTGCCGGAGGAAGCTGCGGTAATCGGTGCGCACGAATTCCTCGATTAGCCGCCCGTCATCATCGAACCGGAAGATGTTGATCAGGTCCCATACCACCCTCGTGCCCGTCGGGGGAAGCGGACCAGCTGGCGACTGGGTGAACTCGCGCACGAACGTGCCCTCGATCCACGTCTGGCACGCCACAGTGCTGCCCTCGGCCACGATGATGCCCCGGGTGATCTTGCGGTCGTCGAAGGCTGCGCGGATCGACGCGAAGTATGCGGTAAGCCCTGCGTAGTCGGATTCGAAGCCGCCGGGACCGTGAAAGCGAAAATTTTCCCGGTCGAAGTAGGTATCGACCTCGGCCTGGTCTTCACCTGACACTTCCAGCTCGCCGACGCGTACCAGGCGGGATACCAGCTCCGAACGACTGAACTTCTGGGTCACGGTAGCTACCTTCCGCCCGGTCCGGCCGCAGACTGAACGCTGCTGCCCCTCGAACCTATCTGCCCGGGTCCCGGACCAGCGACCCAACCGGCTCGGCCAGGCCCGCGTTCAAGCAGAAACCGAGTTCGCCTGCCACTAATCCGGCCTGGCGCGCGCACACCCTCACCGCCGCCGGGGCCCTCTGCCAGATGACCTCCACCGCCCACCCGGACGAATCCACCCGCTGGCGAGATAATGCGCTAACTTGAGCCGGGATCGCCGACATGGCCTTCCCCGGCCTCCGCAGTGCCTTCCGCTTCTGCCGCAACTGGCGTGGTGGACAGCGAGCGGCGGGCGGGTCAGCCCCGCACGAAGATGTTTACCATCAGCTACCTGCGCTTGTACTCCTGGACCGCCCACATGTTCTCGTCGGGGTCTTGGAAGAAGCAGTATCGTGAGCCGGGCGTGCCCTCGGGCCCCATTTGCTGCACGTCGCTGATGGCAACCCCGCGCGCGGCGAGTTCGCTGCGGACAGCGTCGAGGTCCTCGACGACGAGCTGCACTCCCTTAACCGAGCCGGGCTCGCCCAGGGGCAGACCCTCGCCGATCACCACCGAGCAGGCCGAGCCGGGTGGCGTCATCTGCACCACCCGCATGTCCGGGCTTGGCGTTACGTCATGGTCCAAGTGGAACCCGACCTGCTGGATGTAGAAGTCCTTTGCGGCGTCGACGTCGCGGACCGGAACGGGAACGACCTCAAGTCTCATGTCCATGAACCCACACGCTAGCGAAAGCCGGTGATCCAGAGGTCGAGTCGGAACCCGATTGGACATACCCGGCAAGCGAGGTAGCACATCCTCACATGCCGCGTTCCGGTTCAGTTAGCGTTAGCTGCTGTCAGCTTGGCGGGGCCGGCTCGTGTGGCGTCTTTCTCGGGAGGGCGCCGAGGGCGGCCGGGCGGAGGGACCGCTTCCGGCCCGGATCCGTTAGCCAGGTAGCGTCCCGGCTTGCGGGTGCGCTGTCGTCCCCCCGGGGGACACTGGGGAGATGGACCGCGAGGGCGCGGAAACTTACCTGCGGCTGCTGGCCGAGGCCGAGCTGCGCCGCGCGATGCGGATGCCGGCGGGCGGCATTCCGGCCGGTGGGATTCGGCCAGGCACGCGCTGGCCGTGGGGGGGCGCTGACTGCCGTGGGCGCTGTCGGCGCCGGCGTCGGGGACCAGATCCGGGCCGATGCCGGCCTGGCCGTCGCGGCGCGGCACCGGCCGCCTGCCCGCCGCCCGGTCCCGGGAGGCATCTGGCCGGCGCCCGGGCGCGCCTGGTGGCGGGTCGTCCCGGCGGGTCAGATGACCAGGGGTCCGGGACGGCGGCCTCGACCGCGAGGTGCCTGTCGGCTTTCATTCAGTCCGCGGGCGGCGCGCGGCTCATCGTGGCCGAGTGGCCCGCCGGCCCAGTCACCTTCACCGCGGCCAATGACCGGGGGTTCGGATACCAGGTCATCCGGGCCGGTGAGATGGCACCGCGCGAGCTGCTGCTGCGCCCGGACCCGCCGCACCAGATCCGCCGGCTCGACCTGACCACGGCCGCCGGCCAGCCCGCCAGCCGCATCGGCCTGGACCCGCAAGATCCCGCGCCGGCGCCGGATGTCACCGCGACCGGGCACGCGCACAGCCCCTGTGAGCTCCTGCTGGACGTCATCGCCGCCCGGATCTTCACCGCCGCGGCGCCCCCCGCGCGGGACAAACCCGCACAGCCGGCCGCCGCCGGCGCCGGTCTGCGCGCCTTCGCCGGCGACGGGCCCGGTCACGTCGCCGCCGCGCTGAACGCGGCCAGCGCGCTGCCGCCGACCAGCCCCGTCCCCGCCCAGCTCGCCGGGCTGTGCGCCCGACTCGGCATCACCGGCCACCGCATCACCGCGCCGCCCGCCGCGGAGCTGCCGCACCGGTGGCAGAGCATGCTAACTCCCCCCGGCCGCCAGCCGCCGCCGGCGCCCGGCCTGCTGGCCGCGGCCGTGGCGGAGCTCCCCGGGCTGGACGGCGCCACGATCGCGATCACGGGCCTGCATCACGGCCAGCGCGGCACCATCGTGCACCTGCTGGCCACCGGCGTCGCGCTGGAGGGCGACTGGCCCTGCGCCGGGGATTCCGGCCGATGCCCGTGCTGTGGATCCGCGACAGCGGCGGCCGCTGGCACGCCACCGGCCTGGACGGCCTGAGCCCGCGGGGGGAATCACGGCACGAACCCGCGGACAGATACCACCATGGTCACGGCGCGGCTGAGAATCATCCCCCCGCTGGATCGCGGCACCGCCTGGATCGAGATATCCGCAACCGGGCGATCGGCCCAGGTCCGGGCCACCTTGCCGGTCAGCCCGCAGTAACCATCGCGCCGAGAACCGGCCGTGGTCCCCCCCGGCAACCGGCCGACTTACCTGTCAACCAGACATCATCCTGCGCACTCATGCCGATGTGGGAGCGAACTGGTGACAGATCCCGGAGTTGTGGCGCGCCCTCGCCAGGCGATGGGGCCTACCGAACCCCGCGCGGTCCACCTTGATTGCGCAGCTGCATCTGCTGGCGCGATCATGGGATGTGGACGGCGCGCCCTGCCCTGCAGCCAGCCGGACACTTGGAGTGGTCCTCATGCCTGAACGCCACATCACGGTGCAGCGTCGCATGGCCGCGTCCCCGGGTTCTGTATGGGCCCTGTTCGCCGACTTTCCGCATCTTGCGAGCCATTGGAGTGGCCTGCGGGCAACCAGAGCCATCGGCAGCCAGACCAGCGGCGTCGGCGCTCGCCGCCACGTCGAACTGAAGCCGATCGGCAACATGGAGGAAATCGTCACCACCTGGGAGGAGGGTCGCAGAATCGACACAGAGAATCATCCCAGCGTTTTCGTGCCGTTCAACCGGGCCGAGACCACGCTCACGCTCGAGCCCGACGACGAAGGGACGCTGGTCACGTTCGACTATCGATATGTACCCAGGGGCGGCCCAATCGGCCGGTTCACCGGCCCATTGATCGACAAGATGCTCACGGCGACCTTCACCGAGATGCTGGCTGCCACCGAGGAGGCCGCCCTCGCGAACGGTGGCGAGCGCTGAGGGCGTGCTTCTGAAGCGCCCGCACATGCCGCCGACCGAGCGCGGATCGGGGTAGAAACGTGCTGCTGCCCGGACCGTCCTGCCGGCGTGCCGCACGTGTCAGGAACACCAGCTGCCGCTGTCGACCTGCCATGTCCGGTCGGGTCCCTGGACGACGTGGAGTGTGACCGGGCCGGATCGGACTGTTGCGCCGCGGCTATGGTGGCTGGCCTCTCGCCAGCCCCGGTCAGGGACGCCCGCCACGCTGGCGTGCCGGGCGAACCAGGCAGCGGCCGCCACCGGTGCTGGCTGGCCTCCCCGGTTTGATACCAGGGACAGCGCGAAGGCGGACCCGCTCGCGCAGGCGGACCTCGCGGTGGCCGCGGTCACCGGGGCCGCCCGGGCCGCCGCTGACTGAGCGCTGCTTGGTCCGCACGCAGACGCGGCGAGAAGGCAGGCCAAGATGCAGCCGCCGAATGCGGCCGGGTGCAGCACCATGCTTCTTTGACGCACGGCCTCGACCGCAGGCTCCCGCATCCGGAACGCCAGATTCACCGGTTCATTGTTCATGACGAGGCCCGATCCCTGGTGGCGGTCAGCGCGTCCCCGCTGAGCCTGGCCGGCCGACGATGACCGCATCTGCCGCGACGAGGTTTGCCGGTCTACGGCGGGCAGCCGCGGCTCCGCCAGCGGCGGCAGCTAACCGAAAAAGGGCCAGTGGCCTCGTGCGTGCAGTCCAGCACGCCCACTCGCACCATGCCGCACGAATGGATCGTCGTGCCGGGGGCCTGCGTGCGCGCCTGTCCCGGGGCGTGCGCTATGGCAGACTGCGGGGATGAACGCTGGCCTGCGGGTCCAGCAGGGCGGCAGCGGGGAGCCCGTTCTGCTGCTGTTGCACGGCCTGGGCGCGACCGGTGACGTGTGGGATGGCTGGCGGCCGTTGCTCGCAACGCGGTGGCCCGGGCGCTGGCTGGCGCCGGACCTGCCCGGTCACGGCGGCTCGCGGCCGCTGCCTAGCTACACCTTCGATGCCCTGGCCGCCGCGATCGCCGGCATCGTCAGCGGCGGTGCCCGCACCGTCGTGCTGGGACATTCACTGGGTGGCGTCGTCAGCCTGGCCCTGGCCAGCGGCAGGTTCTCCGTGTCAATGCAGACGGTCATCGGCCTGGGAATTAAAGTCGCCTGGACCCAGGAGGAACTGAACCGCGCGCACGCCGCGGCGCACCGGCCGGTGACCTGGTTCGGCTCCCGCGATGAGGCTGCCGCCCGCTACCTGCGCATCTCGGGTCTGACCGGCCTGCTGACCGCCGACGCTCCCGCCGTGGATGCAGGCCTGCGGGAAGAGCACGGGCGATGGCGGCTGGCCGTGGATCCGGGCGCGTTTGCCGTCGGGGCACCCGACATGGCGCAATTGCTGGCAAGATCGCAGGTCCCGGTGGTCCTGGCCCGCGGTGAGCACGACGCGATGAACACCGGCGAACAACTTGCCCGGCTGGGTGTCCCCGCGGTCACGCTCCCGGGCCTGGGCCACAACGCACACGTCGAGAGCCCTGACCTGTCTATCACCCTCCTGGACCCCTATCGATGACACCCGGCAGCCAGGCCAGCCCGCATAAATATGCGTGGAATTCACGCACCGAGAACGCCCGCATCTGCCGCGTGTAGTTCGTTGACCGAACTGAGCTTCCCGCCTTGGGGGTCAAGTGACCGTTCCGCGAGGTACGACCCATTGCACCGGCTGGCCAGTGATCTGCGCGATCAGGTCGTAGTCGCCGTCGTAGTGCAGGACGGTGACGCGTCCTCGTTCGGCCACCGCCGCGATCAGCAGGTCGGGCAGGCCGACCGCCCGCATCTGCCCACCGCGCCACAAGGCAGCCTGGACGTCAAGGGCACGCCGCCAGTCCTCATCGTGGGTGGCCAGCCACTCATAGCCGGCATCGCGGTCGGCTCGCACCTGATCGAACTCCGTGCTGCTCCGGGTCGCCCATCCGAGTTCGAACTCGATGACACCGCAGGTGCCTACCACTCCCGACTCGATCAGCGGTGCCAGGACCGCTGCCACTTCGGGATGGTGCAGGCGGGCGAGCGCGCTGGTGCCGGCCAGGTAGCGCGCTACCGCTGCCATGCGGCCCGCATCACGTCCTCGTCTTCTAGGTCGGGCAGGCCGCGGGAGGTGAGCCTGTGCAGATCACGCCGCCGGGCGGCCAGCGCGGTGACCTCGCGCAGGGCAGCGTTGACCGTGTCCTTCTTGGTCGCGGTGCCCAGCGCCTGCTGGGCAGCCGCGAGATACTCGTCGTCGATCTCGATGAGGGTCTTGGTCATGGCTGCCTCCTTCACCACCAATATATCCCAGAAGGCTCTACCCATATATATTCACGTGCGCCGCCGGGGGACGCCAGAACCGGGAAGGCCTGCAGCTCCATCGCGCCGCGAGGTGAGGAGCAGCACAGTCAGTACATGATGACCTTCACCGACCTGGCCTCTGTGCCTTCGGATCCCCTGGTGCCGTTCACTGACCAGCTGCGGCTGGCAGTGGCCGCCTACCTGGCCCGCTTCACGGGCTCCTCCCGCGAGCACACCGAATCGGACCTGCGCTGCTACCTGGCCTGGTGCGCCGAGCGCGGCCTGGACCCGCTGGCCGCCCAGCGGCCGCATCTCGAGCTGTACATCAGGTGGATGCAGGAGATCCGCCGGTTCAAGCCCTCCACCGTGTCCCCGCGGTTCCCGGTTGCGGCCGGGTCCTACCGCACCTGCGCCCTCGACGGCATCTTGCAGCACTCACCCGCCGAGCATGTGCGCCGCCCGTCCGTGCCCGCCGAATCACCGACGCTCGGGTTCACCCACCTGCAGTTCGAGGCCCTGCTCACCGCCGCCCGGGAATCACCGAACCCGTGCGACTTCGCGCTGGTGGCCATGCTCGGCCTGCTGGGCTTGCGGATCTTCGAAGCCACCAGCGCGGACATCGCCGACCTCGGCGAGGAACACGGCCACCGGGTCCTGCGGGTATGCGGCAAGGGCACCAAGATCGTCCTGGTCCCGCTGCCGCCAGCCGTCGGCCGGGCCATCGACCGTGCCGCAGGCTTCAGAGCCCGCGGGCCGATCCTGCTGAATACCCGCGGCACCCGGCTGGACCGGCACGCCGCCACCCGGCGTCTGCGGCACCTCGCCGGAGCTGCCGGCATCCAGACCGCCAGGGCGCACCCGCACATGCTCCGCCATACCTACGTCACGACCATGCTCGACGCCGGCGCCGACTTGCGCGACGTGCAGATCGCCGCCCGGCACGCTGATCCCCGCACCACGATGCGGTACGACAACTCTCGGAAATTGCATCAGATGGGCGAGCCGAATACGTCTTTCCGGGGAGTTGGCGGCCTGAGTTCAGCTTCCAGTCCAGCGGCAGCGGGGGCTTCCGGCGTGGCAGGTTGATCAGGTGGTCCCGTCTGATGCAGGATTCGCCCGTCACTTCGGATTGGGGGTCGGGGTTGCGGCGGATTGGCTTGGCGGGTGCGGCGAGCGCGCAGCTGATGGACGGGGTCGTCCCTCTGCGGCCGGAGGAGGCGATGGTCGAGGCGATGCTGCGGGGCTGGCAGGCTCAGCAGGCCGCCCGCGGGCTGCGCGAGAAGACGATCGGCGCGCGGGAGCGGATGGTACGGCGATTCCTCGCGTTCACCAACGAGGTCCCGTGGCAGTGGAACCCGGCGCATGTGGACGAGTGGACGCTGACATTGACCGCTGAGCATCACCTGGCGCCGGCGACGGTCCGCGGTTACCAGACCGAACTGCGGCTGTTCAGCGAGTATCTCACCGATGCCCGATACGGCTGGGTGGCCGCGTGTGAGGAGGCGTTCGGGACCTTCCCGGTACCGATCTGCCACGAGTGGAACACCATCGCGCACCTGAACGAGTACGAGGGCAGCCCGGAGGCCCGGCCGTTTACCCGGGAAGAGGTGCAGCGCTTCCTGGACTATGCCGACGACCAGGTCGACCGCGCCGTGCGGGCAAAGCGGAAGGGGGCGCTGGCTGCCTACCGGGATGCCACGCTGTTCAAGGTGGTCTACGGCTGGGGCTTGCGGCGCACCGAGACCGCCCGGCTGGATCTGGCCGACTGGGGACGCAACCCGGCCGCGGCGGAGTTCGGCCGGTTCGGGATGCTGCACGTCCGCTACGGCAAGGCGGTGCGCGGGCAGCCGCCGCGGCGGCGCAACGTAGCTTCGGTGATGGGCTGGGCGGTGGAGGCAGTGGCCGACTACGTCGAGAACATCCGGCCCCGGTTCGGGGCGGTGGATCATCCGGCGTTGTGGGTGACCGAGCGCGGCGGGCGGATCAAGCCCGCGGAGATCAACGCCCGGTTCGTCGCCTACCGGGACGCGCTCGGGTTGCCGCGCGAGCTGTCGCCGCACTCGCTGCGCCATTCCTATGTGACTCACCTGACCGAGGATGGCGCAGACCGCCGGTTCATCCAGCAGCAGGTCGGGCACCGCTGCGACACCTCGACGGCGATCTACACCCATGTCAGCTCCGACTTCATGAACACCGCGCTGCGCAAGGCGATCGGCCCGGCCTTCGACGCGCCGGGCGGCGACGGTAAGGAGTGCTGATGGCGCGCAAGCTGGACTACCGATGGAACCTGCGGCAGGTGATGGCCGACCGCGGCATGTTCGCCACTACCGACCTGATCGAGCCGCTTGCCGCACGCGGGATCCGGCTGTCTTCCAGCCAGGTCTACCGGCTGGTCGTGGAACGGCCGGAGCGGCTCAGCCTGAAGATTCTCATGGCGCTGCTGGACATCCTTGACTGCTCGATGACCGCGCTGATCGAGCCGGTCGCCGCGGGCGGGCGATCCCGCGCCGCGGAGGCAGCCGGCGGCGCAGCGGCCGGTATCGGCCAGCTGCGACCCAAGCGGGCCCGCATCACCCGGCCCGGTGAGTAGCCGGGATGACCTGCTCGATCTGCGGCCGCAGCGCGCCCTGCGAGATCTCCCGGGCCACCAGCCGCCCGTGGTGCAAGGCCTGCCAGAAACGGCGGGCCCGCTGCGCGGGCTGCGGCCAGGTCGAGCTGATCCGTGGCGGCCCCCTCCCCAAGCCGCTGTGCGCGACCTGCACCCGCCCCGACCTATCCTTCTGGCGATGCTGCCCGACCTGCGGGCAGCATCAACTCAGCACCCGATCATGCACCCGCTGCAACCTGCGGCAACGGCTGCGAGCCTTGCTGGCCGGGCGCGATGGTGACGTCCGGGCTGAACTGCGCGGCCTGCACGACAACCTGGCAAGCAGCGAACGGCCCAACCTCGTGCTGGCGTGGCTGAACAAGGCCGTCATCACGACCGTCCTGCGCGAATTCGGCACCGGCCAGCAGGCAATCAGCCACGCCGCCCTCGACGAGCACCCAGCCAGCAAACCGGTCGAGCACCTGCGCGCCATCCTGGTCGCGACCGGCACCTTGCCGCCCCGTGATGAACACCTCGCCCGGCTCGAACGCTGGATCGCACACACCATCGCCGAATGCGCCGATCCCGAGCAGCGGCAACTGCTGCACCGCTACGCCGTCTGGCACCTGCTGCGCCGGCTACGGCAGCGCAACAACACCACGTATGCCACTCACGCCCAGGTGGTCACCGTGCAGCGCTACGTCAGAGCCGCCATCGTGCTGCTCGACGGACTCAGCATCCGCGGCCGCGCCCTGGCCGACGCCCGTCAGGCAGACCTCGACGCCTGGCTGACCAGCGACCAAGCCTGCCACCGCCGCGACGCAGGGCACTTCGTGCGCTGGGCCAGGCAACACAAGCTGACCAGCCTGGAGTTCCCGGCAACCAGATGGCACGGCCCAACACGCACTATCGACACCGAGGCCCGATGGGCACAAGCCCGATGGCTGCTACACGATCACACCGTCAACACCATCGACCGGGTCGCCGGCCTGCTTGTACTCCTCTACGCGCAGACCCCCGCCGCGATCAGCCGCCTCACCCTCGAGCATGTCGAGACCGCCGGACACGCAGTGCACCTGCGCCTCGGCCGCGAACCCGTAGCGCTACCCGAGCCCCTCGCCAGCCTGGTCATCGACCTCCTCGCCCGACGTCGTGGCCACGCAGCGCTCGGCGATCAGGGAACCTCCCCCTGGCTGTTCCCCGGTGGCCGCCCCGGCCAGCCCATCAGCGCCTACCAGCTCGCCGAGCGCCTACGCCAGCTCGGACTGCGCCCCGCGCAGAGCCGCACCACCGCACTGTTCGGCCTCGCCACCGAACTTCCCGCCGCCGTGCTCGCCCGGCTGCTCGGCATGGCGGCCAAGCGGCTCGGCCAGCCGCCGGTGCTTGGCGAGATCATCGCCGGCATCTTGCTGGGGCCGACCTTGTTTCACGGCAAGATAACGGCAACGCTGTTCCCGATCACGCTGAGGCAGCCGTTGAGTGCGCTGGCCACCCTCGGCGTGGTGATGTTCATGTTCGCCGTCGGGTACCTGCTCGACCTGAGCCTGATCCGTGGTCGGGAGCGCGTGGCCGCGAGCGTGTCGGTCAGTTCGATCATTCTTCCGCTGTCACTTGGGGTTGGGCTCGGCGCATGGCTGGCCAGCCGTCATCACGTGCATCAGGTCCTCCCGTTCGCGCTATTCGTGGGCACTGCCATGTCGGTCACTGCGTTTCCGGTGCTGGCACGCATCCTCACCGACCGAAACATGCACCGCACCCGGATCGGCAGCATCGCGCTCGCCAGCGCCGCGACCGACGACGTGCTGGCCTGGTCGCTGCTGGCCGTGGTGGCCGCGATCGCCGGCGCCGGCAACCAGCAGTTCCGGCTGCTCCTGGTCCCGGTTTACGCGGGCGTGATGTTCGGTCTAGTCCGCCCGCTCCTGCGCAGGCTGGTGGATGCTTACCGGCAGCAGGGGCGGCTCACGCCCGGTGTCCTCGCGGCCGTACTGGCCGGGCTGCTGCTGTCCTCTTTTGCGACCGACTGGATGGGCGTGAAGTACATCTTCGGCGCCTTCCTTTTCGGTGTCGTCATGCCCCGGAAGGGGGCCGCGGCCGCGCTGCGCGAGGAGATCCTCGATCGCCTGGAACAGGTCAGCGTCCTGGTGCTGCTGCCGGTGTTCTTCGTGGTGTCGGGACTGAGCGTCAACCTGTCGTCGGTCGGCCTGTCCGGGCTCACGGAACTCTGCCTCATCCTGCTGGTCGCTGTCGCCGGCAAGTTCGGAGGCGCCTTCGCCGGCGCCCGCCTTGCGGGAGTCAGTGCCCGGCGCGCCGGCGTTCTCGCCATCCTGATGAACACCCGTGGGCTCACTGGGATCGTGATCCTTTCGGCTGGCCTGCAGCTGCACATCCTGGACCAGTCGCTGTATTCGGTGATGATCGTGATGGCGATCGTGACGACGATGATGGCCGGGCCGCTGCTGCATCTCATCTACCCTGATCGCTTCGTGGTGCGCGACATCGCGGAGGCGGACCGTGCTGCGCTCGGGACCGCCGCTGGGCACAGGATCCTGGTGCTGATCGAGGCGCCGGAAACCGTCGCTCCGCTCGTTGACATCGGGGCAGCGCTGGCGGCCAGCCGGGAGCACAGCCAGCTAATCCTCTGCCGTCTCGCGGCGCAGGAGCGTGACACCCGGTTGGAGGTCGCCACCGGGCTGGGTGGCGAGCTGCGGGAAGCGACCAGGACCACGGGAAACCTTCAGTCGCTAGTCGATCGGGCGGCGGCTCGCAGGGTGTCAGCGGTCGTGCGGTCCCGGTTCAGCCAGGACATCGCCGCCGAGCTGCCCGGCTATGTGGCGGCTGCCGAGCCTGACACCATCGTGCTAGGCCCAGGCAGAGCTTTCCGCGAGACGCTCGCAGCCGGCGGACTAGTCCAGCTCGTCACGGTCGCGCGCAGCCTGCCGGAAGCGCCCAGCGCGGTCGCGGCCCTGTGGACGCGAGGGGAGGGCGGGGCAGCCGCTGTCCTAGTCGCCGCGCAACTGGCTGTCGCGGACCGGCTGAAGCTGGTGATCAGTCCGGCTGGAGGCCGGCGCGCGAGTCTAGCCGCCGGGCTCAGCAAGGATGGCATCGCCGCGAGCGACGGCCCGCCGCCCTCCGGGGCAATCGTCGTGGCTGCTGCCGCCGACAGCAGCAGCGACGCTCACCTGACAGTCCGGGCGGGCACCCGGGAGGCCAGTGACGACCTGGACCAGTGGGTCCAGGACCTGGACAGGAGCAGACTCATCGGGCAGCGTTGATATGCACGAGACCGCCGCACGCGGGCATCGCCGACTATCGATTCATCACGGTGCTCAGCGCGGTTAGCTGTGGCATGTCTACCGTGCCCCTGTCTGAACGGATGCCAAATGGCGGTGAGCTCGTCGTGGTAAGAGTGCTGTCCGGCGCGAGCAGGACAAGACACGCTGCTCGCACCGCCCCGACCT
>Ga0081540_1000624_pt1 | contig 33672 bp, 65 predicted proteins | sample TabmetS2T1R1_FD_71024 | JGI IMG/M metagenome (GOLD analysis project Ga0081540, IMG submission 71024) | Tabebuia heterophylla rhizosphere microbial communities from the University of Puerto Rico - S2T1R1 | ecosystem: Host-associated > Plants > Roots > Rhizosphere ...
AAAAGGCCCGCGCGCCCGAACAGGAGGGGGGGCGGCCCGCCACCGAGGCAGCCACCATCAAGCGGCGCCCCGACGCCGAAGCCGCCCGGCTGGCCGAGGAAGCACAGCGTGCCGCCGATGCCGCCGAGGCGGAAGCCGGCGCGAAGATCAGCGAGTCGTTGGCGGCGCGGCGCGAGACGGTATTCGTTAACCCGAGTGCCGGGCGCATCGGGCAGAAGACCAAAATGACCACATACACGAAGGCGGAAATCATCGATATCGATGTGCTGTTCGCGGCCATCAAGGGTTACGACGAGGTGAAGGAGTGGCTTCAGAAGCTCGCCGACAAGGCTGCCAAATCCGGCTTCCCGCTGCCCGGCACGAAGATCGTCAAAGAGAGGCGGGCGAGCTAAATGACAGGAGGCAGTGATGCGCCTAATCCTCAATAGCACCTCCCAGATCGTGCAGCTACAGGCGCAGAACGAGGACTCGCCTGTTTTCCCGGCGCGGGTATGGGAGGGGTGGACCGGCATGAATACGCCGGTCATCGCCTTCATCTGCCGGCTGTTCCCGCCGATCGATGCCGACGATCCTCGCCAGATGGAATTCATCCGCGAGCTACAGCAGGCCGACGAGCCGCGCCTGCCGGCGATTAAAATCCCGCCCCGCCTGATTTTGTAGACGGAGCGGGATGCCGCCGGGGCACGCCATGCCTTGCCACGCCGGGCCCGGCCTTGCGAAGCGACGCCTCGCCCGCCGTGGGCACCTGTTAAAATAGCCGTAATGTGGATATCTTGCAATGCAACGGAGATCAGATAAAATGGCAAAACAGCAAACGGCCATCATCGTTCTGGATCGCCTTCCCGAGCCTCGACTGCCAATAGCGCCCGCCATGCTTGAGCGAATGGGCCTTTCGATGGAGGAGTGGCAGGTACTCACCGATCAGACCTTCCCGAACGCCAGAACTGCCGCAGCCGTGCACATGGCCTTGAATTACTGTCGGGTTCGCAACCTTGATGTCTACAAGAGGCCTGTTCACGTCGTCCCGATGTACAGCTCGGTGTTGCAACGGATGGTCGAAACCATCTGGCCCGGCATCTCGGAGCTTCGCATCACGGCGGCGCGGACAGGTCAATACGCCGGCATTTCGGAAACCGAATACGGGCCGAGAATCGACCGCGTGTTCGAGCACAAGTACAACGATGAACGCGGCCACGAGCGCGTCATGAAGTACGATGTCAGCTACCCCGAATGGTGCAGGCTCAAAGTCTACCGGATCGTGCTCGGGCAGAAGTGCGATTTCCATGCGCAGGTTTTCTGGGCGGAATCGTACGCGACGGCCGGGCGCTTTTCCGAAGCGCCGAACGAGATGTGGCGGCGGCGGCCATTCGGTCAATTGGATAAGTGCACGGAGGCTGCGGCTCTCCGACGCGCTTTTCCAGAGGAAATCGGAAATGAATATGCCGCCGAGGAAATGGCGGGTAGGGCGATAGACCACGATAACGAAGAGATGGTATCTCGTATGGTGGTCGAGAGCGGCGAAGCGGGAGGCGAACAGCGGGCAAGCAAGCGTCCGATAGCGCCGAAGCCGCCCGAAGCAAGAAAGCAGGATGACAAGCCGGCCGCAGAGCCGGCGAAATCCGAAGGAGATGGCAACTGGTCCTTGCCCGAGGCTGACGCAGAGTTCTTGGAGGACCTGCGTGACAGGCTCGGCGAGGCCAAAACCGAGGAGCAGGCCAAGGCGATTTACGCGGAACTCGATCCGATGGCCTTTTTCTCGAATGATGAGGATAGCCAGAAGGTCTGTCAGTCGATCCTTGACTTCCGCCTGAAGGTGATCGCTCGCAACACGTAAGGAGTAAGCAATGGTAATTCGTACACAGGCCGTCGCCGAAGCCACGGGCGGCCGGGGCAGGCCGAAGATCAACTTTGAGCAGATGCCTGCCCGGTTCCCCGAAGGCACGATGGACCGTATTGACCGGGTGCTCAAGGATGGCGAAACCCGTGCCGATCTGGTGCGGGATTCGGTCGAGGCAACCATCGTCTCGCGCGAGCGGGTGGCCGAGCGCCGCCGTATCGCTGCCGAGGCCAAGGCGACTCGCGAAGCCGAGGAAAAGAAGGCGCAGGCGAAGGCGAAACGCGACGCGGCCAAGGCCCGCAAGGCTGCCGCCGTCAACGGGACGCCGCCTGCCGAGTAATCCGAGGGCAAGTCCCCCGGATAGGCGCTACCCAGCGGGCCAGTCCCCCCGCCCCCTGCTGGGTAGCGTTATTTTTCGGGAAAAAGGAGATATCATGTCGATAGAAGGAATCATCCTGATCGCCATCGCCGTTGGGCTGGCATTCTGCCCGGCCAAGTACGACCCGGCGATCCGGCTGAAGGAATGGCTGCTGCGTAAACGAGGAAGCCCCCGATGAGCGATGACAAACTGATCAAGCGACTGGCAGAGCTTCGCCACTCGCTGGCGATAGCCGAGCGCGAATACGCGATGGCCGATTACATCGACAACTTCGAGCGCCGGCAGAGCGAGCGCAAGCTCTATGCCGGCGATATCCAATACTACAAGACGGCTATCGAATCGCTGGAACGCGAGCTGAAGGAACCCCCCGATTCCGGCAGCTACCCCATCGATATGGACCCGCCATTCTCAGGAGTGTGAACCATGACGTGGAACTATCGCATCGTCTGCTACAAACTGAGCGGGCACTTCGGCCTGCATGAGGTGTTCTACGATGACCAAGGCCAGCCGGTCGGCATGACCGCACGCGCCATCGGGTTTTCCTGCGACAAGGAGGAAGGGCCGCAGGCGATCATCTCCAGCTTGCAAAGCGCGCTGCGCGATGCCGGCGGCAAGCCGGTGCTCGCCGAGGGCGATATCGTCCAAGCCGCCATGCCGTCCACCATGCCGTCCGAATACGATGGGGAGGCCGGCAAATGATGACGTGGGTTATCAGGGAACCCTATACGGGCGAGGCGCTCGGCCTCATCCCATCGTTCCTCTCCGAGGACGATCCGCGCCCGGCCGCCGAGCAATTCAACGAGCGCTACGTGTCGGGCTGGAAGCCGATGCCGGGCTTCACGCTCGAAACCGATGGCAAGCTAATCCGGCTGCGCTACCCCGGCGATCCGCCGTTCCGTCCGATAGCCGTCACCATGCTGCGCGATGAGATCGTGTGGCTGTTCGAGCACGAGATCGTGCTGATCATGAAGCCGGACAAGAGCTTCGAAGCGGCGAGGATGGACTGATGGGCGTGCTGATCGTTTCGGAAGCCGAGCAGGAAAAGATCGCGGCGATGATCGCCGAAGCCCGCGAGAACTACATGCCGTGGTCGATAGCGCAGCACGGCGCGGTCACCATCGATGACGGATATCTGCCGCTCGACAAGCGCATTCCGGGTTTCGAGCGGCCACCCTCGCAGCACATCGTGCTCGGCACCTACCGGATTGCGTTCTCGTTCGAGGAGCAGCCGCAAGGCATCTGCCGCCACCTCTCGGTTTCGACGCTGCCGCCGCAGCCGGACGTGCTGCCGGGAATCGCGGCGGTGGCCGAGATTTGCCGCCTCTTTGCCTTCGAGAATGTGCCCGAAGATGGGGGAATATGGCTGGAGGAATACGAGCCCGGCCTGTTCGCGGTGAACGTCGTGGAGCTGTCGGAAAGGAGGAACTGATGGCGAAGGAACCATGGTTTCACCCGCTTGGCCTGACGGTCAGCCAGATGCGGCTGATCCGTGACTGCATGTGGGCGTGGACACAGGTTCCCAACGGCCACTACCTGCCCAACCCGCGCTGGGCAAAGCAGGCGCGCGATCTCATCAAGCGTGGATACCTCACCGAATCCACCAATCGGGTAAGCCCGCCAGCCGAAGACTGGATCGTGGTGCTGATCACCAGAGAGAACGCCGAGAAGTACAACGCCGACTTGACGCAGGCCTGCATCGAGCAAGGCCTGCCGCTACCAGAAAAGCAGGAGGAGCGGAATGCACCAGAAGGACAGGGAACTGCTGCGCCAGATGGCGAAGGAAATGCATGAATATGCCAGCGTCGGCGCGGGCCACGTCACCAGTGTGCGCATCCGCGCCAAGACGCTGACCGAATGGGCGGAAGCTCTCGAAAGGATGGTGGAGAAGGAAGATAGCCATGTTGACTGAGGAAGAACGCGAACGCTTCGTCGAGTTCTACCGGCAGATCGGTGACAACATCCGCACGCACGGCCAGCACGTGCAGGGCGTCGGCGCATCGCCGCCGTTCTTCTACACCATCGGCAACGCCGGGGCGGGTCTGCCCGAGCTGCTGATGATCGGCGCGTTTCCGCTCGACATCGTGATGCCGGCGCTCAACATCATCGGTCACAACATGCGCGAGGCGGGCAAGGCACCGGAGCCCGGCCTCCTCGATATCGATTGGACCTACCCGTTCAAGCTGCGCGAGTGCACGCCGCGCGCGCGCCGCGATTTCACGATTCAGGCCGGGCAGTTCTATCGCCGCGAGGACTATCGCGTCATGCAGGTCATGCTGTGTGACAAGGCCGGGCGATATCAGGACGATGACGCCTGCACGCTGGCGAAGGTGGAGCTACCGTGATGGATGCCGAGGTGAGACTATCGCTGGCGCGGGAGTCGCTTCTGCGGATGCAGGGCTATCTCGCCTCGCTGCGGCTGGCGCACGATGAGTTGGGCAAGCTGATCTACGATGTCGAACGCGATCAGTTGAAGCTCGAAAACCTTATCCGGGATTTGGAGTACGAGGTGCAGCATGGCGAAGCGAACCAAGGCGCAGTCTGAAATGCCGCCGATCAGGATGGTGCGCAAGGCCATGAGCCTCGTCGCCGCCGATGCCTTCAGCGAGGAGATGCTCGACGGCATCCGCTACAACGCGCCGATGGATGTGACGTGGACATACGAGGTGCTGAATCCGAAGCGGGTGAAGTTTTGGGCCATCCTCAACAACGTCATCAAGAACTGCCGCACGCCGTGGACCAACAGCAAGGCGGCAGCCAACGCGCTGAAGCTGCATCTCGGCGTGGTTGACGAGGCGCTGTCGGTTGCCGGCGGCATGATCCGCTATCCGGCCTCGCTGAACGATCTCAAGGATGACGAGTTCGACACCTTCTACGAGGGGGCGATGGCGGCGCTGCACAAGATCACCGGGATCGACCCGGAGAGCCTGAAGCGGGCTGCGCCGAGTGTGCAGAACGAGCCATCCACCGAGCAGCTTGCCCCGGCTGTCCGCGCCGAGGTGGAGCGGCGGGCGCAGACCGACGAGACTGACCGGTTCGCACCGCTGCCGAGCGAAAATCCGCACGATGTCGCGGAGGAAGTAGATAGTTCGGCTGATGACGATAGCCGATCCGGGCTAGAATCAAATCTGAAAAATTCAGAATTGAGTGCTGCGGCCGAAGCCGATGAGCGCGCCATGATCCCGGCCCGCGATCCGGTGGCGGCGTTCACCGCCGAACTGTGCGTCGATGAGTTGATGGCCGAGGCCACGCGAGTCCCGGCCACGGCCGAAGAGCGTCAGCAGGCGGTCAGCCGCGTCAGCCAGCGCTGGCTCGACAACTTCCCCGAAATGAGCGCCTTCATAGGCACCACGCTTCACACTTGCCGCAGGGTGGCAAAGGGCGATCTGCGGGCCGCTTCGGCGCGGAGTTATCTGGTATCCATTGCACCAAGGGCTAGCTGAGGGTTTAGATTGCCGGTAAGGCCTTGAAATCGCTCATAAATGATATCGAAAAAGTCTGTTGACCTGATATCTATAAATTGCTAAAACAGCAATACGGCCGGAATCACCCGGCCGGTGGGCACCTCCTGAAAGCAAAGAGGGCCTCTAGCAGAAGGGTAATGAAAAATGAGAAACCGCAGAAGCATGAACGACATCAACTCCACCTACGGCAAGGGCGCCCGTTTCGACGGCTCGGCCGTGGCCCTCACCGAGGAGCAGCTTTTCAAGCAGGCTCCGTCCATCTTCGCCACCGATGCGCACTCCTCGCGCTCGGAGCGCTTCGCCCCCATCGCCACCATCGAGGTCCTGCGCGGCCTCGCCAAGGAAGGCTTCTCGGCCGTTGGCGTCATCGAGAGCCGGGCGCGCGATGCTGACAAGCAGTCGCACACCAAGCACCTGATCCGCCTGCGCCGCCTCGATATGGCGAAGCAGCACCGGGTCGGCGATTCGGTGGTGGAGATGCTGCTGAAGAACGCCAACGACGGCTCGGCCGCCTACTCGCTGATGGCGGGGCTGTTCCGTATCTGCTGCCTCAACTCGCTGGTCGCCCAGCGTGACACCATCGAGGATATCCGCGTGCGGCATTCGGGCAACGTCCAGCAGAACGTCATCGATGCCACCTACACCGTGCTCGAACGCGCCGAGAAAGTCATCGCCGCGCCGGTCGATTGGGCCCGAATCTCACTTTCGCCTGATGACCGTGAGGTGTTCGCCGAGGCAGTCCATCTCCTGCGCTTCCCGCGCGATGAGAACGGCAAGACGACGACGGCGATCAAGCCGGAGCAGTTCCTCATTCCGCGCCGGGTGGAGGATCAGAGTCACGATCTCTGGACGGTGATGAACACCATTCAAGAGAACGCCCTAAAGGGTGGCATCGAAGGCACGTACCAGCGCGCCAACGGTCGGGGCATCGGTCACCGCACGATGCGCGCTGTGACCGGCATCGATCAGAGCATCAACTTGAACAAGGCTATTTGGGCCATGGGCGAGCAACTGGCCGAGGAACTTGCCTAATCGCGGCAGGCGACGCAAGGCACGCCGACGCAAGGCACGCCATTGCAAGGCGTGGCATCGCCAGCCGAGGCAAGGCCTGCCGAGAAGGGGGTCGGGCTCGCCCGGCCCCCACGAATTATCAATCACTGGAAAAAAGGAAGTAGAGATGTCTAGAAAGAGCGAGGAAGGCCGGGGGATCGCCCTTCCTCTCAACCATCCACAACGCAGGTTCATATCGGAGGCGTGGCTCATCGGCATGTCGCAGAACGAGTGCTGCGCCGGCCTCGTCAAGCACTACGGCAACCGGGCGGTTCTCGCCTTCGTGCCGCTCCTGTGGGAGCTACGCCGCAAGCAGTTGGCGTCGGCCCGCACGCGCAACCCCGGCATCGTGGGGTGAGCCATGAGCCAGACTCAAACTCAGCCTCGCCTCCGTCATCGCTGTGACTGCGCAAGCTGTAGCGGGCATCCGCCAACGCTGCCGCAGGTCGAACTTGACCGGCGCAGGCGCGCCTTCCATGCGGCCATGCTCACGATCAAGTTCTCAGGGCTCGTCCTTGAGCGTATGGGGTTCTATCGCGATCCGCCGAACAGCGCGCTGGCCGTGGCGCGCTCGCTGGTGGTCGATCCGTTCAGGCCGCAGGAAGGCTTCACCAACCTTTGGCAGGCCGGTCAGCTCGACCGCACGATGGAGCACATGATCTGGACGGAGAAGCAGTTCCACCATCCGCAACTGATCAGCGCCGAGGATGTGGAGCGCGTCCGTATCAGGCTGCGCGAGTACGGCTATTTCGCGAGGGTGGCGTGAAGTACAAAATCCTCGAACATCCGACTCGCGGCATCTTTGTGGAATTCGATGACGAGGAGCGCAAGCCGCGCTTCAGGTGGTCGATCCTCCGCACCGATCCGCAAGCCCACGCCTTCTACAACGAGGCGTCCATCCAGCGGGAGCTTGCCCGCTGGCCCACCAAGGTACGGGAGCGCACGCAAGTGGTGGATGTGGACACCACACCACGCCCGTTCCGCATGAGAGTGAAACCCTGAAAAAAGGAATCAGGAAAATGGCAAATCTTCGAATTGCAACCATCAGCTACGATCATGTCCAGTTGGAGTACGCCAACGGCAAGGCCAAGGCGCTGACGCTCGGCGAGCAGGTAGACCTGCACATTCGCGAAACCATCGCCAAGGGCAAGCTGGTGCAGGAGGTGTGCCTGTTCTTCGAGACGATGGAGGAACAGCACAAGCTGGCCGAAGCATATCGGCCGGCTTCGCCGAAAGCGGCATAGCCGTGAAGTACCCGGCCAACGAAAGCAATCTGCCGGGCCGGCGCGGCAGGATCGCGCACGGCCTCTGTGTCGCCAGAGAACGCAAAAAGCGGGCGAGGCACAAGTGAAACGCCCGAAGGCAGAGCCGCAACTGAAAGGCAGGCATTGCGTGATCTGCCATCGGCCGGGGGGCACGCCGCTAGGCGCTGCCCTTCGCGCCTTGGGGATCACCGGCTACTACGCCCACGCCGATTGCGTCGCCAAGGAGCGCGCCAAGCAACGGGGGAAAGAGAAATGATCCAGTCACCATGGCACAGGACCGGCGATGAGCCGGAACCGGAACCGCTGCCTACCGAGCAGCAACAACACGAAGGCGACAAACCTCGCCGCATCATCATGAAGGAGGTACGTTACGTGCTCGATCCCGGCGAAGCAGCACTGGACGAAATCACAAAGGCGGTGACGCGCGTCACCGATTGCGAGCGGCTGATAGCGGAGCATCTCGACCGCTTTGAACGCCTGAACAAGCAGGCGAAACGGATCACATGGGTGCAAGCCTTGATCATGGGCTTGGTCTTTGTGCTGTGTCTCGCCAACTTGGCTACGAGGTATCTCTAATGCCTCCCGCCATGATTTTCAGCGCGGACAATTACCGCATCACCGCCCGGCTCGATCTCAACTGGAGCGCCTTCATGGTCCCGCGCGCCGAGATCAATATCATCATGCGGATGGCGAAGGGCACCAACGTCTTCGGGCAGGCTGAGATCAACGGCGCGTTCGACTTCTACGAGGGAACCCGTTTGCACGGCAGTATCCCGGTGCGCATCGAGCGGCTGCGCGAGCAGGCGGCCGATGACGATTTGCTTGCCACGCTCAAGGAAGCGCTGGCCTTCGCCGAACGGCGTACCGTAACGGAGAAGAATCCGCTGCCGGCCGAGATCATGGCCGACAAGGTGCGCGTGCAGATCGCCAAGTTGGAGAGGTAGCTCCGCGCGGCAGTGCCCGCGCTCCAAAGCAGAGTGGCGGGGGCACGGTGTGGAGCAACGGCCGGGGGCTTTTGGGAGGAGCCCCCGGCCACCGTTAAGGAGATAGGACAATGGCTGGCAGCGTGAACAAAGTGATCCTGATAGGCAATCTCGGGGCCGATCCCGAAGTCCGCCACCTCAATTCCGGCGATCCGGTCGTGAACCTGCGCATCGCCACCAGCGAAAGCTGGCGTGACAAGAACACGGGCGAGCGCCGCGAGCGCACCGAGTGGCACAGCGTCGTCATCTTCAACGAGAACATCGCCAAGGTGGCCGAGCAATATCTGAAAAAGGGCGCGAAGGTCTACATCGAGGGCCAGTTGCAAACCCGCAAGTGGCAGGATCAATCCGGCTCTGACCGCTACACGACGGAGATCGTGTTGCAGAAGTTCCGGGGCGAATTGCAGATGCTCGGTGGCGGTGAAGGCCGCGAGGATAGCGGCGGCGAGCGCCGTAGCGACAATCGCCGCGAGGATAACGGCGGCGAGCGCCGCAGCTTCGCCCGCGATCTTGACGACGAAATTCCCTTCTGAATCCTGACAGTACCAGCAGGGGCAGGAGCGGGGGAGCGGCCGCCATCACGGCAGGCGGAGCAAGCCGGGGTGGGGCAAGGCAAGGCAAGCCGGGGTGGGGCAAGGCAAGGCAATGGAGGGGGGGAAAGTGTGTCCAATAGGAGATGTCTGAAATGACCAAAACGCCCGATATGACGAGCGCCTATACCTACCACGCCGATGTGGTCGCCAACGCCGTGAGGTTCACGGTCAGCCTGTTTCTCGGCGTGGGCAAATACGACAATCGCGAAGCCACTTCGCTCGATGAGGCGCTGGCCTTCGGCAAGGAGATGATCGAGGCCCACCCGAACGTCCGTTCGAAGCCGATCGTCACCGCCTTCGATGCGGCCGGCAACTCGGTCGTGATCGGCGAGGAGTACCGCGCCGGCAAGAAGAAAAGTGGCGGCAAAAAAAAGGGGGGCGGCAAGAAAGATAGTGGCAACGCCCCGAAGCCGCCAGCCGAAGCCCCCGCAGAGCCGCCCCCGGCCGCTGCTAAGGGCAGGCGCGGGCCGGGCAAGGGCAAAGCCCCGGCGAAGGGCCGCAAACGCCCTGTGACCGCCGCCGCGCCGCTGCACAAGGCCTCGCCGGCAGGCCATGCCTACAGCGAGCGGTGGACCCCAGCGTTGGAACGGCGGTGGGCGGACGAGGCCGCCGCCGGCAGGCTGCCGCCCGCGCCGGATTTCTCCGCGCCGACGCACGCCTCCTATCGCAAGCGGCGTGACGATGTGGTGAAGGCGGCCGAAGATGGCGATCTCAAGACGCTGCGCCGCTTCAACATCCAGCCGCTATCATCCAGCCGCGTCATCCTGCATCGGTACAGGGAATATGCGGTGAAGGCGATAGAGGCGCGCAAGCGCAATGGCACCCGCAAGCGGCAGCCGGCCGAGCCGGTGATATCAGGCTAAAAGACTGGCTTGATTTCTGATATCAAGCCGGGTAGCCTCACGAAATGGTGAGCGGCTTCCCTCTGAAGCTGCCGCTCGCCGGGCCGGTCAGCGGGCCTCAACCACCCCTCCAAGGTGGACCGCTGGCCGGTTCGATGGATCGCACCACTGGTTCCCGCTCCCCGCAGGCCACCGTGCGGTCCATCTCTCTCAAGGCATGGCTATACCGGGACAAAACGAGCGCGGGGCCCTGAAACCCCAAACCCAAAGCTCCGCGCTCGCCCCGGTTCATGTGCGCCAAGCTGGCCGGGCGCTCGATGCGGCCAGCACCAAACGGTCCCTACGAGGGCCAAGCAAAGGGTGTGAACATGCTAGACGAAACCACAAAGCCGACTCGCGGGCGCGGGAAGGCCACCACCACGGAGAAGGAGCCGACCGGTGCGGTGCTGACCATCACGCCGCCGCGCATGCGGCGGGCCACCTTCACCATCGTTGGCCGGTCGCCGCTGATGATCGCCAAGTTCTCGAACAAGGCGATGCAGGCGATCAAGGAGAAGCACGAGGCCGGCAGCCAAGCGAAGTCGAAGAAGAAGCGCGAAGCGCGCGACTTCAACGCTGACGTGGAAGCCGCCCGCCACATCTCCACGGACGGCTGGGATGGCATCCACGCCGCCGCGTTCCGCAACGGCATGATCGATGCATGCCGGCTGACCGATCTGAAGATGACGCAGGCCCGCCTCGCCATCTTCACCGTCGAGGATGGCTATGACCGGGATGACGGCGTGCCGCTGGTGCGCATCCAGTCCAACGCGGGTTACGAGTCCTCGATCATGCCGGTGCGCAACGCATCCGGCACGCTCGACCTCCGGGCGCGCCCGATGTGGCGCGATTGGTGGATGGATGTGAACCTCGAATATGATGCTGACCTGATGTCGCTCGATGACATCGCCAACCTCATGCAGCGCGTGGGCTTGCAGGTCGGCATCGGCGAGGGGCGGCCCTATTCATCGAAGGGCAACGGACTCGGCTTCGGCCGGTTCGAGATCAAGGAAACCAAGGCCGATGTCGAGGTCGGCACTCGCCGTTGAGGTGAACCATGGCCGACGAAGATGATGACAAAGCCGGCCGTGGCCGGGGCCGGGGGCGTCAGCCTCCGGTTCCGGTGCCGCTGCCCGATTTGCCGGAGCGCGACAAGGAAGCCGCCATCGTTGCGCTCGACAGGCTGGCCGATCAACTCGGCGGCGCGCTCTCGCCGCGCGATGTCGTTGACGAAGCCAGCAAGGATACCTCGCCCCTGCATCCGTATTTCGAGTGGGACGAGGAGAAGGCCGCCGATCACTGGCGGCTCGAACAGGCGCGGCGGTTGCTGCGCGTCAGGATCACCTACGCGCCGCTGCCGCAGAATGTCCGCATGGCCATCCCGCTGTACTCATCGGCATGGCCGAAGCGCGGAGCCGGCCAGCGCAGCTATCAGCGCACGGTCTTGATGCTGACCGAGGAACAACAGGCCGACCGGCTGGCGCTCGATGCGCTGAAGCGGGCACAGGCGCAACTCAAGTCGCTGCCGCACCAAGCCCTGCACGATGCGCTCGCCGGGCTGGAGCAGATCAGGGCGGAGCTTGAGACACGGCTCTATGGAGAGCCTTCGGACGCCGCCGCCCAATGAAGGGATGGGCGGCGGCGGCATGGCAAGGCTGCGCTCGGTGCACCGTGTCGCGTTCAGGCGCGGCAGGCTTGGCGCTCTACAAGGCCGGGCACGGCAGGCACGGCGCATGGCGCGGCTCGGCCAGACCGGCAAGGCAAGGTATGGCATCGCTTCACATCGGCAGGCGTGGCGAGATGGCCCAAGAACCACGGGCCTTGTGTGTGGTTCAAAACTGGAAGGGAAAGTGCATGAAACGTCTATTGGGTGGGGCAGCGCTCGCGCTGCTGGGCTTGGGGTTGGCGTTTACGCCCGCTCGGGCCGCGTCGGTGAGCTACTACAACATCACCGGCAATAACCCGAATGTCGGCGGGCAGCTTAGCACCGACGTTGAGGATGCGGGCTCGGGGCAGGTATCGTTCACGTTCCGCAACAACGTGGGTGCGGCTTCGTCGATCACGGATATCTACTTCTCCGATATCGGCGGGCTGTTCTCGTCATCGCTCATGCAGTCGCAAATCAGCGATTCCGGCGCTGGCGTTGACTTCTCGCCGGGGGCGACGCCGGCCAACCTGCCGGGGCAGAACGGTGCCACGCCGCCATTCGTGACGACGCTGGCGCTGACGGCGGACTCGAACCCGCCGGCCGCACCGAATGGCATCAACACGTCGAGCGAATGGCTCTCCATCGCGCTCAACCTCGTTGGCGGTGCCACGTTCTCTGACGTGCTGGCGGCGCTCGGCAACGGCGCACTGCGTATGGGCCTGCACGTGCAGGCGTTGGCCGGTGGCGGTTCGGACTCGTACGTCAACAATCCGGTGTCGGCGGTGCCGATCCCGGCCGCACTGCCGTTGTTCGCAACGGCGCTCGCCGGAATGACGGCGCTGCGTATCCGCCGCAAGCGTCGCGCCTGAAAACCGGTGAGGGAGCCGGGCCCTTCGGGGCTCGGCTCCTTTTTGTCTTGGCAGGCAGGGCGTGGTGCGTCATGCCACGGCCGGGAAGGGCTCGGCAGGCGCGGCAATCATCGGCCCGACCCGCAGGGGTGCGGCGGCGCAAGGCCACGCCGTGAAGTGGCGCGGCAGGCTCGCGGCGGGGCAGGATATACGGCACGGAGGTTGCAGGCATGGCAAAGGACAGCAGGCATGACAGGGCATGGCTGGGAGAGACATGGCTTGTTCGGGCAAGGCGCGGCTTGGCTAGTCAGGCGATTTGGGATATCGCAAGAAAGATATTCTACGCTGGTGTCGTTATTTTCGGTATCTACCTGATGCGGCAGGCACCGGAAGCGAAGCACCCATGCGTCCCTGCGAACAATCTCAACGTCAGTTGCACTGGCGAGTAGCGGCCGGCGTGGCAAAGCCTCCGCAGGCTAGGCGAGCGAACGCTAGGCCGGGCACGGTGAGGCAGGCGCGGTAGGGAAAGGAATGTCTTGTCGGTCCGCAGCGCGGTTCGGCGGGGCTAGGCCCGGCGGCACGGGGCAATCAACGGCGAGGCAGGCAAAATGACGGGCGAAGATGTTGTCAAGAGGCTGTTGCGGTTCCACGATCCGATACCGCTGCAACTGCACGAGTACCCGACTCTCGAAACTTTCCATGAGTGGAACGTCGAGTTCGCGCTGGCGAAGTTTCGGGCGAAGCAGTCGAACAACGAGCTGGTGACGTTCTTCAACTTCCGGCGTCCATCCAGCATCACGGTGCTGGAAACGCCGTATGAGTCGGATGTCGAGAAATACGCCATCCAGCAAACCATCCGCGAGGTGTGCAGGCTCGATCCCTCCGTCGTCATGGTCAGCTCGCTCTGCGAGATGTGGATCGCGGAGCAAAGCAACAATCCGGTAGACCCGAGCTATCGGGCGATTGATCGCTACGGCGAGGTGCGCAAGGTCCCCGGCCGCGAGGATGGCCTGATGGTCGCCACCTTCCACCGCAACGGCAAGGCGAAGGTGAGCAAGTGGGTCGTGAAGCTCAAGCACAATCCGGCCAACAACCGCATCCTCGCCCGCGATGACGTGGAGACGGATGAGGCCTCCGGCATGCAATGGTACGGCGCAAACTTCGGCTTCTTCAGGCCGGAACGGTCATGGCGCGAAGGCGAGCAAACCAAGCCGCGAGAGGAATGAGAATGGGAACGGGGGGAGCGGTCGATGACTGGATGATCGTGGCCGCGATCTGCATGGCCGTCGTCATCGTGCATTTGTGGCAAAAGTGAAATCAAAAAGGAAGATACCATGAAATTGGAATTCGACTTCACCAAGCAGACGCAGCGAAAGTGCGGATCGTGCTCGCTGTGCTGCAAGCTGCTGCCGCAGAAGGAGCTATCGAAGCCAGCGCTCACTCGCTGCGAGCATCAACGCCACTCGGAAAAAGGTAGCTGCAAGATATACGAAAAGCGCCCGCCCTCCTGCTTCCTGTGGTCGTGCGCATGGCTTACCCGCGAGGATACCGCCGCGCTCTCCCGGCCTGACCGCAGCCATGTCGTCATCGATACCTTCCCCGATGTCATCACCATGCAGCCGGAAGGCATGGAGGAGGTCGATCTGGAGGCGCTGGTGCTGTGGGTCGATCCCGCTCACAGGGATGCGTGGAAGCACCCGTCGATTCTCGCCTATTGCAACGAGCGGGCGGCGCAGGCGCAGCGCGAGATGCGTCACCTCGCCGTGCTCGTCCGCTACGGCTCCGGCGATGGCTTCGTGGCTTTTCCGCCCGCCACCACGGGCAAGGGCGAATGGTTCGTGCACGACTCCGAGGTGAACCAGAAGTGGACGGATCGCAGCACGCTGGAAAAGCTCGAAAGGCTGGCAGCCATATGAAATCGCTGCTTACCCAAGTCATGAAGGACGAACTGGTGCGAATGCTCGCCAACAACTGGATCAGCTACCGCAACACGTCCACCCACACCGCCCTTGGCAAGCACGGCTATGTCACCAAGCACTCGGGCCGCACCTACGGCAAGGCCCACTGGTGCCTGACGCAGGCCGGCGTCGATATGGCCCGCGAGCTGCGCGGGCCGGAAGCGGTGCGATGATGTGGGCCGAATGGGCCCCCGGCACGGAGGCGGTATTCGTGCTCTCCGTCATCTTCGTGGTCGTGCTCATCGCCGGGCTGATATGGGAGCTTTACCGGTGATCTGGATGCACCCCGAAATCCCGCCGCCGGACGAGCCGCCCGATGACGACGCCTCGGGCACGCTGATCGTGTTCGGCGCGATCCTCGCATTCGCATTCGTCTTCGTGGTGATCATCGTCATGATCGCTGCCATGTATGGGGGAAATCACTAAAATGCTCGACCCGAACTATCACGAAATCTGGTGGATATTCTCGCCCTACGACCAGCCGTGGGCGGGGCTGCACCTTGCCCACTTCCGCATGGTGGATGAGTTCGAGATCGTCATCATTCCCGACGATGCGATGTGGCCCGGCCGCTACGGGCCGCGCGAGTGGCTATCGGTCAAGCAGCGCGAAGGCTGGATCAAGATCGAGCGCATCCACATTCCGACGAAACATCAAGTGCAGAGGGCGATGTCATGCACCCCAAAACCTATCGGCTCGTGACCGAATACAACGGCGAGATCGAGTTCGATGCCACCAGTCTGGAGGCCGCCGCCGTTGCCGCCAAGAGCCACGTCGGCGATGGCGAACTGTGCGTGCTTCAGATGAAGGGGGCGAAGATCGTCCACTTCTACAAGCGCGGCAAGGAAGCGATGTGGCCGCTCTCGCCGAAAGCGGCGGCGCTGGAATACGCGCTGATGCTGTCGAAGGAACGCGAGGGAGGCCGCCACGATGCCACGTGACGAAGATGTTCTGAGGCGGATTGCGCAGAGCGAAAGGCTGGCCGGCGAAGTGATGGAGGTGATGAAGCAATCGGTCGCCGGCATGAATGCAGGCGAAGCCTGTGCGGTGCTGATGGCCGCGCTCGACGCGCTGGCGGTATCGCTGATCGTGGATCAGTTCCCGATGAGGGCAGCGTGGTCGGCGTGCGTCGCCACCCACTTCATGCACGTGGCAGAAGGCCTGACGGCATTTTGGGAGGCGAGGGATGACCAGAAGAAGGACGGATGACGAGGTGATGCGGCTCATCCGCGAGAATGGGCCGTATGAGCAGGTCCGAAAGGTGATATCTGATTTTGCCGGGAGGCTGGAAACGGCGGTCAACCAGCGCGGCGGCATCGGCGGCATCGAGCTTCGTCGCATCGAGTTCGAGGCGGTTGATGCGGTGATCCTCGCAATCAGGACACATTCGCATGAACTGTGGCCGAACTCACACGGTGAGGCGGATTGAGGAAAGGGGCTGGCGACGCAGGCCGTAAAGTGTTAGTGATATCTTGTAACAGGAAGGGAAATCGATCAGATGAACCAGCAACCACAAGTCAGCCTAGACGAAGCCGAGATCGAGGCGCGGCTGCAAGCGGCCATGCAGGAGATCAGCGAGCCGCCGGCTATCCCGGCCCCGGTGAAACGCGCGCCAGCGCCAGCCCCAGCGGCAACCGTGCGGCCGATAGCCCGCACCGCCGATGAGGACGTATCAAGATTTCTGCACACGGCCGAGCGCATGGTGACCACCATTCGCGCGCAGATGGAGGACACGCAGAGCCGCTACAACATCGAACGCGCTACGCTGGCCGATGGTTTTCGCCGCCGCATGGCCGATCTGGAGGTCGAGGCGCGCGAGGCGTTGCGCGATTTCGATAGCAAGCACAGGGCGGAGAGCGCCAAGCGCCAGCGCATGCTCGAAGCGTTGATGGCGATGCGCGATGCATAATCAATTCTGAAACATTCAGATTTGACTCGCCGGGGCGAAGCGCGCTCGCTCCGGCTTGACGAGCCCGACAGGATGCAGAGATTCCCCCCTCAGCGCATCCGCTTGTCTGGGTTCGGTGGGCAGGGCCATAGCCGGGCGGTGGGCATCGTACGGTCGGCCATGACGCTGGGATGGTGCGGGTTTTCATCCTTTCCCGTACCACTGCCGAGATGTCCGGCAGCCCAGCGGCCCTGTTCTGAACGAAGGGGCACACGATGGATGTAGACCACCGGATCGCGCGCAAGAGGCTGCCGCCGAAGCTGCGCATACTCGCACTCGTGCTCGGCTTCACCATCGGCACGGCGATCTATTGGGCAAACCTCGATTTCTTCGACGGGCTCTGGGACTGGCTCCGATGAAAAAAGAAACCTACTACTGCACGGACGGCAAGCACGCCGTCAACACGCTGACCGATACCGGCAAGGGCAAGATGCGCTTCCGCGCGGAGGTGTGCGCGGAGTGTCCATGGCGCAAGGATGCGCCCATCGGTGCGTTCCCGCCTGACGCCTACCGGCATTCGGCCACGACCGCCTACGATCAGGCGCTCAACACCTTCGCCTGCCACATGTCGGTCAGCGAGAACAAGGTGGCTACGTGCGCCGGCTTCCTGCTCGCCAACGCGGTCAACAATCTCGGCATCCGCATCGCCTACTTCACCGGCCGCTTCGATCCCTCCAAGCTGCGCAAGACGGTGCCGCTCTACGCCAGCTACCGGGCGATGGCGATAGCCAACGGCGTGTCGAGGAACGATCCGGCGCTGCGGCCATGCCGTGGCAACAACGATGAGTGGAAGCCGCAGCACAGGAGCCGGCTCGATGCCGTTCGGACACGAGATCACGATCCAGCAGAAGCTGAATGAGCTTCGCCGCGAGATGGCGCTGCGCCGCAACGTCTATCCCGGCATGATCAGGAGCGGCAGGATGACTCAGACTCACGCTGATCGCCACATGGCCGTGCTTGCCGCGATCATTGCCGATTACGAAAAACTCCAGCAGGACGAGGAGGCGAAGCTGCTATGATGCCCGGTAAGGATGGATGGAAATCGGCGCGCCGCGCCGAGCGGTTGGCTCGCCGCATCGGCCGGCAATACCTGACCGGCCTCGGCTCGGAGGTGCAGGGTGCGGTGCTCGGCGATCTCGTCGCCATGTGGCTCGCCGGCCATACCTCGCTGGTGGCGCTCGACGAGGAGGAGCGCCGCGAACTCGAAGCGGCTCGCCGCGAGCTGTTCGAGATATGGGCCGAAACCATGTGGCAGCTCGTCTCGATCAACGAGAACATCATGCGCGAGCGGTATGGACTGCCGCCAGTGATCCAGAAGGAGGCAAGCTAATGCCAGCCAAAGATATCCAGATGCCAGCCCGCATCGCCCGGCTGCCGAAGGACAGGCGCGGCTATCCGGTCCCGTATTTCGTGGAGGAGCCGCTGCCCGGCAAGGAACCGGACTTCCGCATCATGAACGTCAGGAACTTCGCCATGTGCGTGAAGCACAAGCGGTGCTGGATATGCGGCGAGCCGCTGGGAGCCAACCTCGCCTTCGTCGTCGGCCCGATGTGCTGCGTCAACCTGATCTCGTCGGAGCCGCCGAGCCACCGTGAGTGCGCGCGCTACGCCGCACAGGTCTGCCCGTTCCTCTCCATCCCTGCGGCGAAGCGGCGCGAGGCCGGCATGCCGGAACCGGTCATCGAACCGGGCGGCGTCATGATCAAGCGCAATCCCGGCGTCACCGTGGTCTGGATGACGAAAAGCTACACCCTCCAGAAGCTGCCGAACGGTGTCATCATCCACATGGGTGAGCCGACCGCTATCGAGTTCTGGACGCAGGGCCGCCATGCCACGCGCCCGGAGGTCGAACAGGCCGTGGTGACCGGCTTCCCGACGCTGCTCAACATGGCCGTGTTCGAGGGCCCGGAGGCGGTGGCGGAGGTCTATCGGGCGCTGCGCGCGTTCAATGCCCGCTTCGATGCGGTGATGCCGCCTGCGGTAGCCGCATGAGCACCGCTACGACATACAGGTGCGACGGGCTGCAATGTGGCAAGCTCATGGCTGCTCGCGACGAGCACGCCTTGGGCCCGGACAAGCCGAAGGGGTGGACAGAGCTTCGCATCTTTAGCCACGAGGCGCTGATGCTGCACCTGTGCGAGAGGTGCACGGCGCGCTTCTCGGACGCCATGGAGAGGGTGATCGAGGGCGAGCGCCGATGAGCCGAGAGGCGATAATTGGCGTGCAAAGACTGCATTGACAAAGAGATATCAAGCATAATAGCGTTCGATTTCTACGCTTGCCGGGGAAAGTCAAGGTCAGGCAAGGCAAGCGCTTAAATCTTTTTGGGCAAAGGGGAGGTGCAATCACAAGCAAGCATGCGCATGCCGAGTGGTTAGTCGATATCCACTCGGAAGGGAAACTGTGTGTAATGCCATTGTGAAAGGGAAAATCAAATGGCGAATAACATCTACGCATTCCCGAACGGGAACCTTCCCGGCCTCGATGTCAATCCGACACTCGATGTGTTCCTCGCCGGCCGGACAGGGCCGGCGCTGATCCAGAACGCCGCCATTCAGGCGTTTGCCGGGCCGAACGGTACGCAGATTCGCTTTACCGGCGTCGGCCTCCAGTACGACCCGGCGGGCAACGGCATCGCCGGGTTCCTGACATCGGTGCAGATCGTCACCTTCGACGCGATCGGCAATCCGGTGATTCAGGAAATCACGCTGCCGCCGTTCCCCGCGAACTCGTTCGCGGCGTTCTATCAGGCGCTCAACGGTCCGGAAGGGGCGCTCGGTGCCGTCAAGTTCTTGATGAGCGGCAACGATACCGTGACCGGCTCCAACAGCGCCGACGATATCGCCGGCCATGCCGGCAACGATATCCTGCTCGGCAACGGCGGTGATGACCACATTGTCGGCGGCGCGGGTGCCGATTTCATCAACGGCGGCGCTGGCTTTGACGAGGCGGATTACTCCGACTCGTACGGCAGGCCGCTGGTCGGTACGGAGCGGGCCACGCAGGGCATCTTCGTCAATGCAGCCGGCAACTTCGTGATCGATTTCCAAGGGAATTTCGAGGTGGTCACGGGCGTCGAGTCCTACACCGGCACGCAGTTCATCGATACGATGCTCGGCGACGGCGACAACGAAACGTTCCGTGGCCTCGGCAACAATGACTTCATCAACGGCGGTGGCGGCATCGATACCGCCGCCTATGACCGCGATGTCAACTTCGGCGGCCTCGCGGGCGTGACGGTCAATCTTGCCACGGGGCAGGCGACTGACGGCTTCGGCAACATCGATACGCTGGTCAACATCGAGAACGCCACCGGCTCGCAGTTCAACGATACGCTGATCGGCAATGCCGGGGTGAACGTGCTGCGTGGCCTCGGCGGCGATGACCGTATCGACGGCGGTGGCAACAACTTCGACATCATGCGCGGTGGCGAGGGCAATGACACCTATGTCGTGACCGGGTTCCTCCAGCAGGTCGATGAAGCGGCCGACAACGGCAGCGGCATCGATACCGTGGAGAGTTCGATCTCGTACAGCCTCGACCCCAACCATATCGGGTTCCCGTTCCATGTTCGCCCGCTCGGCGATATCGAGAACCTGACGTTGACGGGTGGCGCTGCGCTCGCCGGCTTCGGCAATGCTCTCGCCAACATCATCGAAGGCAACGCAGCGGCTAACGAGATCGCCGGTTTCGGCGGTAACGATACGCTGCGCGGCAACGGCGGTGATGACGAAATCGACGGCGGCGCTGGAAACGATGCTCTGTTCGGCGGCGATGGCGACGATCATCTGATCGGCGGCATCGGCAACGACTTCCTCGATGGCGGCACTGGCGTCAATACGCTGGAGGGCGGGCTCGGCAACGATACCTATGCCCTCGGCGACAAGGCCGATGGCACGGATGCCATCATCGAAACGGGCGGCAACGATACGATCACCTCGACCATCGATCGCTCGTTGCAGTTCTTCTCGTCCGATGATGCCACCAACATCGAGAACCTGACGCTGCTCGGCACCGCCCGTACCGGTATCGGTTCGGACGGCAACAACGTCATCACCGGCAACGCGATGAACAACTCGCTTTCCGGGCTGGGCGGCAACGATGTGCTGATCGGCGGCGAGGGTAATGATACCCTCAACGGCGGCGGCGGCACCAACCTGCTCGACGGTGGAAACGGAAACGACATCTACTTCGTCAACACCTCCGATTCCATCCGCGACAGCGGCGGCATCGATACGGCGATCTCCGTGCAATCCATCAACCTGCTCGGCTACGGTGACGTGGTCGAGAACGCTACGTTGACGAGCATCGGCAACGCCAACATCACCGGCACCAACCTCAACAACGTGCTGATCGGCAACGTCGGCAACAACACCATCAACGGGCTGGCCGGCAACGACCAGATTCGTGGCGGGTTCGGTGACGACAGGCTGAACGGCGGAGCCGGCGCTGACAACATTCAGGGCGGTGACGGCAATGACCGTATCAGCGGCGGCACCGGCATCGATCACCTGTTCGGCGGCGCTGACAACGATACGTTCGTTTATGATGTCGCAGTCAATGTTGCCAACCGCGATGTCATCCACGATTTCACGGTCGGCGAAGATCTGTATGGGCTCGCCCGTTCGATCTTCGGCGGCGTGCTCGGTGCGACCATCACGGCCGATGAGCTGCGGCTCGGCTCGGCCGCGCTCGATGCCAACGATCACCTGATCTACAACAAGGCATCCGGCAATCTGTCGTTCGATACCAACGGCAACGTGGGTGGCGGCTCGACGCTGCTCGCCACCTTCCTCAACAAGCCTGATCTGCACGTGAGCGATTTCGCGCTGATCTGATCGTTTCCCTTCAAAGGTCAACGCGGAAGGGCGTCCCGGTTTCGGCCGGGGCGCTCTTTCGTTGAAAGGCCGGCGAGGCGAGTTAACGCATGGCTAGGCGTGGTGAGGCATGGCCGGCGAGGCGATGCGAGGCAAGCCCCCGCATGAACGCGGCAAGGCACGGCAAGCTACGGCAGGCGGGGCTAGTACAGGCGCGGTATGGCAGGCCAGCCAAGGGCAGGCACGGGCAGGCACGGGCAGGCACGGGCAGCCACGTAGAGGCTCGGCATGGCTCGGCCCGGCAGGCGTGGCGAGCGGGCGCTAGGCAAGGCGAGAATGGAGGTGTCATTGATCCGGCGCAACGGCGAATCTCCCGCCCCACGGTTCTGGCGCGGCTTGGTCAATGCGGTGCCGATATCGATATTGCTCTGGCTGGTCATCGTCTGGCTGCTGTTCGGCATACCGTCATGCGAAGACATCCGAATGTGGTATAAAGGTTCCCTCGATAGCAGGAGGGAATCATGGCGTTCAGACCAGCATTTGCGGATTTGTCGCACCACAACAGCATCGCCGACTCAGCATGGTCACAGGCCACGGGAGCAGGCCTCGTCGGCGTCATCCTGAAATGCACGGAGGGCACTTCGTACCTCGATGACACCTACGCCGCGCGCGTACCGAAGGCGAAGGCGGCCGGCTTGCTGGTCGCCAGCTACCACTTCCTCAAGGCATCGAGCGCACCCGAGGATCAGATGGACTGGTATCTCGCCAACGCGCAGGCAGGGGCGGGCGAGCGGCTGGTCATCGACTTCGAAGATGAAGGCCTCACCTTCGACTTTTTGCTGCGCGCCACCTCCCGGCTTTTCGATAGGGCACCTATGTGCGAGGTGAGCATCTACAGCGGCCAATCCTTCATCAACCAAATCTGCGGGACCAAGACCAGCGACGTGCTTGCTCGCACCTCGCTGTGGGTGGCGCGCTACACGGCCGCCAGCGATCCCGGCGATCTGCCCACGCAGATTTGGCCCACGTGGACGGCATGGCAGTACACGGACGGCAGCAGCGGCGGCGATCCCAAAACGGTGCCCGGCTTCGGCAAGTGCGACCTCAACGCCTTCAACGGCAGCCCGGAGAACTGCGCCAAGTGGTTCTGTACGGAAGCCGCGCCGGCCCCCGGCCCGGAACCGGAGCCGGAACCGGAGCCGGCCGAGATCACGATCACGACGAAAGGCGCGGTCAGGGTAATCGTCAACGGGCAGGTGGTGACTTACGAATAGCGAAATTTCCCCCGTCGAAATTTTTTCCCGTGCAGACTTTCGGGCCTTGGGAATTTTTTAAAGGGACGGCCCTCCCCCGGCGCGCGACCGGGGCCGGCCCCAATTTTTTTTAAAGAGACGGCAGGGGGGGACCATCTACCTGGTCGCGCAATCACGGAAAAAGGAGCAGTCTGGTCGGTCCCCTACCAGCTCTTTGGGCGCGCGCGGACCGACGCGACGCTCCCACCACCAGTCGCGCCTGCACGGACCTCACGGCGTCGTTACAGCGCGTAATAGACCGATCGCCAGCAGTCGAAAAAAAGATATCAGGTGGGCTTGACAAGATATCTAAAACTCTTTATAGATTCCGGTTGCCTGTGCTGGCCGGAGTGCCAGCGGGCAGCCCGGCCGGGGATGGGCCCCGACCGACAAAAAAGGAAAAACGGAAATGACGACTTACACTGGCGTACCCGGCTCGGTTTCTTCCGGCACCATGCGCTCGGAAGACCTGATCCCGGCCTTCACCACGCTCTTGCGCTCGCTGGCGATCCAGCAGCGCGACGAGGCGGCCCTCCACCTCCAGCTCTGTGACGAAGCCAACGCGACGCTCAACCATCGCAACTACGTTTCGGAGGAAGATGCCAGCCTGCCGACCGAACAGGCGGCGAAGCTGCAAGAGGATCGGCAGATCGAAGACCAGCAGGAAGTCATCGATGCGCTGTTCGATGCGCTCGATGCATATGCGCCCGAGGGATATGCGTTCGGCGCGCATGAGGGCGATGGGGCCGACTACGGCTTCTGGCCGGTCAGCCTGAATGACGATTGGGAGCCGGACGAGGACGAGGAGTCCGATATCGCTACGGACTCCGATCTGATCCCGGCCCACGACGGCGACGCCCATGGCGGCCGTTTCGTGCCTGCCCCCGGATGGGAGGAACGCGAGGCCGATGTTGTGCAGCAGGGCCGCTCTGGTGTCTTCGGCGCCGATCACGCCATGATCGATGCCTTCAAGGCGCAGTGGCCGGGCCACGGCTTTCCTGACGATCTCAACTGCGTAATAGCCACGTTCGCTCCGCTCAACGAGTTGGTCGAAGTCGAAGCCTTCCGCGAGGATGGCAGTCAACTTGATACAGATGGCTTCGATGGTCCGGCGCTGCTCGCTCTGGTCAATGACATCCAAGCCAAGGGTTACGTCGCCAATGACGATCCCGATCAAGTGCTGGCCGAGGTTGCCGAGGCCAAGCTCGGCGGCGAGGTCCACGTCCACGAAGCCGCCCTGCTGGTGATGGGCAGCAACATGCGCGTGATTCCGATCCAGTCGCGTGGCGCGCATGAGGCGCAGTTCTCGGCCGATGAGATCGCCCGCGATGCGCACGCCGCCGAGCGGGCGTTCGCGACGGCCGTGACGCTGATCCGCGAGCTTTACGAGTCGACCGAGTTGGGCCTGAAGCCGCACACCGTCCTGCGTACCAAGGTGGCGGCCTTCCTCGCCGAGCACGGCTGATCTCTCCCGCGCGCCACGCATGGGGCGGGGCGCGCCAATCTCGAAAGGAATGTCTCAAATGAACAACTTCAAGGCATATCGCATCCGGTCATCCCGCGAGATCGCCAAGGGCGATGCCATTATGTCCCGGAGCGGCAAGCGCTACACATTTCGCTATGTGGCCGATAACGGCAACATCGCGACGCAGGAACCGGGCGAGGCGGTGTTCCTCCTGCATCCCGGCGATTTCGTTGACGTGATGGTCCGCGATGTCACGCCCAAGGCGAATCCACGATGACCTACGTTTCCCGTGATCCCTTCGCCCGGCAGGAGCTTCACCGCTCGCACTGGTCGGATAAGGAGCTTGCCGCATCGGCCAGTTGCGACTGGTGCGGCCACCGCAATGCCAAGGGCGGGCTCTATACCTACCGCATCGAATCGGATGGCGGGCGCGTGTCCGAAATCCAAGGCAAGTTTTGCGGCATAACCTGCATGCGCGCCTACAACGGCTAAGTCTCAACCCAACGGGGGCGCGAGTGAGATCGGCCCCTTACCTCTTTCGAAAGGAAATTCCCATGATCGACTTCGGCGACCTCGATGACGCTCTCGGCTCGGCATCCGGGCAGGGCAAGCCATCGTCAAATGAAGATATCCGTAAGGACGCGCACATCGCCAACGGCGGCGGCGCTGCCGACTCCCCCTGCCCGCGCTGCGCCGGTTCGGGCCGCTACCGTGGCCGCGTCAAATCGTTCGTCTGCAACGGCTGCGGCGGCTCGGGCCGCGTCACCGCTAACCGTGCGCGCGGCATGGCGGCGCACATCAAGGGCAAGGCGACCAAGGCGATGAACTACGCCGCATGGCGCAACGAGAACCGCGAGACTCTGGACCTGTTCCGGCAGTTCCCCAACGCGGGCTTCCTCGAACGGCTGCTCGCCGACGTGGATCAAGGCAACATCCTCTCGCAGAACGCCATCGATGCCGGCTTGCGCGTGGTGGCGAAGTTTCAGGCGAGCCGCAAGGAACGCGATAAGGAGCGCGAGAAGAAGTCAGGCGATGTCGGCGTCGAGCGCATCAACAAGCTGTTCGAAACGGCGATGGAGAATGGCCTGAAGCGTCCGATGTTCCGAACCGAGCGGCTGATCATCAAGCTCGCCAAGCACCACCCCGATACGCTCTACGTCTGCGATAACGCCGTGGAGGATCGCGAGCGCGGCGGCGCGGCCTACGTCGGCAAGATCGTCAACGGCCGCTTCGAGGCCCGCCGCGAGGCGGAGCCGGACACGCTGAAGCTGCTCGTCAGGATCGCCAAGAATCCGCTCAAGGCGGCAGTCGAGTACGGCCGATCAACCGGCATCTGCTGCTGCTGCGGGCGCGAGCTGACCGATCCGGTCTCCGTGGAAAACGGCATCGGCCCGATCTGTCAGGGCAAATGGGGTCTGTGAGCCCCGGTCAGGCAAGTTCATCGTGCTCGAAATCCGGCGGCTTCGCGAGCGCGATGTCCATCACCATCTGGAAGCCGCAAGCAAAAAAGGAAATCTGAAAATGTCCAACGTAACCAAGGCACACAACGCACTTTGCGATCTGCACGTGCCCTACTACCAGCACGAAGTCCCTACCGTGAACCTCAACGGCACGTCCAAGGATTCGCTGCTCGGCGATTACCTCGCCATACGCAACGCATTGAATGCGGCGGAAATGGCGTTTCGCGAAGCTACGCCGCACGGCCGCGATTATCAAACCGTGCCGGCAGGCGACGCGAAGGCATCGCGGGCTCGCGAGGCCTTCCATGAGCGGCGTGCGATCCTTCGTGCCATGGCGGCCGAGATCGAAGCAGTCGCTATTGCGATCAACGAGCAGGAGGGCCGTTGAAGATGCTGTTCCTCGTCCTTCTCATCGCCAACGTCATCCTGTTCGGCGGCACCAGCGCGGTGGTCGCCAACGCCAAGGGTCGTGACGGCTTCTCGTGGTTCATGTTCGGCGCGCTGTTCGGCATCTTCGCTCTGGTAGCGGTTTGCGCCATGCCTGCGATCCGGCGAGCCGAAGCCGCCGGCCACGTCGACTCGCACAGCCACCTGACCGAGCAGGAGCAGTCCGCGCTCGATTGGGCCAACCGGCACACAAGAGTCTGAAATGACAAACCGGGGCGCGCCAGTGAGAGGGCGGCCCCACCACCTCGAAAGGAAAATGAAATGAGCATGACTGAAATCGAATATGCCGATCACCGCAAATTCCGGCTCGGCGACCGCATCGAGTTCTTCGTCGGCGGCATCATCGGCAACTACTTCGGCACGATTGTCGAAATCACCGATGACGGCTTGTGCAAGGTGACGCCGGAGGGTGACCTCTCGGCGATGCCGAAGACGGAGCGGTGGGCGTTGCGCAGCGGCGGCTTCTTCGTCCGCTGCCGCGATCACGGCGTGCCCGGCGGCAACATCGTGCGCCGCGTCGTCACCGATGAAGTGCACGCCGAGATCGTGGCCCGGCAGGCGCGCGAATACTGGTCCGAGCAGGCCGAGTATTGGCGCGGTCAGGGTGACGCCACCTATGCGCAGCGCTGCGAGGAAAACCTCGCCGAGTGGAGTCAGCGGAAGGAGCGGCGTCCATGAGCAAGATAGCGAAGATCGTTGATGTGCTGGTCGGCCGCTCGCATCTGCCGATGGATGGGCTGGCGATCTACCACGACGCGGTGCGCATCCGTGACGCCGGCCGGCTGAGGCAGGGCGGCTCGGTCAGGAAGCTGCTCGTGGTCGCCAACGTGCTGAAGCACTACCGGCTGCGGGCGAGCCTCAACGCGCACGATCAGGTCGAGATTTACGGCGATGGCGCGGAAACGCCGCTGATGGTCCTGTTCGGGAGGCGGAAGTGATCAAATCTGAAAGTTTCAGAATTGAGCGCCTATGGCATGGCTGCCGAGCCCTGCCCCTGCCCTGCCGGCTGCCGTGGCAGGGCAGGGCCCTAGCGCTGGCGCGGGCCCGCTGGCCGCTATCTCTGCCCCGGTCAGGGCCCTTGCCTGCCCTGCCCTGCCCTAGGGCCCGGCAATGGCATATCGCCCGGTCAGCCTTGCGGGCCCTTGCCATGACCGGCAGCCTTGCCGTTGCGGCATGCGTTGGCGTTCCAGCCTCCGGGCCCATAGGGTTTCATTCCTATGGCACGACTCCGGATGGCAAGCCCGTGCGCCTCTACACGACATTTTCGCCAGATGGCAGTGTGGGACGCACAACCGGCAGGATCGGCGATGAGTCGGTCAGTTGGAGCAATGGGCAATACTGATATCGACAATGTTGCCGCCGAATGCCGATCTGCTATGCTTATATCGCCCGCGAATGGGCAGGCAAGGCTCGGCAAGGCCAGCCTCGGCAAGACGTGGCAAGGCTGGGCAAGGCAAAACGGCGAGGTGAGCGATTTCCGTTCACCTCGCTTTTCTATGGGAAAAAGGAAAGGAACCTGAAATCGATGTCGCATTTGTCATTCGACTGTTTTGCACTGGCGAGCCTCCGTGACTCGGCGCGCGAGCGCTGGAAGCTCGGCCCGCAACCGCTCTACGGTCGCGAAACCGGCCCCGGCTACTGGCTGGTGGGCGATGAGGGCGTCTACCTCATGCACAACGGCGCGATCATCGAGGATATCGACCGGCAGCCGCTGGCATACTCCAAGGAGTGCAATCCGCAGACCAACCCTGACTGGTTCGAGGTGAAGCGCGATACCTTCGGCGGTGACGATGGCGTCGAGTTCATCGAGGCCGCCGTCATCGACAAGATCATCGATCAGGGCGCTGACCTGATCATCGATTTCGAGGATGGCCGCATCGCCTACTACGCGGCGACCGAAGGGAGGGTAAACTGATGGCTATCGGACCCGGAAAGTATGACAATCTCGCCACCATGGTGCGCGAGGCCACCGAAGCGCAGGGTGTGGTGCTGATCGTCGTCGGCGGCCTCGCCGGCAACGGCTTCTCGTGTCAGGCCGATCTCGCCACCACGGCGCGGCTTCCCGACATGCTGGAGCACATGGCGAAGCAGATTCGCGCCGACATCATGGGCGGGGTGAAGCCATGATCGAGAAATGGATCAGGAAGCTCGTCCGCGAGCACGGCGGCTGGTTCGAAGCCGACGACGACGAGTTGATCGCCCGCTTTCCATCGGTGGCGCAAAAGCAAGCCTTCATCGCTGCCGTGGCACGCGGGGTAGAGGCCCGCAACAAGACGGAGGAAGCCAAGTCATGAACTTCCGCGCTTCCTTCAACATCGTTGGCGTCGATCGCGCCAACCGCATCCTGTACATTGTGGACAACAACGATAGCTCGAAATCGGTCACCAACGATGCCGAGCACGTGTGCTACGAGCTGCACCAGACGTTCCCGGATTACCGCGTCATCTACCGCGATACGGAAGGCCGCTGGGACGAGCTTGTGCACGATAAGGGCCGCTTTCTCCGCTTCGCTCCGGTGAAGCCGCCACGCCGTTAGAAAAAAGATATCTAGGCCCATTGCGGTCCCGATATCCGCTATGTTACCGTTCGGTTCCCGGCATGTTGCCTTGGCATGGGGCCAAGCCGCCGGAAACCCACACATTCAAAAAGGAACGTCGCTCATGCGAACCCATAGCTTATCCCCAGACTATTTGATGCCGTTTCACTTCCTGATATCGGAGTCGGACGGCAACCTGTATGACGTGCGGCAGGATGGCTGGCATTCCCTGCCGCCACTCAGAAAGGCTTTCCGCATGCACAAACGGCTGATCAAATCCGTCGCCGATCTCAAGGCGGCGATCCGTGCCGGCAATCGGGTATGGCCCGGCGGCTACGGTTGCTATTTCATCACGGCCGATGGCTCTATCCTGTCATTCGAGGCAGTGACCGAGAACCTGACCGAGGTGATCGATGCGATTCAGTCCGGCAACCAATGCGGCTGGCACGTCACCGCGCTCGCTACGACCGAAACGGATACTGAGAGCGTCTACTGCGATCATACCGGCAAACGCATTTCCTGAAGGGGATAACAATGACCGAGAATAGCCACCGCGAGGTGTGGCCCGTCTATCGTGTGAAGGTGGCTTTCGAGCGCCGGAATGAAATCCGCATGCGCTCCTATACCTTCACGACGGCGGGCAATCGTGACCGCTTCCTTGAAGCCTGCCGCCCGCTCGGCGGCGTGGCCGTGATGCTCTCGCTCGACCATGTGATGACGCCCGAACAGGCGCTCGCCGAGCTGGCCGAGGACGCATTCTTCAGGGATGATCTTCAACCGGAGCCGGCGGAATAACCCGCCGGACCCACAACAAGGAGGAGAGTGAAATGAATTTAGACGATTTCCCGCAGGAACTCGAAAACCTCATCGATGAGGCAATCGAGAACGCGGCGCAGCGTGGGCCTGCATTGCTGGCGATCCTCTCGGCGCTCGAACTGAAAGTCGCGGGGCTGAAGGAGGAACTGGACGAAGGCGAGGGCGAGGGCGATCCCATCGCCGCCGCCGTGGCAACCGGCATTACCGCCTCCGCAGCGGTCGTTGCCGCTGGCGATCCCGAGGCCGATCAGCCGGCCCCGGCCGATGCGCCAGCCGAAGCCAATCCGGCAGAGGCACCCGCGCCGGCTGCCGACGCACCCGAGAGCGATGCTCCGGCAAGCGATCAGCCGGCAGCGGACTCGCCGGCAGCGGCCGAAGCCCCCGCCGAGTCGACGGCGGCGGCATAACGGCCAAGGCGGCCCGGCTGGCTCATTGGCCGGGCCGCTTCTCTCACGCAAACAGGAGAATCAACCATGATCCATCCAGACATGGAATCGTTCCAGATATTCTGCGAGCGGCAGCGTCCGGAGAAAGCCTATCATTGGGAGAGCGCGAGCATCTGCGCCTGCGGCCAGTTCGCCAAGCGCCTCAAGGTCGATGATTGGGTGCACATCGGCGTCGGCGCGGAAGGTGTGTTCTGGATAACGGCCAACGATCTCGCCTCGCGGCATCCGCGCACGTTCGGCGCGCTCGCTGACCGCGTGCATCGCTTCAGGACGGGAGTAGCGCTATGATGCATCCCGATATGGAGTCGTTCCAGATATTCTGCGAACGCAAGCCCGCCGACCGCACCTACGATTGGCTGGATGGCGATATCTGCGCCTGCGGCCAGTTCGCCAAGCGGGTGGGCGTGCCGAACTGGCAGGATCAGTCGGCCGAGCCGCATAGCTTCTGGGATACGATCAACGAGCTTGCCCGGCAAACGCCGCACGATTTCGGCACGCTCGCATGGCGGGTCGCCCGTTACCGCGAGCGCTTTCCGCCGAAAGGCAATAGCTATGTCGATCCAGAGCCATTTGCTGCCGAGCTGGCTCTCTGACCGGCTGCCGCGATAGGCGATATCAGACTTTCGCCTGACGGAGGCCTTGCAGGGTTTTATTCCTTTCCCTGCGACCAGCCTATCTCACCCGTCAGGTGAAACCGCCGGGGCCCCATCCCCGGCAGCGGGCCACATTTCGGATGCGTGGGTGTCCGGGTGTGGCCCGCACTTTGTTTCAGGCAACAGGAGAGAGGTCGAATGCCGATCAGGCTCAAGCCGCCGAAGCCGAAGTCGCGGTGGGGCTTCGTGCGCTGTCTTTTCCGCGATCATGAATGGTACAGGCCCACGCTGCCGATGGCCGGGCCTGCGCCGTTCAAATGCTGCCGGCATTGTGGCGCACGCGCCAAATTCGTGCCGACAATCGACGGCGTGGTTGGGCAGCATCTTCCGCCCGAATAGGCGAGCTGGCCCCCGAAAAAATTTTCCCCGGCGGTCAGTCCGCTCAGTTGGCCGGAGCCCCCAAATTTTTTTTTAAAAGAGACGACGGCCCCGACACGTCCCGTCGGTCCTACAAGTCGGCCGACTGTCCCGGTCTTGCCACACCCGGTGTCCCCCGGATGCAACAGGTCGGTCCCGGCCGGTGTCCCCGTCCTGCCACAGCGGCCGATCGGCCACACCGCGTCCCCGTCCCGCCACAGTTGCCGTCGCGGGACACCACTTGTCCCTCATCCGCCACACCGCCGTCGCCTGTCCCGGTCATGCCACAGTGGGTGTCCCGAATCGGCCACGCACCGAAAGGGTGCGTCGGGTCGGTCCCCGCTTTGTTCCCGTGGCGAAAAAGGGTGCGTCTGGTCGGTCCCACCGGCTGCCGGAGAAGGGTGCGTCTGGTCGGTCCGCCCCCCCCCTGCCGGCCAGCGGACCGACGCCAGCACGCCGTTTTTCCGGGCCCGGCGACCGACCCGACGAGCCGTTTGATATCTGGCTGATATCGACCGAAAGGGTGCAACCAATGCGTTAGGTGCATTTTTTTCACTTTCCCTATTGCAAGGGCAAATTTTGCCCTTTATATACACGGTCAGTTGCAGCGCATCGCTGGCAACGTTCGGGCCCCCCGGCAAGTGAGATTGACCGGGCCCCACATCGAAAAAGGAAATTGAAATGACCGCTACCAAGAATCGCGCTACCCGCCGTGCCGCTGCCAAGGGCAAGGCCCCGGCGAAGATGGCCCCCGCGAAGGGCAAGGCTGGCCGGATTGCCGCGCTGGCCAATGTGGGCAAGGCAGCCGCTGCCAAGCCGGCAGCCGCGCCCAAGCCCATGGGCAAGCGCGCTGCCCTCGAAGCTGCGGCCGCTGCCGGTGACCTGACTGCCGTCAGGCCCGATTTCACGGCCCCGACTCATGACTCGTGGCGCAACCATATCGCGGCCGTTGACGCACTGATCGCCGATCGGGATATCAGCGGACTCGAGGCTTTCGTGGCCGATCAGGCCTTCTGGGAAGCTAGCTCGACCCGCAAGGCGATCAATCGTTGGGTGCAGCGTTCCATGACGGCGCTGCGTGCCAACGGCGCGAAGCCGGCCAAGCCGGCAACGGCTGAAAAGCGGGCCGGCATCGCCCTTACCGCTGCCAAGGCTGACCGCAAGGCAGAGCTTCACGCGGCCAAGGCGCAGGCTGCCATGGCCGCTGCCAAGGCTGCCCGTGCTGGCAAGGCTGACGAGTCGGCCCCTGCCCGCAAGGCCCCGGCGAAGCCGGCTGCCAAGGCCCCGGCGAAGGGCAAGGGCAAGGCCCCTGCCATGGCTGCCAAAGCGGCCCCGGCTGCCAAGGCTGGCAAGCGCAAGTAACCAGCTTGGGGCCCCTTCGCGGGGCCCCTTCCTTTTCCCCCTGACATCGAAGGAACCGAATATGAACCTCTTGAACCGTGACTCCATCGTTTCCAGCCTGACAGCCGCCGCGATCGTCATAGGGCTGCTTTTGAGCAATGCCCTATGGGCTGCCGAGTCGGGCCCGGTCAGCTATGCCCTGACCGGCTTTGCCCATGGCGATAAGTACGTTCTCGACTCCAGCCTGACCGAGTCCGATTGCAGCGGAGCGCTTGCCGTGGCGCGGGCTGCCCTTGCCCTGACCGATAGCGGCGAGTCCGTCAGGCTGACTTGCGAGGCCTCGCAATGATGGCGCTGGCCATGCTTTCCCACCTAGGTGTTGCCGTTGGCATGGTTTGCCTAGTGGCAGCCTTCCTAGGCGAAATGAAGTGAACGAAGGGCCCGGCAACGGGCCCTTTCCTTTTCCAGCTATGACGGGCCCGGTTTGCCCCACCGGGCCCGTTTCGATTCCCCCTGCCCCTGCCCTGCCCTTATGCCTCCGGGCCCTGCCAACGGAGGCCCGTTTCAGGGCTGCCATTGCCAGAATGGCAGATATCGCAAAATCCATTTGCCGGGCCCTAGCAGGCCCGTGGAAGCGATTCAGGGGGCAGGCTGATAAAGATATCGGAAATTCCAGCCGCTGCCCTTCCTTGCCCTTCCCTGACCGTTTTCGGGAGTCGCATGGTTGCAATCGGATGGTTGCAGCGCAGGCCTTGGTTGCATTTCGCCTGCCCTTGCGTCAGGCCCTGCCCCTGCCCACCCTCGCTGCCCCATGGCAGCGGCCCTCCTCCCCTGCCCCTAGAGCGGGCCCCCCTGCCCCCTGCCCGTCACGCTGCCCCCTGCCCCCTGCCCCTGTCAGCTATGGCAGGCTGCACCCCATGGCCCTGCCCTTGCCCCTGCCCTTTGCGCCGCATTGATATCGGGGCCTGACCGAATCCGAGTCGGCCAGCTATGCCCCACCCCCCCCTGCCGACTGCCGGCTGCAACCAAAAGGATATGCACCTTGGATAGGTCGCCATGATGCCTTGCCCCTGCGCCCCCCCTTCGTCCCCGTCGTCACCGCTGCAATCCGTCATACCTGACCGGGCCCTGATGTCGCGTCGGTCCCCCCCTTGGGGCAGGAGGGTGCCATGGGTCGGTCCGAGTCGTTGCCA
>Ga0081540_1000625_pt1 | contig 33652 bp, 25 predicted proteins | sample TabmetS2T1R1_FD_71024 | JGI IMG/M metagenome (GOLD analysis project Ga0081540, IMG submission 71024) | Tabebuia heterophylla rhizosphere microbial communities from the University of Puerto Rico - S2T1R1 | ecosystem: Host-associated > Plants > Roots > Rhizosphere ...
CGGCCGCATTGCGGTTCGAGCCATCACCGCGTCGATATCGGCGTCATACCACATGTTCAGCGCACCGGCGGCCCCGGCGCCGACTGCGATTGCGAGAATTGCAATGAAGCCAAGTACTGGATCGAGGCGCGCCGGTGCGATCATCAAACCGACGAATGCGGTGAATATCGCAAGCGCCATGACGCGCGGCTTCATCAAGGTGACGAAGTAGGGCAGGCGCCCCACCAAACCTGGCCGTGAGGCCAACGAAAGGCGCGATAGCGGAATCGCGGTGGTGTTCATGGTGATCGAGTCCTCAAGAAAAAGGTTGCTCATCGACTTCACTGTTTCGCGGCGCAAGGATCGGCTTGTCCGTGAGCTAAACTGGTTCGAGCTAAGAGCGTGAGTGAAGAGCGCCAAATTCCGACAAATTCTTCCGAGGCAGCGATAGAGCCACCGGCGATCGAAACCCGGCGTTGCCTACGTTATGCGGGCTTTCGTCACCCTGGCTTTGCCTGGGTTGCGCCACTTTTGTCAGTCGTTGCTATCATGGGAGGCAAATATCACAGGCGGTAGCAACGCTCTCCAAACTTGCCATGAACTCGCGATTGGCTGCTGCGCCGCTATCGCTTTCCTCGCCTGTTGAGCACGTGCTCATCGGTCACTAACTGCCTGCAATTCGGCCGGGCATCCCTCGCTGAAAACCCGCAGCGGATGGACGGCTTGACCGCTCATCAGTTCACGAAAGTCGGAAAAGGTCTTGTTGGGGGTGAATACGTGTCGATGATCAAATGACCAAACCGCCTCCGCCTTTTCGATCACGGCTGGGCTCGATACGACACGCATCCGGCTGATCAGCGCGTAGACGCTGACCTCGGACCAGAAGCAACGTCCCGCGGCGGCTCGGGGATCAATCGGGAGCTGCGCTGGCCGGTGAAATACGACCAGAGCCACTGGCGCTGCACACGCAGGCGGTTCTGTAGCTGCGGCAGGGCGAGGACGTGAATGAACGCCCACACCAGCCACGTCAGGGCGCCGCTTGTGCGCAGCCAGCCCCGCTCCAGAATCGCGTAATTCTTGCCGACGACGGCCATGTTGCCCTTGTCGAAATAGCGGAACGGACGTTTGACCTTCCGCCCCTCGAGCTCTTTGGCGATCAGCCGCCCGACGTAGCGTCCTTCCTGGATCGCGGCCTGCGCCACACCGGGCACCGGATGTTCGTTCTGCATGACCGACGCCGCGTCGCCGACCACGAAAACTCGCGGCGCGCCCACGACCTTCAGGAACGGATCAACGAGCGCCCGCCCCGCGCGATCGGTTTTGGTGCCGAGCATTTTCGGAATCGGTGAGGCCGCGACGCCCGCGGTCCACAGCACGGTGGCGCTGGGGATCCTGCTTCCGCCGGCGACGACGCCCTGCTCATCGACGGTCTCGACCTTGACCCCCGTCTGGACCTTCACGCCGAGCTTCTCGAGATGCCTGGCCACCCTGCGCGACAGCGACTCGGCAAACGTCGGTAGAATCCGCTTCCCCGCATCGAGCAGAATAATGCTGGCTTTTGCTGGATCGATGCGGCGGAAGTTACCCCGCAGTGTCACCTTCACCATTTGCGCGAGCGACGCCGCAAGCTCCACGCCCGTGGGACCTGCGCCGACCAGCACAAAGGTCATCTGTCGCGCGCGTTCGTCCTCGTCGTCGGTGATTGCGGCCAGCTCGAACGCGCCCAGGATCTTGGCTCGGATCGTCTCGGCGTCGCTGAGACTCTTGAGTCCCGGCGCGTGGCGCGCGAACTCGTCGTGCCCGAAGTAGCTCGGCCGCATGCCGGTCGCGACCACCAGATAATCGAAGGCAAGCTTGCGGACACCCACGCCCGGGGAGGACGCCGCGATCGTGCGGGACGCAACGTCGACGCCGGTCACCTCCGCGAGCAGGACGCTGACGTTTCGCTGCTTCGCCTCGAGCTGACGGATCGGCGCGGCGATCTCCGCAGGCGAAAGGACCGCCGTCGCCACCTGATAGAGCAGCGGCTGGAAGATGTGGTGGTTGCGGCGGTCGATCAGGATGACATCGACATCGGCGTGCCGCAGCGCGTGAGCTGCCGCGATTCCGCCAAAGCCGCCGCCGACGATGACGACGCGCCTGCGCTCCCGGCGGGGCGCCTCAATGACGGCCTGTGCCGCGTCAGACCGGGTCTCGGCCAACATTGCGCTCATGGATCACCTCGTTCCACGGTTTGTCGTCTCGCGTCACAACTGCGCTTCGATTCCCGCCGCCGGCCGCTCGGGCCAGTGGGCTTCCAGGCTCAACGTGTGCCCCATTTTCTGTTTTTTGGTCCGCAGGTAGGCGAGCGAATGCGCCGTCGGCTCGACGTCGCAGGGAAGCCGTTCGATGATCTCGATGCCGCCGTCCTCAAGCGCGTGCACCTTGCGTGGGTTATTGGTCAGCAGGCGAACGCGCGGAATGCGAAGGTCGTGGAGAATCGCGGCCGCCAGGCTGAAGTCCCTGAAGTCGGCCTTGAACCCGAGCGCATGATTGGCCTCGATCGTGTCGATGCCGGCGTCCTGCAGCTCGTAGGCCTGCAATTTTGCCATCAGCCCGATGCCGCGTCCCTCCTGATACTCATAGATCACCAGTCCGCGGCCTTCCTGCGCGATCGCCTGCATCGCGAGCTCGAGCTGCCCGCCGCAATCGCAGCGCAACGAGCCGAGCACCTCGCCGGTGACGCATTGCGAGTGGACGCGCAGCAGCGGCACGCCCTGGCGCAGGTCGCCGAGCACGAGGGCGAGCGCGGTTTCGGCGGTTCGACCACCGGTCCACGCGTCGCGCTCGAATCCGATCGCTTCAAACATGCCCCACCTGGTCGGCAAGCGGGTCGACGCGATCCGCCACAGCGCGTCGGTTTGCGCAGTTGCTCTCGCTCTGTTTTCGTGTGCGGACATTCGCGTCGACCTCTTTTTTCGCTGCGCATGATGTTTTCCGAAAACCGGTGCCCACTTTTCGGCATCATGCGCTGGCGCCGTCGCCGACCTATTCGGCAGCGACGGGCGTCTTCGTCTTGTTGAAATTCGGCGGGCGCTTCTCGAGGAACGCTGCCAGGGCTTCCTTGGCATCCGCGGAGCGCACGTGCTCACTGAAGGCCTCCATTTCGACTCGGATGGCCTCTTTGACCTGGTCGATGAAACCCTGTTTGATGAGCCGCTTGCTGTCCCGCAATGCGCCGCCTGGTTTTTTTGCGAGCTTCTGCGCCGCTTCCATTGCTGTCGCGAACAAGTGCTGGTCAGGCACCACGCGGGTCACGAGGCCCAGCTCCGCCGCCCGCGCGGCAGTGAAGGACTCTCCCAGGAGAAACAATTCGGCGGCCCGGAGATGTCCGATGCGTGCCGGCAGCGAGTAGCTCGACCCGAACTCCGGCACGAGCGCCAGATTGATGAACGGCAGCTGGAATTTCGCGCTCTCGCCTGCATAGACGACATCGCAGTGCGTCAGCATCGTGGTTCCGCCGCCGATCGCCGCGCCTTGCACGGCCACGACGATCGGTTTTTCAAACCTGACGAACGCATCCATCAGGCCGGCTTGCGGAGATTCGCCCGGGCCGGGCGGATTCTTGAGAAAATCCGCGACGTCGTTGCCGGCGGAGAAGGCGTCTCCAGCGCTGTGCCAGAGGACGACACGGGTTTCTTCATCCTCGGCGGCCTCGTTGAAGATTTCCGCCAGGCGCGTGTACATGGCGCCGGTCATGGCGTTCTTCTTCTCGGGGCGATTGAATTCGACCCGCAGAATGCCGTTGGATCGTTCGGTGATGATGTCGCTCATTGTCTCCTGCCTCTCCGGCCCTCTGCGTCAGGCCGCGCGTTCCTTGGCTTTCGGCACGGCGCCGCTTGCGCGCAGGCCGTCGATGCCCTTCGCGTCGAATCCCAGCTCCTTGAGGATCTCGTCGGTGTGCTCGCCGAGGTTGGGGGCGCGCCGCGCCGGCACCTTGGCGACGCCGTGCACCTGAATCGGGCTGCTGATGGTCGAGGTGAGCTTGCCGCCTGCGCCCTCGAGCGGGACGACGATGTCGTTCGCCCTGAGCTGCGGGTCCTTGATGACTTCCTGCGGCCCGCGCACCGGCGCGAACGTGAAGCCGCTAAGCACGTCGTGCCAATGCGCCATTGGCTGCGCGCCGAAGACTTCGTCGAAAATCGCGACGAGTTCGTGCCCGTTCGCCGCGAGCTTCGCGGGATCGGAGAATCGCGGATCTGCCAGGAGCTCCGGACGCCCGATGGCTTTCACCACACCCGCCAGCTTGTCAGGTGTGACGGCGAGAATAAACCAGGTGCCGTCCGCGGCGCGATACACATTCGTTGCGGCGCTCGCCGGATTGCTGCGATCGTGCAGCCCGGGTAACTTTGCGTCGCACAGCGCAGCCGCGATCGATACGCCTGCCGCCCAGACACCCTCGGCGAGGAGCGAGGTCGTGACATACGCCCCCTTGCCAGTGCGCTCACGACGATAGAGTGCGGTAACGACCGCGGAATAAAGGCCGACGGCCGTCGCGTGGTCGCCGCTGCCGCTGACCGGCCAGGTCGGCGGCGCGCCGGCATCGCGTGTCATCGACAACAGGCCACTGCGGGCCCAATATGCTGTGAGATCGAAGCCAGGCAGTCCGGAATCAGGCCCCTTCTCGCCGAAGCCCGTGAGATCCGCGTAGATCAGCCGCGGATTCCATTGCACGACGTCGGCGTATTCGAGCTTCAATTTCTTGCGCGCAGGGTGCGGCGTGTTGACCACGAACACGTCGGCCCACTTGACGAGCTTCTCGAGAACCTGCTGAGCGCTCGGCGACTTCAGGTTGAGCACGATCCCGCGCTTGTTGCGGTTTGCGAGATGCCATTGATACGGATCGTCTGATTGCGGCTCGACGGGGATCTTGTTGCCAAATCTCCACACATCGCCGGAAGGTGGTTCGACTTTGATCACATCGGCGCCGAAGTCTGAGAGAATCACCGCGGCGCCGGGGCCGGCGATGAAGCTCGCAAGGTCTACGACTCTTAGACCTGAGAAAATGTTGTCGCTTGCCATTGTTGGTACTCCTTGTTCGTCGGCGCTGCGTCTCAGCGTCCGTGAAATTGGGGTGCGCGCTTTTCGAGGAAGGCGGACGTGCCCTCTTTCTTGTCCTCCGTCCCGGCGCACAAGCCGAAGTGCGAGGCTTCCAGCGCAAAGCCTTCGCTCTGGCTCGTATCCATTCCCTTGTTGACCGCCTCGAGCGAATACTTGACGGCGATCGGCGCGTTGGCGGCGATCTCCTTGAGGATCGCTTCCGCACGCGGGATCAGGTCGGCGGCCGGGACGACTTCGTTGACGAGCCCGATGCGCCAGGCCTCCTGCGCGCTGATCATCCCGCCGGACAGAATGAGCTGAAGCGCGCGACCCCTTCCGACCAGCCGCGGTAGCCGTTGCGTGCCGCCGCCGCCGGGAAGCAATCCCAGCTTGACCTCCGGCTGCCCGAGCTTCGCGTGCTCGACGGCGATGCGAATGGTACACGCCATCGCGGTCTCGCAGCCGCCGCCCAGCGCAAAGCCGTTGATGGCCGCGACCACCGGCTTGCCGAGATTCTCAATGAGATCGAGCACCTCCTGCCCGAAGCGGCTGGACCGTTCGGCGTCGATCGCGCTGGCATGCGCGAGCTCGCTGATGTCGGCGCCGGCGATGAACGCCTTGTTGCCGGCTCCCGTCAGGATGACTCCGCGCACCGCGTCGTCGTCCCGCGCATCCTCGAAGGCCGTGCGCAAGTCCTTCCAGGTGGGCGAGTTGAGTGCGTTGAGCACCTTCGGGCGGTTGAGCGTCACATAGGCGATCGCGCCCCGCTTCTCGTAGAGAACATTCGCGAGCGTCAGCGTCGTCGTTGCTGCGGTGGGCACCACCGTGGGCGAAGAGGTGAGAGTGGCTGTTGCCGATGACATGTCGATATCTCCTGCCTGAGTGGCGAGCCGGCGAACGCAGCGCCGGCCCGCTCGCGGCGTCAGACGAAAGCGCTGAACCCGGTGACCGCCTTGCCGACGATCAGGTGTTGCATCTGATACGTGCCTTCGTAGGAATAGAGCGCCTCGGCATCCGCGAAGAAGCGCGCGACGTTATAATCGACGACGATACCGTTGCCGCCCAGCAGCTCGCGCGCCCATGAGACCGTCTCGCGCATCTTGGCCGTCGTGTACGCCTTCGCAAGCGCCGCTTGCTGGTCCGTAAGCTTGCCTTCGTCCGCGAGCTGTGCCGTGCGAGCCACCATGCATTGGCACGCAGTGATGTTGCCGAGCATCTTGGCAAGAAGGTCTTGAATGAGCTGGAACGCGCCGATCGGCTTTCCGAACTGCAATCGCTCCTGTGCGTACTTGAGCGCGTGCTCGTAGGCGCCCATCTGGCATCCCGTCGACTCCCATCCAACGTAATACCGCGTCCCACGCAGCACGCGCGCGGTGTCGCGGAAGGACTGAGCCCCGGCGAGTCGATTTGCTTCCGGCACCCGGCAGTCCTTGAGCGTGATCTGACCGTTCTGGACCACCTTGAGCGCGATCTTGTTCTGTATCTTCTCGACGCTGAAGCCGGGCGTGGTCTTGTTTTCGACGATGAAGCCCTTGACCTGGTTGTCGGCGACGTCGCGCGCCCAGATGATCGAGATATCGCACCACGGCGCGTTGCCGATCCACCGCTTCTGGCCGTTGAGGACCCACGTGTCGCCCTCGCGTTTCGCCGTCGTGGTGAGGCCGCCGCCGGTTCCCGAGCCGACCAGCGGCTCGGTCAGGCCGAAGCAGCCGATCTTTTCCATGCGCGCCATCGGCGGCAGCCATTTCTGCTTCTGCTCCTCCGATCCAGCGCGCGCGATCGAACCCATCGACAGGCCGCTGTGGACGCCGAAGAAGGTCGCGATTGAGGGATCGAACCGCGCCATCTCCATCCCAACCAGGCCGACCAGCAGCTGGCTTCCGCCGGCGCAACCATATCCCTGGATGCCGAGGCCGCCGATGTTCAGCTCCTTGAAGGCAGGCAGCACCTCGAATGGGAAAGCGTCTTCGACCCAGTACTTGTTGATGATGGGCGCGACCTTGGTCTCCATGAAGGCGCGCACCTTTTTGAGGATCGCGAGCTCATCGGCGCTCAAGGTCTCGGCGAAGTGATAGAAGTCGCTGTTCGGCGCCGGGAGCGGCTTCGGTGCCGGAGGTTTACGTGCCGTGGCGGTGGCCATGTGCATCTCCATCCTTTTCATCTTGCTGCGACGGGCTTCAATTTGAGCGCATGCGTCACCGGGCGCCACTAAAGCCCGGCAAATCTCGGCGAAGCGTTGCTAAGGGGACGGCGTATCCGGGTACGTCGGCCATCGGCTGTGATCGTCCGCTTCCGCAAAGCGGCTGCGTAGTTCACGCCGTGCCCTCAACTGGCCAGCCATTCGGGTTTGCTCGCGCCGCGCGGCACAAGCACCGTCCTGAAGGAGGCGGGCGTCTTCGAAAGGACAACCTGGTCGGTCATCCCCTGATACGTGCCCAGCGGAGTCTCTGCGGTGAACAGATCGGGAGCGACGTCTGCGTGCTCGTCGGAAGCCCCTGCAGTCGTCGTCGCGTACTCCTTGTCAAAAATACCGAGCGAAAGCAGCCACAGCACGGTTCGAGTCAGGCTAACGGTGACCCGATAGCTGCCGCCCTCGACTGCACGTCGGCGCAGTGCCGCGACAATCCCGATCGTCCCCAGCCAGCCCACGATATTGTCGACAATGGGGATGATGGGCGGCGATTTGGGATGCGTGGGCGTGCCTTCGATAGTGAAGAGCCCCGACACGGCTGCACCGATTTCATCGAATCCGGGACGATTCTTCCATGGGCCTTTGTTGCCGTGAAGCAGGACCTGAGCATGAATCAGGCCAGGCTTCTTCGCGGAGAGCGTTTCGGCATCGAGGCCGTTGCGCTCCAGATAGCCCGGACGCTTGTTGGCAAAGAAGACGTCAGCGTCTTTCAAGAGCCCATCGAATTTCGCGCGATCTTCCTTGGAGTAGTCCAGGATAGTCTGCCGCATCCCGACCTGTGCGTCCCACACAAAGGCCTCAATATCGGTATCGCCAGGCCGCCAGATGTTGAGAACATCGGCCCCGTGTTGAGCGAGGTCTCGGCCTATGGCCGCTCCGGCGATCACATGCCCCATTCCCAAAGCGCGAACGCCATCCAGCGGAGCCTTTGCACCCTTCTTGAAAGGTACCGGCTCGCTTTCGCCGATCTTCTCCACCCTGATCAACGGCATTCTGGAAAGCACGTCGGTGTACTGCGGCTCCTGCCGGAATTCGTCGAAAGTGCGCACCTTCGCAAAGACGAGCCCGGCCTCCGCCCCGGCGGCCTCCAGGTCATCTGCGCGCCACTGGCGAATGGCCTTTTGCACGGCTTCGGCGCTTGGGCCGCAATCGAGCAGGCTGAGCGCCCGGGCAGTCAGCTTGGGGTAGATGTTCAGGGCCACGACGTGCCGCCCATCCTTCGTTTCGCGAAACAGCGGAATTTGGAAGAACGGGTCGAGCGGGTCTCCGAGCATTGCCGGGGGACGCCCATTGATGGTTTCCCACTTCAGATCGAAGAAGCCCGCGAACCGCCGCAGCGCCTTGCGGACATCCACCGCAATGTCCTGTCCTTCGCCCGTCTGGGATCGCCACAACGCTGCGACGGCGGTTGCCTTGGCGGCCAGGCCAATCGCGGCCATGGTCCCAAACCGAAGGCGGCTCGGAATAATCGGATCGCGACCATAGAAGGTAAGTTTGCCGCCGCTGTCCGCGGTCGATAGTCCGACGTCCTTCAGGACGCCATTGACGGCGCCGTGAAAGTCGAAATCCGAGCTGCTCTCCGGATTGCCGAGCTTCGAGACAATCGTGTCGGTGAGCAGATCCGGTCCGAGCTCTTCTGTCGGCTGGATGGTCGTTGCGATATTCATTTGCATACTCTTTATTCTTGGTCGGACAAGCGTTGGCTGCCTGGAGCCGATCGCTACTCGGCTGCAACAGTATGTGGAGCGACCGTCTCAGGACGCTTGGTGCGCAGCTGGATGAGGCCGAGCAGAATTTCGTCCCGCTCCGCCTCGAGCTCCGCGATGGTGCGCGATCCGACCTCGGCGTGGACGCTGTCGATGAGTTTCTTTTGCAACTCCGGGGTGAGCACGGGTGAGCCGAGGGTCTTCCACCAGGCCGTCATCGGACCGCTGAACTGATGGAAAAAGTGCTCGATGCCGCCCGGACCGCCGCCGAGGTGGTTGAGCATCATGTTGCCCATAAGCCCCCAGCGCAGGCCCGGCCCCCAGGAGAGGGCGGTGTCGACGTCGGCGGCGCTCACCACGCCCTCGGCGACGAGGTAGTAGACCTCGCGCGCCAATGCGGCCTGCAGCCGGTTTGCGACGTGGCCGGGCATCTCCTTGTTGAGGCGCACCGTCCGCTGCCCGATCGACGTGTAGAACTCCGTTGCACGCCGGATCGTCTCTTCGGAGGTCCTGGCTCCGCCGACGATCTCGGTCAGCGGGATCAGGTGCGGCGGATTGAACGGATGGGCGATGACGCAGCGCTCGGGATGCGCCGCGGCGCCCTTCTGGATTTCGCTCATGGTGAGTCCCGACGAGCTCGATGCGATGATCACGTCGGGCGGCAGCAGCTCGTCGAGCTGCCCATAGAGCTTCTGCTTGAAATCAATCCGCTCAGGTCCGTTTTCCTGGACCAGGTCGACGCCGGCGACCGCCTGCGCGAGATCTGCCGTGAACTTGAGGTTCGACTGCGACGCTCCGGCCGACAGGCCCAATCGCTTGAGCGCCGGCCAGGCGGTCTCGACGAACTTGCGGAGCGAAGCTTCTGCGTTCGGCGCGATGTCGGTCGCGACCACTTGCAGTCCCTTGGCGAGAAACAGCGAGGTCCAGCTCGCGCCGATCACGCCGGTGCCGATGATGGCGATGCGGCGAATGGGCTTGGTGTCGGTCATGTCATGTCTCCGATGCGTTGATTAGACCTCGGCATACGCGATGCCGGTGAGATTGCCCTGGGCGTAGAGGAAGTTGCGCTCGTTCTTGCCATCGAGATCCGCGGAATAGACCGAGCCGGCGAAGTCGGTGACGAACATCCGGTTGCCGGGAACATCGAGCGCGATGCCGATGCCCTCCATGAGATTGGCGATCACAATCTCGGGCTCCGCCTTCTTGTCGACCGGCGCGCGGTTGACGGTGTTGCCGCGCGGAGGATCGCCGCGGTCGGTCCAATAAAGGACACGGTTCGCCAGATCGAGCTCGAGGTCGATCGGTTCCGGCAGGCGATCGAACAGCACCTCGATGTCGGAGCGGTTGGTCGGGCTCTCGCCCTTGGGGATCTCGATGTTGGCGCGGAAGATGCGGCCCAGGCCGCCGTTGTCGGGACCCTTTTGCGTCCAGTAGATGTGCCGCCGTTTGGGATCGACGGTGATTCCGACGCACCACCGGGTTTGATCTTTCCGGTCGTTGTCGCCGTGGCCGGTTTCGACCAGTGTTTCGACCTGTGAGCCATCGAGATTGGCGCGCATCACGCGCATACCTTCGCGGTCGCACCAGTAAAGCTTCTTCCCATCCTTATCGAGGTGCATCTGTTTCGGCGTATACGTAACGCCTTGTGGAATGATAGTCTTGCGATTTCCCCCCTCGAGGTCGGCGCGCTCGATCGAACCATCGTTGAGATGGGGAACGCCCATGTTGGTCCAATAGATATGGCCCGCCTCCACATCCACGGCGATGCCATCGGGGAGACGGCCATTCGTGACGATTGTCTTGCGGTCTGAACCGTCGGGATTCATCGAGTGAATACGGTCGCCGCTCAGCTCGAGAACGAACAAACGGCCCGAACGGATCGTGCCTTGTGAAGCCTTTGTTCTGGTGGCCTGGAGGACGGTCATGGTCGATTCTCTCCGTGTCTTTCACTGACTGCGTTGGCCTCCATTTGACCCGCATGCGCTGCCGGCGCGAGTGAAGCCCAGCAAATCCCGCCAAATTGTTGCTAACGGGACGGCGGATCAGCGTACGTCGGATCAGGCAAGATCAATGGACCGCTGCCGTTGCTCAGCGATGATCTGCAGAGTGGAGCGAGGCCGCGGGGCGCGAGCCGCTAGAACTGGCAACGTGAATCTCAAGTCGGCGATGAGCGCCTTGTGGAGGCGTGAGCTTCGAGCGAGACTCAGTCGCCCTTCCGTTCGCCCTCGTCGAGCTGTGCCGGCTCGTCAAAACCGCGCCGGCTCGAAAAGAAGATCAGCGCCATCAGGCCGACCCCGACCACCAGCGAGAACACAATGCCGAACGCCATGGCGACATAGCCTTCAGGCGGCATCGGCGGGCCTTCGAGCATGAAGGAGTGCGCAGCAAACCATAGCGACACGCCGAGCAGCGCCAATAGCGTAACGATGAGCGCGACCTTGCCGGCGCCGTCCATGGCGACGCCGATGGCGCGCTTGCCGCTCGCGTCGATCTCCTTGCCGATACCGCTGGCCGTGCCGGTGACGACCGCTACCTTGTCCTTGAGACGCATGCGAATCTCCCTTGCCTGCCACTGGCCTAGGCCAGGTACGTGAACGACCTTGCCGAGCTAGAGGGTGAGGTCGGCGATGTCTTGCGTTCACCACCGATCTTGCGGCTTCTCGATAGCTATGCTGTGGGACCTGAAACCGTGAATTAATGCTGCCAAATCCGGGCAAATTTCTCCAAACCGCGCGCACAACAATACGAAGCGATAGCATTTCTGCAGATGTCGCGGACCAAACGCGTCAGTGCCCGCTTCTTTGAGACGCGAGCGCCTCGAGCACGGCCGGCGGCCGAATCGGCAGGTGGCGCAAGCGAATCCCGGTCGCGGCAAAAATCGCATTGCCGATGGCGGGCGCGACGACGGTCGTACCCGGCTCACCGAGGCCGACCGGGGCCTCGACGCTCTCGACGAACTCGATGTCGAGCGCCGGCACGTCTCCGATGCGCAGCGGCGTATAGGTGTCGAGATTCGTGTCCTTCACCTCGCCATTGACGAACTCTGTCCCCTCATGAAGCGCCATGCTGAGGCCCCACAAGGCACTGCCTTCGACTTGTGCGAGCGCGCCGTCCGGATGGACGAGCGTGCCCGCATCGACGACGATCGTGAGCTTTTCGACTGAAACGGCGCCGCTGCTGCGGTCAACGCGGACGCGCGCGACGCACGCGACCCATGTAGGCATTGCGCGACTCTGTCCGAATGTGGTGGCGACGCCGAGCGCGGTATCCTTCGACATGGGAGTGCCCCACCCGGCCTTTTCCGCCGCTCGTCTGAGCACGGCCGCCTGGCGCTTCGCTCCGCCCACTGCGTTGGGCGCCGACCCGGCATTGCGGCCCGTGCCGTCCAACATCCCGAGGCGGAACGCGACAGGGTCGGCGCGGGCCATCAGCGCGGCCTCATCCATGAAGGTCTCGACCGCCCAGTTCGTCCAGCCGGGCGCGACCGATCGCAGATAGCCGGGGCGGAACGCATTGAGGGCAAGGTCGTTCGAGAGCGCGCGGACGCGCTGCGCACCGACATTGTACCAGTGGTCGGCGCCATCAATGGCAAATGGATCGTACGGCGCTCCATTAGGCGCCTTGGGCATCTTTTCTGGCGGCACATAGACGGCAGTCGGCCAGCCGGCCGACGCGTGGTGCTCCATGGCCGTGACCTTCCCACGGGCATCAAATGCCAGCCGCAGTGTCTGGATCGATGGCGAGCGAAACGAGTCGAAGCGCGTGTCATCGGAACGCGTCAGCACCAGCTTCACGGGCTTGCCGAGAGCCTTGGCGGCGAGCGCGGCGGGCACGGCATAGTCGGGGTTCAGCCTGCGCCCAAATCCTCCGCCGATCAGATAGGTGCGCATGATGATGCGCTCCTGCGGCAGGCCAAGTGCCCGCGCGAGCACCGGCAGGCCCGTGCTCTGCGCTTGACAACCGGTGTGGATCTCGAAGCGGCCGCCTTTCTCGAACGCGAGGGCGTTCACCGGTTCGAGTTGGGCATGGAGAACAGTGCTGGTGGTATACGTCCGCTCAAGCGTGGACCCGGCGGAGCGAAAGGCGGTGTCGATCCCCGGGTCGTCAACCAAAAGCGCACCGCCGCGTGGTTCGGCGATCTGCTTGGCACCATGATCGAGGATGTCCTGCTCGGACACCTGGGCGGCATCGCCGATAGTCCAGTCGACCTTGACGAGATCCGCGGCACGGATCGCCGCCGGATAAGACGTCGCGCACACGACGACCCAACCGGGCACTGTCTTGGAGGGGTCTTCGATCACCAGGCTGGTGAGATATCCCTTGACCCGCTTCGCCGCGGAATCATCGACGCCGCGGACCACCGAACCGTATCGTGTTGGGGGAATTTTTGGCCGGGCATAGACCATGCCCGCGACCACCGCATCAATGCCGTAGCGCGCCGTGCCATTGATCTTCGCCGGAATGTCTAGCGCATCGGTCTTTTTTCCGATGAGCTGTCGTTCCGAGGCCGGCTTGATCGGCAGCTCCGCCAGTTCGTCCGGCATGAATTTGCGTGCCGGCTCGCCACGTCTGACGATTTCGCCGTATGAGATGGATTGATTTCCAGCCAACACGACGCCCTGCCGCGCAACACATTGCGACGGGGTCACGCCGAGCAGCTTGGCGCCCGCCTCGATGAGAGCGATGCGGCCCGCGGCGCCGGCGCGGCTGTAAACCGGAAAATCGAGGAACACCGACTTGCTGCCGCCGGTGCTCATGACGCCCCACTTCGGGTCGGTATCGACCGCGAAGATGCGCACGTTGCTCCATTCGACTTCGAGCTCGTCGGCGAGGATGCGCGCGACGGCCGTGCCGATGTGCTGACCCATTTCCGCGCGGGTGATGTTCACAGTCACGACGCCATCACGGTCGACGGTGTACCAAATCGTGGGCTCGAATAGACTCGACGCCGCCTCCTCCGCACTGCCCTCTCCCGGCGCGAAGCCGAACGTGACGGCCGCGCCAGCTAGACCGACGAGAAAGCCACGCCGCGAAAGCGCGCTCTGATGCTCCAGCTTATTCATCGGCTGCAACCTTCCGAGATTGCACAGCGGCCTGTTTGATCGCGTTGCGGATGCGGACGTAGGTCATGCAGCGGCACAGGTTGCCGGCCATGACGGCATCGATGTCCTGATCGGTCGGTGACGGAAAGTCGTTGATGAGCGACACCGCCTGCATGATCTGGCCCGACTGGCAGTAACCGCATTGCGGAACCTGAAGGTCGGCCCAGGCCTTCTGCACCGGATGGTGGCCCTCTGGATCGAGCCCCTCGATGGTCGTCACTTTCGCGCCGGCGACGCTGGCCAGCGGCGTGATGCAGGAGCGCGTCGGTCGGCCGCCGACATGGACCGTGCAGGCGCCGCACATCCCGATGCCGCAGCCGAACTTCGTGCCGGTGAGGCCGATGACGTCGCGGATCACCCACAACAGCGGCGTGTCATCCTCTTCGTCGACCGTCACCGCGCGGCCATTGACGTGAAATGAGGTCATGTTCGATCTCCGATGGATCAATTGGCTGCAGCATTCTGCCGCCGGATCGCAGCGATCTTCGTCGCGAGATCCGGCCAGGGCGGAAGGCTCGTGCGCGTGCGCCGCAGGTACGCGGCGATGCGCGCGACGTCGGTGTCGCCGAGTGCGCCGCCGAAAGCAGGCATCACCACACCCGGCATTCCTTCTTCCGCACTGATGCCGCGCAGGATGACCTGAATCAGGTTGCTCGGGTCGGGAAGATGTACCGCACTGTTGAGCGCCAGGTCGGGCCGCGCCGCGAGTGGCGCGCCGACTGCGTTGTAATGACAGGACGCGCAAGCGGCGGTGTAGAGGCGCGCGTCGGGGTCGAACTGCGCGCCCTCCTTGGCCAATGCGTTGGACATCGCAAGGCTCACCGCGCCGGAGACGTAAGGCACCCGGTCCGCCGCTTTATCGACATCGGCGAAGTAAGTCGCGATCGCGCGCACGTCCGAGTCCGGCAGCGCGCCCAGCCCCTGCACGACGGGGTACATCGGGCCCGCGGCGGCTCCATGCAGCTTGCTCGTGCCCGTGCGCAGGTAGTCGTAGAGTTCCTCGTGCGTCCACGGCGCGGGTGCCGGATTTGCGGTCGTCAACGGCGGCGCGACCCAGTTGTCGATCACCGCGCCGCCGTACGCGTTGCCGGGCTTCTCCGCTCCCAAGAGGTTGCGCGGCGTGTGGCAGGCGCCGCAGTGGCTCAAGCCCAGCGCAAGATAGGCGCCGCGATTCCACTCCGCGCTTTTCGTGGCATCGGGCTCGAAGCGGCCCGGCCTGAAGAACAGCAGTTTCCAGCCCGCCTGCAGGTAGCGGATGTTGAACGGGAACGCGATGCCGCTGGGCCGCGCCGGAGCATGAACAGGCGGCCTGGTCATGAAGTAGGCGTACAGCGCCCGCACGTCCTCATCGGAAAGTCGGGTGAAATGGTCGTAGGTAAACACCGGAAAAAGATGCGAGCCGTCGCGTGAGACGCCCTCATGCATGGCCCGCCTGAACGCTGCCTCCGACCAAGTGCCGATGCCAGTCTCCCGATCGGGCGTGATGTTGGTGGAATACATCACCCCGAACGGGGTCGCGAACGCGAAGCCGCCGGCGAACTTCTGCCCACCCTTAGTCGTGTGACACTCCGCGCAATAGCCGCCGCCCGCGAGGGCTTCGCCCCTGGCGATCAGCTCCGGCGCGAAGCTACCTGGAGCCGGCAGCGCGACCGGAGCGATGGCCGGCCGCCACGCCAACACGCCAAAGCCCGCGAGCCCGAGACATCCGAGAACAACGACCACGATGAGCAGCTTTTTGACCACGGTGTCCTCCGTCGGACGGTCATGGCTTGCGTCATGACTGATTACGTCGAGCGAGCCCGATCGCGTGAATGAAGACTGCCAAAAAACTGCAAATCGGTGCGAAGCGAGTCCATGCGCCGTTCAGGAGCCAGCGGCGAGAACAGCGCGAGCACGCCATGGCCTTTGCCAGAATTTGCGACGCTTAACTGGCGTGAGACGACCGGGCTTTTAGATTTTGACCGCTGCTCAATGGAGACGCACGCCCGAAGCGAGAGACACCATCATGGCAAATGTCGCGACGAAAATTCCCACAACCGCAGCCGCCCCGAAGGCCAGGCCGGGCCGCACGCTCGGTCAGGCCCAGGAGTTCACGCTCATCAGCCGACTCAAGCCGGGGGGCGCGCAGCGTATGCGCGAGCTGTTCCGCGAAGGATTCGACGCGGAGCGGAAAGCTCACACCGATCGGATCGGCACCGTGCATGATTTGCGATTCGTGATCTTCGACAACGACACCCGTGTGATCTTTGCCTCCACTTTCGACGGGACCTGGGATACCTACATCGACGATTTCGGAAGCAGGATCCCCGACGAGATCGATCTGCTGTTTCACGAATGCGAGGGCTATCCTGGAATCCACAGCTCCGGCGTCAAGGATTGGATCGTCTCGCAGCAGGTCACGGCAACCGCCTTCTACAGTGCGTATCCGGAAGCGTCCGTACGCGACGTCTGGAAGGCCCTGAAGACAAAGACAGCGCTCGACGCCCTGCTCGACCAGGCATAGGGAGACGCGTGCCCATGTTGACGACTCACGTCCCTGCGCTTGAAGTGAGCGACATTCAAGCCACTGTCCTGCGGCCGCGTCCGTCGCCCTATTATGTTGGCGAATACGTCGTTCTCCGCATCGACGATGCGGCGCAGGGGCGTGAGATGTTGCGCCGAATAATCCCGCACGTCGCGCCTGCCGACGAATGGTGGGCGCCATCCCTGCCCGGCTGGTTGGGGATCGCCTTCACCTTCGAGGGCCTCAAGGCGTTGGGCGTGCCGCGGGCGTCCTTGGACAGTTTCCCTATCGAATTCAGACAGGGCATGGCGGCGCGCGCTGCGATCCTGCATGACTTCGGCGCCAATGCGCCGGCCAACTGGGAATATCCGTTCGGCACCGCCGACATGCACATCGCGCTCGCGATCTACGCCCAAAACAAGCAAGACCTACAACGAGTCCTGGAGCTCGCGCGCAAGACTCATCAGGACCTTGCGCGTATCTCAGTTGTCTACCGCATGCAGTTCGGCGAACTGCCGGAAGGACGCAACCCATTCGGCTTCAAGGATGGACTGCACAATCCCCGCATCGAAGGAAGCAGTCCAGCTGGACAATCCGGCAATGAAGCACCGATCAAGGCCGGCGAGTTCGTCATGGGCTATCCAGACGAGCTCGGCGAGACGGCGCAGGCTCCGATTCCCGAGGAACTGCGGCGCAACGGCACCTTCATGGCCTTCCGCAAGTTCCATATGGATGTCGCGGCGTTCCGCAAATACCTGCGCAAGCAGGCATCCTCGCCCGAGGAAGAAGAGCTGGTCGCCGCCAAGATGGTTGGCCGCTGGCGCAGCGGCGCGCCTCTCATGCTGGCACCGGACCACGATGATCCCGCACTTGGCGTCGACCCGAACCGTAACAACGATTTCACCTACGCGGACGACATGAAGGGATTGAAGTGCCCGTTCAGCGCGCACATTCGCCGTGTCAATCCACGCGATGCCCTGAAAGACGATATCGTTGACGTCAATCGCCATCACTTCCTGCGCCGCGGCACCAATTACGGACCCCCTCTGCCGGACGGTGTGCTCGAGGATGACGGCGCCGAGCGTGGCGGCGTGTTCCTGCTGATCGGCGCGCACCAGCAGCAGCAGTTCGAGTTCGTGCAATCGCAATGGGTGACCGACGGCAATTTCATCAGCCACGGAACCGAGCAGGATCCGCTCATCGGTAACAATGAAGGCGACGGCGTCTTCACCATTCCCAAGCGACCGGTCCGCCGCCGTCTTCATGGCTTGCCACGTTTTGTCACCGTGCGTGGCGGGGAATACTGCTTCATGCCCGGGCTGCGCGCGCTGCGATGGCTCGCTCGCTTGGGCGATGATGCCGAGCAGACCGCGGCGCGTTAGCAAGAATTTGCAACGCTTACTCAGCCTTCACTCGATCCTCAGCGCGACGTCCCTTAACTCGAAGCTTGAGGCTGATGCGGATTAAGGAGAAGCGCCGTGCTCGTCGATGTCCGTACCTATCGCGTGAAGCCGGGAAAGCTCCCACAGGAGCTTGAGCTCTACGCCAAACACGGGCTGGCGGCGCAAGTGCGTCATCTCGGCGAGCCGCTCGCGTATTTGCACGCTGAAAGTGGCGATCTCAACACGATGGTGCATCTCTGGCCGTTCGAAGACGCCGCCGATCGTGCCCGGCGACGCGCCGCCATGATGGCGGACCCGGAATGGCTGAATTACCTGAAACTGGCCGACGAAGCCGCCTATCTCGTGGACCAGCGCAACAGCCTCATGGTGCCGGCGAGATTTGCCCCGATCAAGCGCTGAGCGATCGGCGGCAGTTCGAGCCCCGGTTCGTCAAAAAAGGTCATCACCATGTCCGACCACTTCTCAGGACCCCGAGCGCTGTCGGACCCAACCGCCGATATATCCGACGTGTTTGCCTTTCCGGCGCCGGAAAACCCACAGCAGCTTGTCCTGGTGATGGATGTGTTCGGCAAGGCGGGCCCGTCCGCCGTCTTCTCCGATGCGGTCATCTATCGGTTTCGGATTCGACCGGTCGACATTGCCGCGACCGGCCCAGAGGCAGCATTCGCGCCAAGCAAAAGCGAGATCACGTTCGACTGCATGTTCGACGTTCCGAGCGGGCGCACCACTTCCGGGCGACCGCTCCAGTCCGGCCGCTGTCTCACGCCGAGCGGCCGTACCATCTCGTTTCGCACCGACGACGAGAACGGCGGCATGGACGATGGCGTCCAGGTATTCGCGGGCCAGCGCTCAGAACCTTTCTTTCTCGACGTGCGGATGATCGAGAAGACCGTGGCGACCGGCAAGTTGTCGTTCAAACCAAAGGGGTCCGACACTCTCTATGGCACCAACATTCTGGCGATCGTGATCAAGCTCGACTGGCGCAAGATCCTTAAGGGAGGACCGCTCTTCGCCGTCGTTTGCGAGACGCTCGCGAACGGCAAGCGGCCGGTTCGCATAGAACGAGTCGGCCGTCCTGAAATCAAGAATGTTTCCTTGAGCTGGAAGATGTTCGATCAGGTCAACAAAGACCTCGAAATCCGCGATCTCTACAACAGCGAGGACACCTTCAACCTCAATCCCGACTATTTCGACACTTTTCGGGTGCGGTTGAACGCCAATCTTGCGTTCTACGACGGGCTCGACGGCAAAATCGATTGGCCGTTCGATCGGCACGGCAACCACCCGCTGACCAAACTGCTGTTGGCGGATTTTTTGGTCGTCGACGCCTCGAAGCCATTCGTCGAAACGAGCTATTTCGAAATCGAGCGCTCGATGCTCGAGGGCCGCGCGCACGCCACGCCCGGCGGGCGATGGCTCAACGAGGACATCATGGATTTCGTATTCACGCTCTATGTCAACGGCGGGAACGGCCCGCCCATCAACGACGGCATCGACGGGCCGGTCGCCTGGTCGTCGAAGACTTTTCCGTATCTCGCGCCGCCTAACCCCGCAAAGGCAGCCGCAGCATGATCGACGTCCCCGACATCTCCCCGCCGACCGATTGGCCCAACCCCGACCCGCTCATGCTGACCGACGGAACGATCGCCGTGCTCAATCTGCGAGCCCAGATCGATGGCCTCGAAGGTCACAGCACCACCGAGGAAGCAACAACTCTGATCGACTTGCTCATCCTGCGCGGCCTTATCCTCGGGCGCATCAGTGACTACGAGCGGGCAGCGCAGCTGGCGGATCGCCTGGTCAACCATGCAAATACCGACGCGGCAGCTTATGTGGCGCGTGCACGGACCCGCGCGGTATTCCATCGTTTTACCGAGGCGCTTGACGACCTTGATCACGCCGATCGGTTGTCGTCGCAAGATACCGCCGCGAAGCGGGAACGTGCAGCAATCCTGCACGCGCTGGGGCACGACCATGAAGCGCTCGTGACGTACGAGGCCGCCGCCGATCGCGGCGGGCAATTCGAACGCACTGCTGCTTTGGCCGGCTTCTGGGCCGAGCGCGGCAAAACCGACGCGGCACAGCGCTGCTACCTCGAGAGCCTGCGCAGCTACCGCGGCATCTCCCCGTTTCCGTTGGCGCTGCTCGATTTTCAGCTAGGTGTCATGTGGATGAGGTGCGAGCGCCTGGAGGAGGCGCGCACGTACCTCGAAGCCGCGATACGTCGCGTCCCCGCCTATGCGGCAGCGCAAGGACATTTGGCTGAGGTCGACGCTGACCTGGGCGTGCCAGAAGCTGCGATTGCTCGGTTAACTCCGTTGGCCAGCTCTTCCGACGACCCCGATTACGCAGCACAACTCGCGCGCATCCTCGGTGAGGCGGGCTGCAGGGAGGAATCCGTCGGATGGCGCCGGATGGCGGCAAGTCGTTACGACGAGTTGATCGCAGCTCATCCTGCGGCGTTCGCCGATCATGCGGCGGAGTTCTGGCTCGCCGCGGGCAATGATTCGGAGAAGGCGCTCCGCCTCGCAACTCTCAATTTTCAAAATCGCAAGACGCCGCGGGCGCACGAGCTCCTGACGCAAGCGCTCGAGGCGAACGCCGCCGGAGCAGCATCTGCTCGTAACTTCGGCGCGTACCTGACCCATAGAGCAGCAATCTAGCCATGAGGAGACTAAAATGGCCGCGAAAGTGATCGAGAACGAACGCACAGCAATGTCGCAGCACGTGACCCGTCAGCCTGACGGGCCCGGCAAGCGCATCGGGAAAAAGGGAGAGATTTCGGGCATCGGCAAGGTTGCACCCGGCGGAGCAAAACTTTTCCGCGAACGTCTGCCGCAAATCCAGGCTGAGGCCGCCTACTGGGAAACGCGCGTTGGCACAGTTCAGGACTTTCGGGTGACGCTCATCGACAATGATACCCGCATCCTCTTTACCATCGTCTACGACGGCGACTTCAAGCCCTACGTCGAGGATATCTTGAGGGAGGCGGCTCCCTGGCTCGACCAGATCTTTCTCGGGGTGTGGGACGGGTTCAGGGGTACGCAGGACCACAAATCGGTCGAGGAACTTCTGGGCTTTGCTTTTGAATGCGACCTCTTCTTTGTTCGCAACCCGGATGTCACAGTCCGGGACGTGGCGAAGATGCAGCGCCTGAGCGGGGCGGTCGGCGAGCTGCTCGATGCTGCGACGTGATCGGCTGCCTAAGAATCATGAGCTCAATGAGAACACCCATGCGCGCGATGCTACTTGCATCAGCAATCAGCATCGGGTCGGCCTCGGTCTCGATGGCCTTCCCGGTCGCGCCTCAGCCCGGCGCACCAGAGGTGATGAGGATTCACGGATGCCATCACACGTACGGGCAGGACATGACGGGCTGGCATCGGCACGACCGGACATGTCGAACACTTCGTGGAGTCGTGGCCCGCAAGAACCGGCCTGTCGCCAAATCCTAGTGAATTGTCGCACACGTTGATGGGACCGGTCGATCTTAGTTCACGGCCGGTCCTCTCAAACTGGCCGTGGATACTCATCACGACTGGGGTCGGCGCATTGGCATCCGCATTCGCCAGGATTTGCTGAGATTTGGATTACTTCACTGGCAGCGACAGGCCTTGTTGCGTACCACTTTGCCTTGCGAGGTAGACAGGTTCGCGAGTGCTTATAGCCCGGCACCCCTCCCCCCTCCTTGTCCCCACGCCGGGTTCGCCGGCGGCCGGTCCCTCCCCCCGAGGACCGGCCGCCCCTTTCACCGGAGACATGGACAACGGCGCCGATTGCATGGGCGTGGAGTCTCTCTGAAACCGACGACTGCCGAAGTCCCAATCGTTGAACACAACCGGACGGAGATTTCGTCCTATGACCTACGATCATTTCTTTTCCGCCGCGCTTGCCCGCCTGCGCGACGAGCGGCGCTATCGCGTATTCGCTGATCTCGAGCGCCTTGCGGGGCGTTTCCCGCGGGCGCTGTGGCATTCGCCGAACGGACCGCGCGACGTCGTGGTGTGGTGCTCGAACGACTACCTCGGCATGGGCCAGCACCCGAAGGTGATCGGCGCCATGGTCGAGACCGCGACCAGGATGGGCACCGGCGCCGGCGGCACCCGCAACATCGCCGGCACCAATCATCCGCTGGTCGAGCTCGAGCACGAGCTCGCCACTTTGCACGGCAAGGAAGCGGCCCTCGTCTTCACCTCCGGCTACGTGTCGAACCAGACCGGCATCTCGACGCTGGTCAAGCTGATCCCGAACTGCCTGATCCTGTCCGACGCGCTCAACCACAATTCGATGATCGAAGGCGTGCGCCAGTCGGGCGCCGAGAAGCAGATCTTCCGCCACAACGACGTCGACCATCTCGAGCAGCTGCTCAAGGCTGCCGGCGACCGGCCGAAGCTGATCGCATTCGAGAGCCTCTATTCGATGGACGGCGACGTCGCGCCGATCGCCCGCTTCTGCGATCTCGCCGACAAGTACGGGGCGATGACCTATTGCGACGAGGTGCACGCGGTCGGCATGTACGGCCCGCACGGCGGCGGCATCTGCGAGCGTGACGGCGTCGCGCACCGGGTCGATGTGATCGAGGGCACGCTCGCCAAGGCGTTCGGCTGCCTCGGCGGCTACATCTCCGGCAAGGCGTCGCTGATCGACGCCGTGCGCTCCTATGCGCCGGGCTTCATCTTCACCACCGCACTGCCGCCGGCGGTCTGCGCCGCGGCGACCGCGGCGATCCGTCATCTCAAGGCGTCGAGCTTCGAGCGCGAGCGGCACCAGGACCGCGCCGCGCGCACCAACGCGGTGCTTCTCGCCGCCGGCCTGCCGGTGATGGCGAGCGACACCCATATCGTTCCGGTGTTCGTCGGCGATCCGGAGAAATGCAAGGCGGCGAGCGACCTCCTCCTCGAGGAGCACGGCATCTACATCCAGCCGATCAACTATCCGACCGTGCCGAAGGGCTCGGAGCGGCTGCGCATCACGCCGTCGCCGTATCACGACGATGCGCTGATCGATGACCTCGCCGAGGCGCTGGTCGACGTATGGGAGCGGCTCGGCCTGCCGCTCAAGCAGCGCGCGCTCGCGGCGGAGTGATTGCCATCGTGCGGGCGTACCGGGCAACCCTCACCCGTTGCGCCGACGTCGTGACAATTCATCGGCGGCACGTCTTTAAAGCGTGCACCTCTGCTGGCAAGCTCCCCCATCTTCATCGACAGTCCGCTTCTGACCTCAGTGAATCCCCCACAAAACGCTCCAATTGTTACTAACGACGGGGCGGTTCCATCTACGTTGGATCAGGCAACATCAACGGGCGGCTGGCATTTCCCGGGCCATGCGGTACGATTTCTGCAGGGTAGGCCGTGGGGGCGTGGCGCCGGTAAAGGTTGGTCAGCCGAATTTCACCCGGAAGCCGACGCCGGAGTCTGACCGATGGTGCCGCATTCACCGAACGGCGCGTACTCGGACGACAGCTCTCAGGTCTTGTGGGAGGACGGCGAACGCGTCTTCCGCCGCGGCTGGCAGCAGGACGAGAACGGCAAGCGGCGCGCTGTGCTGATCGTTCTGCCGGTCGCGGAGCACCCGTCCCGTTCGAGCCTCGATCGCCTCGCGCACGAATACGAACTCAGGGATGAACTCGACGGGGCATGGGCGGTGCAGCCGGTGGACCTCGTGCGCGACGGCGCCCGAACCATGCTGGTGCTCGACGACGCGGGCGGCGAGCCGCTCGACGGACTGATCGGCGCACCATTCGACGTCGGGAGCTTCTTAAGCTTGTCCATCGGCATTGCCTTAGCCGTCGACAAGCTCCATCAGCGCGGGCTCGTGCACAAGGACATCAAGCCGGCCCACATTCTGGTCAATGGCGCGACCGAAGAGGTGCGATTGACCGGATTTGGGATCGCCTCACGCCTGGCGCGCGAGCGCCAGTCACCTCATCCTCCCGAGACAATTGCCGGCACCCTCGCCTACATGGCGCCTGAGCAGACCGGACGGATGAATCGGTCGATCGATTCCCGCAGCGATCTCTACGCGGTCGGCGTCACCTTATACCAAATGCTCACTGGTGCATTGCCGTTTACCGCCACCGACCCCATGGAATGGGTGCACTGCCACCTCGCCAGACAGCCGGTGGGCCCTGCCGAGCGGACGAAGAAAATTCCTGCCGCTGTTTCGGCCATCGTCATGAAGCTTCTCGCGAAGCGGGCCGAGGACCGCTATCAGACCGCCGCCGGCCTTGAAAGTGACCTTCGCCATTGCCAAACCGAATGGGAGGCGCAACGCCGGATTGACGAGTTTCCGCTTGGCGAACACGACACGCCCGACCGGCTGCTAATCCCTGAGAAGCTGTACGGGCGGCGTCGCGAGGTCGAGACCTTGCTCGCCGCCTTCGATCGCATCGTCAATGGTGGCGCTCCGGAATTAATCCTGGTCTCGGGCTATTCCGGCATCGGCAAGTCTTCGCTCATCAACGAGCTGCAGCCGGTGCTGGTCCCGCCGCGCGGCCTTTTCGCGTCCGGCAAGTTCGATCAGTTCAAACGCGACATTCCTTACGCGACGCTGGCACAGGCCTTTCAGAGCCTGATCAGGCCGCTGCTCGGCAAAAGCGAAATGGACCTTGCGCCTTGGCGCGATGCGTTGCGCGAGGCATTGGGATCGAACGCAGGACTGATTGCGAATCTCGTTCCAGAAGTAGAGCACATTATCGGAGAGCCGCCGCCGGTACCTGAACTTCCACCACAGGACGCGCAACGGCGATTCCAGATGGTGTTTCGGCGGTTTATCGGGGCCTTCGCTCGGCCGGAACATCCCTTGGCGCTGTTCCTTGACGATTTGCAATGGCTCGACGCAGCGACGCTCGACCTGCTGGAAGATCTGTTGAGCCGGTCCGATCTCCGCAATCTTCTCCTCATCGGTGCTTACCGTGATAACGAAGTCACTGCAGCACATCCACTTATGCGCAAGCTCGAGGCGATCAAGACCGCCGGCGGCAGGGTAGAGGAGATCACGCTTGGGCCGCTCGCCAGAGGGCATCTCGGACAGCTGATTGCAGACGCGCTTCGCTGCGGGTCGGAAAGTGCGCCGCTTGCGCGGCTGGTGCACCAGAAGACGGGTGGCAATCCGTTCTTTGCCATTCAATTCATTGCTTCGCTCTCCGATGAAGGAATGCTCACTTTCGATCATGATGCTGCGCGGTGGTCCTGGGATCTCGAGCGCATTCACGCCAAGGGCTCCACCGACAATGTGGTCGACCTCCTGGTCGCGAAGCTGGCCCGCCTGCCGGCCAAAACGCAGCTGGCATTGCAGCAGATGGCCTGTCTCGGCAATGCCGCCGAAGTCACGCTGCATGCGATCATTCTCGGGACGTCCGTGGAAGAGGTCCACGCCGCGCAGTCGGAAGCGGTCCGTCAGGGATTGGTCGAGCGCCTGGGCAGTTCCTACAAGTTCATCCACGACCGGGTGCAGGAGGCTGCTTACTCAATGATACCGCCCGCACTGCGTGCGGAGGCCCATCTCGCTATCGGACGACAGCTCGCGGCAAACATTCCTGCGGAACTTCGGGACGAGACGATCTTCGACCTCGTCAATCACTTGAACAGGGGGGCCGCCCTGATCACGGAACCGGACGAGCGGGACCGGTTAGCCAAGCTCAACCTGGTCGCCGGCAAACGTGCCAAGGCGTCCGCCGCCTATGCCTCGGCACTCAAGTATCTGGTCGCCGGTGCGGCACTGTTGCCGGAAGACCCTTGGAAGCACCGGCAGGACGTGGCTTTTGAGTTGGAGCTGCACTCGGTCGACTGCGAGCTCTATGCCGGCGCGCTGCAGGTCTGCGAGCAGCGTCTGGCAACGCTCGCAAGTCGCGCTGTCGGAACGGTCCAGCAATGCGCCGTGGCACGCCGGCGTGTGGATCTGTACGTAATGCTTGGGGCAGGCGAGAAGGCGGTAGCAGTTGCCGTGGAATGCCTGCGGCATGTAGGCATCGATTGGCCATCCCATCCGACCGAGGTGGACGCGCGCAACGAGTACGACCGCTTCTGGTCGTTGCTTGGAAATCGCGCCATTGAGGAGGTTGTCGATCTGCCGCCAATGCAAGATCCTGAGGCTTTGGCAACGCTCGACGTGGTCACCAGTCTGATTGTACCGGCTATGTACATCGGCAATGATCTGGGCGCGCTTAGTTACTGCAGGGCCGCTAATCTCAACCTGGAGCGCGGCAACAGCGAGCTCGCACCGTACAACTACGCAGCGATGGGCCTTCTTGCCAGCGCCCGCTTCGGCCATCACGACAAAGGTTATCGACTCGGAAGGATGGCGTGCAATTTGCGTCAACGTCGCCAACTGAATCATGTTGGGGGAAGGACCTATTTCGTCTTCGCGGCCCTGGTTCCTTGGACACGACCATTCAGCGAAGGGATTGCTCCGGCACGTCTAGCCTTCCAGATGGCGAAAGATCACGGCGATCCGGCATTTGCTGTAATGGGGTGCCGTGCACTTATTTCGCTTCTTCTTGCGTGCGGCCATCCCCTCGATCAAATCGAGCGCGAGGCCGAGCAGGTGCTTGAGTACGTGCGGCGATTTGGCTTCTTTCTCGACAGAATTTCCGCCCCGCTCGCATTTGTTCGGATGTTGCGTGGAAAGACCACGACATTCGGCTCCATCGACGATGGCAACTTCGCGGAGCGCTCCTTCGAGGAGCGCATGACGGGTCAACCCGCCCACGCCATCCTGGAATGCTTCTACTGGATTCGAAAGCTCCAGGCGCGCTTCCTCGCCGGTGATTACCCGTCAGCGGTCAACGCCGCAGACAGGGTGGAAACATGGTATGCGACATCCGCGTTCCTGTCGCTGTTTCCGGTAGAGAGGGCTGAATATTACTTCTATGCCGCGCTGTCTCGCGCCGCACTGTGCGAGCCTATGGGTCCAGACACGTACGTAAAGCATCGGGAAGCGCTTGGGAGACACCAGCGAGAGCTTCAGTCCTGGGCGGCAATTTGTCCGCAAAACTTCGGGGATCGTGCAGCGCTGGTTGGCGCAGAGATTGCCCGTATCGAGGGACGCCCGTTCGAGGCCATGGAGCTGTACGAGCGCGCCATCACCGCGGCACGCACCAACGGCTTTGTTCACAATGAGGCGATCGCCTACGAGCTGGCTGCTCGCTTTTATGCAGAGCGCGGCTTCGAGGACATCACACATCTCTATCTGGGGAACGCACGGCGGGGCTATCTGCGATGGGGCGCCGACGGAAAGGTGCGCCAACTCGACCAGCTCCATCCGCGGCTGAGACGGGACGAACGCGGGCCGAGTGCAACGGGCACGATCGAAGCGCCGGTCGAACAACTCGATCTCGCGACAGTGATCGGAGTCTCGCAGGCACTCTCCGGCGAGATGGTCGTGGAAAAGCTTGTCGACAGGGTTATGCGAGCGGCCATCGCGCACGCCGGCGCCGGGCGAGCCCTCCTGGTTGCCGTACGAGGTGAGGAGCTGCGAACTTCCGCCGAAGCAGCCGTGCGCGGAGATGAGATAACCGTGCAAGTGCGGCAACATCCTGCGCGCGATCCAATAGCACTGCCTGACTCACTCATTCGCTACTCGATACGTACGCGAGATCCCGTGGTGCTCGATGATGCAATGGCCCAGAACCCGTTTTCTGCCGATCCTTACATCATGAAATATCACGTCCGTTCCGTTCTCTGTCTACCGTTGATCAATCAGGGAAATCTCATCGGCATTCTTTACCTTGAAAATAATCTGACACCGCACGTTTTTACGCCTGGTCGCGTTACGGTGTTAAAGGTGCTGGCGTCGCAGGCGGCAATCTCGCTCGAGAATTCTCGTCTTTACCGAGATCTTGCTGATCGCGAAGGGAGAATTCGGCGCCTGTGGGATTCCAATATTTTGGGAATCTGCATTTGGGATCTCGACGGCGCCATCGTCTCCGCCAACGACGAATTTCTGCGCATGTTGCAGTACGACGGCGACGACGTCGCTTCGGGTCGATTGAACTGGGCCGAGTTGACGCCGGCCGAGTGGCGCGAGGGGGCGGAACACGCGGTGGCCGCACTGCGCGCAACCGGGTCGTTTCAGCCGTTCGAGAAGGAGTACCTCCGTAAAGACGGCAGCCGCGTGCCCGTGCTGATTGGCGGTGCACTATTCGAAGGAAGCGCCGAGCAGGGTGTCGCTTTCGTGCTCGATCTGAGCGAGCGCAAGCATGCCGAGAAGGCCTTACGTGAGAGCGAAGAAAGGTTCCGCGACTACGCCGAAACTGCGTCCGATTGGCTTTGGGAGACGGGTCCAGACCACAAACTCGCGATGTTGAGCGGGAATGCATTCAGATCCAGCCCGTCCGCCCGACTTGGCACTGCTGCCTGGGAGCGCGCGCTCGATCTTGAAACGGAACCGGAGAAGTGGCGGGCTATCCGGGCCACGATGGATATGCGGGAGCCCTTCCGCGACTTCGTATATCTCGCCGCTGGTGGCGACGGCCCCCCGATATACGTGAAGGCGAGTGGAAAGCCGGTATTTGATCCCAACGGTGAATTCCGCGGCTATCGCGGTACAGGCACAGACGCGACGGCGATCATTCGTGCGGAGAATGCGCTGCGGGAAAGCGAACAAAGTCTGCGCTCGGCGCTCGATGGGATACCTGGTCTCGTTGGGGTCTTGGCCGCGAACGGCGAAGTCGAAGCAGTCAATCGTCAAATCCTCGAGTATTGCGGCAAATCGTTAGAAGAGCTTAAGAACTGGGGAACGAACGGGACGGTCCATCCCGAGGACCTTACCCACGTTGCGGACGTTTTCACGAAATCGATCGCTTCTGGGATTCCCTACCAAATCGAACAGCGATTGCGCCGCTTCGACGGCGAATATCGCTGGTTCGATAACCGCGGCATCCCGGTTCGCGACGACTCTGGCCGTATTGCCCGCTGGTATGTTCTGCTGACGGACATCGAGGATCGCACACGAGCGCTGGCGCGATTGCAGCAGATGCAATCGGATTTCGCTCACATGAACCGCGTCAGCACGATGGGAGAATTGGCTGCCACGCTGTCTCACGAAATCCTGCACCCGATCGCTACGGCGCGCAACAACGCCCGCGCCGGGATGCGTTTCTTGGAAATGAGTCCGCCGAACTTCAACGAAGCAATGGAGGCGCTTGGTTGTGTCGTCAGGGATGTCGACCGGGCTACGAACATCGTCGGCCGAATGCGTGATCACGTCAGAAATGCGCCTCCGCGAAGGGAGCCTTTCGACTTGAACACGGCGGTCAGCGAGGTGATCGTGATGGTGCGAAGCGCTATCGCCAAGAATGGAATTGCAGTCAGCACCCAGCTCACGGATGGGCTGGCTCCTGTTCAGGGCGATCGCATCCAAGTGCAACAAGTGGTCGTGAACCTGATCCTGAACGCGGTTGAAGCAATGGCTTCGGTTGAAGCCGGGGGGCGACAGTTGCAGATCAGCACCGAGCAAACCGAGGAACATGGAATGCTCGTCGCGGTGCGCGATTCTGGGCCAGGCATCGATCCAGAACATCTGGAGCGCGTTTTTGAGGCTTTCTACACCACGAAGACAAGCGGCGTAGGAATGGGGCTGTCGATCTGCCGCTCCATCATCGCCGCTCATGGCGGGCGGCTGTGGGCAGAGGCGAACGAGCCGCGCGGCACCGTCTTGCAGTTCACCTTGCCCGGTTTGGCTGAGTAGTCTGTGCAACGCGATGAGGTAGCTATGGCGGCCTCTACTGCACTCCGATCCGTAGTCGATATCGAAGCATTCATGATCGAGTACTACACGGCGTGGGGCGGAACGGATGAGGACCGCATCATGTCGTACTACGCGGACAACATCACGGTTCAGATTCCGGGTAGCCTCATGCAGGGGAAATCGGCCGTTCGCGAGCAGTTCGTTCGACCCTTCATCGCTGCCTTCCCCGGAAATCGCCACTTCGTGAAGAATATCGTTTTTGAACGAGATGTTGCGGTCATTGAGTTTACTTTTAAGGCCGAACACACGGGTCCATTCGCCGGTTACGCGGCAAGCGATGCTCGCATCGAGCTGCCTGGTTGCGGGTTTTATGAGTACGATTCAGGGAAGCGTCAGATCACCGCGGCCCGCATCTACTTCGATGTTGGAACGTTGCTGAAGCAGATCGTCGATCAGCGGCGCCTGCACTCGACATCTGAAGAGGCCGCCGCGGCTCCGACTGGCACTATCCCGATCGCCGCGCCCATGGAACATCTCGACCTTGCTACTGTGATCAACGTATCGCAGACAGTGTCCGGTGAGATGGTCCTCGAAAAGCTGCTCGACACGCTGATGCGTACCGCGGTCAAGCATGCAGGCGCGGAACGCGCGCTCTTGATACTTTCGCGTGGGGCTGAGCAGCGGATCGCGGCAGAAGCCACAACCGGCAACGACACGGTCGTGGTTCACCTGCGCGACGAACCCGTGACCGGCTCTTTGCTGCCGGAAACGGTCCTGAGCTACGTCATGCAGAGTCGGGAGAGCGTAATTCTGGACGATGCCGCCAACCTGAATCCCTTTTCGACGGATCCGTACATCGCTCAGCGGCACGCTCGTTCGGTGTTTTGCGTGCCGCTCATGAATCAAGCCAAGTTCATCGGGGTGCTCTATCTCGAGAACAGCCTTGCTCCTCGCGTCTTTGCGCCGGCGCGCACCGCGGTGCTGAAGCTGCTCGCCTCCCAGGCGGCGATGGCGCTTGAGAATACCCAATTGTACCGTGATCTCGCGGAACGCGAATCGAGGATCCGCCGCCTGGTCGATGCCAACATTCTGGGAATCTGTATTTGGAATCTCGAAGGCGCCATCATCGGAGCCAACGAAGCTTTTTTGAACATGCTGCAATACGACCATGAAGATGTCGTTGCAGGTCGATTGCGCTGGACCAATCTGACGCCGGCCGAGTGGCGCGAGCAGGACGAACGCTCCGTGGCGGAACTTCGCTCAACCGGAACTTTTCAACCGGTCGAAAAGGAGTATTTGCGCAAGGATGGCAGCCGCGTTCCCGTGCTGATTGGCGGCGCGCTGTTCGAAGAAAGCCGCAACGAGGGCGTCGCGTTCGTGCTGGACTTGACCGAGCGCAAGCGGGCGGAGGAGGAACATGAGAAACTTCGTCAGCTCGAGTCAGATCTCGCGCACATGAATCGGCTGAGCATCATGGGAGAGCTGGCTGCCTCGCTCGCCCACGAAATCCTTCACCCGATTGCTACGGCGCGCAACAACGCTCGTGTGGGGATGCGTTTTTTGGAAATGACTCCACCGAATCTGGACGAAGTCAGAGATGCGCTCGGCAGTGTCGTCAGGGATGCCGATCGAGCCAAGGATATCGTCGGCCGGATGCGTGAGCACATCAAGAAAGCGCCTCCGCGACGGGAGCCTTTCGACCTCAATGAGGCGGTCAGCGAGGTGATCGTCATGGTGCGAAGCGCAATCGCCAAGAATGGAATTGCGGTCAGCACCCACCTCGAGGATGGGCTGGTTCCCGTTCAGGGCGATCGTGTTCAACTGCAACAAGTCCTGGTGAACCTGATCCTGAACGCGGTTGAAGCAATGAGCTCGCTCGAGGCGGGGGCACGGGATCTGTCGATCCGGACTGCACAAGCGCAGACAGGAGTCCTCGTGGCCGTGGGCGATTCAGGGCCGGGCATTGACGCGGGGAATCTCGAGCGGGTGTTCGAGCGCTTCTACACCACAAAGAGGAGCGGAGTTGGGATGGGGCTGTCGATCTGCCGGTCCATCATCGATGCCCATGGGGGCCGGCTGTGGGCAGAGGCGAACCAACCGCGCGGCGCTGTATTTCAGTTCACCCTGCCGGCGGCCCAAGAGGGGTTCATGAACTTTCTTCAGTCCGCTGACCGGACTTCAACGCCGAATGAAGGCATCGCTCGAGGTCCACGTCGTCCACCGGCTTGCTGAGGTAACAAACCACTCCGTTCTTCAAGGCCCGATCCGCGATACTCTTGTCGGGATATGCGGTAACGAGGATCGTCGGGATCGCGTATCCCAATTCGACCAGGCGTCCATGGAGCTCGATGCCGGTCATCCCAGGCATGTGGACGTCGGTGACCAGGCAGGCCGTCTCAGACAGGAAACGTGATGCCAGGAGATCGGCTGCTGACGGAAATTCCTCGACCCTGTAGCCCAGCAACGTGACGAGTTTTCGCATCGATTCGCGAAACAGCGGATCATCGTCGACGATCGATATCAGCGTGTGGTTCGACATTGCAGCTTCCGGGCACTTTCCTCGCGGCCCACCATGCCGGCATCGCAGCTCCTCGCGTCACCATGCAATATTCCAATGTCAGGGATGGACACCAACAAAGCAATGCCCGCGTCTCTAAGCTATGGCTTAGGTCGTCGGCTATCCGTCTGGACAACAGGCCTATTCATATCGCCGGATTGTACGTAAAATGACTGACAGGCGCTCCCTTCAATCCAGGATCCGGGATGCGTGACGAGACTCCAACCGTGCTGATCGTCGATGACGACCCCGAGTTTCGCGACTCGGTCGGGCGGCTGTTGCGAACGGTCGGCCTGCAGACCCTGGAATTTTCGACTGTTTCTGATTTCCTGAAAGCCGAACCGTCGCACGGCCCGACTTGCCTGGTGCTCGACGTGAGAATGCCGGGGCGAAGCGGTCTTGAGCTTCAGCGCGACCTTGCCGCGGCGAACAGGCAGGTACCGATCATCTTCATCACAGCGCATGCCGACGTGCCGATGACCGTGCAAGCGATGAAGGGCGGCGCGATGGAGTTCCTGACAAAGCCGTTCCGTGATCAGGACCTCATTGATGCAGTCGGGGCCGGACTCGCTCGCGATCGTGCCCGACGGGAGAGTGACAGGGCCTCGGCTGTGCTCAGGGAGCGTTTCGAGACGCTCAGCTCGCGCGAGCGGGAGATCATGCTCCATGTCATGGCTGGTCGCCTGAACAAGCAGATTGCCCACGAAATCGGCATCGCCGAATCCACGGTGAAGGTCCATCGCACCAACCTGATGCGCAAGATGGAGGCTCGCTCGCTTCCCGAACTCACCCGGATGGCCGACATCCTCAATCTGAGATCACAGCTGCCGCAGAGCTCCTGACTGAGCTCTGAAATATCCTACCTGGGCGCTTTCGCGCGCTGTCTGCGCGCAAATTACCGTTTGCCGCGCCTGCCACACCCCTGATCGTCCCCTTTCGCTGCTGTTCTCCGGCTGCCGGAGACAGAAAACACGAGCCTGGCGGCTTTGCCGCACATCATCTCTAAGCGTTCGCTTAGCGTCGCCAACTTCCAGCGAAAGTCGCAGTACCCGCGCGCAATAGATCGCCCCATTCAAATCATCGACGATGCGTTCGCGGATGCAGGAGCGGCGCAGCGCAAGATGTGGGTCCTGGAAACTGCAATCGTCGAAAGATGGAGGCGACCATGCTTCACGAGCAGATGATCAACTTTCTCGAGTCGGCCGTGGTCTTCCTGCTGATCACGAACGCCCTCAGCATCGCGGCCGCAACTTACGCCATCAGGCTTCTGAACGGCTTTGGCGGCGCGAAGCGGAACCAGGCAGTTCTCGAGCGCAAACTAAACGCGATCGTTCAGCGCGCTTGCTGATGCGGTCGTCACGGCTTCGCCGGCCTGGATCGAGCGCCTTACGGGAGATTTCATGATGATCTGCATGGCGTCCACTCACTCGGCCCCCTCCGCCCG
>Ga0081540_1000626_pt1 | contig 33632 bp, 38 predicted proteins | sample TabmetS2T1R1_FD_71024 | JGI IMG/M metagenome (GOLD analysis project Ga0081540, IMG submission 71024) | Tabebuia heterophylla rhizosphere microbial communities from the University of Puerto Rico - S2T1R1 | ecosystem: Host-associated > Plants > Roots > Rhizosphere ...
CGCGATGGTCGTCGCGCTCGCCGCGTGGAGCGGGGGCGGGACCGCGGTCGTGCTCGCCGCCGCCGCCCTCCCCACCGTCTTCCTGCTCAGGCGCTCCGGAGGGCTGTGGTCGCTGCCGGCCGGAGCGCCGCTGCTCGGCCTGGCGGGCCTGGCCGGCGCGTGGCCCGCTCTCGCCGCCCAGGCCACCCGTCCCTGGCACCGCGCCGCGCTCGGCGCCCTCGGTTGCTGGTGGCTGGCCCTGGCGGAGCTGGTCAGCCACGACCGCCTCGCCTTCGGCACGCCGCCCGACGCGACCTTCGACCCCGGTGGCGCCGCCCACCTGTGGCCGCTCGTCACCGGCGGCATCCTCGGCCTCGCTGCCCTGTGGGCGGCCGCCGCGGTGCTGCTGCCGGTGGTGGTGCGCGGGCGCGTGCTGGCCGCCGACGTGGTCGGCGCGACCGCATGGGCGGCAGGGCTCGGCTCGGCCACGCAGGCCATCGCCGGGGCTCTCGCGTGGCAGCCCGCGATGCGCGGCCTGGTGGCCGGCGCGGTCGTCGCGGCCGGCCTGGCGCTGGCCGGCGCAGCGTCACGGAGAGACGCGTAGCGGCGTTCGGGCTCGTAGCATCACCCTTTCCCGATTGGGAGATCGGCCGGGCTCGCGCGTGAAGAGGGAACACGCGGGGTCGGCCCGTAACGCTGTCCATGAGCCTGCTTCGAAACCTCGAGGACAAGATCGCCGGCCTCGTCGAGGGGACGTTCGGCCGCGTGTTCCGCACCCAGGTGCGGCCGGTCGAGATCGCCCGCAAGCTCGCGCGCGAGATGGACGAGCACAAGACGGTCTCGCTGTCGCGCACCTACGTGCCCAACGAGTACGTCGTGTGGCTGGGCCCAGAGGACCGCGCGCGCTTCGAAGGAGTCGAGCACGAGGTGGCCGACGAGCTCTCCGCCTATCTTCTCGAGCACGCGCGCCGCGAGCGCCTCGCGCTGGTCAGCCGCCCCCAGATCACCTTCGACACCGACGAGCGCCTGCGCCTCGGCGAGTTCGGCATCCAGGCGCGCCTCGTGCGCCCCGCCGCCGAGGCGGTCGAGCAGGCCGGCCACGGCCACACGATGATCTACTCGAGCACCGCCCGCGCGGAGGAGGAGCTCGCCGATGCCCGCGCCACCCGCGTCGGGCGCCCGATGCTGGTCGCCGAGGGCAAGCGCTACGCGATCGGGCCGGGTGGCGCGACGGTCGGGCGCAGCCGCGAGTGCGACATCGTCCTGGCCGACTCCAACGTCTCGCGCCGCCACGCCGAGCTGCGCCCCGCCGGCGACGGGTGGACGATCACCGACCTCGGATCGACCAACGGCGTCAAGGTCAACGGGCGCGACCTGCGCCCCAACGATCCGCACCCGCTCAACGCCGGCGACCAGCTCGACGTCGGCACGGTCGACGCGCGCTTCGAGGTGCAGTGATGCTCGAGCCGGTCTCCGTCGCCCTGCAGTTCGGGTTCATCGCCGTGCTCTACCTGTTCCTGCTGTGGGTCTCGCGCAGCGCGCTGCGCGACCTGCGCCGCCCGCCGTCCGCGTCGCGCGTCGCCGCGCCCACCGAGCTGCCCGACGCGACCGGCCTGCACCCCGCGTCGCAGGTGGCCGCCGCGATGGGCAACGGCGAGCCCCGGCTGATCGTCGAGCGCGCGCCGGGGCACACTCCCGGCATGGAGTACGACGTCGGCGAGGGCGCGGTGCTCGGGCGCGGCGACCAGGCGGAGATCCGCCTCGAGGACCCGTTCGCCTCCTCGCGCCACGCGCGCCTGGTCCGCCAGGGTGGCATCGTGGTGCTCGAGGACCTCGGCTCGACCAACGGCACCTACCTCAACGAGGAGCTCGTCTCGGGCCCGCAGCCGCTGCACCAGGGCGACCGCGTGCGCATCGGCGACAGCGAGTTCATGTTCTCTGACCGTTGATGCTGCGCGTAGCCGAACACTTCGAGCGGACCGACACGGGCCGCCAGCGCCGCGGCAACGAGGACGCGTACTTCGCGCGCGCCCCGCTGTTCGCGGTCGCCGACGGCGTCGGCGGCGCGCAGGCCGGCGAGGTCGCCTCGCAGCTGGCCGTCGAGGTGCTCTCGCAGGGCGTGCCCGAGGGCGACGGCTCGATCGAGGAGCGGCTGCTCGCGCGGGTGGAGGAGGCCAACGCCCGCATCGCGGCGCTCGCGCAGGCCGACGAGCGCCGCGCGGGGATGAGCACGACGCTCACGCTCGCCTACGTCGGCGAGGAGGAGGTGTCGGTCGTCCACGTCGGCGACAGCCGCCTGTACCGGCTGCGCGATGGCGTCTTCGAGCGCCTGACCGACGACCACACGCTCGTGGACGAGCTCGTGCGCTCGGGCAAGCTCACCCAGCAGGAGGCCGAGACCCACCCGCAGCGTTCGATCATCACGCGGGCGCTGGGCAGCGAGGGGATCGAAGCCGATACGCGGACCTGGCCGGCGCGCGGGGGCGACATCTACCTGATCTGCTCGGACGGGCTGACCGGGATGGTCGACGAGACGCGGGTCGGCGAGCTGGTCGCCGCGTCGCCGTCGCTGTCGGCCGCGGCGCGGACGCTGATCGACGCCGCCAACGACGCCGGCGGGCGCGACAACATCACCGTGGTCCTCTTCCGCCTGGAGGAGGTGGGCGCGTCGGCCGCAACGACCGACGCCACTGCGGAGCACGAGGCGCTGGCGGAGCCGCCGACCGAGGCGAGCGCGAGCGCCGCCGATCCCGCGACCGGCGGCGCCAACCCGGTTGTCGCGGGCGGGCGTCAGGGCGCCGCGACCGCGGTCGAGGCGCCCCCGGCGCCGGTCGCACGCCGGACACCGCGCCCGCCGCGCGCCGAGCGGCCGGCAAGGCGCCGCCGTCGCCGCTTCCGTATCCCCGTGGGCCCGATCCTCGTCCTCTTCCTCGTGGCCTGCGTGATCCTCGGCGCCTACTACGCGTCGCAGACCGTGTACTTCGTCGGCTCCACCGACGACGGCTTCGTCGCCGTCTACCGCGGGCTGCCCTACGACCTCCCGGCCGGCGTCAAGCTCTACTCGCTCAACTACGAGTCCGGGCTGCCCGCCGACGAGCTGACCCCGGCGCAGAAGCGCACGCTCGAGGACCACAAGGTGCGCTCGAAGAACGACGCGCAGGACCTCGTGCGCCAGATGGAGACAGGGGAGCTCCAGCCCAAGTGAGAAGCGCCCGCAACCGCGAGCTGCTCGCGCTCGTTCCCGCGTCCCTGCTGCTGACCGCCGGCTTCGCCGCGGTCTTCATCGAGCGCAACGACGTCCTCACCAACGTCTCGCTCACCTACGGCGCGCTGTTCCTGGCGCTCTGCCTCGCCGCGCACATCGTGCTGCGCGTGACGCTGCCCTACGCCGACCCCTACCTGTTCCCGCTGTTCGCGGTCCTGGCCTGCTTCGGCCTGGTGATGATCTACCGCATCGACGAGAAGCTCGCGCGCGAGCAGGCGCAGTGGTTCGTCATCGGCCTGGGCCTCTTCGCGGCCACGATCGTCCTCCTGCGCGACTACCGCGTCCTCGAGCGCTATCGCTACACCGTGGCCGCGGTCGGCATCGGCCTGCTGCTGCTGCCGCGCGTGCCGGGGATCGGCTCGCAGGTCAACGGCGCCTACCTCGGCGTCCGCCTCGGCGCGCTGACCTTCCAGCCCGCCGAGTTCGCCAAGATCGCGATCATCGTCTTCATCGCCAGCTACCTGCGCGACACGCGCCAGCTGCTGGTCATCGGAGCGACGCGGGTCGCGGGGATCACGATCCCGCCTATCAAGCACTTCGGCCCGCTGCTCGTCGTGTGGGGCGCCGCGATGGCGCTGCTGTTCGTCATCCAGGACGTGGGCTCATCGCTGATGTTCTTCGGGGGCTTCCTCGCCGTCCTCTACGTCGCGACCAACCGCCTGTCGTTCGTCGCCATCGGCCTTGCCCTGTTCGCCGCGGGCTCGTGGGTCCTCTACCAGGTGCGCCCGACCATCACCCACCGCGTCGACGCCTGGCTGCACCCGTTCGGCCCGCTCTACGACCAGGCCGCGGGCAGCTACCAGATCGCGCAGTCGGTCTTCGCCCAGGCCGATGGCGGGCTCTTCGGCCGCGGGTTCGGCCAAGCGCTGCTGGACGTCAACGGCTCGCAGCTGCTGCCGGCCGCGCAGACCGACCTCATCTACTCGGTGATCGTCAACGAGCTCGGCCTCGTCGGAGCGTGCGCGGTCCTGTGCACCTACCTGCTGGCCATCGAGCGCGGCTTCAAGATCGCAACCCTCGCGCGCGACTCGTTCTCCAAGCTGCTCGCGACCGGGCTGACCGCGGTCTTCGCGCTGCAGGTCTTCGTCATCGTCGGGGGCGTCACGCGGGTCATCCCGCTCACCGGCGTGACCCTGCCCTTCATCTCCTACGGCGGTTCGTCGATCCTGGCGAACTTCGTGCTGCTGGCGCTGCTGCTGCTGATCTCGGACCGCGCGCGCCGGGAGGCGATGTCGTGAACGCCCCGATCTCGCGGCTGTTCGTCGTGGTGGTGGCGCTCTTCGGGCTGCTCGTCGTCTTCACGTCGCGCTGGACGGTGTTCGATGCCGACGCGCTGCGCCACAACCCGCGCAACCAGCGCGACCTGCTCGAGGACCAGCGGATCCACCGCGGCGTCATCCGCGCCGGCGACCGCACCCTGCTCGCGCGCTCGGTCGAGCAGCCCGACGGCAGCTTCGTGCGCACCTACCCGTTGCCCAAGCTGTTCCCGCACGCGGTCGGCTACCACTTCATCAGCCGCGGCAGCGCGGGCCTCGAGAAGTCCTACGAGGACGACCTCGCGGGGCGCAACTCCAACGAGCTGGGCGGGCTCATCGACCGCCTCGGCGGCTCCCAGCGCCAGGGCGACGACCTCGTCACCGCGCTGGATCCCAACGCCCAGCGCGTGGCCCTGCAGCAGCTCAACGGCCGCAAGGGCGCCGTGGTCGCGCTCGACCCGCGTACGGGCGCGATCAAGGTGATGGCGTCCAACCCGGGCTACGACCCCAACGCGATCAAGCGCAACAGCGCCTTCCGGGCGCTCAACCGCGACCCGGACGCGCCGCTGCTCAACCGCACCACGCAGGCCGGTTACCCGCCGGGGTCGACCTTCAAGGTCGTGACCGCGATCGCAGCCATCGACTCGGGCAAGTACACGCCCGACTCGCGGATCAACGGCCGCAACGGCAAGCCCATCTCAGGCGTCCCCCTCAACAACGACGGCGGCGAGTCGTTCGGCGATATCACGCTCACGGACGCGCTCACGCACTCGGTGAACACCGTCTTCGGCGAGGTCGGCGAGAAGATCGGCAAGCAGACGATGAAGGAGTACATGGATCGCCTGGGCTTCGGCAGGCCGGTCGAGGTCGACCTCCCGCTCGACGAGCGCGCCTCCAGCGGCGAGCGGCGCAACGGGCGCATCCTCAACCCGACGAGCCGCTTCGTCGACGTCGGGCGCATGGCCATCGGCCAGGACAAGCTCACGGTCACGCCACTGCAGATGGCGATGGTGGCGGCCTCAGTGGCCAACGGCGGCACGCTCATGAAGCCGCACCTCGGCGACCGCATCGTCGACCGTGACGGGCGGACGGTGAAGACGATCAAGCCCGAGGTGATGTCTCACGTCATGTCCGAGGACACCGCCAACAAGGTCGGCGCGATGATGGCCCAGGTCGTCAAGGAGGGGACGGGCACGGCCGCGGCGCTGGAGGGCATCGACGTGGCCGGCAAGACCGGCACGGCCGAGGTCGATCGCTCGTGCGGACCCAACCAGCTGTGGTTCATCGCCTTCGCTCCCGTCCAGAACCCGCGCGTCGCGATCGCGGCTACCGTGGAGTGCGGCACGGGGTTCGGCGGGACGGTGGCCGCGCCGATCGCCAAGGCCGTGATGCAGGAGCTGCTCAAGTGACCGAACGCCTCGACACCGAGACCATCGTCGACGGGCGCTACCGCGTGCTGCACCGCGTGGGCAGCGGCGGCATGGCCGAGGTCTACTGCGCACAGGACCTGCAACTCGGGCGCAAGGTCGCGCTGAAGGTGCTCTACAGGCGCTTCGCCGAGGACGGCGAGTTCGTCGAGCGCTTCCGTCGCGAGGCGTCGAGCGCGGCGGGCCTGCAGCACCAGCACGTCGTCTCCGTCTACGACCGCGGCGAGTACGACGGCACGTACTACATCGCGATGGAGTACCTCGACGGCCGGTCGCTGAAGACCATCATCCGCGACGAGGCGCCGCTCGATCCCGACCGCTCGATCGACCTCACCATCCAGATCCTGCGCGCCGCCCGCTTCGCGCACCGCCGCGGGATCATCCACCGCGACTTCAAGCCCCAGAACGTCATCGTCGACGACGAGGGCCGGGCGAAGGTCACCGACTTCGGCATCGCCCGCGCCGGAGCGTCGGACATGACGCAGACCGGCTCGATCATGGGCACCGCCCAGTACCTCTCGCCCGAGCAGGCCCAGGGCGAGGCGGTCAGCGCGGCCTCCGACCTGTACTCGATCGGGATCATCCTCTACGAGATGCTCACCGGCCGGGTGCCGTTCGACGGCGAGAGCGCGGTGACCATCGCCCTCAAGCAGGTCAACGAGCCGCCCGTCCCGCCCAGCCACTTCAACCCGGCGGTGAGCCCGGCGCTGGAGGCGGTCGTCCTGCGCGCGCTGGAGAAGCACCCGGCACTGCGCTACCAGGACGCCGACGAGTTCATCGCCGCGCTCGAGGACGCGCGCGGCGCAGCGACCACCGCTCAGCTGGCGCCGCCGGCGCGTCTCCTGGCGCCGCCACCGACGGCCGTCGAGCCGCCGGTGTCCGAGGCCTACCCCTACCCGCCGGAGCCGCTGCCGCCGCGCGAGGAGCGCGACGGCGGGCGCTGGTGGTGGTGGGTGCTCGCCCTCCTGCTGGTCGCCGGCGCCATCGTCGCCGGCGTGCTGTTGCTGAGCGGCGGCAAGCAGGTGACGGTGCCGACCGTCGTGGGCGCCGACCAGGCCAACGCCGAGGCGAGGCTGCGCCAGGACGGCTTCACCACCGATACCACCCCGAAGACGTCGCAGCGCCCGGCCGGCGAGGTCATAGGCCAGGACCCGTCGGGCGGATCGAAGGCCGACAAGGGCTCGACCGTCGAGCTGACGGTCTCGAGCGGCCCAGCGCAGGTCGCCGTACCGCAGGTCACCGGCCTCACGGTGAAGTCGGCGCAGGGCCGATTGACCAAGGCCGGGCTGAAGTCATCGGTGCGCGAGGAGAACTCCGACACCGTCGACAAGGGGCGGGTGATCTCGGCCTCGCCGCCCGAGGGCCAGAAGGTCGACAAGGGCTCGTCGGTGGCGCTCGTGGTCTCGAGCGGGCCGGGAGAGGCCGACGTGCCCGACGAGACCGGCAAGAGCTTCGACGAGGCGTCCAGCGACCTTCAGGCGGCCGGCTTCAAGGTCACGCGCAAGGACCAGGAGACGACGGACGAGGACCCGGGCACGGTGCTGTCGCAGAGCCCCAAGGGCGGCACGCAGGCCGCGAAGGGCTCCGTCGTCACGCTGACCGTGGCCAAGGCGCCCACGGAGGCCGCCGTCCCCGACGTCACCGGCGAGGACCAGGGGACGGCGATCGCGCGGCTGTCCGGCGCGGGCTTCGAGATCCAGCGCAAGGAGAAGGACGTCGACTCGCCCGAGGGCGACGGCGTGGTCATCGAGCAGGATCCGGCGAACGGCAAGGCGAAGAAGGGCTCGACCGTGACCATCGTCGTGGGCAAGTTCAACCCCAACCTCAACCCGGAGGGGACGCCCACGACGACGACCCCGACGACTCCGTGAGGGTCGCCGTCCTCGCCGGAGGGCGGTCCTCCGAGCACGAGGTCTCGCTCGCGTCGGCCGCCTCCGTACGCGACGGGTTGACCGCCGCCGGGCACGAGCCCGTGTGGGTCGAGCTCGCACGGGATGGCACGTGGTCCTCCGGCGGCGAGGAGCTCGACCTGCGCCCCGGCCGCGGGCTGGTCGGCGCCGACGCCGTCTTCCCGGTCCTGCACGGGCCGTTCGGCGAGGACGGCAGCGTCCAGGGGCTGCTCGAGCTGCTCGACGTGCCCTACGTGGGCTCGGGCGTGCTGGCCAGCGCGCTGTGCATGGACAAGATCCTCTTCAAGGACGTCATGGGCCGCGCGGGGTTGCCGCAGGTCGCGTACTGGTGGATCGACGTCAACACCCGCGTGGAGATCGGCGCGGGGATCACGTACCCGTGCTGGGCCAAGCCGGCGCGGCTGGGCTCGTCGGTGGGCATCTCGCGCGTGGACGAGCAGGGCCAGCTGGAAGCGGCGATCGAGGCCGCCGCCGCGCACGACCCGCGGGTCATCGTCGAGGCGACGGCGCCCGGCATCGAGGTCGAGTGCTCGGTCCTCGGCCCGGCCGACGCCCCGGTCGCCAGCCAGCCCGGCGAGATCATGCTCGCCGCCGGCGAGGACGGCTGGTACGACTACGAGGCCAAGTACACGCCGGGCGGGATGGAGCTCGTCGTCCCGGCGCGGATCTCCGACGCCGCGCGCGAGCGCGTCCGCGAGCTGGCGGTCACCGCCTTCCGCATCGCCGGCTGCAGCGGCCTGGCACGCGCGGACTTCTTCGTCGACGGCGACGACGTGCTGCTCAACGAGCTCAACACCATGCCGGGGTTCACCGAGACCAGCGTGTACGGCGAGCTGTGGGCACGCGACGGCGTGTCCTACCCGGCGCTCTGCGACCGCCTCGTGCGCATCGCGGTGGAACGCTTCGAGCGCGAGCGGGCCTACCGTCACTGACGGAGCCTCGACTACCCGCGCCCGCCTACGGCCGATCAGGCAGGCGCCCAGAGCTCGCCGGTGAGGGCGCGCTCGGGGCGCACCTGCCACTCGGCGGCCAGCCGCCACAGCTCGGCGGCGGCCAGCGGGCCCGGACGGTCGCAGACTGCCGCGACCTCCGGGGTGGCGATGCGGCCGAACCGGCGCACCGCGCCCAGCACGTCTGGCAGCGGCTGAGGGTCGCCCCCGGCGTCGAGTGCCACCCGGCGCAACCGCGCCGCATCCGTGCTGTCGTAGAGCCAGTGGACCTCGCCGCCGCCGCCGCGCACCTCGAAGGACGGGAAGGGGACGCGCGGCTCGCCGTCGCGCGCGGCCGCGCGTGCGCGCTCGAGGTCGGCGCCGAAGGCCTCGGCGATGGCGTGCGAGCGCAGGTCGATGGCGAAGCGCTCGACGTCCAGCCCCGGGACGCGCCGGGCCGCATCGATGAGCGCGTCCGCGGTGTCGAGCTTGCGCCGATCGACCATGAGGCCCTCGCGAACCACCCGCAGGTATGGGACGTCGAGGCCCTGCTCGGCGGCTGCTTTCACCGCCTGGCACGCTGGGTAGGAGGAGCTCGGCGGGGCGTCGAGCCACAGCCGCGGATCGGTCGGCATGGCGCTCTCGGCGGCAGCGTCCATGACATGGCGCATGGTCTCCAGAGGCCTGCGGAACTCCCTTGCCAGACCACCCATGACGTAGGTGATCGTGAGCCCTCCGGCGAACTCCACCAGAAGCCGGCGGACTGCCGGCTCGGCGGCCCATGAGTACGGACAGGCCGGATCGGTGTAGTAGGTCACATGAAGCGCGCCCACACCCGCACAATATGAGCATGGTCGGGGACCCACCTCAGACGGCCACGTGGCCGTCTTCGGCACCCCGGATGAGCACGATGTCGCCCGGGGCAGCCATCGGATGAGCTCGCAGGTCGGGACCCTGCTCAACGGGCGCTACCGGCTCGATGCGCAGATCGGGGCCGGGGGCATGTCGACGGTCTACCGCGCCTTCGACACCGTCCTGGAGCGCCAGGTGGCGATCAAGCTCATGCACCGCGAGATCGCCTCGGACTCCGATCAGCTCGAGCGCTTCCGCCGCGAGGCGCGCGCCGTCGCCCAGCTCAACCACCCGCACGTCGTCGGGGTCATCGACGCCGGCGAGGACGACGGCACGCCCTACATCGTCTTCGAGTACGTCGAGGGGGAGACGCTCAAGGACCGCATCCGCCGCTACGGCCGCCTGCCGGTGGGGGAGGCGGTGGCCTACGCGATCGAGATCGCCCGCGCGCTGGGCGCCGCGCACGACCACCAGATCGTCCACCGCGACGTCAAGCCCCAGAACGTCCTCATCGACGAGGAGGGCACGGCGAAGGTCACCGACTTCGGCATCGCTCGCTCGCTGACCGAGGAGGGCCTCACCGCGGACGGGCGCGTGCTCGGCACCACCGACTACGTCTCGCCCGAGCAGGCGCTCGGCCAGGACGTCGGGCCGCAGAGCGACCTGTACTCGCTCGGCGTCGTGCTCTTCGAGATGCTCACCGGGGACGTGCCGTTCCACGGCGAGAACCAGGTCGCGGTGGCGATGAAGCACGTTCGCGAGGAGCTGCCCGACGTCCTCATGCGCCGGCCGGAGGCCTCGAGCGCGCTGGCGTCCGTTGTCGACCGCGCGACGGCCAAGGAGCTCGACCGCCGCTACCAGTCCGACGGCGACCTCATCACCGACCTCGAGGAGGTCCTGTCGATCGAGACCGCCCGGTCGGGCCAGGCGACCGGCGAGGCGACCGCGGTCATCCGCACGCTGCCCAAGAGCGCGCGACGGCGGATCCCGCTGCGCATGCGCCATCCGGTGCGCCTGCTCGTGGCGCTCGCGATCATCGGCGCGGCGGTGGCCGTGGCGCTGATCCTGCTGGCCGACCGCACCGAGCGCGGGGCGCAGGGCACGCGCAACGTGCCGGGCGGGCCGCCGAAGAGCGCCAACCTCATCCCGATCTCGCTCGGGCAGTCGGCGGCGAAGGACTACGACCCGGCAGGTGACGAGGCCGAGCACTCCGACCAGGCCAAGCTCGTGGTCGACGGCGAGACGAGCACGTCGTGGATGACCGAGACCTACCAGGGCGGCGTGCTGAACAACAAGCCCGGCGTCGGGATCTACGTCATCGCCGATCCGGCCGTGGCGGCGCGGCAGATCCAGGTCGTCTCCCCGACGAAGGGCTGGACCGGCGCGGTCTACGTGGCGCCGTCGGGTCAGGCGCCCAAGTCGATCGAGGCGGGCTGGACGAAGCTGGTCGACATCAAGAGCGCCAAGCAGAGCACGCGGCTGAGCCTCGACACGGGGCACAACCGCTTCCGCTACTACCTGGTCTGGATCACCAAGCTCCCGCCGGGGGCGGACAAGGTCCAGATCTCCGAGATCCGGCTCTGGCGCTGAACCCAGCGAACGTCCGTGGTGTACGAACTGGAGTCGTACGCGGTGGACGTTCGCGGGGTTGTCGCTACTGACGCAGGAGGCTGAGGACCGCCTGCGGCGCCTGGTTGGCCTGCGCGAGCATCGCCGTGCCGGCCTGCTGGAGGATCTGGTTCTTGGTCAGGTTGACCATCTCCTCGGCCATGTCCACGTCGCGGATCCGCGACTCGGCCGACGTCAGGTTCTCCTGGTAGACGCCGGTGACGGCCAGCGCGTGCTCGAGGCGGTTCTGCACCGCGCCGAAGCCCGAGCGGATGCTCGTCACCGCGTCGATGGCGGCGTCGATGTCCGAGAGGCTGGCGGTGGAGAGGTCCGAGTAGGCGGTGCCGACGGCGGTCGCGAGGTCGGCGAACGACACGACGATCGTCTCGCCGTCATTGGCGCCCACCTGGAACGTGACGGCGGTGGCGCTCGAGTCGAGCAGGTGCACGCCGTTGAACACGGCGCTCTGCCCGATCCGGTCGATCTCGGCCTTGAGCTGATCGACCTCGCTCTGGATCGCGCCCTTGCCGGCGGTCGAGGTCGAGCCGTTCTTGTACTGCACCGCGAGCTCGCGCACGCGCTGCAGGATCGAGTGCACCTCGTCGAGGTTGCCCTCGGCGGTCTGCACCATCGAGACGCCGTCCTGGATGTTGCGCTGAGCCTGGGCCAGCCCGCGGATCTGCGCGCGCATCTTCTCGGAGATCCCGAGGCCGGCGGCATCGTCGGACGCCTTGTTGATGCGCAGCCCGGAAGAGAGCCGCTCCATCGCCTGGGAGATCTTGTCTGAGGTCTGGGCGAGATGGCGGTGCGCCGCCATCGCGTCCACATTGCTGTTGATTCGAAGGGCCATTGGGGGGGTCGGATTCCTTTCCTGCTGTCGGATGCTGCTAGTGGGAGCGGCTGGCCGGCGTGGGGACGTCGGGCAGCTGGGCGGGGGCCTTGGCCGCCGCGGCGTTCTCGGCCGTGACGGCTGCCCAGATCTCCTCCCGGTACACGGGGATCGACTTGGGCGCGGCGATGCCCACGCGCACGGTCGAGCCGGTGACTTCCATCACCTCGATCAGGACGTCGTCGCCGACCCTGATCTTCTCGCCTGCACGTCGTGTGATGATGAGCATCGCTGGACTCCTCCTTGGAGAACGGTCAGGCCGCGACGATCTCCTCCGCGGCCGGCCGCTGGAACAGCGGGGCCCGGACGGGGGCGTCGGCGGACTGGTTGATCACTTGGTGGCCACGGCCACCAGAGATCAAGATCGGCGCGTAGAGGTTCGCACTGAAGTCCTCCAGTGCATCTGCCGCGCGCACCGTCACGTAGACGGCGGTGTCGTCGTCGTCATCGATGCCGATGCGTTCGGCCTCGACGTCGTCGAGCTCGACCTCGAAGGTCGCGAAGAACCGGAACGGGTTCGTCACCGGGATCGCGAGCTCGGGGTCTTCCAACGAGTGCAGCCAGACGAACGCGCTGTCCTCGTTGCGGGCGAGAAGCGCATAGCGCGTCCCGCCGAGTCCGATGAGGCCGCTGGGGAACTCGATCACCGCCTCATCGGGGATCTCGAGCACCCCGAAACGGCTGGAGTGCAGCGTCACTGCCATCTTGCCTCCGGGGGTGATGGGGGGTTCAGGAGGCCGCCACCGGCACCGACCGCGAAGCGGTTGGTGGGCCGTAGGCGGGTCCCCAGGTCGTCTAGGTTGGTCATCGCAGGAAGTCCATGAGGGATTGCTGGATCAGCGTCGAGCCGCCATGCAGGGCCGCGGTCAGCGCGTTCTGCTGGGCCGACAGGTCGGTAAGGGCCTGGGGGAGGTCGGCGTCCTCGGTGTCGGAGAGGAACGCCGTGGTCACGTCGTGCATGTCGTCCAAGCGCTGGCCGGCGGCGGTGACGCGGTTCGTCGTCGCGCCGACCTGCGAGCGAGCGTCGGCGACGGTGTCCAGGCCCGTGTCGAGCGCCTGCAGGTCGGTGGTCTGAAGCGAGGCGCCGTCGTTGCTCGCCAGGTGCGCGGAGATCGAGCGCAGCGTGGGCAGCAGGCCGGAGAGGACGTCGTCGCCCGTCACGTTGACCTGAACGCTCACGCCCGGTCCGATCTGGCGCACCACGGGGTTGGCGTCGCCCTGGTAGGCGTCGGGCGTGGCGCTGGTGAGGTCGTAGGGCGGGGTGTCGGTCTTCGTGCCGCTGAAGATGTAGCGCCCGTCGTAGGCGCTGTTGAGCGTCGTCTTGAGCTGGTCGGTCAGGGCGTCGAGCTCGAGCTTGATCGACTGGCGCGCGGTCGGCGTCGTCGCGCCGTTGGCGGCCTGGACGGTGAGCTCGCGCGCGCGCTGGACGATGTCGTTGACCGAGCTCAGCGCCGAGTCGGTGGCGTCCAGCCAGCTCTTGGACTCGTCGACTGCCGTGCTGTAGGCGCTGTTGGTCTCGAGCTCGCTGCGCAGGCGCACCGCGCGCTCGGCGCCGAGCGGGTCGTCGGAGGGCTTCTCGATCTGCTTGCCGCTCGACACGCGGCTCTGGGCGTCGGCCAGGCGCTCCTGCACGCGCCGCAGGTCGGCGAGCACATGGCGCTGGGACATGCCGGCGGTGATGCGCATGGCTACAGCCCGACCCTTCCGGCGCGGTTGATCAGGGTGTCGAGCATCTCGTCGATGCTCGACATCGCGCGGGCGGAGGCCTGATAGCCGCGCTGGAAGCGCAGCAGGTTGGCCATCTCCTCGTCGAGCGAGACGCCCGAGACGTTCTGGCGGCGGTCCTCGGCCCCGTCGTAGGCGGCCTGGGCGACGGACTGCGCGTCGACCGCGTTGGCGGTGTCCGAGCCGACCTGGCGTACGAGCGCGCCGTACTGCGAGCCGGCGCTGCTCGTGTTGCGCAGCGCGGCGACCGCGGTGGCGATGTCATTGGAGGCCGCGCCGGTGCCGGTGCCGGCGACGATGCTCGACGCGGCGGGGATCCCGGCGCCCAGCGTGGCCGCCGTCGTGCCGCCGAAGAAGGACGAGCCGTAGGCGGCGTTGACGTCGTCGTGCAGGGTCTTGGCGACCGCGTCCAGCGCGGCCTGGTAGCCGGGCAGCGTCGTCGTGGTCAGCTTCTGCAGCGCGCCGAGCGTGCCGCCGCCGGCGGCGAAGGTGGCGGGCGGGGGGACCGTCCAGTCGACGGTGGAGTCGTTGACCACCGACTGGTTGCCGAGCATGACCTGGATGCGGCCGTTGCCCAGCTGCGACACCGAGACCTGGCCGTACTGGCTGAGGTCGTCGAGGATCTGGTCGCGCTGGTCGAGCAGGTCGTTGGGGCTCTGGTTGGCGTCGATCGCCGAGTCGATCGCCTTGTTGAGCTGGGCGAGCTTGCTCGCGGCGGACTGGACCGGGCCGGTCGAGCCGGTCAGCTGGGTGAACTGCGTCTGGGCGTCGGTGGCGGCGGAGCCGAGGTCGGCGCCCAGCGCCGCGAACGCGTCGCCCAGCGTCTTGGCCGCCGACGCGACCGCCTGCTTGGAGCTGTCGGACTCGGGGTGGTTGGCGAGATCGCTCCACGCGGTGAAGAACTTGCCGATGAGCGCGTTGATGCCGGTGTCGGACGGCTCGCCGAACGCGCTCTGCACGCGGTCGAGCGCCTGCGCCGTGGTCGAGGCGTCGCCCAGCGCCATGTTCTGCGCACGGACCTGCAGGTCGAGGAACGAGTCGCGGATGCGCCGGTAGGCAGTGACGTCGACGCCCTGGCCGAGGAAGGCTCCCCGGCCGTCGGTCGTCGCGCCGGCCGCGACGTGCAGCGCGTTGGTCGCGCCCAGCGACGCCTCCTGCCGGGTGTAGCCGACCGTGTTGGCGTTGGCGATGTTGTGCGTGGTGACGTCCAGCGCCTGCTGCTGGGCCTGGAGGCCGCGCAGCGAGGTCTGCAGTCCGAGGAAGCTCGAGATCGACATGCGTCAGGCCTCCAGGTCCAGCGTGCGGAACGGCGCGTGCTGCGCCGGACGGGGGTTGCCGTTCGCCGGGGGGGCGTAGCCCGTGTCGATCTCGCCGCCCAGCTCGCGCATGAGGTGGTCCAGGAACGCGAGCTCCTGGCGCATGAGCGCGCGGTTGATCGCGTGCTCGCGGGTGATCTCGGCCAGCAGCCCGCGCAGCTGCGCCGAGCGCTCGATGGCGTGCGCCGCCTGTCCTGGCGACAGCAGCTCGGCGAGCGCCTCGATCGTGACGGTGTGGGGAGGGATGCCGAGCGCGCCGCCGGCGGCGTTGAGGATCGCGGCGCGCTGGGCTTCCATCGCCGCGCGCCGGCCCATCTCCGCCTGGATGTCGCTCAGGCGCCCCAGGACGTCCTCGACCTGGCGAGCGCGGATGGCCTGGCCCTGGCGCAGGACGAGGTCGAGCAGGCGCTGCGCCGACGCGATCTGCGCGTCGAGGTGCGCGATGACGTCGGCGCCGAGGTTGGCGTGGGGGACGAGCGCGGTCGTCATGAGCCGGGCGCCTTGATGTCGAGGCCGAGCCCGCCGCCGTCCTCGACGGCGCTGGCCAGCGCGTCGGGGAGCAGCGAGGCGTACTCGTTGCCGGTGTCGCCGGCGGTCTTCAGCAGCTCCTGGGCCAGCTGCTTGACGAGCAGCTGCTCGAAGCCGCGCGAGACCGCGTCGGAGCTCTGCGAGCCGCTGGTGCTCTTCGCGGCGGCGGTGGACGCCGCGGCGCCGGTGGCGACCGGATCGATCACCGCTTGACCCCGTTGGCGATCTCCATCGCCTGGTCGGAGACCTGGATGGCCTTCGACGCCAGCTCGAACGAGCGCTGGGCGTCGATCATGTCGGCCATCGAATCGCCGACGTCGACGTTGGAGGACTCGAGGACGCCCTGGCGCAGGACCGTCGTGCGCGGGGCGGCGCTCACCGCGCCGCTCACGGCGGTTGCCTGGAAGCGGTTGTCGGCGCCGCCGTCCAGCCCGGCCGGGTTGGCCACGTTGACGAGGCGGATCTGCCCGAGCTTCTTGCCCGCGGCGGTGACGGTGCCGTCGGTTCCGATCGCGATCTGATCGGGCGTGGTGCCCTTGGGGAAGGTGATGGGCGGGTCGATCAGGGCGCCGTCGCTCGTGGCGAGGCGGCCCTGTGAGTCGACCTGCAGATGGCCGTCGCGGGTCAGCGAGGTCTTGCCGTCGAGCTTGACCTGGATGTAGCCGCGCCCCTCGATGAGCACGTCGAGCGGGTTGCCGGTCTCCTGCGCGGAGCCCTCGCGGTCGTCGCGGCCGATCATCGACGCCGCCGCGCCGGCGCCCAGGCGCAGCGCGTTGGTGCCGCCGACCGTCCCCGCGGTGTACGCGAGGTCGCGGTAGGCCATGCGGACGCGCTTGTAGCCCGTCGTGCTCGCGTTCGCGAGATCGTTGGCCACGGCGTCGAGCCTGCTCTGCTGCGCGGCCATTCCAGCGGCCGCGGTGTACATGCCTTCCAGCATTGGGGGGAGCCTTCTCTTCCGGCGCGGCCTCCGCAGCAGGCGGTCCAGCCACGCACCTTGTTATCAGCCGAGTTGTCGGCTGATCGGTGAAGGCCTTTAGGGCAAATCCGAAGCGGGACCCGCCTCATGCGGCCATATGGCCGCATTCGGCACCCGCTAGCCCGGAAGGCCGCCGACCTGCGAGGCGGTCAGCTGCAACGTCGAGTCGATCGTGGTCATCGCCTTCTGCGTCGCCTCCATGGCGCGCATCGAAGCCATGAGGTCGACCATGGCGCGGGCGGGGTCGACGCCCGAGCCCTCGAGGTTCCCCGAGCGGGCCTGGCCGGCGTCCTGGCCGCCGGCGGTCCCGGTGAAGTACGAGTCGCCCTGCTTGACCGGGTTGGCGACCTTGAACACGCCGACCTGCGTCGTGTCGACGGCGCCGTCGGTCACCTTGACGGGCTGGTTGTTCCTGCCGAGCACCTGGTTGCCGAGCTGGTCGACGAGGTTGCCGTTGGCGTCGGCGGTGAAGGCGCCGTTGCGCGTGTAGCGCACGCCGCTGGAGGTGCGGATGCCGAAGTAGCCGTCGCCCTGGATGGCGAGGTCGAGCGGCTGCCCGGTGTCGCGCAGGGCCTGCTGGCGCAGGTCGGTCTCCTGCTTGTCGATCGCGGCGCCCGAGCCGAGCGGGCCGACGGTGGTGCCGTCCGCGGTGTCGGAGAGCAGCAGGTCGCCGAACGCGCGCTGGGAGACGCGGTCAGCCTTGTAGCCGGGCGTCGACGCGTTGGCGAGGTCGTTGGCGAGCTGATCCTGCCGGGCCATCTCGGCCAACATGCCCGACGCAGCGATGTAGAGACCACGCTCCATGCAAGCCTGGTCGTCGGCGGTCGATGAAGGAACTTGAATGCAGGTCTCCGCCCTCGCCGAGCTCGTCCTCCTGCGCACGACCATCCCGGGACCCGCGCTGCGCCCGGGGTCGGTCGTCGTCGCGCGCGTGGTCGAGAAGGGGCTGCTCTCGCTCGCCGGCGCACGCGTCGCGGCCAGCCTGCCCGAGGACGTGCGCACCGGCGACGTGCTCAAGCTGCGCGTCAAGGAGCTGGCGCCCGATCGGATCGTGCTGCAGATCGTCCCCGATCCGCCGCCGGCGATGACCGCAGCGGTGGCACTGCCGGGCGGCGCGACGGCACGGATCCTCGACGACGAGGAGGTCGCCGGCGGCGCGGCTGCCGGGCGGGCCGTCGTGCTGCGCTACGACTCGCCCACCCTGGGGCGCCTCGACATCCACCTGACCACGGCCGGCGCGACGGTCCACGCGACCGAGGGTCCGCCGGCGCAGGCCGCCCGCGCGGCCGCCGGCGACCTCGCCACCGCGCTCAACGCGCCCGTCGCGGTCGTCGGCCGCAGGAGCGCGCTCGATGCCCGAGCCTAGGCGCGCCGCCGCGCTGCGCTACGACCCCGAGTCCGGCGGCGCGCCGACTGTGGTCGCCGCCGGCAGCGGCGAGCTGGCCGACCGCATCATCGCGCTGGCGCGCGAGCACGGCGTCCCGGTCCGCGAGGACGCGCCGCTCGCCGCCGCGCTCGGGCGCCTCGAGCTCGAAGCGCAGGTGCCGCCGGAGCTGTGGGAGGCGGTCGCCCAGGCGCTGGTCTGGGCCTATCGCCTCAGCGCCCGCGGTTGACAGGTGACCAAAAGGTCACGTATGCTGCGGCGCAGTGACCGACGACGACCGCGTGTTCAAGGCGCTTGCCGACCCGACACGTCGGTTCCTGCTCGATCGGCTCTTCGAGCGTGACGGCCGCACGCTGACCGAGCTGGAGAGCGAGCTTCAGATGACGCGCTTCGGAGTCATGAAGCACCTTCGTCTGCTCGAGGACGCGGGGCTCGTGGTCTCACGGCGATCGGGCCGCGAGAAGCTGCACTACCTCAACCCGGTGCCGATCCGCCTCATCCACGACCGCTGGATCGACAAGTACACCGAGCGCCAGGTCTCGGCGCTCGCCGACCTCAAGACCGAGCTGGAGGAAACCGCATGACCACCGCAACCAACATCGCGACCACCCAGGTCTACCGCGTGTGGATCAAGGCCACGCCGCAGGCGATCTGGGACGCGATCACCAAGCCCGAATGGACCGACCGCTACGGCTACACGGGCCTGGCCGAGTACGACCTGCGACCCGGCGGCGCCTTCCGCATGGTCGCGGGCCCAGCCATGGAGAGCCACGGGTTCAGCGGCCCCATGGTCGACGGCGAGGTCCTCGAGGCCGATCCGCCGCGCAAGCTCGTGCAGACCTGGCGCCTGCTCATGGATCCCGAGCTCGAGGCCGAGGGCTTCACCCGCCTGACCTACGAGATCGAGGAGGGCGAGGGCGGGGTCACCAAGCTCACGGTGATCCACGACGTCGAGGGCGCGCCGAAGCTCGCCCCGATGGTCGCCGGGGAAGCCGACGAGACCGGCGCCGGCGGCGGCTGGGCCTGGATCCTCAGCGACCTCAAGTCGCTGCTGGAGACCGGCAAGCCCCTCGCCGGCTGAGCGGCGAAACGACGGAGGCCCCGCATCGCGGGGCCTCCGTGCAGTCCGGTCGGGTGTGCGCGCGAGAGCGGCGCGCGGGGCCCGCCTCAGGCGGCCACGTGGCAGCCCTCGGCACCCGCTAGGCGACGAGCGCGAAGAGCTGCTCGTCGGCCTGCAGGGCCTCCCGCAGCGTCTTCTTCATCGCCGTGTGGATCTGGCAGACACGGCTCTCGGAGACGCCGAGGATGTCGCCGATCTCGGCGAGCGTGAGGTGCTTGACGTACAGCAGGACGGCGACCTCGCGCTCGCGGCGCGGCAGGCGGGCGAAGGCGGCGCGGAAGCGCTCCTTGGCCTCGGTCTGGGCCGCGGCGTGCATCGGGTCGTCGCGGATGTCCTCGCCGGCGATCGTGTCGATGCGCTCGATGGTCGTCTGGTCGTCGGCCAGCACCGGCGTGTTCAGCGAGGTGACCTCGGAGCGCGCGATCTCGTCGCGGCGGCGGCGCAGCTCGGCCACCGGGACGCCGAGGGCGTCGGCGAGCTCATCGTTGGTCGGCCGGCGGCCGTGCAGGACGTTGAACTGCTCGACGACCTTCTCGATGTCGCGCTCCCAGCGGCGCACGGAGCGGGGCGCCCAGTCCTGGCGGCGCAGCTCGTCGAGGACGGCGCCGTGGATGCGGGTCCAGGCGTACTGCTCGAGCGTGGCGCCCTTCTCGGGGTCGTAGCGCTCGATCGAGTGGATCAGCGCCTCGAGCCCGCAGGCGATGAAGTCCTCGGCCTCGCAGCGAGCCGGCATCTCGCGCAGCTTCTTGTAGACGATGTACTTGACCAGCGGGGCGAACGTGAGCACCAGGCGATCGCGCAGGGCGCGGTCGTTGGTGCGGCGGTACTCGCGCCAGAGGGCGAGCGAATCCTCCGAGGACATCCTACGAGTCGCCTTACGTGGCGCGGTGGCGAGCGTCATGCTCTCTCCAATTCACAAGCAGAGGGACCGGACGGAGGGCGTATCGGCCCTGGTCTCAGGGTCCTTTAGACACTGGACACTTCGCCGTAGAGGTGTCCCCAAAAGTGGGTATTGGACCTCCTCGCTAAGGATCGCGCGACCCGTACCGATGACCGCGAGCATGGCCCTGCGTCTCATCGACTCCCCCCAGCCGGACCGCCGCTCAGCTCCCGCCACATCCTCCGTCGGCCGCCTCGTCCCCGCCGCCAACGCCCGCCTCGGCGCCGGCGACTGGGCCGGGTACAAGGCGCTGTTCGCCGACGCCGGGGCGATCGAGGACGCTCATCGCCGCTACGAGGCGCGCCGCGCGCTGCTCGCCGCGGGCCTGCGCGCGGGCTCCAAGCCGGCGGCGCTGATCGCCACTGCCGCCGCCGCGCTGGACGTCCTCGCCCAGGACGCCGCCGAGCCCGTCCTGCTCAACGCCGCCGGCGTCGCCTTCTACGAGCTCGGCGCGCTGCAGGCCGCCGAGGAGCTCTTCATCGCCGCCCGGCGGCTCGACCCCGAGCTGCCCCACGTCGAGCGCAACATCGCCGAGTGCAAGCGCCGGCGCCGCAAGGGGATCCGCACGCTGCCGCAGGCGGTCGGCGCGGTCCGCGCCCTGCAGCCCAAGCTCGATCGCGTCATCGCCGCCGCCGAGCCCGCGAAGGGGATGACGCTGAGCCTGTGCATGATCGTCAAGGACGAGGAGGCCATGCTCGGGCGCTGCCTGCAGGCGGTGCGCGCGGCCGTCGACGAGATCGTCGTGGTCGACACGGGCTCCGGCGACCGCACCGTGGAGATCGCCGAGTCCTTCGGCGCGCGCGTTCTGCACCACGAGTGGGACGGCGACTTCTCCGCCGCGCGCAACGTCTCCTTCGAGGCCGCCACCGGTGACTGGGTGATGTACCTCGACGCCGACGAGGTGCTCGTCGCCGAGGATGTCGAGCGCCTGCGCGCGCTGACCGGCCGCACGTGGCGCGAGGCCTTCTACCTCGTGGAGACCAACCACACGGGCGATCTCGAGGACGGCACCTCGATCACCCACGACGCCCTGCGCGTCTTCCGCAACCGCTCCGAGTACCGCTTCGAGGGCCGCATCCACGAGCAGATCGCACACCGGCTGCCGACCTACCTGCACGAGCGCCTGGAGCGCACGACGGTGCGGGTCGAGCACTTCGGCTACCTGGGGGCGGTCCGCGGAGCGAAGGACAAGCTCAACCGCAACCTGGAGCTGCTCGAGCGCCAGCTGGCCGAGGGCGGCGACACGCCGTTCCTGCACTTCAACCTCGGCTCCGAGCACCTGGCCGCCGGCACCTACGACAAGGCGCTGGACCACTTCGCGCGCGCGTGGAGATCGATCGCGGGCGACCAGCAGATCCGCCGCCACGGCTACGCGCCCGCGCTCGGCGCGCGCTACGTCAAGTCGCTGCGCCTGCAGGGCCGCCTCCAGGAGGTCGCCACCGCCGGCGACGAGGTCCTGGCCGCCTTCCCCGGCTTCACCGACGTCGTCCTCGAGCAGGCGCTGGCTGCCGCCGCCGCCGGTGAGCTCGGGCGCGCCGAGGAGCTCCTGCGCCTGTGCCTGGAGATGGGCGACGGGCCCAGCCGCTACTCGGCCGCCGTCGGCTGCGGCAGCTACCGGGCGCTCGTGCCGCTGGCCGAGGTGCTCGGCCGGCGCGGCGCGACCGAGGAGGCCGAGGCCACCCTGCGCGTCTCGCTCGAGCAGCACCCGGGCTTCCTCGGCGCCGTCGAGCCCTACGCGATCGCGCTGCTGCGCCGCGGGGTGCCCGCCGCCGATGTCGTTTCGACCATGCACGCCCTGGTGGCCGACGCCACGCCGGGCATGCGCTTCGTCCTGGCCGTCGCCCTGAGCGAGGCCGGCGCTCACGCCGACGCCGAGGCCGAGCTGCGGGCCCTGCTCGCCGCGCAGCCCTCCAACGCGCAGGCGCGAGTGGCGCTCGCGGAGACGCTGCTGGCCCAGGCGCGCTTCGCCGATGCCGCCGCCGAAGCCGCGCGGGTCGACCCTCAGGCGCCGTGCGCCGACGCTGCCCAGCGGGCCGAGCTCTTCGCCCGCCTGTCCCAGAGCGCAGACGCCGATCTCGCCTCCGCGACCGCGCTGTCCGAGCTCGAGCGCTCCGTCTTCGCCGCCTGGCAGGCCGCGCGCGCGGGTGCCGCCGTCGCCGGCACGCTGCCCGCCGGCGCCGCCGGCCTGGTCCTGACCATGCTCGACGGGCTCGCCCGCCTGGAGGCCTTCGATGCCTTCGCCGCGCTCGTCGCGGTCCTCGAGCGCGTCGGCATGCCCGAGCTCGAGCGCCGCCACGCGCTGGCCGAGATCTACCTGCGCCGCGGGTACGTGGACCTCGCGGGGGAGGAGTGGCTGGCGGTCTGCAGCCGTCACGGCGCAGACGAGCGCGCCCTGCTCGGCCTCGCCGCCGTTGCCGCAGCTCGGGGGATGGACGAGGACGCCCAGCTCTTCCAGGCCGAGGCCGCGGCTCTGGCCGCCTGATCGGGCCTGCTCAAGATCCCATGACGCCTGCCGAATCTGATGACGACAAGCCGGGCCAGGGAAGGCCCGGGAAGGCCCATCCAGGAGGACCCGAGCGCCCCATGAGCTTCGACGTGACACCGCTGGCGAGATCGTTCGCCGCGCCGTACGTCGATCGCGTTCGCGCCGCCGCGGCGCGCAGCGAGGCGCAGTTCTCCGCGATCGAGGGCGTCACGCCGCCGATCCCCAACGAGGTCTGGGACCAGGTCGACGCCGCCTCGCGCCTGGCCGAGTCGCTGCACCAGCAGGGGCGCGGCGTGCGCTTCGACGTCCACAAGCTCGACGGCGACGTCGTCGCCTCGCTGGTCGACGAGGACGGAGGGCTCCTGCGGCCGCTGCTGCTCGGCGACGTCGTCGACGTCGACAAGCTCGCACACGAGCTGGGCAAGGACGCTCCGTGACCGGGATCCAGCTCAGCGGCCTCGCGTCGGGGCTGGACACCGACGCGATCATCACCCAGCTGATGTCGATCGAGGCGCAGCCGCGCACCCGCGTGGCGCGCCAGCAGGTCGCGATCCAGGCCCGCCAGGACACGCTGCGCTCGATCGACTCCAAGCTCACCTCGCTCAAGCTCGCCGCCGGCGACCTGCGCTCGGTCCTGCTGTGGTCGCCGACGCAGACCGTCACGAGCGGCAACGAGTCGATCCTCAGCGCCCGCCAGCTGACGGGCGCGGCGCCCGGCGGCTATCCGGTCACCGTGAGCGCGCTGGCCAGCGCCGACTCGCGGACCTACAGCTGGAACGACGGCGGCGGCGCCATCGACATCGCCTACAAGTCCAACGGCGCCGATGCCACCAAGTCCTTCGACCTGACCGGCCAGACGCTCGACGAGGCGGTGGCGACCATCAACGGCGCGTCCGACTCGCCGGTGTGGGCGGTCAACGTCGGCGGCAAGCTGTCGCTGTCGCGCCGCGAGACCGGCGATCACTCCAGCTGGGGCTTCGAGGCCTCCGGGGCGGCCATCGGTGCGGTCACGAGCTCGCGCGACGGCGCCGACGCGTCGTACACCGTCGCCGGCGACACGACGACCTACACCTCGCACACGAACGTCGCCGCCGACGGCCTGCCCGGCGTGGAGCTGACCCTGAAGTCCCTGGGGACGGCCACCGTGACCGTCTCGGCGCCCGCCGCCGACCCGGAGGCCATCAAGACCAAGCTCAAGGCCTTCGTCAGCGCCTACAACGACGCCGTCGACCTGGTGCGCGGCAAGCTCACCGAGAAGCGCGTCACCGACCCGCAGAGCGACGACGACGCCAAGCTCGGCGTGCTCTTCGGCGACCCGACCCTCGGCGGCCTGCTCTCCAAGATGCGCCAGACGATCTCGGAGGCCGGCCTCGACCAGCTCGGCATCTCCGTCGCGTCGTCCGGCGCCGCCAACTCGCCCGACGCGCTGGCCGGCAAGCTGACCTTCGACGAGTCGACGTTCGACGAGGCATGGGCGGCCGATCCGCTCGCGGTCAAGTCCAAGCTCGGCTCGCCCGACGCGCCCGGCTTCGCCCAGGAGTTCGAGGCCGACATCGATCCCTTCACGCGCGCCGGCGACGGCCTGCTCGACGCCCGCGTCAGCGATGCCGACAGCGAGCTGTCCTACGTCAAGGACACGCTGGACCGCATCGATCAGCGCCTCCAGACCAAGGAGGACCTCCTGCGCAAGCAGTTCACCGCGCTCGAGGAAGCCCTGTCGCAATCGCAGTCCCAGTCGGCCGATCTCAGTGGTCAGCTCGCCTCGCTGATGGCGAACTCCTGACGACCCGCCTCAAGCCCGCCCACCGGCGGGCCGATGACCTTCGCAGTGATCCGTCCCCGCCCGGAGTCCCGATGAACCCATACGCCCGCCCCCAGGCCTACCGCGAGACCAGCGTGATGACCGCATCGCCTGAGCAGCTCGTCGTGATGCTCTACGACGGCGCCGGGCGCTTCCTGCGTCAGGCCGAGGGCGCGATGAACGGCGACGGCACCTGGTTGCAGGCCAGCCAGAAGCTCAGCCGCGCCGAGGCGATCATCGACGAGCTGCTCGCCACCCTGGACATGGACGCCGGCGAGATCGCCGAGCGCCTCCAGGCCATCTACGTCTTCTGCAAGACGCGTCTCATCGAGGCGCGCCTCGAGCGCGACCCCGGCCGCGTCGACCAGGTCGCCCGGCTGCTCGCCGAGCTGCGCGAGGCGTGGGCCACGATCGAGCCGCCCGCCGTCGCATGACTGCGAGCGGCGACGCTGGCGGCAGCTCGGCCGCGACGGGCGAGTTGCGGCGCGCTGGTGGCGCGTGGGCCGACCTCGAGGCCCTCGCCACCGAGGAGGCCCAGCTCGTCGCCGACGAGCGCTTCGACGACCTGCCGGCGGTGTACGAACGGCGCGCCGCGCTGCTCGCCTCGCTCCCGCGGCCACTGCCCCGTGAGGCCCTCGAGCCGCTGAGCCGGGCGCTGTCGACCCAGCGGGCGACGGCCACGGTGCTGGCGGCTCGGCGCGACGCCATCGGCGCGGAGCTCGCGCGCCTGCATCGCGGCCGCGCCGGCGTGCGCGGATACGCCCGCACGTACGACGTCCGTCACTGAATCGGGCGCCGGCTCTCAAGGGCCGCGACCGGCGGCCGATATCCCCGGCTGTCCTCAAGGATGAGGACCAGCTTCATAAGGCCACGGACGGCCGCTCCCGCCCATCGATCCGTCCTGCCCCCGTGGAGCTCTACGACACCACTCAGCTAGCCCTCGAGAAGGCCATCGAGGGCGCCTCGGCGCGCCAGCAGGCGATCGCCCAGAACCTGGCCAACGTCGACACGCCCGGCTACCAGCGCGTGGACGTCGACTTCCACCAGACGCTGCGCGACGCCATGGCGTCGGGCGGCTCCGGCCTCGCGGGCGCCGCGTTCTCCCCCCAGCGCGACGCCACCGCCCAGGTGCGCACCGACGGCTCCACCGTCGACCCGGACGTCGAGGCCGCGGCCGAGGCACGCAACGGCCTGGAGTACGAGGCCTTCGTCCAGGTCTCCAAGGCCCGCACCGACATCCTCGAGTCCGCGATGGGCAGCCGCTGATGGGACTCTTCGACGCCTTCGACGCCTCGGGCAGCGGCCTCTCGGCCGAGCGCCTGCGGATGGACGTCACCGCCGAGAACCTCGCCAACGCGCAGTCCACCCGCAGCGCCAACGGCAACGGGCCGTACAAGCGCAAGGAGGTCGTGCTCCAGCAGGCCGGCTCCTCCTTCGCCGATTCGCTGTCCGCCGCGCGCGGCGGCGGCGTGCAGGTCGCCGGGATCGTCGAGGACCCGACGCCGCCGCGTCGCATCTACGACCCCGGGCACCCCGACGCCGACGCGCAGGGCTACGTGACCATGCCCAACGTCAACACGGTGACCGAGATGACCGACCTCATCGGCGCGTCTCGCGCCTACGAGGCCAACGTCACCGCCATGCAGACGGCGAAGTCGATGTTCGCCCGGACCCTCGACCTGCTCAAGTGACCCTCCCGATCGATCCCAGCATCGCGAGCTCCGCGTCCGAGTGGGCGATCCCGTCCCTGGACGGGGCGACCTCCGAGGGCGCCGGCGCGGGCGCGGCCCAGGGCGCCGGCTCGGGCTTCGGCTCGATGCTCACCGACCAGCTCGGCAAGCTCGAGGCGTCCCAGAACGACGCGGCCGACGCCGCCCAGGCACTTGCCACCGGCCAGGCCTCGGACCCCGAGGCGGTCGTGATGGCGGTCGAGCGCGCGCGCCTGTCGATGCAGCTTGCCTCGACGCTGCGCAACAAGGCCGTCGAGGCGATCAACGACGTCTTCCACACACAGGTGTAAGCGATGAGTGCTCTCACGGCCATGTCCCCCCGCGGCAAGATCGTGCTCGCCGCCTCCGGACTGGCGATCCTCTTCGTCGCCTTCCTGCTGTTCCGCGTCGCCTCGTCGCCGAGCTACACCACCCTGCAGGCCGGGATCGACCCCGCCAAGACCGGCAAGATCACCTCGGCGCTCGATCAGGCCGGCGTCTCGTACAAGCTGGAGAACAACGGCACCGCGGTCGCGGTCGTCTCGGGCCAGGAGTCCAAGGCGCGCGTCGCGCTCGCCGGTCAGGGCCTGTCCTCCGGGTCCTCGCAGCCCGGCTACGAGCTGCTGGACAAGCAGAAGCTCGGCGCCTCGACGTTCCAGCAGCAGGTCGCCTACCAGCGCGCGCTGGAGGGCCAGATCGCCCAGACGATCGGGCAGATCGACGGCATCTCGAGCGCCCAGGTCCAGCTCACGCTGCCCAAGGACGACCTCTTCGCCAGCGAGAAGCAGCCGGCCACCGCGGCGGTGCTCCTCAGCGCCGACTCGGCCGCGCTGGACCCCGCCGCGGTGCGCGGCATCGCCTCGCTGGTCTCCTCCAGCGTGCCTGACCTCAAGCCCTCCAACGTGACGATCACCGACGCCTCGGGCTCGATGCTGTGGCCGCAGGGCGACGGGACCGACTCGGCCACGGGCGCCGCGTCCAAGCCTGCCGCCGAGGCCCGCTACGCCAGCGGCATGCAGGCCACCCTCGGCGCGCTCATCGCGCGGACGGTCGGCAGCGACAAGGCCCAGGTGCAGGTGCACGCCGACCTCAACGTCGACAAGGCGACCGAGGAGAAGCTCACCTACGCCAAGAAGGGCACGCCGCTGGAGGCCAACAAGGAGACCGAGTCGCTGAAGGGCACCGGCGGCACCGGGAACACCGCCGGCGCCGCCGCGAACCTGCCGACCTACGCGCAGGGCGCCGGGTCGGGCGGGGGCAACTCCAACTACAAGCGCTCGACCGACAAGACCACCTACGGCGTCGACAAGAGCGTCACGAAGCGCGACATCGCCCCCGGCGCGGTCAACAAGCTCGACGTCGCGCTGATCGTCGACAAGTCGGTGCCGGCTGCGCAGGCCACGGCGCTGAAGAACGCGGTCGCCGCCGCTGCCGGGATCAACGCCAAGCGCGGCGACACGATCAACCTGAGCACGATCGCCTTCACCAAGCCCAAGGCGGCGCCGAATCCCGCCGGGCTGCCCGTGCCGCCCGCCTTCATGGCCCCGCTGAAGTACGCGGGCATCGGCCTGGCGAGCATCCTCTTCCTGTTCTTCGTGACCCGCGCGCTGCGCCGCCGCGAGCAGGAGGCGATCCCGATGCCGACGTGGCTCTCGGAGATCGAGGGCCCGCGGGCGCTGGCCGAGCTGGAGCGCTCGACGTCGCCGGCCCGGGCCGAGATCGCGTCTGAGTCGGTCGCCGGCTCGCAGGTCGACAGCCTCGTGCGCGAGCAGCCCGAGCGCGTCGCCCAGCAGCTGCGCGCATGGATCAGCGAGGACACGCCATGAGCGAGGCGACGATGGAGATGCCCGCCACGACCGAGGCGCCGGCCGCCCGGCCCGCGCGGGCGGACAAGGGCGCGGCGTCGAACCTCAGCGGGCGCCAGAAGGCGGCGGTCCTGCTCATCAGCCTCGGCACCGAGCGCGCGGCGAACGTCCTCAAGCACCTCTCCGAGCGCGAGGTCGAGGCGCTGTCGGCCGAGATGGCCGCGCTGTGGCGCGTGCGCCCCGAGACCAGCGCCGCCGTGCAGCAGGAGATCCAGGACCGCCTGTCGGCCGCCGCGGCCGGCGGCGTCGGCGGCCCGGACTACGCGCGCGAGGTGCTCACCCACCTCGTCGGCCCCGAGCGCGCGCAGGAGATCATCGGGACGGTCACCACCGAGCCCGAGACGCGTCCCTTCGAGTTCCTGCGCCGCACCCCGCCCGAGCAGGTCTGCGCGTTCCTGAAGGACGAGTCGCCGCAGACCATCGCGCTCGTCGTCGCCAGCGTGCACTCGGCGCTGGCCGCGCGGGTGCTCGCCGAGCTGCCCGCCGAGCTCCAGGCCGACGTCGCGCTGCGCATCGCCAAGATGAGCGAGACCAACCCCGATGTGGTGCGCGACATCGAGCAGGGGCTGCGCCAGAAGCTCGCCAACGTCGTCGGCCAGGAGTTCGCCGCTGCGGGCGGCGTCGACGCCCTCGCCGAGATCCTCAACCGCGCCGGCCGCTCGACCGAGCGCAACGTCGTGGGCGCGATCAACGACCGCGACGAGTCGCTGGCCGAGGAGATCCGCCAGCGGCTGTTCACGTTCGAGGACATCGTCATCCTCGAGGACCGCGACCTGCAGCTCGTGCTGCGCGAGGTCGACCAGAAGGACCTGCAGCTCGCGCTGCGCGGGGTCGACGAGGCGGTCGTCGAGAAGCTCCTCTCCAACATGTCCCAGCGCGGCGCCGAGATGCTGCGCGAGGACATGGCGGCCTCGCCGCCGCAGCGCAAGGCGGTGGTGGAGGAGGCGCAGGGCAAGGTCGTCGCCGCCGTGCGCCGCCTCGAGGACGCCGGCTCGCTGATCATCCGCCGCGGCGCCGAGGAGGAAGAGGAAGTCGTATGAGCGCCTACGGGCCGTTCGAGCTCGCGCCCCTGGAGGCCGTGCCCGTCATCGACGAGCCGGCCGCGCGACCGGGCGGTCCCGCCACGGTCGAGTCCGTGCGCCAAGAGGGCTTCGACGAGGGCTTCGCTGCCGGCATCGCCCACGCGCAGGCCCAGCTCGAGGGACCGGCCGGCGCGCTGGCCGCCGCCGCCGAGCAGCTCCAGGCGATGCGCGGCGACGCCGCGGCGTCGGTCGAGCCGGCCGCCGTCGAGCTCGCCCTGCGGATCGCCGAGCAGGCGCTGGGCGCCTGGATCGTGGCCGACCGCGGCGTGATCGTCGAAGTCGTCCGCGGGGCGCTGCGCCGCCTGGTCGAGCGCGATCGCGTGCTCATCCTCGTGAACCCCGACGACCTCGAGATCGTGCGCGACCACGCCTCGCGCCTGGTCGGCGAGCTCGGCGGTATCGAGCACTGCGAGGTCCAGGCCGAGCGCCGTGTGCGCCCCGGCGGCGCCATCGTGCGCACCGCCGAGGGCGAGGTCGACGCGACGCTGGAGACCAAGCTCGCCCGGGCGCGCGAGGTGCTCGAGCACGAGCTGGCCAATGGCTGAGGCGGGCTTCGAGCGCCTGACGGCGACGATCTCGCGTGCCGACCTGCATCGCCGCCACGGGCGCGTCAGCGACCTGATCGGGCTCATCGTCGAGGCCACCGGCCTGGAGGCCGAGGTCGGCGAGGTCTGCGAGATCGCCACCGGACGCAGCCGCGCGTCGGTGCCCGCCGAGGTGGTCGGCTTCCGCCAGCGCCGCACCCTGCTCATGCCCCTCGGCGACCTCCACGGCATCGGGCCGGGCAACGTCGTGACCGCGACCGGCGAGCCGGTGCGCGTGACGGTGGGCGACGAGCTGCTCGGCCGGGTGCTCGACGGCCTCGGCCGCCCGCTGGACGACGGCGAGGAGCTCCCGGCCGGCCGCGTGCGCTCGGCCGATGGGTCACCCCCGGACCCGCTCGACCGCCCGCGGATCCGCGAGCGCGTCGGGCTCGGCGTGCGCGCGCTGGACGGGATGATCCCGTGCGGGCGCGGCCAGCGCCTGGGCATCTTCGCCGGCTCGGGCGTCGGCAAGTCCTCGCTGCTGGGGATGATCGCCCGGTCGACCTCGGCGGACATCAACGTGATCTGCCTCGTGGGCGAGCGCGGCCGCGAGGTGCGAGAGTTCATCGAGCGCGACCTGGGCTCGGCGATCGAGCGCTCGGTCGTGGTCGTCGCCACGTCGGACCAGCCCGCGCTCGTGCGTATCAAGGCGGCGCTGACGGCGACCTCGATCGCCGAGCACTTCCGCGATCGCGGCCACGACGTGCTGCTCATGATGGACTCGGTCACGCGCTTCGCGATGGCCCAGCGCGAAGTCGGGCTTGCCATCGGCGAGCCGCCGGCGACGCGCGGCTACACGCCGAGCGTCTTCGCGCTGCTGCCGAAGCTCCTCGAGCGCTCCGGGACCTCGGCGAACGGCTCGATCACCGGGCTGTACACCGTGCTCGTGGACGGCGACGACATGAACGAGCCGATCGCCGACGCGGTCCGCTCGATCCTCGACGGCCACATCGTCCTCACGCGCGAGCTCGCGCACGCCGGGCACTACCCGGCGATCGACGTGCTGCAGTCGGTCTCGCGACTGGTGGGGGAGATCTCCGCGCCCGACGTGGCCACCGCGGCGCAGGAGGTGCGCTCGCTGCTCGCCGCCTGGCACGACAAGCGCGACCTCGTGGCCATCGGCGCCTACGAGGCGGGCTCGGACCCGCTCGTCGACCGCGCGATCGCACTCAAGCCGGCCATCGATGCGTTCCTGCGCCAGCCGGTCGACGCCCCCTCGTCGCCTGCGGAGGCCGACGAGGGCCTGGTGTCGCTCGTCGCCGACGGCGTCGCCGACGCGGTGGCGGCCGAGCTCGAGGCAGAGTCCGCCGCGGAGGTCGTCCCGATCGACCGCGGCGTGTCGTACCCGCCCTCGGGCCCTGTCGCGCTGCCCCCGCTCAACCTCGGCGTCTAGCGGCGAACGTCCGCGAGGTGACACCAGGAGGGTGACCTCCGGGACGTTCGCTGCCCTGCGCGGTGCGCGGCGGTGCGTGCGAGAGTCTCGCGGTGCCCGCCCGCGCGTGCGCCCTCCTCGTCCTCGTTGCCGTCGTGAGCGCGTGCGGCACCACGCACGACGCGGCCCGGCCGAAGCGCGCCGCCGCCGGCGCGGCGACCTGCAGCGACCGCCTGCCGCTGAGCACGCTGCTCGACGGGGTCGGGGGGAACACGCCCAAGCCGCTCATCCTCGCCCTGCACGGTGCCCGCCAGGGCGGCTACGGGATGCAGCGCTACACGGGCCTGAGCGACGACGCGCACGGGTTCCTCGTCGCCTACCCGACGACGCCGCACGACAACGGCTTCTGGGACGTCGAGGACGTGCCGCAGCTGCTCGCCCTCGTCGACGCGATCTCGCGCTGCGTACCGGTGTCGCGCGTGACCGCGATCGGGTTCTCCAACGGCGGCCTCATGGCCAACGCGCTGGCCTGTCGCGCGGCGGATCGCGTGCGGGCGATCGTCCTGGTGGCCTCCGGCTACGAAGGGCTCGGCCCGTGCTCGCCGTCACGGCCGGTCTCGGTGCTCGACATCCACGGCACGAGCGACCGGGTGGTCGGCTATCGCGGGCTGCGGGCGTTCGTGCAGGCGTGGGCGCGGCGTGACGGCTGCGCTGGAGCGCCGTCGGCGCGGCGCCGGCCCGAGCGCGTGACGCAGGTGCGCTGGCACGGCTGCGACGGCGGCTCGCGCGTCGAGCATCTCCGGGTCGCGGGGGACAGCCACGGCTGGCCGGCGCTGGTCGACGCGAACGGGCCGATGGTGCGCTTCCTGCGGTCCGCGAGTTGACTCGCGACAGCACGCTTTCGCGAACCTCGCTGGACGGACGGTCGATGTCCGCCGCCTCAATCGGCTCGGGCGCGATCCGACTACCGGGTCGTGGCTGATCCGTCATTCGCCTTCTCCCTCGAGCGGGTGCGCGAGGTGCGCGCCCACGAGGAGGACCTGGCCCGCGAGGCCTTCGCGGCGAGCCTCTCGGTTCGCGCGCGCGGCGTGGCGCTGCTCGCCGACGCGCGCGCGCGGTCGGAGGCGGCTCGCGACCAGGCGGTGACGGAAAGCGCGCCGCGCAGCGGCGCCGAGCTCATCGCGGCCCAGGCCTGGCTGGAGCGCGTGCAGCGCTCCGAGCATCAGGCGGCGCTCGAGCTCGATCGCAGCGAGACCAACGTCGCCCAGCGCCGCGCGGCCCTCACCGTCGCCGGCCAGCGCCGGCAGGCGCTCGAGCGCCTGAAGGACCGCCAGCGCGAGGCCCATCGCCTCAAGGCCGGCCGCCGCGAGGCGGGGCTCCTCGACGAGATGGCCCTGAACGGGCACCTGCGGAGGGCCTCGTGAGCGTCACGTCGATCGGCGCGCGCGTCGAGGAGATCCAGGCGCGGGTCGCGAACCTGCAGGGCGCGCCGGCCCAGCCGTCGCCCTCGTTCGCGAGCACGCTTGCCTCCGCCCAGCAGGCGCCGGGGCAGCAGGCCTCGTCGATCAGCGTCTCCGCCGCGTCGGGCACGCCGTCCGGCGCCACCACCGACTTCGATTCCGACATCACCGCCGCCGCCACGAGCAACGGCGTCGACCCGGCGCTCCTCAAGGGCCTCGTCCAGCAGGAGTCCGGCTTCGATCCCAACGCGCGCAGCGGCGCCGGCGCCGTCGGCCTGACCCAGCTCATGCCGTCGACCGCGGCCGCCCTCGGCGTGACCGACCCGACCGATCCCGCGCAGTCCCTGCAGGGCGGCGCGCGCTACCTGCGCGAGCAGCTCGACCGCTTCGGCGGCGACGAGCGGCTGGCCCTGGCGGCCTACAACGCAGGCCCCGGCGCGGTGGCCAAGTACGGCGGCGTCCCGCCGTACGCCGAGACGCAGGGATACGTGAACAAGGTCCTGGCCAACGCGGCCGGCTACCGGGGAGCCATCGCATGAACGCAGCCACACCGGTGCCGGCGACGGCTCCGCCCAACGGCGCGCCACCCGGAAGGGGCGCACCAGAGGGAGCGGAGACCGATTTCGCCGCCACCCTCCTCGACATCGCTACGGCCCGGACCGCCACTGCGGAAGGCCATCAGGAAGCGGGAAGCGACAAGCCCGCCGACAAGGAGCCCGAGACGCCCGAGGGCGCGCAGGCCTCCCAGCCGGTCACCGTGCCGGTCGTGCCGGCGATCCCCGCGGTCGCCGCTCCGGCCCCGGCCGCGCCCGCGCGCGCCGACGAGGCCCCGAAGAGCGACGCCGCGCCCGAGCAGCGCGCTGCCGTCGCGCCGACCTCTCCCATCAGCACCCCCACGACGCCCGCTGGATCCGTGGCCATCCCGGCCGCCCCGTCCGCTGCATCCGTCCCCGCCAACGAGCAGCCCGCGCCGGTCACCCCCGCCGGCGCGGAGCTGCCTGTCTCGACCCCGGCCGCGGGGCAGCCCGCTACGGGCGCCGCTCCCGCCGCGGCCGGGCAGCAGCCCGACGCCGACGCGCCGGCGCAGCAGCCCGACGTCGACGCTCCCGCGCAGCAGCCCGACGCTCCCGCGCAGCAGCCCGACGCTCCCGCGCAGCAGCCCGCCGCGCC
>Ga0081540_1000627_pt1 | contig 33631 bp, 34 predicted proteins | sample TabmetS2T1R1_FD_71024 | JGI IMG/M metagenome (GOLD analysis project Ga0081540, IMG submission 71024) | Tabebuia heterophylla rhizosphere microbial communities from the University of Puerto Rico - S2T1R1 | ecosystem: Host-associated > Plants > Roots > Rhizosphere ...
TAAACGACGCGAAGGGCCAGTAGCGGTCATTCAGGCACCCAGGTATTCGATAAGCCGAACCCAGCTTCAGCTCCCCATCCCTCAGTTGGTGCGATAATAGTAACGACAGGGCCCTGTCAGATCAGGCTACGCTAGGGAGAACTCAATGGAAATGATCGACCTGAGCCGTGACCTTTTCCACCGCACGCAGACGCATCCTGCCCACCCTCCCGTGATCATCTCCGTGTGGTATGACCACGCCGAGAAGAAGCGCGCGGGAAACACAGAGTTTTCCTCCAAGGCTTTGTCTATTGCCTTCAGTGATCACGCGGGAACGCACGTAGATGCACCAGCGCACTTCGATCCCCGTCCCGATGCCCTTTCAATCGACCAGATGCCGCTGGAGAAATTCTATACGTCCGGCATTTGTCTCGATCTGTCCCACGTACCGTTGCGCCATGCCGTGACGGTCCCGGAAATGGAAGCGGCCCTCGCGGCTTCCGGGCAAGAAATCCGCGCAGACGATACCGTGCTGCTGCACATGGCCACTAACGACCGCCTGCTGGGTAAGCCGGGCTACCTCCACGATTTCCCCGGCCTCGCGGTGGAGAGCGTGCATTGGCTGGCGGACCGGGGCATCGGCATGTTTGGGGTGGAGGCGGTGAGCCCAGCGCCCGAGGGCGAGCCCAACTTCCAGGCCCATCTCGCATGTGGCGAACGCGGGATCACCCACATGGAATGCCTTGCCAATCTCGACAAACTCGTAGGACGCGGTCGATTCCGCTTCATCGGCTTTCCACTCAAGATCCGAGGTGGCACCGCGAGCCCCATCCGCGCGGTCGCGATCTTCGAGTGAATTCGCCAAGACCTGCGAGCCATCTCTCAACGATAAAACCTGCGGCGAGGCATGAAGCTCCCGCAGTACCGCTATGGGTCAATCGCGTCATTCAGACCACGCACCCGTCATTTCCGGTGAACCCCGGATAGTGTTGCAAAAGTCGTTTTGCCGGAGATGTCAAAAATTCTGAGGGCCGCTGGCGCGTTCTTCGTGTAATGATCTGAGGGACCTCATCGCCTTGCGCCAAATTCATGGGCGACTTCGGTAGCGCGACTGAGGCTATGCGAATCATCGACCTCTTTGCGCTTCGGGTTTTCGTCAAAAATTTGGACCGCTGCAACTTTCGACTTTTGCAACATGGGGTAATTCCGGGATCGAGCCAGACAAAGGCAAGGGAAGCGGCTCCGATCGTAGGCAGCCTAGGCTTAAGCAGCCTTAGAGAGTTGCCCGTGTGGATCGATGACGAACTTGTTCGCGACGCCGGCGTCGAAGTTCTTGTAGCCGTCCGGCGCCTGTTCAAGACCGATCACCTTGACATTGACGATCTCGGCGATGGGCAGTCTGTCCCAAAGGATCGCCTGCATGAGCTGCCGATTGTATTTCAGCACCGGCGTCTGGCCGGTATGAAGGGCATGGGACTTCGCCCAGCCTAGCCCGAGGCGCAGGCTGAGATTGCCCTGCTTGGCGGCTTGTTCTTGCGCTCCCGGATCGTCCGTCACGTACAGGCCGGGAATGCCGATCGCGCCGGCTGCACGGGTGATCTCCATCAGGCTGTTGAGCACGACAGCAGGCGCTTCGACGGCCTTTCCGTTTGCTCCCTGCGCCTTTGCTTCGAAGCCGACGCAGTCGATCGCGCAGTCGACTTCCGGAACGCCGAGCACTTCGGCGACAAGTTCGCCCAGGCGATCATGCCTTGTGAGGTCGATCGGTTCGAAGCCGACTTTCCTGGCGTGGGCGAGCCGCTCTTGGTTCATGTCTCCGATCAGAACAGCTGCTGCGCCCAAGATGCGCGCGGATGCTGCGGCCGCGAGGCCGACCGGCCCGGCGCCGGCGACATAGACCGTCGATCCGACGCCGACCTTGGCGGTGACTGCTCCGTGGAATCCGGTCGGCAAAATATCAGACAGGCAGGTCAGATCGCGGATTTTTTCCATCGCGTGCGCCTTGTCCGGAAACTTGAGCAGGTTGAAATCCGCGTAGGGCACCATCACATAGTCGGCCTGCCCGCCGATCCATCCGCCCATATCGACATATCCATAGGCGCCTCCGGCGCGATCGGAGTTGACGTGAAGGCAGACGCCAGTGTCGCCCTCTCGACAAGTTCGGCAGCGGCCGCATGCGACGTTGAAAGGGACCGACACGAGATCGCCGATCTCAAGATACTCGACGTCCCGACCTTTCTCGATCACTTCGCCGGTAATCTCATGTCCGAGCACCATGCCGGCCGGCGCAGTCGTGCGGCCCCGGACCATGTGCTGGTCGGAGCCGCAGATATTCGTGGTGACGACCTTGAGAATGACGCCGTGATCGATGGTCTTTCCCGCCGGATTGCGGAAGGTTGGAAAGTCGATCTTCTGGACTTCGACGTGGCCGGGTTTGAGGTAAACCACGCCACGGTTGGAATTGGAGGCCATCTCAATCTCCTTTGGGGTTTCACTCTGGACTGTCGAGCCGAATTCGCGGACCGTCAGGCTCTCCAGGCTGATCCGCGAATCACGCTGCAGAAATTGCCGCGCCTGAAAGCAGGATCCTTGTCCGCGAGCACGTCCGCCTTCACGTTGCCGAATGTCGTTTCGGGTTTGTGCTTGATGCCGTCGTAGAACGCTTGAATGATGTCTTCCTTGAAGTGTTCGCTGCGCGGATGCGCGCGGACGACCGCTTCACGTTCAGCGTCGCTGTACTCGGCATAGGCCAGCCCCAGCACATCCATCTCGACTCCGGCCGTCACCAGGGCGACGACGGGGTGCATGTGCTGCGGGATGCCCGGCGTCGTGTGCAGAGCGATCGCGGTCCAGACTGTATCGATGTCGCGCTGCGCGACCCCGTGGCTGCGGAGGAAATCGCGGGCGACGTTTGCGCCGTCGACTTCGAAGCGTTCATGGGCGCTGCAGTGCGCAGGCGTCAGGCCCATGTCGTGGAACATGGCACCCGCATAGAGAAGTTCGCGATCGAACTTCAGCGAGCGACGCTTTCCGGCAAGCGCACCCCAGTAATAGACGCGGCTCGAATGGTGAAACAGCAGTGCGGACTCGGTATCACGGACGAGTTCTGTGATCTTACGAGCGAGGCTACTGTCAGGAACACGGATTCCTTCGACAGCGAATGTCTTCTCGGCCGCCAGCGTCATTGCGTTTCTCCTATTGCGCATGCCCGCGATGCCCCTCCACAGAGAACATGATACGCCGCGTCGGCCGGATCGATTAAAAAGGGATTTAATGTTCTTACGTCTTCGTCATCGTTATTGTTGGTGCGCAGGATTGGCGATGTACGTTCAAACCGTCGCTATCACGCACTGATTATCTATGCCTTCGATGGGGGCCGAATGGGTAGCAAAATGCTTGCAGTCACGACTGATTGAAAAGAGTTGTCTTATCCCATGGATATCAAGCCGTTGTTTGGCCTTTGTGGCGTTCTCATCGCTGCGATAACGTCTGAGTTTAACGACCAAGTTACATCGGTGGCGCTTAGCGACGTTCGCGGTGCATTCGGGGTCGGCCATGATGCCGGAACCTGGATCGAAAGCCTGTATGTGTCAGCCGAGATCATCGGCATGGCGACCTCACCTTGGCTGTTGGTGACCTTCACGTTAAGGCGCTGGACGCTTTTTGCGATCGCGCTCTGCGGAGTCTCGAGCGTATTGATCCCGTTCAGCCCGAACATCGAAGCGATCTACACGCTGCGGTTGCTGCAGGGGCTCGCGGGAGGCATGATTATTCCCCTACTGATGACCACGGCGTTTCGCGTTCTCACGCCGGACATCCGGCTCTATGGCCTGGCCGTCTACGCCTTGACCGCGACCTTTACGCCCGCGCTGGCCTCCACGGTGGCCGCGCTCTGGACCGATATCGTGGACTGGCGTTTTGTATTCCTCCAGACCATCCCACTCTGTTCGTTGGCCGCCGTCCTCGTCTGGTACTGCCTGCACCAGGATCAGCCGAAATACGAACGGTTTCGAATGCTGGACTGGCGCGGCGCATTGCTTCTGGTGATCGGGACCGGCGCCCTAAGCACCATGCTGTATCAGGGTGACCGGCTCGACTGGTTCAACTCAAGCCTGATCTGTGTGCTGGCACTGGTGAGCGCCGTCGCCATCCCGCTATTCCTGGTCAACGAGTGGTTCCACCCTTTGCCGTTTCTGAAGCTGCAGATGCTCGGCCGTCGCAACATCGCCTACGGTGCCCTTGGCTTGTTCACCTTTCTGCTGATCAGTCAATCCGGGTCGACCGTGCCGTTGCGATACCTGCAGGAAGTCCAGGGTTACAGACCGCTGCAGTCTAACCTGATCACGCTGGAGATCGCGGCGTTGCAACTGGTGATGCTGCCCGCGATGGCGCTGCTGCTGGATTACAAGAGGGTCGATTCGCGCGTCGTCAGCATGGTCGGGCTGGGATTGATCCTCGCATCCTGCATCGGTTCGTCCTTTCTCACGGTTTATTGGAACCGGGATCAATTCTATCTATGGCAGCTGCTCCAGGCGGTCGGACAGCCGATGGTGATCATGCCGTTGCTCATGATGACCACCAATAGCGTTGCCGGCCCGGCAGAAGGTCCTTTCGCGGCTGCGCTGGTCAACACATCGCGCGCCGTCGCAGAGACAGCGAGCGCCTGGTTCGTGGCGTTGATCGATCGCTGGCGCAACGCGCTGCATTCGGACCGCATCATCGATCAGGCGGGCCAGGATCGCTGGCGGGTGCTCCAGAGCAACGGCGTGTTGCCCCAATACCCGCCACCGTTGACGCCAGCCGGTCAGCCCAGCATGCCGAACAGCCTGGAAGGCTTCCGCCACGCCGTGGAACAGCAGGCAGCGATTTTGTCGACGAGCGACACCTTTCTGATCCTCGGAGCCATGACCGTGTTCTTGATGGTCGTGGTGATGACGTTGCCGGTCCGCACCGTCCCGCCACGTATCCTCTTTGCAAAGCCATAGGAACCCGCATGGCGGAGGATGTAGCCGAATTCGAGACGCGACCCGCCGAGCCGGAGCGGAGCGAAAAGCCAGACCTACAGCGCAAGAACGGCGATCCATCTCAACAGAAGGGCGGCGAACCGGCTGACCGCAACGAGCAGGAGGCAGATAAGCTCCCCGCGCCTCTGCCGCGCTGGCCCTTCGTACTGGTCGGACTCGTCGTGGCGATCTTCGCCGCGGTGGTCCTGTACATCATTTTCCGGCCACGGCCGGACGTACGGACCGCCGATGCTTACGTGATGGTCCATTACGCCACGATTGCGCCGCGCATCTCCGGACAGATCGCTTCGGTGGCGGCTGACGACAATGACGTCGTCAAGACCGGACAAGTGCTCGCGACTCTCGATCGGCGCGACAATGAGACTGCCCTGGCTTCCGCAGAGGCTGCGGTGGCCCGCGACAGATCAAAATTGGATGAGATATCCGCGACCGTATCGCGGCAGCCGTCGATCATAGAAGAGCAACAAGCCGCCGTTGCATCGGCACGCGCCAGGCTCGCTTTCGCGCAAGCGGACGCGCGCCGCTACGGCAATCTCGCCACAACGGGAGCCGGCACCGTGCGGGAGCACCAGGAGGCCGACAGCACGCTTCAGCAGGGGCAAGCCTCGTTGGATAGCGCCGAGGCTTCGCTCGATTCGGCTCGCCGGCAACTGCACGTGCTCAAGGCGCAGAGGTCTGCGACTGAGTCAGTGGTCAAGGCTGATGAGGCTCGACTTGAGCAGGCCAAACTTAATCTGTCCTATACGCAGATCAAGGCACCGATCAATGGCATGGTGGGCGAACGGTCCGTGCAGGTTGGCAACTATGTCAGCCCGGGCACGACGTTGATGACTGTTGTGCCACTCGACCAGGTCTACATCGAAGCGAATTATCTTGAAGTGGATCTGCTGCACGTCCGCAGCGGCCAGCCGGTAACAATCCATCTGGACGCCTACGACATCGACCTCAATGGGACGGTGGACAGCGTGCCGCCAGCTTCCGGCGCCACCTTCGCACCGATTGCGCCCAACAACGCGACCGGCAATTTTACCAAGATCGTGCAACGGCTGCCGGTCAAGATCGTCGTGACGCCCGGGCAACCTTTAGCTAAGCTCCTGCGCGTGGGCCTATCGGTCGAGACCACCATTCATACAGGACTGGAGGACGTCGTGTACGAACAGCGCAGATCAACCGATCGCGTGATCGGGCGTTAACTGGTGCGTGCCTTACGTCTTGCGGCGTACCTCTCCGGTCCGATGTTAGGCATCGGTCTGACCGGCTGTACCGTTGGGCCGGACTTCCAGAGCCCTGAGATAAGAGAAGCACCCAGGAGATCGGCGTTAGATAATAAAAACGTGCCGAGCCGGACGGTCGAGAGCGCGGTCGACATAGCCTGGTGGAAAAGCTTCCGGGATATTCAGCTGTCCTTGTTGGTTGAAAGGCTGGTGGCGCAAAACCTGGATCTCGAGACGGCGACGGAACGCGTGATCCAGAGCATGGCGCAGCGCCGGGTCGCAACCTCTCAGGGATTGCCGCAGATCGACGGACAATCATCAAGTACCTATGATCGCCAGAGCCCGAACGGCACGCTCTCCTTGCTCGTCCCTAGGCCTGACGCGCCGTTGGAGTATCCCCTGTTCCGGGGTGGCTTGACGTCATCCTGGCAGCTGGACCTGTTCGGCCGCGTTCGGCGCGCAGTGGAAGCCGCCGATGCCGCCACCCTGGCGGCCGTGGAGAACCGGCACGGCGTCGCGCTGGCGGCGGTCGCCGAACTGGCGCAAGGCTACATGCAATTGCGCGGCATCCAGAACCGTCTTGGGATCGCGAAACGCAACCTTCGCCTTGCCGAAGAGAATGTGGAACTGGTGAACAAGCGTTTCGGCGACGGGGTCGCGACGACGCTCGACCTAGCGCAAGCCCGGTCTCAACAGGCCACTATCGCCGCGACCCTGCCGCCACTGCGTACCCAGGAAGCGGAGTTTATTAACGTCATCGGACTGTTGCTGGGCTATGCTCCACGCGCGCTCGAGGTTGAGTTGCGCCGCTCTCAAATATTGCCGCGCGTGCCGCGCAAGGTTCCTGTGGGCCTGCCTGGAACGCTGGTGCGTCGTCGACCGGACGTGCGCGAGGCGGAGGCGCGACTGCATGAAGCCACGGCGCAGACCGGCGTCGCGGTGGCGAGCTTTTATCCTGATGTGACATTGAACGGTGCCGTCGGCGTGGAAAGTTTGCACCTGACCAATCTGCTCTCCCCGATGTCGACCACATTTGCTCTGGGGCCGTCCGTTTCCATTCCGATCTTCGAAGGGGGAAGGTTGCGGGGCACCCTGGCGCTACGCGAATCGCGAGAGCGCGAGGCAGCCATCGTCTTTCAGAAAACCGTCTTGCGGGCCTGGAAGGAGGTCGACGACGCCATCACCGCCTATCGCGAAGCGCAGCTCCGGCGCGGCCACGTCGCCCAGTCCGTCACTGAAAATCAGGCCGCTCTGCAAGCCGCCAGACAACGTTACTCGGAGGGTGCGATCGACTTCCTGAATGTTATCACGGCACAAGCTCAGTTGCTGCAGAGCGAAAATGATCTTGCCGACAGTGACACGCAAATCGCGACGTATCTCGTCAATCTTTATCGCGCGCTCGGGGGAGGATGGGAGGTCGCAGATGTCGCCTTTGGTGCAGATGGCACGCCGCGGCAGAAGATTGAAACGCGATAAAAGAGCCGGTCGAGAGCCGTCTGCGTTCGCGGCTCGGCTCCCGAACCGAATGACGTGTCAGTCTGGCTGTTACCGATCTCATTCGGCGGGCGTGCCGGCGGCCGCGCGGCGGTCGTTTGTTGCAATTCGCTCTTGGGCGAGCCGGGCGAGGCCTGTGTGCAGAATGGCTGCGACGATTGCGCCAACGATCGGGGCTGACAGGTACAACCAGGCATCGCTGAAATTGCTGGTCGCCACCATCGGGCCAAGCGCGCGCGCTGGATTGAAGGCCGCGCCGGTGAGGGGCCCGCCCATGATGATGTTGAAGACCAGGGTCACGCCGATCGCCAGAGGCGCGAGATTGCCAGCACGGCCGGCAACCGCCGTGCTGAGTACGACAGTGGACAGGAAAAAGGCGAGCACCGCCTCAATTATATAGCCGGCCCACGGGGTGACCGTGAGTGTCGTCGCGCCCAATCCGAGGTTGTGAGCAAGGTCAGGCGTGCCGAGGCTGGTCCCCGCACCGCCTAGCACGGCCCGCAACAAAAGCGCGCCAAGGATACCGCCGACGAGCTGGCTGACGACGTATCCGGCCGCCTCGCCGACGCGCATGGCGCCGGCGGCGAGCACGGCGACGGTGACGGAGGGATTGAAGTGGCCCCCTGACACGGTGCCGTAGGCGAAAGCGAACGCCATGACGGTCAAACCGTGCGCGAAGGCAACCGCGGCGACACCAGGCAGGCCGGCACCACCACCGACCACGGCAGCGGCGCCTGCGCCGATGAATATCAGCGCGAAGGTGCCGATGAACTCCGCGAGGAGCTTGGCTGCAATCCGGTTGGACATCGTTGACTCCAGAGATGAGATTGACGGCTCGGCGCGATCGGGTTTCGAAAAACGATTCGCTGATTAGGGATGGCTGATGGCGCAGGTAAGTTGCCGCCAGCCATTCAACCTATTCCGCGGCGATCGTTCGCTGTTTAAAATCGAGGCCCAGCGCCTTTGCTACACCGGCCCCGTAGGCCGGATCGGCGCGCGTGCAGTTGTCGACGTGCCGCTGCTTGATCTGCAACTTGGCGTCGCCCATTGCCCGCGCCGTATTTTCGAACAGCAGCCGCTGCTGCTGTGCGGTCATCTTCCGGAACAAATTTCCCGGCTGTTCCCAATGATCGTCTTCGACGCGGTGGTCCCAATGCGCCGCGTCCCCTTCGATGGACATTGGCGGCTCGGAAAAATCCGGCTGGTTGTCCCAGAGTCCTGCGCTATTGGGATTGTAGGTGAGCGTTCCGCCCAGATTGCCGTCGGTCCGCATCTTGCCATCGCGGTGATAGCTGAGGAACGGGCACTTGGGGGCATTGACCGGGATATGGTTGAAGTTGATGCCGAGCCGGTAGCGCTGCGTGTCGCCATAGGAGAACAGCCGGCCCTGCAGCATCTTGTCCGGCGAAAAGCCGATGCCGGGCACGATGTTGGCGGGCGAGAAGGCCGCTTGCTCCACTTCCGCGAAATAGTTGTCCGGGTAACGATTGAGCTCCATCACACCGACCTCGATCAGCGGATAACCCGCCTTCGGCCAGACCTTGGTCACGTCGAAGGGATTATGCCGATGCGTCTTCGCCTCGGCCTCGGTCATCACCTGAATGAAGAGCTTCCAGCGTGGAAAGTCGCCGGCCTCGATCGCACTGAGCAGGTCGCGGCCGTGGCTTTCGCGATCCTTGGCGACGAGGGCCTCGGCCTCCGCGTCGGTGAGGTTTGCGATTCCCTGCTGGGTGCGGAAGTGGAACTTGACCCAGACACGTTCATTGGCAGTGTTGATCATCGAGAAGGTGTGGCTGCCGAAAAGGTGCATGTTGCGGAAACTCTTCGGGATGCCGCGATCGGACATGACGACGGTGACCTGATGCAGCGCCTCGGGGAGCAGCGTCCAGAAATCCCAATTGTTGTCCGCGCTGCGCAGCCCGGTGCGCGGGTCGCGCTTGATCGCATGATTGAGGTCCGAGAACCGCAACGGGTCGCGGAAGAAGAAGACCGGCGTGTTGTTGCCGACAATGTCCCAGTTACCCTCCTCGGTATAGAACTTGAGGGCGGTGCCACGTATGTCGCGTTCTGCGTCGGCCGCGCCGCGCTCACCGGCGACGGTCGAGAAGCGCAGGAACATGGGCGTCTGCTTCCCGATCTCCGAGAAAATCTTCGCCTTGGTGTAGCGGGTGATGTCGTGGGTCACCGTGAAGGTGCCGTAGGCACCCCAGCCCTTGGCGTGCATGCGCCGCTCCGGGATCACTTCCCGGTCGAAATGCGCCAACTTCTCGATCAGCCAGATATCCTGCAGGAGCGCCGGGCCGCGTCGGCCGGCCGTCATGATGTTGGTGTTGTCTGCGACCGGCGCGCCGGTTGCGTTCGTAAACCGCTTCTCTGTAGCCATACTTAGTTCCTCTGTTGTATTAGATCACGTACGCAGTCATCGAGCCTGCCTGTTCGGCAGTCTCGAAACGTCGTCCTTCCAGTGTCATCTGTTGGCGTGCCTTTGCGAGAACTCGGCGCTGGCAAAAATGTAGCCATCGGCCCGGCAATAGCTTTGGTTCTGGTTGCTGCGATTGTGCCGGCCTTGCCTCAATTGTTGGGCGATCGCTGCTCAAGCCCCTTGGCAACGACAGTCTGTGCCAACCCCGGAATTCCGGTAGATCAGACCGTAGAATAAATTCGTGTTTAATTGTCAGATTTGGCCGCAGCGCTATCTCCACCCCATCGCTCAAATGTTGCAACGATTGGGCGTCTATCGACGCGGCAATGGTACAGGACCTGTATGACCTCCTTCCATCAATTCAACATGCTTGCGGCATCGCGCAACGAGGGCCTGCATCCGAAACTGCAAAACTTGCTTGAGCGTGCGGCTGCCGCTCCGCTTTCAGAGATCTCCATTCGTCCGGATGGGCTGATCCAGGCTGGACCAAGTCCGAATTCGGAAGCCGTCTCATCACCGGGTAACGTGACGCCGTTTTCGCGATAGCCGACCCGCGCCGTCGTTGCTGCGTCCAAACCGGAACCCCCGAGGCTATCGGCGGCAATTTCAAAGCGAGACCAAATCGCTTAATCATGCAGGCTGTCTCTGCTGGATATCGTGCTGAAGGTGCCGAGCGTTCGGGCCGCACCCATGTCGGCTTGATCAACGGGGCCGCCGATCTGGCCATCACGCTCGCGAGCGATGAGGTGCAACGGGGGGCGGAAAATTGGAGCCCTCACGTAGAGACGCTGCAAAGCCACTGCGGCGATCGCGAGGACCATGCGATCGTGAAGTTATGTTGTGCTGCTCCAGGCAGGCTTGTCCCATGAAGAGGTGCGGATCGTCACCTTGCGAAACGTGCTTCAGGGAGAGCACGCGCTCGCAGCACGGACGCATAAGAAGCAGGTGCGTTCGCATAAAGGCATCCCGAGTGTCACGATCGCGAACCTCGGGATTCGGCTATGAATACTTCGATTGGGAGAGGGTGATTGATCACATAGGCGCCGTAATTCCGGTCGTGCTTGTCTGGTTGGACCATGCCGGCCGCGTCCCTGGCGCGAGCCAGTAGCGTGTATTGCCCCGGTCCTTGCGGCGTCAGCCAATCGAGTTTCCAGCGTCGCCATGCATGTCGTCGTATAGGGTCTAGGAATTCTGCCCGGGTCCAGGTTCCGCCACCGTCGGTGCTCACCTCGATCTCGGTCACGTCAATGTCACCCGCCCACGCAGCGCCAGAAATCGTATAGATCTGGCATGGCGCGAGCGTTTCATAAACTCGAGGTCGCGCAATTTGAGACTTGAGCTGCATTTCTCCGAGCGCGCGCCGAACGGGCTTTCCTTCCATCATGGCCCAGTAGGCATAGTCCGACGTCTGCCAGTAACCGTGAAACGACTGGCGTACGGCTTGAATCCCTGTCAGCCACTTGACGGATGCCATTCCGTAATGTCCGGGGACGATTGCGCGGACTGGAAATCCGTGATCCCGCGGTAGCGAGCGGCCGTTCATCTGGTATGCGATCAGGACTTCCGACCGAAGCGCCTTGGTCCGGGGTAGACTCCAAGTATATGATATTGGTGTGGGAGGCACGGGCTCCTCTTTCGGCGTCCCGCGATCCGCACCTTCGAGTACGATCTCGCAAGCATCTTCTGCCAGGCCGGCGCGCTCCAGCAAGGCCCGCAGGGGCACCCCTGTCCATTCCGCGTTGCTGACTGCTCCAAGTTCCCACTGGGCCCCCTGCACTTGGGGAACGAGAAAGACCCGACTATTGCCTGCGCATTCCAAAGTCGCGACGCGCGTCTCGGACGGCATGCATCGCAACTCTTCGTAACTCAGCGCAAGCGGATTCCTCACGGCGCCGTCGATGCGCAGTCTATAGGAAGTGCGGTCCAAGGTAGGTATGGGAAAATGACTGCGGATGTAAAACAATTCCGTCGGAGTAAGATAAGAGTCGATCGGGTCAAAGGGTGCTTCGAAATTTTTAGGCTCCTTCTGCCGGATGGTAAGACCCGTGGCAAAGATGTGATTTGTGTTGTCGACGTAGTTGCCTTTTGAATCTTCCATCATCATCTCCTATTTGCTGGTCACGACACTGGTGAACGTGGTTTGCGGGGGATGCAGCGGTTGTGTCAGAAACAAGGTAAGATAGATCGTCATGGCGATACCGAGCAGCGCCAGAAAACTCGCAACGATCACACCCTGCTTGGATAGAGAGCGTTCCACGAAGCGATCGCGGTTCAATTCGCCGACCAATCGCATGAAGCGTCGTGCGGAAAACAGGTTCACGATTGCGCCGATCGCAATCAGCGCGGCTCCAAACCAAACTGAGAGCTCGTGGGGCTGAGAAGCTGGTAGCTGTTGCGGCATGTAGGGCATACTCCCAAAAATGCCAAAACGGGCCACCACAAACCCAAAGCCCATCAGCGATATCCCCGTGCGAATCCAGGCGAGAAATGTTCGCTCTTCCGCGAGATAGTCGCGCAATTCTGCCACTGGCCTTGCCTCGGGAGGAATACGCACTTCGCCGTTACACCATTCTAGGCGCGCATATTGACCGCCGTCGGCCAACGCGCCCGTCTATGCTTGATTGGCCGCGCTCCGAAAACGAGCGCCAAGAAAGGAGTCGAGCCAACGGATTTTCGCCACTGGCCCGACCTTTCGCGACGCAGATAAATCAGTAAACCGTCGTGGGTTCGCAAGGCGGAGCGGTCCACGGATCGCTGGCAAATGCGCCGACGGCCGGAGCCCGGACGCAAGCAGCGCCGTCAACGGTGGTGGCAGTGTGCTGGCGCACAGCCGCTCGGTTCTCGCGAGCCAGAGCAGGAGTTGCGACCATGGCGGTGGCGATCAATGCCGCCGAAAGGAATTTGAGCTTCGTCATTCGATTTCTCCATTGGTTAGGAAGAGCCGACAGCGTGTGGCCTTCGTTCAGCTGAGGTGGGATCGCGCTTCACCAGCACCACTAAATTACAGTTTAGGCCGGTTGACCGTGATGTCTCATGTCGAGCGCTCGGCGGTCAAAACCAGTTCAGAACCCTAAATCGGTTTTTAATTGAGAGCCCCGCCTGTGGCGTACATGTTTCGGAGGATCGCGAAGCTTCATTGGCTGTCGGAGTTCGGTGGGACGACCTTCCGAAGATATCGGGGAACGCAAAGGCCGGCCGTGCTCCACGCACGCAACGATTGATCACGCTTGGAGAAAGAGATGATTTTGGTTTCGCGCACCTTCATTCGCAAACGCGTGATCTCGCCGGCGACCTCGGAGTCAGTCGCGGTGGCGTCGTTCGCGCTGGCGCAGGATCCGGCGAAGACCCATCATGTCCGTAGTGGGCGTCAGTATGCGCCGGATCAGCAAGAGCATTCGGAGGCGCAACCGTTTCTGTCGGCAAGCGCCGCCGCCATGCGGAAGATAATGGCGGACCGCCTGCGGCGGAATGGGGATGTCTTGGTAACCGGCCGCGGTCGCAGGACCGCGCGGCAAGGATAGATCATGGGTATTGTTCGATTTGCGCTGCGGTTCCCGCACACGTTTTACGTGGTTGCTGCATTGATCCTGTTTCTTGGCATCGCCGCCATTCGTTCGATGCCGACGGATATTTTCCCGGAAATCCGGATTCCGGTGGTCACGGTGATCTGGCAATACACTGGCTTGACCACGCCGGAGATGGAACAGCGCGTCACCACCTACAGTCAGTACTCCATCAGTGCGAACGTTAACGGAATCAAGAATATGGAAGCGCAGACCCTCAATGGTCTGTCGATTCAGAAAATCTACTTCCAGCCCGATGTGAATCTCGATCTCGCCATCGCGCAGATCGTATCCGCGACGAATTCGATTCGCTCGCTCATGCCGCCCGGGATCGAGCCGCCCATCGTCGTACAGTTCAACGCGTCCAGTGTTCCCGTGTTGCAGCTCAGTCTCAGTTCCGAAAACCTAAACGAGCAGCAGCTCTACGATTTCGGTATTTACCGAGTTCGGCAGGATCTGGCACCGGTTCCCGGCGTCACACTGCCAACTCCGGCCGGCGGCAAGTATCGCCAGATCATGGTCGATATCGACCCGGACAAGCTGCTGTCCCGGGGACTGACACCGCTCGATATCGTGAATGCGGTCAACACCCAGAACCTGACGCTTCCTTCGGGAACGGCGAAGATCGGAGATATCCAGTACACAGTGCGGACCAATGCGACGCCGGCGACGATCGATGATCTCAACAAGATGCCCGTCAAGTTCGCCAACGGGGCCACTATTCTGTTGAAGGACGTAGCCCAAGTACGTGACGGGTCGCTGGTGCAACAGAATATCGTGCGCGAGGACGGCCACCGCTCGGTACTGCTCAGCATCATCAAGAATGGCAATGCCTCCACGCTGGCGGTCGTCAACGGTGTGAAGCACGCCCTGCAGTCGATCCGCGCCGCCGCGCCAGCCGGACTCAAGATCAATGAACTGTTCGACCAATCGGTATTTGTAACGAATTCTGTCAATGGCGTGTTGCGCGAAGGCGCCATCGCGGCGGGCCTCACCGCGCTGATGATCCTGATTTTCCTTGGCTCATGGCGGTCGACGCTGGTGGTGATGATCTCAATCCCGCTGGCGATCCTGTCGTCGCTCATCATGCTGTACTTTCTCGGCGAGACACTGAACACCATGACGCTCGGCGGCCTCGCGCTGGCGGTTGGCATACTGGTCGACGACTCGACCGTGACCATTGAGAATACACACCGTTTGTGGACCGAAGAACACATGCCGCTTTCCGAGGCCACGCTGCACGGCGCCGCCGAGATCGCGGTGCCGACGCTGGTTTCCACCCTCGCCATCAGTTGCGTGTTCACGTCGGTGGTGTTTCTCGACGGACCGGCCAAGTACCTGTTCACGCCACTTGGTCTTGCTGTCGTCTTTGCGATGCTTGCCTCCTACTTGTTGTCGCGGACCCTGACTCCAATCACGATCGGCTTGCTGCTCAAGAATGAGCGTCATGGTGCGGACGATGGGACCCCACCGGGCTTGTTCTCGCGGATGACCGCCGCATTCGACCGCGGCTTCGAGCGGCTGCGTGGGGGATATATGAAACTCCTCACGCTGCTGTTGCGCAGGCGAGCGATCGTACCGGCTGCCGCCGTGTTGATACTCGGCTTGGGCGGCACGATGCTTTTGTTCGTTGGGCGGGACTTTTTCCCGCTGATCGACGGCGGCCAGATCCAACTTCACGTTCGTGCTCCCGCCGGGACCCGTATCGAAAGCACCGAGGCGATATTCCAGAAGGTCGAGGACAAGATCCGCGAAGTCATTCCAGAAAGGGACCGGGGCCTCATTATCGACAATATCGGTCTGCCGGCGCGAGCGTACAATCTAGCATTCGCGGACGGCTCCACGATCGGAATCAACGACGGTGTCATCCAGGTCCAGTTGAAGGAAGGCCACAGGCCGACCGCCGAATATGTCAAGAAGTTGCGTCAGGTGCTGCCGGCCGCATTTCCCGAAAACACGTTCTATTTCCAGGCGGCTGACATCGTGACGCAGATACTGAACTTCGGATTGCCGGCGCAGATCGACGTCCGGACCGTAGGCACCGACGGCAGCAACCTTTCGATTGCAAAGGAGCTTCAGAAACGCCTCGCCGCGATCCCTGGGATCGTCGACGCGCATCTGCAGCAGGAAGTCGACGGTCCGGCCTTCTACGCCGAAATCGATCGGACCCGGGCTGCTCAGCTCGGCCTCAACGCCAGCACCATAGCCACAAACATCAATGTCAGCCTGAGTTCGTCGGTGCAGGTGTCTCCCAATTTCTGGACCGATCTGAGTTCGGGGATTCCGTATTATCTGGCCGTGCAAACGCCGGAACGCCTCGTCAACTCGCTGAATGCGCTCGGAAACACGCCGGTTTCCACCTCGCTGGCGGCGAGCGGACAAACCGTTCCCGGTGTGCTTAGCAATGTCGCGACGTTCAGCCGCGATAAGGTAGCCACGAACTCAAACCAGACCAATATCCAGCCGGTCTTTGACGTGTATGCCAGCGTGCAGGGCCGCGATCTCGGTGGCGTCGCAGCCGACATCAACAAGGTCACGAAGGAGCTGCAGCAGAAGCTGAAACCGGGCAACTCAATTCAGGTCGTTGGCCAGATACAGAGCATGAACGACTCGTTTCGGAATCTCGGCATCGGGCTGCTGTTCGCCGCCGTCTTCGTCTATCTGCTGATGGTCGTGAACTACCAGACGTTCGGCGATCCTTTCGTCGTGATCCTGGCCCTGCCGGCAACGCTTTGCGGCATCGTTACAATGCTGTTCATCACCGGCACCACGTTGAACGTGCCGTCGCTGATGGGCGCGATCATGGCGGTTGGAGTCGCTTCGGCGAACTCGATTCTGCTGGTAACCTTTGCACGCGAGGAGCAATTAAAGGGGCGCTCCGCATTTGAGGCTGCGCTAAGCGCTGGCCGCACCCGAATCCGCCCGGTGCTGATGACCGCCGCCGCGATGATCGTCGGCATGATCCCGATGGCGATCGGCGGTGCCGGCGAGGAACAAAATGCTGCACTCGCGCGCGCGGTCATCGGCGGCCTGCTGTTCGCGACCCCGACGACGTTGCTGATCGTGCCTTACCTGTTCGCTATGCTGCGCAAAGGCAACGACGGAAAGCCGCACCATGGCGTTTTCGAGGAGGTTCCGGAATGACCGAGGTTCGTGTGCAGCCGAAAAGTGAAAATGTCGAGGACCGCGTTGACCCGCAAGCCGATCGCGTTGTTGCGCTACCCAATAGGGGTCGCAAGGGCCGACGCCGCTACGGAGGAGTGCTGGTCGGCGGAAGCGCGCTGCTGCTTCTGCTGGCCGGCATTGGAATAGGGGCCTGGAGCCACTACCAGGCCGGCCTCGAGGTCGCGGCCACCGCGCAACAGAACAGGACCTTTGTCCCCAACGTTCGCGCCGCGGCAGTCCGCGCCAGCGACAGCAAAATTACCGTCAGCTTGCCGGCAACCACCACGGCCTTCGAGGCAGCGAATATCTTTGCGCGGACCAACGGCTACATCGAAAAGCGCTACGTCGACATCGGCGATCGGGTCAAGGCCGGAGCCCTGCTGGCGGTCATTACCGCTCCCGAGCTCGACCATCAGATTGCGCAGGCCAAGGCGACACTGGCGCAGAATCAAGCGACATTGCGGCAGACCCAGGCAAGCCAGGAACTTGCCCAGGTCACTAATGCGCGCGACAGCAAACTGGTCAAACAGGGATGGCTCACACTTCAGCAGGGCGACAACGATCGCCTGACCTTACAGGCGCAACAAGCAGCGGTGGGGGTGGCTCAGTCCAACATTGAAGCCCAGGAAGCCCAGATTCGGGTCCTCGGGCAGGAGAAGGCGTACCAGCGCGTCGTGGCGCCGTTCGACGGGGTTATCACGCAGCGTAACATCGACAACGGCAGCCTGGTGACGTCGGGAGCGACCTTCATGTTCACGCTGATGCACCCTGACGTGATCCGCACCCAGGTTTTTGTTCCCCAGGACGAGGCTTTCGGGGTTGGACCCGGCGTCGAGGCGGTGGTCCGTGTCCCCGAAATTCCGAATCGAACCTTTCCCGGCAAGGTGACGCGAATTGCAAACGCGTTGCAGCCCGGCAGCCGCACGCTGCTGACCGAAATCGACGTCCCAAATCCGGACTGGGCGCTCAGCCCCGGAATCTATTGCACCGTCGAACTGCATATCCCGAGAAAGACGCCGTCGATGATCATCCCTGCCGATGCAGTGATATTCGATCAGAACGGTGTCCATGTCGCGGTCGTGGAGAACGGCACCGTCCGCCTGCAGAAAATAACGATTGCGCGCGACTTCGGCACGGAGGTCGAAGTGCACGATGGCGTCGAACCCGGCGATCGGGTCATTCTCAATCCGATGCTTGGCCTGGCGAATGGAAGCAAGGTCACGGTTCGCGCCGACAAACCATCAACAAGCTAGATCGGCACGGAGAGAGGAATGCGACGCTTACTTTTTACCATAGTCATCTTGGTCGGAGGGTGCAGCGCGGGCCTGGCGCAGGTCTCTACCATGGGTAGCACGGCCATGGGGCTTCCAACGACGCCAGGGGCGATCGTCACATCTCCCCTGTATGGTCCGAGCCCGTTTTCGGCGACGACCCTGCCAAATTCTCCCGACACGACGCTGGCTCCGGTGCCGCTGACTTCTGACCCGACAACGCTGGGGACTGTCGTGACCTGCGCCACACCGACGGGACAAATCACACCCGGAACGCAGCCGGTGCTGGTGATCTCCGCGCCGGCGACAGGCGGCGCAATCGGACCGACACCCTCTACAGCGCTGACACCGACGCTGACGGCTGCGTCTCTCACCGCCATGACCGCCAGCTCGACCGCGCCGCTGTTGCTGTCCGCAACACCGGGTACGTCGTTCTTAAGTTATATTCCCGGCACAACGATACCGGTCACGTCGTCCCTGGTAGCAGCGGCGACGGAGCCTGCCGCTGCCGCCAAGTCCGCGCCGACGCCATCAATGGCGCCCGGCGCGGCCTTCACATCCACGGGGGGCAACACAGCCACGATGATGCCATCGACAATGAGGATATCACCGACACCGATGATGCCAGGGACCGCGTTGGGGACTATCCCAACGCCATTCGTCGGCAGCACGACCGGAACGATATCGCCGATGTCCCCGATCGGCAGCCCATCGCCTACCGTATGCAGCACTATGCCGGGAGGTCCGCCGACCAACGGCGCCGCTTTGCCACTCTCGACTCCCGAGGTTCCAAGCAGTCCTCCGCCTGGTACTATTCAACCCACAACCGCAGTGCTTGCCGACACCAGCATCGATCCGACAACGGGTGTGGTGCCGACACCGAATACGTCCGCGTGCGCTCAGAGCATGACGATGAATCTAGCGACGCCAGGGACGACGGCGCCGGCTAACGCCACGGGCGCAGCGGCAACACCCGGCGTATCGCCCGCATCGCCACCGGGCTGCTAGAGCGTGCTGACTTTTCCTCAATGCTTGATCCGTTCGAAAAGCCGCTACCGACTGTTCCGGATGATGCTCAAAGCCGCAAACCCGCTTCCCGAGGCCGTGCGCTGAGCGATACCCGCAAGCAGGACTTCGGCCGGGGGCACCTCTAAAATGCTATTTAATGGTGGGGGTTCTTCCGGAAGCCTATGTTTTTAGCTGAGCGGCTTCACCGCGCTTGCCCCTGAGGCGGCGTTCAGATCGGCCGTGAAGTGGACGGCGCCCGCAACACCTTTGCCCCCAACCAAGGCGGGCGGCGCCGTCCTGTCCTTTTTTCAGGCGTTCGCGGGCTGTTAAAATTATGCCTATGGTCTCAAGCAAGCAAATGATCCCAAGGAATTCGGGCTCAAGAACAGGACGCGGTGCGGATGCCTTCGCGATGGCCGGGAATGAACCGATGACGAAAGTGCTTCTGATCGAGGACGACAGCGAAACGGCCGAAGAAATTACCGCCGAACTCACCGATCGTGGTTTTGAAGTCGAGTGGTCGGCCACTGGCATAGAAGGCCTCGACACGGCGCGCTCATTGCGGCCCGATGCCATGATCGTCGATCGGTTGTTGCCTGGAATGGACGGCCTCTCGGTGATCGATGCCCTTCGGAAGGAGCAGGTCCGCACCCCGGTGTTGGTGTTGAGCGCGCTGGGCGCGGTCGACGATCGCGTGCGCGGATTGCGGATGGGGGGCGACGACTATCTCACCAAACCGTTCGCGCTGGTCGAGCTTGTCGCCAGGATCGAGGCGCTGTTGCGCCGGCCGACTGAATCGCGCGAGACGGCGCTGCGGGTAGGGCCACTGGAACTCGATCTGATCGAGCGCACCGCCAAGCGCGGCGATCGGGTGATCGAACTCTTGCCGCGTGAGTTCCGCTTGCTTGAATATATGATGCAACGGAGCGATCAACTTCTAACACGAGCCATGCTTCTGGAGGAAGTCTGGAAGTACAAATTCGTTCCAGCGACGAACCTTGTTGATGTGCATATGGGCAGGCTGCGCCACAAGGTGGACGGGCCAGGCGAATCTCCCATGATTCACAATGTCCGCGGGGCTGGCTTTATTCTCCGGACCGAACCATAAGATGGAAGCCAGAAAGACGCCGCAACTGACGTTGAGCCGAGGATCCGCGCGGCGAGATCCGATTGGTCAGGCTCACATCATACGTTCGAACACCTTTCAGTGGACGCTGGTGGTGGCGGGCGTGTTCGCGGTTTTCGTCATCGTGCTATTCGGCTTCATCTACCGGCAGGTCGATCAGTACTTGATCGCCCGATCCGATAAGATGATTGGCAGTCAATTGAATTTCATCGCCAGTTTGCGCAGCGAACACCTACTGGATGCGATCAATGACCATTTGAAGCAGGATTCCCGTGGCGTTCAATATGCCGGCCTGTTCAACTCAGATGGCCGCAAGATAGCGGGCAACCTGGAGCGTCTTCCGCCCGATCTTCAGATCAATGATTCAATCCAGACCATCTCCATCGAGCGGACGCTTCCGGTCGGAACGGAGACGCATGTGATTCGCGCAAACGCCCGGCACATTCCGAACGGCGACGCACTGGTCATCGGACGTGAGGTCGACGAAACCAAGGAAATCTCCCATGTCGTCGCCCAGGCGTTGGCGCTCGGTTTGCTGCCTGGGCTTTGCCTATGCCTGCTGGCCGGCGCGTGGCTCAGCATGCGGGCGCAGAAGCGGGTCGAGGAGGTAAATCAACGGGTCCAGCGCATTATCGCTGGCGATCTGCGCGAGCGGCTCCCGCACGGCGGCATCGGTGGGCCCTTTTCGAAGCTAACGCTCATTGTCAATGGTATGCTCGATGAAATGGAAGCGATGATCCGCGCACTCGCTGGAGTTGGCAACGACATCGCGCATGATTTGCGAACGCCGTTAACGCGGGCGCGGCTGACGCTGGAGCGCGGCCGCACCAACGCAACCACGCTGGAACAGCTCCAGTTGGTTGCAGACAGGGCGATCGCAAACGTTGACCAGTCGCTGGCGATCATCACTACGCTGTTGCGTTTGGCCGAAATTGAAAACAGCCGGCGGTCCGCGGCTTTTGGCATCGTCTCGCTGCACGAAATGCTGCAGGAGGTGTGCGATATCTACGAACCAATCGCCGAGATCAAGAATATCGCTTTGCGGTTCGGGGTGCAGCAGCACCTGAATGTGTGCGGCGATCGGGATCTCCTCTTCGAAGCATTTGCCAACCTCGTTGACAATGCCATCAAGTTTACGTCAGAGGGCGGTCGGGTCGTCATTGAACTGATACGCGGCAACTATGAAACCACCGTGCGCATCAGCGATACAGGCCCCGGCATCAATGATCAGGAGCGCGAGGCCGTCCTGCGTCGTTTCTACCGGTCCGACAAGATCAGAAGCACGCCAGGCATGGGCCTTGGCCTCAATCTCGTGGCCGCGATCGTAAAGCTGCACGGCTTCAGCCTGGCCATTTATCCAGGGCCGGGTGGCCGGCTGGAAGTCATCTGTCCGGACCATCGATCCAGCTGAGAGGGCGCTGGTCGTGAAAGGTCGGGTGACGCCAAGTTCGCGACGTTCCTTTGCTTTAGAAGCGCATGTGAAGCAGCCTAGCCCCGAAACCATTGCCTCGCACCGTGCGTAGCCCGTGAAGCTGCAATCCGCGCCTCCTTCAGCATACTCGATGCAGTCATGTCCCTCGATCGGCCGCCTTCGCTGCTCGCGTCGAAAGCAACAGCTAACAGGGTAACAGCCAAAGCAATCGCTGTCGTCGAAATTGTCTTCCCGAAAAGTCGCTCTACAGGCGGATTCGATCCCGTGTCTGAAGTCGAATTTAGTGGGAAGGCCGCGATTGTCTCCCATCTACATGTTCAGAGGCGACAACCAAACTCACGAAGGGAAACAATCATGAAATTTACGACTATCGCATTGGCCGCTGCGCTCGCGCTCTCAGGCACCGCCGCGTTCGCAAAGACGGTTCACCACCAATTGGTCACCGGAGTTCAGCGGGATGTTGCCCGCACGGTCCACCTGCGTCCGAACTACGGTAATCCGAACGGCAATCCTGACGGTCCGACCACGTTGAGCGGCACCGGAGACTCTACGTTCGGCGGCTCTTCGGCTGGCACCAGCGGCTACAACTAGGAAACGCACTGCAGTTGCGTGGCGGCCGGTCTGGTTGCCGACGCAGCCTTGTTGCGTGCGGCGACCAGGTTGGAAGGGTCAAGCCGCTTCGGCACCTTGGCCCTAGCAATCGGAAGGCAACAAAAGGGCAACGGGGGTCTAGCCGTTAGCCGCAACTGTTTGTGCACGCTGATCGCTGGGTTGATGGTATCCGCCGAGTGCCATGCCAAGCTCCTGCCACACCGCAACCAAGGCGTCAGCCAGATGCCGGATCAACTGAACGTCATGCGCCGGGGTGGGGGTAATCCGCAATCGCTCGGTCCCGCGCGGGACCGTTGGATAATTGATCGGCTGGATATAGATCCCGTGCCGGTCAAGTAGCAGATCGCTCGCCTGCTTGCACAATTCAGGATCCCCAACCATAACCGGCACGATATGCGTCTCTGTGGTCAGCACGGGTAGGCCGGCTTCCCGCAGCGCCGCTTTGGTTGCCGCCACCGCGGCCCGGTGAGCCGCACGCTCCGTACTCGATGTCTTGAGATGGGCGACGGAGGCTGTCGCAGCCGCGGCTATTGCGGGCGGCAAGGCCGTCGTGAAGATAAATCCGGGTGCGTGGGATCGGACAGCGTCCACGACGGCGTTGCTGCCCGCGATGTAACCGCCGAGCGTGCCGAAGGCTTTTGCGAGCGTTCCCTCGATGACGTCAATGCGTGCCATTACTCCGTCTCGCTCGGCGATCCCAGCACCGCGTCGCCCGTACATGCCAACAGCGTGCACTTCGTCGAGATAGGTCATCGCGCCGTAGCGTTCCGCCAGATCGCAGATTTTGTCGAGCGGAGCCACGTCGCCATCCATCGAGTACACGCTTTCAAACGCGATCAGCTTCGGGCGGCAGGCCGCCGCGCGGGAAAGTAATTCCTCGAGGTGTTCAACATCGTTATGGCGCCAGATCTGCTTGGGACAGCCGGCCGCCCGCACGCCCTCGATCATCGAATTGTGATTGAGGGCATCGGACAGGATCAGGCAATCCGCAAGGAGCCGGGCGATGGTCGCGATGCCGGTATGGTTGGAGACGTAGCCCGAAGTGAAAACGAGCGCCGCTTCCTTGCCATGCAGATCGGCAAGCTCGATCTCCAGCTCTACCAGCGCCCGATTTGTTCCCGAGATGTTGCGCGTGCCACCAGCGCCGGTGCCCATGTTGCGCGCGGCGGCACACATTGAATCGATCAGCTTCGGATGCTGACCCATGCCGAGGTAGTCGTTTGAGCACCAGACTACGACGTTCCGCTTGCCGCTCGCGCTGTTCCAGACTGCATGGGGAAATTGCCCCGCCTTACGCTCCAGGTCAGCGAAGACGCGGTAGCGATGCTCCCGCTTCAGCGCGGCAACAGCCGATTGAAAACTCGCGTCGTAGTCGAACATGCGTGGGACTCCGTATCCGCGGACCAGCTGGACGGCAGCCATGAACGCCGGCTGTCTACTGTCGGGTAGCTCCTGACGGGCTCTGCTTGAATGGAGTCGCACTGAGAATGAAACCGACCCCTCGCACATTGCGAATCATGGGGAGCTCATTCGATCCATCGACCTTGCGACGCAGTCGACCCAAATGAACATCGACAAGGTTCGTTTCCGGGACGAATTTATAGTTCCATACTTCTTTCAGAAGGGTTGCCCGGGTTAGTAACCTTTCGCTCCGTTGCATCATGTATCTCAGCAACCGAAACTCGCGCGGCCGCAGGTCGATCCTACGATCGCCACGCTTCGCAGTTCGATCGATGAGATCAAGCTCCAACGGCCCCACGCGCAGCGCCGTGCCAGTCACCGGCGTTGACGGCCGGGCCGAAGGCGTCTCGCTCGAGATCAATTCAACAACGGCGAGCGGCTGCTTTGAGAGGTCGTCATGTCGTTTCGGCGATCCGCGCATCCGCTCAATCACCTTTTCGAGAATGGTCGATAACAGGGATTGAACATCGGCGTCCGTGGCTAGGTCGGACCGCATTTCTGCCGGTACATCCTGGACGAGCAGACGCACCAGAACGCGCAAGCCTTCGACGTCGGCCACAAGCTCCGCCATTCCGTTCCGCAGGATTGCGGACTCTCGCTGACGCCGAGCATGAGCCCGATCCTGGCCAGGTCCGGTTGGCGGAGTTTGTAACTGCATCAGACGTTGCTGCGCAGCCCTTGAACCAGTGCCGACGAACGCAGGCCTCATCCGATCCGACATATCACGGCTGGTGTTATTGGCTATCATCTCATGTCCTCTTTTCCTGACCGCGGAAACTCATCTCCGATCGGATTGATTGATCATTCGGCAAATCCCGTCTGAGCGTCCTTCCGATGGGCTCGTCGGATAGAGGGAAGGGCCGCTCACGACGCTACTGCCTGGTTTTCGAGAACCAGGAACGCGCTCGTGCAGTGATCTTCGTAGCAATCATGATTGCAGTAGGTGAGGTGTGTTCCGATTTCCCTCAGGTAGCCGTCTCGGATCGGTTCATCGCATGACACACAGAAAGCTTGTCGGCGTGGTGACCTGCTATTCACCAGTACAAATCTCATGTGGCACCTCCCAGTGAAAAGCAGAACACGGTATCAGCCGCGTGAAAGGCGCGGGGCGGAGGAGCGCAGAGGTGATTTCTGCCATCCGGATTGTCTCTGTTCCGCTCTATCTTTTCCGGTGGAATGGGAATGAATTTTCCGTCCTCCCGGCGTTTTGCGTAGATCTGGCCGTCAACGTACTTGATGTCAGTCGGGTAACAGTCCGCATCATTGCAACAGCCAATCGTTGGATTGTCGGGCATGCGCCATGTTGAATAGAATTTCTCGTGCAAGAGTTGATCTTGCTGCGGGTGGCGATGAAGCCCGGCGTCCTGCGCTCGAACCGGTATCATCAGCGCGCAGTAGAGACAGATGCCCTGGAAGAATTTGCAGAATGTGTTCACGGCGCAATTTCCTTACCGCTCGGCAATTTCGAATTTCTCGAATTCGCTGCGCGATGCCCAGGCAGGTTGGAACCAACTTAGCCATGCACGATCGGAGTTCTGACGGGCCCTGAAGCGATCAACACACTTCTTGGAACAGAGCGCGGTCCGCCAGGAATAGCGCCTGACGAGGCCGAATTTGCCTTCGCATATTGGGCAACGCTGGATTGCGCCAGCTGGCGAATATTTGGGATTGCTGCGCATTTTTGTCTCCTCTTGTCGGTGGTGCTCGCCCTTTTGTTCGCTGTCCCGGCCAACGAAGCCGGGTCGGGAGCGCGAACATGCTTTCACCTGCAACTGGCTCTTTCGAGCTGCAGCGAGATTACGAGGATGGGGACTGCTGGCTCAATCGTACGGAGGTAAGCCAGCAGCATTGAAAGGGATTGTGGGAGCATACGGAAGTTTGTTCGCGGGCTCACACGATGCGCTATCTAATTGGACACATTAGCTGAAGGGAAAACGGAAGCGGGGAAAACCCAGAATGAAAAAACGAGCGGACTGCTCACACCGACCTGGATGAGGGAGGGGGCGAAGCCAGCGCGAAGCAGTCCACTCAGCAGCCATGCGCGGGGAGGAACGCGGCCGATCTGCTGCACACTAAGCTAGATGCATCCTAGGGACGACACAACTAAACGAGGGTTTGGCTCAACCAAATTGAAGGTTAGTGCGATTACCCTCAATGTGAGTGAGAGCTGGAACTTTCGATCATTGGGGGGCACACTTGGCGACGTCATGTCTTTTCGGTGAGACGGCGCACAATCCGGCGGCATGGGGCCGGTCTATCTGCTCCCAATCTTGGAAGCCCAGGGACACATATCGGCTTCCCGGAATAGGGGGCTAGGTGCTACATTTCAGTTTGGATTGCCCTTCCATCAGGAAGACGCGCCATGACCGATCGTGCAAAATCATCGGATGAACAATCGAGTGCCAGGGAACCGATTGTCTTCGTGGTCGAAGATGACGCCTCAATGTGCAGAGCGCTCACCAACCTTTTTGAGTCGGTTGGACTGCAGGTTAAGGTGTTTAGTGCGGCATCCGAGATGCTGCAAACAAAGCTCCCGGATGTCGCCAGCTGCCTGGTGCTTGACGTCAGGTTGCCCGGATTGAGCGGCCTGGATTTTCAGACCGAGCTGGCCAAAGCAAGCATTCACATTCCAATTATCTTCATGACCGGCCATGGGGACATTCCGATGTCCGTCAGGGCCATGAAGGAAGGGGCGATCGATTTCCTGACAAAGCCATTTCGCGAACAAGACATGCTCGATGCTGTTGTGAGAGCGATTGCACACGATCGGAAGCGGCGTAAAGAGGACAGGATTGTCACGGATTTGCAGGCTCTTTTTGAGACGTTGAACACTCGTGAGAGGGAAGTTCTGGCATTGGTTTCATCTGGCCTGATGAACAAGCAAATAGCAGCCGAACTTGGACTTGCCGAGATTACCGTGAAGATCCATCGAGGGCACCTTATGAAGAAAATGGGCGCGAGGTCACTGGCCGATCTGTTGAGAAAGGCAGAGACGCTCGACGTTCGTCGCCCCAAGCCGCAGCAGTGAGCATGTAACTGCGTCCGTTGTTCGGGGACCTGCTTTCCGATTTGGCGATGTTGGTACCGCCAGCAGCCTGTAAGCAGGGTGCCGATTTTGTCGGCTCGGCGAGTCAGCCTAAGTCTGATTGGCTTTTTGGAGTGCCTCTCGAGGGTACTAAACCAAGGTATAGGTTCCCCAAACCAATCGGACGTGCCCCCTCAACGTTCATAGCGTCGAATCGTGCGCCCTGATCAGCGTAAGCTGGCAAAACGAGGATCGGGACGTAAACGCAGGTCTCGTCGACTACGCGACTGCCTTTGATTCTTGCGACGAACGGCGCGGAGGGTCGAATGCCGAAGAAAGCCGCTCTTCATCATCCGATTACGCGACGGCAATTGCTTGCCGCGGCAAGTGTAGGAGGCTTGGCCCTCTCAAGGCCGGCCTGGGCCGAAAGAATGATTGATCTTCCGCTGCCCGGAGGTCCGGGAGCGCGACAGGTGACGACCGCCTTCCCGCAGAAGGGGACGATGATCCTGCAACGGACCCGTCCACCGCTTCTGGAAACCCCATTTGAGGTTTTCGACAAGGGTGTATTCACCCCCAATGATCAGTTCTACGTTCGCTGGCACTGGGCGCTTATCCCAACTGAAATTGATATCGACAAGTTCACCCTGACGGTTCGCGGTCATGTGAATCAACCATTATCGCTGTCGCTGAATGATATCCTCCGCGGACTGCCAAGTGTCCAATTGTCTGCAGTGAACCAGTGCTCCGGCAACTCGCGCGGTTTTTTTTGGCCTCGCGTGCCGGGCGGGCAATGGGCAAATGGCGCCATGGGTAACGCGCTCTGGACAGGAGTCCGTCTCAAGGACCTGCTGGATAGAGCTGGCGTGAAATCAGGTGCCGTGCAGGTGCGATTCAAAGGACTGGATGAGCCCGTCGTGGCGGATGCGCCTCACTTCATGAAGTCGCTGGACATCGACCACGCTCGCGATGGCGAGGTGATGATTGCCTATGCCATGAATGGTGAACAACTGCCATTGGTGAACGGATTTCCGCTGCGGCTGGTCGTGCCCGGCTGGTATGCGACCTATTGGGTCAAAATGCTGAACGATATCGAGGTGCTGGATCAACCAGACACCAACTACTGGACAAAGGTCGCCTACACGATTCCCGACACGCCGCACGCCAGCATCAAGCCCGGCGAAACGGGCGTAAAGATGGTTCCGATCAATAAGATGGTCCCAAGATCCTTCGTCACGAATATTGCGTCAGGTACCAAGGTGGAAGCCGCTGCATCGACGACATTGCGCGGGATTGCGTTCGGTGGCGATTGCGGCGTGGCAAGTGTCGACTTCTCCATCGACGGCGGGCAACGTTGGCACCAGGGTCAGCTGGGGAAGGACGAAGGCAAATACGGATTTCGGCAGTGGCAAGCGCAGCTAACGTTGCCTGCTCCCGGAGCGTACAACTTATTGACCCGCTGCAGCAATAGTAACGGCGTGGCGCAACCCGATGCACCGAATTGGAATCCCGCGGGCTTCATGCGAAATGCCATCGAATCGGTCAATGTCATTGCGGTATGATGGAGAGGTCGCGATGCGTGGCAATCTGCGGACAGTGGTCGTTCTACTGGGCGTCGCGTCAGTACCTGCCGTCGCGTGCGCCGCTCCTCCATTCGAACTGAAGTCGCTGAAGTTGGATCTGCCCGACGCCGACCAGATGTTCCCTGCGGGCCCAGGTTCGGACGCGATCAACAACAACTGTCTCGCTTGTCATTCGGCGGACATGGTCTTGATCCAGCCGCCCTTGTCGAAGCAAGCTTGGACGATGGAAGTCAACAAGATGATCAACAGCTACAGGGCTCCGGTGGCCCCAGAGGATGTCGGCCCGATCGTCGAATACCTGACTGCGCTCAAGAGTGTGAAATAGACACGGGGAGGTTGCGACCAACTTGTTGAAGTATACAAATCTAAGTATGATGTTAGAATCTTGACCGGCACCCCATCTCAAGTTGGGGCGTGCTAAAGCGAGATTTTGCTCTCGCGTCAGGAAGGCCCGCCTTGTCAACGCTTTCGAGGATTTCCGTCATCGACGACGACGCATCCGTCCGCGCAGGAACCGACAACCTCCTCAGTTCGCATGGCTACGTCGTCCATACATTTGTTTCAGCCGAGGACTTCTTGCAGTCGGCCCACACGGACGACTCTTCGTGTGTCGTTGCGGATGTGCAGATGCCGGGTATGAGCGGTCTGGACCTGTTGAAGCATGTGCGCACTCTGGGCAACGACGTGCCGTTCATTTTGGTTACGGCCTTTCCCGATGAGAGTGTCCGTGACCGGGCGTTGAAGGTCGGAGCGGCTTGCTTCTTGGCCAAACCGTTCGCCGGCCCTGTCTTGATCGGCTGCATCGAAGCCGCGCTGAATCGACACCGCGGTGGCGCCGGCTAGTGAATCGATGAATGGCGGCTTTGTCTGCGACATCGGTATGGTTTTGACCGCCATCGGATCGAGTGCTGCTCGCGGTTAAACCAAGGTATAGGTTCTCCAAACCAGACATTGTTCAAAGCAATCCTTTGTAGGATCGAGCCCCTTTCACAATCAAATTAGGCTGATCCTGACTGAATCAGGGGTAGACGCCTGGATGGATGGAGGCCGGACGAGCGAAGGCAGAGCTCTGGCTCTGCTCGAAGTGCTGTGGGTATCCCTGAAAACCAAGAAAGACTCTGAAAAGCCTCTGCATTTGTCTCGGCGGGAATCTGATGCAATTCACTGAGGTTACGCGCTCGATAACACTGCAGTGGACTTTGCTCGTGGCGGCGATGTTCGCGGGCTTTGTCATCGGCCTGCTCGCCTTTGTCTATTTGAAAACGAAACATGACCTGACGCTTCGTTCCGACCGAATGATCGCCTCGCAGATGAGCGTCTTTTCGCATTTGTCACCCGGGCGCAGGCTGGACGCGATCGATGAACATTTGAAACAGGATCCGTGGCGGGTTCGGCTTGCGGCAATATTTGACCCGAACGGGGGCAGGATCTCGGGTAACCTGGAAAATCTGCCTCCCGATTTCAAGGCTGATAACACCGTGCAAGGCGCCGTGGTCGACAGAACGGGCGAAAGTGGGTCGGAAAGACAGGTGGTCCGCTTGATTGCGCGAAGATTGCCGAATGGCGACGTGCTGGCGATCGGACGAAATATCGACGAAGCCGCGGAGATCGCACACGTCGTTGGCGGGGCGTTCGCGCTTCTTGTCGTTCCTGCGGTTCTTCTTTGCTTTGCGGTCGGTACGGTACTGAACGCCCGCGCCCGCCGGCGTATTGTCGAGGTCAACGAGCGTGTTCAGCGCATCGTCGCCGGCAACCTGCGCGAACGAATCCCGCATCGAAACATCGACGACCCTTTCTCCAAACTTGCGATGATCGTCAACGGCATGCTTGATGAGATGGAAACCCTCATCCAGTCACTTGCGAGTGCCGGCAGTAACATCGCCCATGATCTGCGTACGCCGCTCACCCGCGCGCGGTTGATACTTGAGCGCGGCCGCTCCAATGCCACGACGCTCGAGCAGCTTCAGGTGGTTGCAGACAAGACGACGGAGGCGCTCGATCAGTCGTTATCCACTATTACCGCGATCTTGCGACTAACCGAAATCGAGAAAAGTCAGCGATTGGTCGGCTTTGGCAACGTACCCCTCGCGGATCTCGTCCGTGAAGTGGCTGACATGTACGAGCCAATAGCGGAGGACAAGGGGATTTCTCTTTCGGTTCTCTCACTACACGCGCCGAGTGTACACGGCGACCGCGATTTGCTGATCGAGGCTGTCGCCAATCTCGTCGACAACGCCATCAAGTACACTCCTGCCGGAGGGCAGGTGGAAATTGGACTATTCAAGGACAGCCGCGAAAGTATCGTGCGCGTGAGCGATACCGGCTCCGGTATATGCGAGCGCGAACGTCACGCTGTGCTGGCTCGTTTCTACCGGTCGGATAAGGTACGACACACGTCAGGCTTGGGTCTCGGCCTGAATCTCGTAGCGGCTATTATCAAGTTGCACGACTTTCGGTTCACGATACGTACAGGGCCTGGGTGCGTGGTCGAGATCGCTTGTCCGTCTGCCTCAGCAGCAGCGTAAAAAATGGGAGACGGTTTGGATGAATGCGCTTGTCCCGACCTATGCCGTGTGATGTCCGATTGTCCGCCGATGGCGATGCAATAGCGGTCGACCCTTTGAATGGATGATCGTCACCGGAAAAAAGAGGATACGTGCTCTCCATTTCACCTATTCAGTTCGGACACCAACGTCGAATACGTTGCCGTTGACAGTGCGTAGCTCCAATTTGGATGCTCTATGGACACCCACAATCGTTGCCGCGCTGGTCGCCGGCAACGTGATCGTCGCCATCGCCCCTACCTTCGCCCGCAATCCGAATGGACCCGGCGCAAAGCGGTTGTAGGCGAACTCGTTGCTGATCGCGGAGGCCGGCAGGTGACTGAGCGTCGTACCGTCCCACGCCTCGAGCACGCCGCCGTTATGGGCTTTTAGCTCCGCCGCCACTACATTCGAAGGCACTGCCGGTGTGCCGCCATCGAGATAAGCATGGAACCGCACGGCGCCGTCCGGTCGCACGAGACCATCGGTTAGACTGAGATGATGCTGGCCGGGGCTGACTGGGCCGCCGTGAAACGATGTGATCACCGAGCCACGATAGTAGTTGTAGGTCGCGACGTTGAGGATCACAGTCGCCGCGAATGCCGCGAACGCGAACTTCTGATAGATGCCGCTTCGCATTGGAAGCGGCGAGGCTCCAGAGAACCAGCGGAACCAGCTCCGTTCGGCGAGCGACGGCTTGCGCACCAGCAGCGCGTTGTCAAGCGAGAAGGCACCGCTGCCACCAAGCATCAGCGTGGTACCGATTGCCAGATTGCAGGCCGCCATGGTCCATTCATCGATGCAGGTTGCGCCCTGCCACCCGAACATCAGCATAAGTAGGACCGAGAGGCCGATCGATACCAGCGCCGCGGCCCGGGTAAGGAAACCCGCCATCAGGCACAGTCCCGTGACCAACTCGGCCGCGCTGAAAAGGATCAGCGAGACATAGAGCAGATAGAAATGATGCAGCAGGAAGGCGATGATATGGCCGGTTCCTAGCAATGCGCCCGGCATCGCCGATTGGAATTTGTTGGCCATCCAGCTCGCAGCATCCGGGTCCAGTTTGGCGGGCGCGTAGATGAAGCGGCGCGAGCCGCCGCCCCAATAGACGAACCCCTGAATGAAACGGATGGAGAGCACAGCGAGTGCGGCCACGCGCAGGCTATCTGCCTTGCCGCGCTGAGCGGCTTCAGCGGAGGTTGCGGCTGTGCCGTCGAACGAAAGCGCGGACATCGATGCTCACCGGTTGATTTGAACCCGATAGGTGAAGAATGGATCTCGTACGAGATTTCGGCGTTTCTATGCGTAGTGAAAACCGACCTGTTGTAGTTCGAGCAGCGTGCCGCCCGCGCCGGGGATCAGAACGACGCCGTCCACGAGATGATTAGTCAATTCCGCCGCAAGCGCGGCATGAGAGAGCTTGTCGGGGTTTATACCGGTTTTGATGAGAGTAGCAGCTTGCTCCCAAATCGCATTGTGGCAGGACATGAAAACGACGCCGCGCCGCATCAGCGCAGGTATGGAAGTGTCATCGCCGGAGAAGAGCCCCGCCGGATTCTCGTAATTCGCGGCATCGGCAGCCGCTTCTTTCCGCTCGATGATCAGCGTATTGGTCTTGAATTCGTCGCCAGCCAAACTCGTAAGCTGATACTTGTCCCAGATGGTCTGATCGTAGAGTGCAAGGTCCGCCGTGCCATGTGTAACCGAAACGGCGAGAAAATCCGGATGCTTGAACGACCATATCTGCGTGTTGAGTGCATTGCGCATCATGTTCAGCCAGGGTCCTGCAATTTCGGTATTGTCCCATGCCTGCTTGCCCGCAGGCTGGTACGAAAGCACTTCGGTCAATGCTTCGTGATCCCACTGCTCCGGGTGGTCCAGGATCATCGGTACGGTCTTGAAATCGCGACGGCGGGGTGCCTGTGTGAGACGCTTCATCAGCGTGTCGAGATGCGTGGCGCCGGCGGGCGTCAACGCCGACTTGGGAGCCGCTGCAGCCGGCTTGGCCGCCGACGCAAGACCAATTGCGCCCGCGGTCACGGTCAAAGCGACGGTCCTCAAGACGCTCCGTCTTCCGGTGACAATAGCCATATCTAGTATCTCGTGTTTGTTGTCCTCGAATGGGAGATAGGCAGCAGATGCTCCTTGGCTAATAAATCCTTTTTTATGAAATCCGCTTTGGCTGGCGAGACTATCAGCCGACGATTCACATCCGTAGCGCTTTGCAAAGCGGAATTTAATCGCACCTGTCGATTGCGAACCCCATATCAACTTCACGCGCTCGCGCGTTCGGGTGCGCGATGCGAGTTCCCGGCGATCGGGAATTCTGAACAACAAGGAAACAGAACCATGACAAAGAATCTCACTTTGGCTGCATCGATCGCGATGCTGATGACGATTTCAGGACAGGCACTAGCGGATACTGCCGCACCGAACGCATGGTACGGGCGCGAGACGACTGGTCCCTCGGCTTGGCAAATGACTCAGGTCGACAACGCTTTCAATGGGACGGCCGCGACCGAGACGGTGGCTGACGCGTTCCACTATCATGGCGGACCGAAATACAACGATTGACGCTTGATATTCTCGACGCGACCGCGCGCCGCCATTTCGGCGGCGCGAGTTCAGCTGCCGAATATCGATTTATGACGTGGAAAATGGCGGCTCACTCCGATGGCATCTTGATCGACTGTCGCGGTTGTTCCCCTC
>Ga0081540_1000628_pt1 | contig 33596 bp, 36 predicted proteins | sample TabmetS2T1R1_FD_71024 | JGI IMG/M metagenome (GOLD analysis project Ga0081540, IMG submission 71024) | Tabebuia heterophylla rhizosphere microbial communities from the University of Puerto Rico - S2T1R1 | ecosystem: Host-associated > Plants > Roots > Rhizosphere ...
TGGGGGGGGGGGGGCTGGGGGGGTGGGGGGGGGGGGGGGTTTTTTTTTGGGGGGGGGGGGGGGGGGGGGGGCCCCCCCCCCCCCCAAAAAGGGGGGGGGGGTGGGGGGGGGGCCCCCCCCCCCCCCCGCCTCGGGCCGCAGCCCGAGCTCAGACCGCAGCGGTTAGCTCGTCCATCTCTCCTTCGGAAAGCTGAAGAGAGGCGGCGGCGAGGTTCTCTTCGAGGTGGGCGACCGAGCCGGTGCCGGGGATCGGCAGCGTCGCCGGCGTCCGCAGTAGCCAGGCCAGTGCCACCTGGGCCGGCGTCGCGCCGTGCCGCGCGGCGACCTCGGCGGCGACGCCGCCCGGCTCGGCCAGGGTGCCGGCGTTGAGCGGGAACCAGGGAATGAAGCCGAGCCCGTCCTCCTGGCAGACGTCGAGCACGTCGGCGCTAGCGCGGTCGCCGAGGTTGAAGCGGTTCTGGACCGAGACGACGTCGGCGACCTCGCGGGCGATCGCCAGCTGCTCGACGCTGACGTTGGAGATGCCGATCTGGTTGATCTTGCCCTCCGCCTGCAGCTCGGCCAGCGCCCCGACCGACTCCTCGTAAGGGACGTCGCGATCGGGCACGTGGAACTGGTAGAGGTCGATGCGGTCGACCCGCAGCCGCCGCAGCGATTCCTCGCAGACCTCGCGCAGGTACTCGGGACGCCCGTTCGGGATCCATTTGCCGGGGCCGGGCCGGGTGAAGCCGCCCTTGGTCGCGATCACCAGTCCCTGGGGATAGGGGTGGAGCGCCTCGGCGATTAGCTCCTCGCTGACCTCGGGCCCGTAGGAGTTGGCGGTGTCGATCAGGTTGACGCCGAGCTCGACCGCCCGCCGCAGCACCGCCAGCGCCGTCTCGCGGTCGGGCGGCGGGCCCCAAACGCCTTTGCCGGTGATTCGCATCGCGCCGAAGCCGAGCCGACGGACGCTGAGGTCGCCAAGCGCGAGGGTGCCGACCGAGTCGTCGCTGATCGCCTCGATTGCCATCCGCTCACAGGCTAGCCTGCCGGGCATGCCGGCTCTGCTCGCCGTTCCCAACGTCGCCGAGGGCAGCGACGCGGTCAAGCTGGCGGAGCTGGGGCGGGCCTTCGGCCGCGGTGCCACCCTGCTCGACCGCCACACCGACGCCGACCACGACCGCACGGTCTTCACCCTCGCCGGCCGGCCCGGCGGCAACCTCGGCGAGGCGCTCCTCGCCGGCGCCGCCGAGGCGCTGGAGACGATCGACATGTCGGCCTACCGCGGCGCCCACCCGGCGGTCGGGGCGCTCGACGTCTGCCCCCTGGTCTGGCTCGATCCCGCCGACCGCGAGGCCGCCCGGGTCGAGGCGGTCGCCGTCGCCACCCAGATCGGCGGCCTCGGCGTGCCGGTCTTTCTCTACGGAGAGCTGGCGCGCGAGCCGAGCCGGACCGAGCGCGCCTACTTCCGCAACGGCGGCCTGACCGAACTCTCGTTGCGGATGGAGGCGGGGGAGCTGACGCCGGACTTTGGGCCGCACCTGCCGCACCGCCGCGCCGGCGCCACCCTGGTCACCGCGCGGCCGCCGCTGGCCGCCTTCAACGTCGAGCTCGACAGCGGCGACCTCGAGGTCGCCCGCGCCGTCGCCGCCGGCCTGCGCGAGGCGGGCGGCGGCCTGCCCGGCGTGCGGGCGATGGGAGTGCTGCTTTCCAGCGGCCGCGGCCAGGTCTCGACCAACGTCCATGACCCGCTCGCGGTGCCCTTGGCGCGGGTGGTGGAGACGGTTCGCGATCTGGCGGCGCCGCTCGGCGCGCGTCCGCTCGAGGCCGAGCTGGTCGGCCTGATCCCGGAGGCGGCGCTCGCCGGCTACCCGGCGGACGTCCCGATCCGCGGCTTCGACCTCGCCGCGCACGTGATCGAGCGCCGGCTGGCGGCGCTCGACTGAGGCGTGGCCGAGGGCGATCATCTAGATTCAGCCAATGGCTCAGACGAAGAAAAAGCGCCAGCGCAAGCGCCGTGGCACCCAGGGCGGCCGGATCGACGACAAGCCCCGCGGCGGGCGTCCTCGCAGCCGCGCCGAAGCCCAGGCCCGCGCCCGCCAGGGTCGCAAGCCGAGCGGGCCGAAACAGGACCTGCCGCCGACCTGGAAAGGCTCGTCCGTCCGCGGCCTCGCCGCCGCCGCGATCTTCTTCATCGCCCTGCTGCTGCTGTTCAAACGGCCGGTCGGCGTCGCCGCCGCGTTCGCCGGCTTCATGCTCGTCTTCTACATCCCGTCCGGCTACTACATCGACACGGCGTTGTGGCGCCGCCGCGAGCGCAAACGGATCCGCGAACGGGAAGGCCAGTAGGACGATGAGCTTCGAGGTCGAGATGCTCACCGTCGGGCCGGTGGCGGAGAACTGCTTCCTATTGCGGCGCGAGGGCTCCGACCGGCTGCTGGTCGTCGACCCGGGCGAGGAGGCGGAGCGGATCCTCGCCGCGGTGCAGGCGAGCGGCGCCAAGGTCGAGGCGATCCTGATCACCCACTGCCACTTCGACCACATCGGCGCCGTGGCGCCGGTCGCCGCCGCCACCGGCGCGCCCGTCTACTGCCCCGAGATCGAGGTGCCGGTGCTCGCCGACATCATGAGCTTCGTCCCCTGGCCCGGCTTCGGCCCGTTCGAGAGCTACGACGCCGACGAGGTCGTCAGGGGCGGTGAGACGCTGGAGCTGGCCGGGCTCGAGCTCGACGTCGTCTTCACCCCCGGCCACAGCCCCGGCCACGTCACCTACGCGGTCCGCGGCGAGGAGGCGCTGTTCTCCGGCGACGTCCTCTTCCAGGGCTCGGTCGGCCGCGTCGACCTGCCCGGCGGCGACTGGCCGACGCTGCTCGCCTCGATCGGCACCCTGGTCGAGGGGCACTCGGCGGAGACCGTCGTCCATCCCGGCCACATGGGCCTGACGACGCTCGGGGCCGAGCGCGCGACCAATCCGTTCCTGGCCGAGCTGGCGCGGTAGCCGAGCCCTAGGGTCTCCGACACCATGGCCAGCAAGTACCAGGCGCCCCGCGGCACCTTCGACGTGCTCCCCGAGCAGGCCCCCGCACGGTTAAGGGTGGAAGCGACGGCGGCGGCGATCCTCGCCCGCGCCGGCTACGAGCAGATCGCGACGCCGGCCTTCGAGAGCACCGAGCTGTTCGAGCGCGGGGTCGGCCGCTCGACCGACATCGTCCGCAAGGAGATGTTCACCTTCGAGGACAAGGGCGAGCGCAGCCTCACCCTGCGGCCGGAGGGGACGGCGCCGATCTGCCGCGCCTACCTCGAGCACGGCATGCACAAACGGGCGCAGCCGGTGAAGCTCTCCTACGTCGGCCCGTTCTTCCGGCATGAGCGCCCGCAGGCCGGGCGCTACCGCCAGTTCCACCAGATCGGGCTCGAGTGCATCGGCACCGAGTCGCCGCTCGCCGACGCCGAGGCGATCATGCTGCTCTCCGACCTGCTCGGCGAGCTCGGCGTGCCGGGGGTCGAGCTGCACCTCGGCAGCCTCGGCTCGCTGGAGTCGCGCAGGGCCTACCTGGAGGAGCTGAAGGCCCACCTCCACAAGCACCAGAAGGAGCTCTCCGAGGACGTCCGCGAGCGGATCGACGTCAACCCGCTGCGCGCCTTCGACTCCGACCACGAGGGGACCCGAGGGGTGATGGCGAGCGCGCCGACGATCGTCGAAGGGCTGGAGGGCGAGGACGCCGAGCACTTCGCCGAGGTGCGGGCGCTGCTCGACGCCCAGGGCACCTCCTATCTCGTCGACACGACCCTGGTGCGCGGCCTCGACTACTACACGCGGACGATCTTCTCCTTCGTCTGCGACGCGCTCGGCGCTCAGTCGGAGGTCGGCGGCGGCGGCCGCTACGACGGTCTGATCGAGCAGCTCGGCGGGCCGGCGACGCCGGCGGTCGGCTGGGCGGTCGGGATCGAGCGGATCCTGCTGGCGCTCGACGAGGAGGAGGCGCCGGCGGGGCGCGACGCCTTCGTCGCGATCGCCGACCCGAGCCAGCGCCAGCGGGCGATGGCGCTCGCCGTCGAGCTGCGGCACGCGGGCTTCTCGGCCGAGGTCGACCTCGCCGGCCGCGGTCTCAAGGGCCAGCTCAAGCACGCCGACCGGGTCGGCGCCCGGCAGGTCCTGATCCTCGAGGCCGACGGCAGCGCCCAGTTGCGCGAGATGGCGAGCGGCGAGCAGCGCGCCGTCGATACCGGCAACCTTGTCGACGAAATGACCGGAGGGGAAGCGTGAGCGAGACGCTGCCGCTGAGCGGCAACCGGTACCGCGATACCTGGTGCGGGGCGGTGCTGCCCGAGCGGGTCGACTCCGAGGCGCGGGTCGCCGGCTGGGTCCACCGCCGCCGCGACCACGGCGGCCTGATCTTCATCGACCTCCGCGACCGCACCGGCCTCGTCCAGCTCGTTTTCCATCCCGACAGCTCCGGGGACGCCTTCGAGCTCGCCCACAAGCTGCGGGCCGAGGACGTCGTCAGCGCCGCCGGCACCGTCGTCCGCCGCGACCCGGAGACCGTCAATCCCGAGCTGCCGACCGGTGAGGTCGAGCTCAAGGTGACGGCCGCCGATCTGCTCGGCGACGCCGAGACGCCGCCGTTCCAGATCGAGGGCTTCTCCGGCGCGGTCGGCGAGGACGCACGGCTGCGCTACCGCTACCTCGACCTGCGCCGCGAGCAGATGCGCGAGGCGCTGATGGTGCGCCACCGGGTGGTCGCCGCGATGCGCGAGTTCCTCGACGGCGAGGGCTTCGTCGACGTCGAGACGCCGGTCCTCACCCGCTCGACGCCCGAGGGCGCGCGGGACTTCCTCGTCCCGTCCAGCCAGCAGCACGGCTCCTTCTACGCGCTGCCGCAGTCCCCGCAGCTGTTCAAGCAGCTGCTGATGGTCGCCGGGTTCGAGCGCTACTACCAGGTGGCGCGCTGCTTCCGCGACGAGGCGACGCGGGCCGACCGCCAGGCCGAGTTCACCCAGCTCGACATCGAGATGTCGTTCGTCGAGGTCGACGACGTGATCGCGGCCAACGAACGGCTGCTGGCGCACGTCTTCGAGCGGGTCGGCGGGCCGGCGGTCGAGATGCCGATGCAGCGGATGGGCTTCGACGAGGCGATGTCGCGGTTCGGCACCGACCGCCCCGACCTGCGCTTCGGGCTCGAGTTGGTCGACCTCGGCGACGCCCTGCGCGAGACCGAGTTCAAGGTCTTCCGCTCGGTCCTCGACGGCGGCGGCGCGATCCGGGGGATCAACGCCGGCAAGCGGGAGCTGCCGCGCAAAGATCTCGACGGCCTGATCTCGCGGGCGCAGGAGCTGGGGGCGAAAGGCCTGGTCTGGGCCTTCCGCGAGGGCGACGGCTGGCGCTCGCCGACCGCCAAGTTCCTCAGCGACGGGGAGCTTGCCGACCTCAACCATCGCTTCGGCGCCGACGAGGGCGATCTGCTGCTGCTCGTCGCCGACAAGCCGGCGGTCGTCAACGCGGTGCTGGGGCAGCTGCGGCTCGACCTCGGGGAGAAGTTCGGGCTGATCGATGAGGGCGAGAACCGGCTGGTCTGGATCGTCGACTGGCCGATGATGGAGTGGAACGAGGGGGAGAAGCGCTGGGACTCGATGCACCATCCGTTCACGGCGCCGAGCGGCGAGTTCGACCCGGCGGACCCGGGCGCGGCGCGGGCGCAGGCCTACGACGTCGTCTGGAACGGGCAGGAGCTGGGTGGGGGCTCGATCCGTATCAACCGCGCCGACACCCAACAGGCGGTGTTCGAGGCACTCGGGATCGACGCCGAGACCGCGCAGGCTCGCTTCGGCTTCCTGCTCGAGGCGCTTCAGTATGGGGCGCCGCCGCACGGCGGCATCGCCTACGGCGTCGACCGCATCGTCCAGCGGCTCTGCGGCGCCGAATCGATCCGCGACGTGATCGCCTTTCCGAAGACCGCTTCCGGCTTCGACCTGCTGACCGGGGCGCCGGCGCCGGTCGACGACGTCCAGTTGCGCGACGTCGGCGTCGCGATCCACGGGAACAAACTGGCGGGCCACTGATGCTTCGCTCGGCGAGCGAGAGCCGCTGATGGCCCTCCGGGACTGGCTGCCGCGCAAATGGCGTCCCGCTCCCGGCCCCGGGCAGACGCCCGTCTACGTCGACGATCCCCGCTTCGATCGCTGGGAGGTCGTCCGCGACTTCAGCGACCTGCGGACGGCGCGGGCCTGGCACCAGTCCCTGATCGAGGCCGGCTACGACGCCGTCCTCACCGCCGACTGGCCGCTCGACCGCTTCGGCCACGGCGACATCGCCCTGCGCGTCCCGGCCGAGCGCTGGAGCGAAGCCGAGTGGCACCTCTCCAACCTCGACGACTGAGGGCACAAAAAGGCCCCAGCCCGCCGTTGCCGCCTCTGGCTTTGATCCCTTCAAATGAAGGTGGGTGCCTGCTCCCGACCCCGAGGGGATCATGAAGACGGTGGCTCCCGCGCCGTTTGTGTTGGGTCAAACGGTGAGACGGCTCTCGTACGGGCTCGAGCCTGGCGCAAACCGTAGCACCGGTCGAGCCCTCTGAATTCGGCCACGCAGCCAGTTTTCGGTTGACGGACTTGCCACGAACCGCGCGCCACGGGCGCGCATTCGCCGCCCACCCTGGGGCGATGGAAATCGATGCGGCACTTGACCGGCCTATTCACGGCAAACTGCCGCATCGATCCTGGGACGCGGCGGTTGGCGACCTTGCGCGGCGGCAGCATTCGGTGGTGGCGCGGCGCCAACTGCTCGGCCTCGGGATGGGAGACGAAGCAATCGATGGCCGTCTCTCGCGCGGTTATCTCCACCCGCTTCACCGCGGGATCTACGTCGTCGGCGTTCGGCGGATTACTCGGAAGGGACGGTGGATGGCGGCGGTGCTGGCTTGTGGGCCGGGAGCGGTGCTGAGCCATCGGGCGGCGGCTTGCCTCCGTGGCCTGATGCCGCCGCGGGACGCTCATCCCGAGGTGACCGTGCCGCGGGGGCGCCGTGCGCGGCGGCCGGGGATCGCCTGTCGCGAAGCGGACCTTCGCGCGGACGAAGTGGATGAAATCGATGGGATCCCGGTGACCTCGGTGTTTCGGACCGTGCTCGACCTTGCCGGTGTCCTCCGTGCTCGGGAACTGGAGCGGGTCTGGAACGAGGTGAAGGTGAAGCGGCTCACCGACAGCGTGCCGATGGACCAGTTGCTGGCAAGACATCGCGGCAAGCGAGGGACCGCCACGCTCCAGGCGCTCCTCGGCTCAACCAAGCCCGAAGGGATCACTCGCAACGAGTTCGAGGAGGCGTTCGTGGCGCTGCTCGACGCCAATGGACTGCCCCGGCCGCGACTCAACGCAACCGTCTTCCTCCGCAACCGCTTCTACGAGATCGATTGCCTTTGGCAATCCGAGCGCCTCGCCCTCGAGCTCGACGGCCGCGAAGTTCACGGCACGGATTGCGCCTTCGAGTCCGACCGCCAACGTGACCGGGTTCTCCTCGCCGAGGGCTATCGAACCTCCCACGTCACCTGGCGTCAACTCCGCGACGAACCTGCCGAGGTGATTGCGGACCTGCGCGGCGCTTTGTCCCTCCCCGTCCCCTGACTGCGCGGCCGTCTCGCCGGGCCAATCCCCACACCTACTTGCAGGGTGGGTGTGGGGATTGGCCCGGCTCTCGGAGCCGCCCCCGTCTACCCTTTGCAGACATGGATCGCGACCTTTTCGAGCACTACCTCCACGACGGGTCCCGCCGCGGACCCGCGCCCGACGACGCCTTCACCGGCGCCGCCGGTGGCGCCGCCTGCGGCGATCTCTCGCGGATCTCGCTGACCGTCGACAACGGGAGAATCGCCTCGGTCACCTTCGATACCGAAGGCTGCGGTGCGACGGCTGCAGTCACCGCCGCCGTCTCGGAGGCAATCGACGGCGCTCCAATTCTCGACGCCGCTCGCCTCGGCATCGACGACGCAGCCGATCTCCTCGGCGGTCTCGAGCCTGCAAAGCGCCACGCCGCCCAGCTCGCCACCGACGCCCTCCACCGAGCCCTCAGCGCCGCCGCAGCATCCCAACTCCCCCTTTCGCACGGTGGCTCGAACCGCGTCGCCGTCGCCGTCTCCGGTGGCGTCGACAGCGCGGTCGCCGCGCTGCTCGAGCGCGAGCGCGGCGCCGAGGTCGTCGCGATCACGGTCAAGCTCTGGGCCGACCCCGAGACCGACGGCACCAAGGCCTGCTGCTCGCCGGAGGCGGTGCTCGGCGCCCGCGGGCTCGCGCACTCGCTCGATATCCCGCACTTCACGCTCGACCTCGAGCAGGAATTCCGCCGTCGTGTCGTCGGCCGCTTCGTCGCCGGCTACGCCGAAGGGCGCACGCCCAACCCCTGCGTGCTCTGCAACGGCGAAGTCCGGCTGGCGGCGATGATCGACCTCGCCGAGCGGCTCGGCGCCGACCGCCTGCTGACCGGCCACTACGCGCGGATCGTCGAGGACGCCGACGGGCCGCTGCTCGCCTCCGGCGCCGATGCGGCCAAGGACCAGAGCTACATGCTCGCGGCGCTGCCGCCGGAGCTGCTCGGGCGCCTCGGCTTCCCGCTGACCGAGCTGACCAAGGTCGAGGTGCGGGAGATCGCCGAGCGCCACGGGTTGCCGGTCGCGCGCAAGGCCGAGAGTCAGGACCTCTGTTTCCTCGCCGGCCAGGGCAAGCGCGGCTTCCTCCGCCGCCACGGCGGCCTCGTCGACCGTGAGGGCGACGTCGTCGACCGCTCCGGCCGCCGCCTCGGCCGCCACCGCGGCCACCACAACTTCACCGTCGGCCAGCGCCGGGGCACCGGCGTCTCGCTCAACGAGCCCGCCTACGTGCTCGCCACCGACGCGGTCGCCAACACGGTCACGATCGGCACCCGGGCCGAGCTCGAAACCCGCCGCGTGCCGATCCGCGACGCGGTTCTGCATCGCGAGGGCGCCCGCGTCGACGGCGTCCGCCTGCGCTATCACTCGCGCGCCCTGCCGGCCTCGATCGGGGCCGCCGCCCGCGGCCGCCACGACGCCCTCGAGATCGAGCTCGGCGAGTCCTTCGCCGGCGCCTCCCCCGGCCAGACCGCGGTCCTGCTCGAGGGCGAGACGGTCGTCGGCCACGGCACGATCGTCGCCCCGGCATAGGGCAAAGAGCCGAGACACCGCCAAGGGACAGGTACCGTGGACAAACACGGCGCCTTTTTATGGGCGGAATATTTAGGCTCCCTCACATGAAGGCCCAGGAGATCCGCGACACCTACCTCTCGTTCTTCGCCGAGCGGGGGCACAAGATCGTCCCCTCGGCCTCGCTCGTCCCCTCCGTGCACGACCCCACGGTGCTGCTCACCACCGCCGGGATGCAGCCGTTCAAGCCCTACTTCCTCGGCCGCGAAAAGCCGCCGGCGGCGCGCTTGGCCGACGTCCAGAAATGCTTCCGCACGACCGACATCGAGGAGGTCGGCAACACCGCCCGCCACCTCACCTTCTTCGAGATGCTCGGCAACTGGAGCTTCGGCGACTACTTCAAGGCGGAGTCGATCCCCTGGGGCTGGGAGCTCTCGACCCAGGGCTTCGGGATGGACCCGGAGAAGATCTGGGTCACCGTCTTCGGCGGTGACGAGGAGCTCGGCCTCGGTCCCGACGAGGAGGCGATCGAGATCTGGAAGGCGACCGGGGTGCCGGAGGAGCGGATCGTCCGCCTCGGCCGCAAGGACAACTTCTGGCAGGGCGGCCCGACCGGCCCCTGCGGCCCCTGCTCGGAGCTCTACCTCGACCGCGGCCTCGACTTCGGCGCCGAGGACGACCGCCCCGGCGACGACTCCGACCGCTTCCTCGAGTTCTGGAACCACGTCTTCATGAGCTACGACCTCGCCGAGGACGGCAGCCTGACCGAGCTGCCGAGCAAGAACATCGACACGGGCATGGGCCTCGACCGGATGGCGGCGATCCTCCAGGACGTCCCCTCGGTCTTCGAGGTCGACCACGTGCGGCCGCTGATCGACCTCGCCGAGGAGCTCAGCGGCCACGGCTACGAGGAGGGCGAGCGGGTCACCCGGGCGATGCGGATCGTCGCCGACCACGCTCGCGGCGCCACCTTCCTGCTCGCCGACGGTGTCGTCCCCTCGAACGAGGACCGCGGCTACATCCTGCGCCGGATCATGCGCCGCGCGATCCAGCAGGGCAACTCGCTCGGTCTCGAGTCCCCCTGGCTCGGCAGGTTCGCTGAGCGCACGATCGAGCTCATGGGAAGCACGTACCCGGAGCTGGTCGTCGAGCGGGAGACGATCGCCCGCTGGGTCGGCGACGAGGAGGAGAGCTTCGGCCGCACGCTGGAGCGCGGCACCGAGCTGCTGGAGCGGCTGGTCGTCGAAGCGAAGGAGGGCGAGACCTCCTGGATCGACGCCGCCGACGCCTTCAAATTGCACGACACCTACGGCTTCCCCTACGACCTGACCAAGGAGCTGCTCGCCGAAGAGGGGCTGTCGGTCGACGACTCCGGCTTCGAGGAGCTGATGGAGGAGCAGCGCCAGCGCGCCCGGATGGGCGCCGCCACCGCCCACGGCTCCGAGGACAGCCACGACCGCGTCCTCGCCTTCGCCGACGCGACCCCGCCGAGCCGCTTCGTCGGCTACGAAACCCTTCGCGTCTCCACCGGCCTCGCCGCGGTCGAGGCGGTCAACGGTCGCGCCCTGGTCAAGCTCGAGGAGAGCCCGTTCTACGCCGAGGGCGGCGGCCAGGTCGCCGACTCCGGGGTGATTCGGTGGAAGACCGGGGAGGAGGCTGAAGTAGTCGACGTGTACAGGGTTGGCGATGACCAGGTCATCGAGGTATCGCCCCGCCGCCCCCGGACGCAGGAAGGCGGGCGCGAGGCTTCCGGTGATGATGAGCGCGCCCGCCTGGGAGCAGAGGAGGCGGCGGTTGATGTTGAGGTAGATAGGGAGGTCCGCCACGCGACGACGCGCAACCACACCGCGACCCACCTCCTGCACGCGGCGCTGCGCGAGCGGCTCGGCACCCACGTGCGTCAGGCCGGCTCCAAGGTCGACCCGGAGAAGCTGCGCTTCGACTTCACCCACGGCCAGGCGCTGAGCGCCGCCGAGGTCCGCGACGTCGAGGACCGCGTCAACGGCTGGATCAAGGCCAGCCACCCGGTGCGCTGGCTGGAGATGGAGCGGGCCGAGGCCGAGAAGCTCGGCGCGATGGCGCTGTTCGGCGAGAAATACGGCGAGTGGGTGCGGGTGGTCGAGGTGGAGGGCGTCTCACGCGAGCTCTGCGGCGGCACCCACGTTGCCAACACCGCCGAGGTCGGCATCTTCAAGATCTCCTCCGAGGGCTCGAGCGCCGCCAACGTGCGCCGGGTCGAGGCGATCACGGGGCCCGTCGCCGTCGACTGGTTTCGGGAGCGCGTCGAGGAACTGCGCAAGACTGGCGAAGCGCTTGGCAACGCCGTGGACGTGTACAGCGCCGCGAGCAGGGCGGCGGAGCGGCTGAAGGAGGCAGGCGCCGGCGCCGCCCAGGCACAGAGGCAGCAGCTCGGCGAGGAAGCGAAGCGCCTCGGCGACGCCGCCGAGGAGGTCGGCGGCGTTAAGGTCGTCGTCGCGGCGACCGAGCTCGGCGACCAGAAGGCGCTGCTCGACGTCGCCAACCGGATCCAGTCCTCGCTCGGCGGCGCCACGGCGCTGGTTCTCGGCGGCGGTGACGGCGACAAGGTCGCGCTGGTCGCGCTCGCCAGCCAGGAGGCGGTCGGCAGGGGGCTCTCGGCGGCGGTGCTGGTCCGCGAGGCGGCGGCGGTCGTCGGCGGCGGCGGAGGCGGCCGCGACGACATGGCCCAGGCCGGCGGCAAGGACCCGGCGAAGCTGGACGAGGCATTGGCCGCGGCGCGGGCGGCGATCGAGCGGGAGCTCGGTTAACGAGTGCGCGTGCTCGCCCTCGACCACGGCACGGTGCGGATGGGAGCGGCGCTCTCGGACCCGACCGGGACCCTGGCGACGCCGCTGCCGGTGATCGAACCGCCGGAGCCGCGGGCGGTCGCCGAGCTGGTCGCCGAGCACGGGGTCGAGCGGGTCGTCGTCGGCCTGCCGCTGCACCTGAGTGGCGAGGAAGGGAGCCAGGCGGCGCTGGCGCGCACTTTTTGCGCCGAACTCGAAGCCATGCTTTCGGTTCCGGTGGAGACCTTCGACGAGCGCCTCACCTCCCGGATGGCGGACTCCAGCCGCCGCGCCGGCGCCGCCGCGGCGCGGGACTCGCTCGCGGCCGCGCACATGCTGGAGGGATATCTGGCGTCGCTCCCGGGTAGCGAGGGGACTCAGTGAGCGAGGACTGGTCCGGCGACCCCTTCGCCGATCCCGACGACCCGAGAGCGCGCGAACGCGAGGAACGCCGCCGCGAGCGCGAGGCCAAGCGCCAGCAGAAGGAGGCGAAGAAGGCCGAGCGGGAAGCCGCCGCGCCGCCCCCGCCGCCGGAGCCGAAAGAGCCCGCCGAGCCGCCGAAGCCGCCGCGCACGCCCGAGCAGGAGTTCTGGGACGAGGACCCGCCGACGCCCGAGCCGGACACCGATCAGCCCGCCGCCCCCGTGCCAAGGGCCGACTCCGACGAGCAGGCAGTCCCCGCGGCAGCCGCGGCCGCTGCCGCCCAGAGCACGCCCGACCCGCCCACCCCGACTCCCGAGCCGCCGCAGGAGCAGAGCTGGGAACACGAGTACGAGCCGCGCCAGGCGCCCGCCGAGGAGTGGGGCTTCGACGAGGAAGGCGACCCGGAGATGACCGGCGCCGCCCGTCGCGGCGGGCGCGGCGGCGACGGGCCCCGCGGCGTCTTCGGCAGGATCGCCCGCCACCCGTTCCTGGTCGTCCTGGTGGTCGTCGTCCTGCTCGTCGCCTGGTTCCTCTGGTCGCTGTTCCAGCCCTTCCACGGTGACGGCAGCGGCAAGGTCCAGGTCACGGTCCCGAAGGGGGCGAGCGTCAGCGAAGTCGGCGAACTGCTCGAGCAGAAGGGGGTGATCGAAGGCTCCTACCTGTTCGGGATCGTCGACACCTCGACCCTGTTCCAGATGCGGGTCACCCTCGCCGGCAAGCGCTCCGACCTCTACGCCGGCCACTTCACCCTCAAGCACGACATGAGCTACGGCGCGGCGATCGACGCGCTCTCCAAGCCGCCTGCCAAGCGCGTCACCACGGTGACGATCCCGGAGGGCTACAGCCGCCTGCAGGCGGCCGAACTGGTCGAAGAAGACGGCGTCCCCGGCAGCTACACGAAGGCGACGGTCAAATCGAAGTACCTGAACCCGGCCGAATACGGCGGCAGGAACGCGAAGAGCCTCGAGGGCTTCCTCTTCCCCGACACCTTCGAACTGAAGCCGAAAGCCCCGGTCGCCGACCTCGTCCAGCTCCAGCTCGAGGACTTCAAGCGGAAAATCAAGCAGGTCGACATGAAGTACGCGAAGTCGAAGAACCTGACGGTCTTCGACGTGGTCACGATCGCCTCGATGATCGAGCGCGAGGCGGGGGTCGCGAAGCAGCGCAAGCTGGTCGCCTCGGTGATCTACAACCGGCTGCACGAAGGGATGCCGCTGGGGATCGACGCGACGATCCGCTTCGCCACCGGCAACTACTCGAAGCCGCTGACCGAATCCCAGCTGGCGGTCGACTCGCCGTACAACACCCGCACCAACGCCGGCCTGCCGCCGGGGCCGATCAACAGCCCCGGCCTCGCCACTCTGCAGGCCGCCGCCCACCCGGCCCAGACCAAGTACCTCTTCTACGTCAACAAGCCGAACACGTGCGGCGAACTGACCTTCGCCAAGAACGAAACCGAATTCGAAGAAGCCGTGGCCGCCTATGAAAGGGCGCGTCAGGAAAACGGCGGCAACGAGCCGAGCAGCTGCTGACGTGAAACGACTGGCGGTGATCGGATACCCGGTCGGGCACTCGCGTTCGCCGGCGATGCAGACGGCGGCGCTGGAGGCGCTCGGCCTGGCGCCGGAGTGGAGCTACGAGGCGATCGAGGTCGCCCCCGAGGGGTTCGAGGAGAAGGTCCGCGAGCTGGCCGACTCGGGCGAGTTCGTCGGCGCCAACGTGACGATCCCGCACAAGCGCGCCGCGATCGCGCTCGCCGTCGGCAAGAGCGCCGCCGCAACCGCGATCGGCGCCGCCAACACCCTGACCTTCAGCGAGGGCCGGATCGAGGCCGACAACACCGACGCCAGCGGCCTGCTCGCCTCGCTGCCGAAGCCCTCGCGGGCGCGCCGGGCGCTGGTCCTTGGCGCCGGCGGCGCCGCCCGCGCCGCGATCTGGGCGCTCGCCCGCGGGCCGCTCGAGGTCAACAGCGACCCCGACCCCGAGCGCGATGACCGCGAACCGCTCGAAGTCGACGTCTGGAACCGGACCGCCGCCAAGGCCGAGGCGATCGCCGCCGAGATCGGCGGCCTGCCGGTCGAGTCGCCGCTCCAGCGCGCTTACGGCCTGATCGTCAACACCACCGCGGTCGGCCTCAAGGGCGAGGACCCGTTCGAGCACCTGCCGCTGGAGGCGGACAAGTTCACCTCCGAGCAGGTCGTCGTCGACATGGTCTACGGCGACGGCCAGGGGCCGCTTCTGGAGGCGGCGACCCGCTGCGGGGCGACGGTGATCGACGGGCTCGAGATCCTCGTCCAGCAGGGCGCGCTCTCGCTGCGGATCTGGACCGGCGAGGTCCCCGACCTCGACGTCATGCGCGCCGCCGCCCGCGGGGAGTAGCGCGATTGGCGGATTGCACCACCTATAGGTGGTCTAACCCGCCAACGGCCGCGCCGATAGCCTTGGCGGCGCCATGACCACCTTCCGCTTCACCACCGCGGGCGAGTCGCACGGGCCGGGGCTCGTGGCGATCGTCGAGGGGATGCCGGCCGGGCTCGAGCTCGACCGCGAGGCGCTCGACCGCGACATGGCGCGGCGTCAGCTCGGCCACGGCCGCGGCGGGCGGATGCGGATCGAGACCGACACCGCCGAGATCCGCTCCGGCGTTCGCCACGGGCGCACGCTCGGCAGCCCGATCGCGGTCCTCGTCGCCAACCGCGACTACGCCAACTGGGAGGAGCGGATGAACCCCTGGCCGGTCGAGGGGTTCTCGCCGGAAGAGGTCCACCTGCCGCGGCCCGGCCACGCCGACCTGGTCGGCGCCCAGAAATACGGCCACGACGACATCCGCAACGTGCTCGAGCGGGCCAGCGCCCGCGAGACCGCGGCCCGGGTCGCCGCCGGCACGATCGCGCGCGGCTTCCTCGCCGCGCTCGGCGTCGACGTCCGCAGCCATGTCCTCCAGATCGCCTCGATCCGCGCCCCCGAGCGCGAGAACTTGACCGCGGCCGACTTCGACGGCGTCGACGACGACCCGGTCCGCGTCCTCGACCCGGAGACCAGCAAGGCGATGGTCGCCGAGATCAACCGCCTGCGCAAGGCGAACGAGAGCCTCGGCGGCAGCTTCGAGGTGATCGCCTTCGGCCTCGTCCCCGGGCTCGGCTCGCACATCTCCTGGGAAGACCGGCTCGACGGCCGCCTCGCCGGTGCCGTCGCCTCGATCCAGTCGGTCAAGGGGGTCGCGATCGGCGAAGCCTGGGACGTCGCCGGCCGCCCCGGATCCGAGGCCCACGACGAGATCTTCTGGAGCGAGGAGCGCGGCTACTACCGCGAGACCAACCACGCCGGCGGCCTCGAGGGCGGGATGACCAACGGCCTGCCGCTCTCGGTCCGGGCGGCGATCAAGCCGATCTCGACCCTGACCAAGCCGCTGCGCTCGGTCGACACCGAGACCAAGGAGCCGGCGCAGGCGCTGCGCGAGCGCACCGACTCGACCGTCGTCCCGGCCGCCGCCGTGGTCGCCGAGGCGATGGTCTGCCTGACCCTGGCGCGGGCCTACCGCGAGAAGTTCGGCGGCGACCACATCGACGACGTGCTCGCCGCCGTCGCGGCTTACAAGCAGCGCATCGACCTCCGCGGGTAGGGGAGGACGATGGCGCGCCCCGCGATCGTCTTCATCGGCTTCATGGGGGCCGGCAAGAGCACCGCGCTCGATGCCGCCGGCCGCGCCGGTCTGGAGACGACCGAGATCGACGAGCTGATGGCCGAGTCGTTCGGCAAGCCGATCGACCAGGCCTTCGAGGAGGACGGCGAGGACGCCTTTCGCGCCCGCGAGTCCGAGGTCGTCGGCGCGCTGCTCGAGAACGCCGACGGCGGCGCGATCGCGCTCGGCGGCGGCAGCATCCTGCTCGATCGCGTGCGGCGCGCACTCCCTCGCCATCTGGTCGTCTGGCTGCAGGTCGACCCGGCCGAGTCCTGGCGCCGAATCGCCCACAGCAAGCGCCCCCTGGCGACCGGCGAGGAGGACGTGCGGGCCCTGTTGACGGCGCGGCTGCCCAGATATGAAGAGCTGGCCGACGCCGTGGTGCCGATGGGCGACCGCGACATCGTCTCCCGGGCGCTGCCCGCGGTCCAGGCGCTGGCCGATCTACCGGCTGGCGTGCGGATGCTGTGGGCGTCGAGCGCCTCGGGCGAGTATCCGATCTACGTTGGCTCGGGCCTGCTCGCCGCCGCCGAAGCGGGCTGGTGGCCGCTCGAGGGCCGCCGCTTCCTCGTTGCCGACACGACGACCGCGGAACTGTACGGGGAGCGACTCGGGCCGATGGCCGGGGGCGACAGGACGCTCTACGGCGAGCAGACGAAGACGATCGAACAGGCCGGCCGGATCCTCGAAAGCCTGGCCGATGCGGGGATGACCCGCGAGGACCATGTCGTTGCCCTCGGCGGCGGCGTGGCCGGCGACGTCGGCGGCTTCGTCGCCCACGTCTACCAGCGCGGCGTCCCGGTCGTCCATGTGCCGACCACGCTCGTCGCCCAGGTCGACTCCGCCTACGGGGGCAAGACCGGCGTCGATCTGCCGCAGGGCAAGAACTATGCCGGCGCCTATCAGCTGCCAGCTGGGGTTCTGGCCGACACGACGACGCTGGGAACGCTGCCCCGGGAGGAGTTGGCGGCGGGCTTCGTCGAGGTGCTGAAGACCGGCCTGCTCGCCGGCGGGCCGCTCTGGGAGCGGGTGCGGCTGATCGAAGACCTCGACGAGACCGAGCTCGACGACGTCATCTTCGCCTGCGCCCGCTTCAAGTGCGAAGTGGTTGCCGCGGATGAGCGCGACGGCGGCTGGCGGCACATCCTCAACCTCGGTCACACCGTCGGCCATGCGATCGAGACCGCGACCAGCTACGAGCGTTACCGCCACGGCGAGGCGGTGGGCCTCGGCCTGCTGGCGGCGCTGCGGCTCTCCGAGGCGCCGGAGCTGCGCGAGGAGACGCGCGCGATCCTCGTCCGCCACGGCCTCCCGGTCGAGCTCGAGGCGCCGGGCGACCCGGCCGCCTTCGTCGACTCGATCCTCGCGGCCCTGCAGCGCGACAAGAAGCGGACCGCAGCCGGCGTCGGCTTCGTCCTCCTCGCCGAGCCGGGCCAGCCCGAAGTGGGGCAGCTGGTCGACCCCGGTAAGGTCCGCGCCGCCGTGGAGGAGCTCCTGCCATGAACGGGACCCGATGACGATCACCAAGAACCGCATTGCCGTCCTGCACGGGGTCAACTTCGACATCCTCGAGCGCCGCGATCCGCAGTTCTACGGCGGCAAATCGCTGAGCGAGCTCGAGCACCAGGTCTCCGGCTGGGCGCGGGAGCTGGGGCTGGAACCGCTCTTCTTCCAGACCAACCACGAGGGCGAGTTCGTCGAGTACCTGCACCGGCTCCCCGACCTGGCCGACGCGTCGCTGATCAACGCCGGCGCCTGGACCCACTACAGCCGCGCGATCGCCGACGCGCTCGACGTCTCGAGGCTGCCGGCGGTCGAGGTCCACCTCTCCGACGTCGAGTCCCGCGACGACTGGCGCAAGGTCTCGGTCTTCGACGGGCTGGTGCTGGCGAAGATCTCCGGCAAGGGCGCCGACGGCTACCGCGAGGCGCTGGAGCTGCTCTCACGCGAGCTCGGGGCCGGCTGATGCGCGGTCGCAGCGACCGCCTCGAGGCCGAGCTGGGCGAGCGTGGGCTCGACCGGATGCTGGTCACCGAGCTGACCAACGTCCGCTACCTGACCGGGTTCACCGGCACGAACGGGGCCTGCATCTGCGGCCCCGGGATTCGTGTCTTTCTGACCGACTTCCGCTATACCGAGCGCGCCGAAGCCGAGGTCGAGGGCTGGGAGCCGATCACGGTCTCGGGCGACTGGCTGGCGAGCATCGCCGAGCGGCTCCAGGGCAAGGTCGGGTTCGAGGACGATCACCTCGCCGTCCGCTCGCTGAAAAAACTGGAGGAGAAACTCGGCGACGGGGTCGAGGCGGTGGCGGCCGGCGGCGCGGTCGAGAAGCTGCGCCGGGTCAAGGACGCGGAGGAGCTGGCGGCGATCGAAGCCGCCTCGGCGCTCGCCGACGAGGTCTGGCAGTGGAGCACCGAGCGCGGCCTCGCCGGCCGCAGCGAGCGCGAGGTCGCCCGCGCCGCCGAAGCGCGGATCCGCGAGCTCGGCGGCGACCCTTCGTTCCCGGCGATCGTCGCCGCCGGCCCCAACGGCGCCCTGCCGCACGCCGAGCCCGGCGAGCGCGAGATCGGCGTCGGTGAGCTGGTCGTCTTCGACATGGGCGCGCAGCTCGACGGCTACTGCTCCGACGGCACCCGCACCTACGCGACCGGCGAGCCCGGCGAGGAGGCGCGCGCCGTCTACGCGACCGTGCTCGAGGCGCAGCTGACCTCGCTGGAGGCGATCCGGCCCGGGGTGACCGGCGAGGAGGTCGACGCCGTCGCCCGCAAGATCATCGACGGGGCCGGCCACAGGGAGCACTTCGGCCACGGCCTCGGTCACGGGGTCGGCCTCGAGGTCCACGAGGGCCCGCGGCTCTCGCCGAAATCGGACGACGTGCTGGCCCCGGGCGAAGTGGTGACGGTCGAGCCCGGGATCTACCTGCCCGGCAGCCTCGGCGTCCGGATCGAGGACTTCGTCGTCGTCAGCGACGACGGCTACCGCAACCTCAGCACGCTGCCGAAGGAGCTGACGCTCGTCGAATGACCAAGCGTCTTGCTGTTTGTCACCCTCTGGGTGACAAAGCGCGGGGGTTCAGCGCGAGAAGTCGTCGCTGGCGCTGAGGCGGGCGCCAAAGGCGGCGAGCAGCTCGACGACCGCCTCGACGTCGCGGAGGTCGACCATCTCGACCGGCGAGTGCATGTAGCGGAGCGGGATCGAGACGAGGCCGGTCGGGATCCCCGAGCGCGAGATCTGAAGGGCGTCGGCGTCGGTGCTGGTGCCACGGCCGCTGGCGGCGAGCGAGTACTCGATGCCCTCCGCCTCGGCGGTCTCGACCAGCATCTCGGTGACCTTCGGCGAGAGGGTGGAGCCGCGGCCAATGACCGGGCCGGAGCCGAGCGGGCTCGAGCCGAGCTCCTTCTCGTCGACGCCGGGCGCGTCGGTGGCGTGGGTGACGTCAACGGCGACGGCGACGTCGGGCCGGACCTCGAAGGCGGCGGTGCGGGCGCCGAACAGGCCGATCTCCTCCTGCACGGCGGCGACGGCGGCGAACGAGCCGCCCGGCCCGTCGCCCTCGGCGCAGCGGCGCAGGCTCTCGAGCGCGACGTAAGCGCCGAGGCGGTTGTCCATCGACTTCGAGACGAGGCGCTCGCCGGCGACCGCGACCGGCTCGGCGTCGATCACGACCGGGTCGCCGACCCGGACCAGCTCGGACGCCTCGTCGCCGTCGGCGGCGCCGATGTCGATGTGCATCGCCTTCAGCTCGACCACCTTCTTGCGCTGGTCGGGCTCGAGCAGGTGGATCGGCTTGCGGCCGACGACCCCGGGAACGATCCCCTCCTTGCCGCGGACCGCGACCCGCTGGCCGACCAGGATCTGCGGGTCCCAGCCGCCGATCGGGGCGAACCAGAGGAAGCCCTTCTCGTCGACGTGGGTGATGACCAGGCCGATCTCGTCGATGTGGCCGACGACCGCGAACAGCGGCTCGGCCTCGCCGACGCGGGCGATCGAGGAGCCGAGTCCGTCGCTCGAGAGCTCGGCGAAGGAAGCCGCCTTGCGCCAGATCTCGGCCGCCGGTCCCTCGTATCCGGAGGGGGCGCCGGCGCGCAGGAGTTCGTCGAGTAGTTGCGGGGTCTTGCTCAAACTGGGCAGGAGTATGTCGAAGTCGGACGATCGTCGTACGTTCGTCCTGGTCGGCTGGTCAGCCAGAGTCGGGAACCGGCGCCTCGGGCGAGTCCGCGTGGGCGACCGAGTAGCGCTGTCGCAGCTCGCTGCGGTCCTCGCCGTAGCCGCGGTGCTCGACCACGACCAGCGCCACCATCAGCACGACGACGATCGCCAGCGAGGCCAGCGATGGGATCGCCGTCGCCACCGGGACCAGAAGCAGGAGCACGATCGCGAGGCCGAGCCGGCGTCGGTTGACGGTCCGGATGTGGCGGTAGCGAAAGCCGACCAGGCCCAGCAGGTAGGCGGCGACGCCGCCGAGCAGGGCGAAGGCGGGAACCGTGTGGAGGTGCTCGCCGGTGTGGCCGATCGTCGTTTTCATTCCGAAGGCGGAGAGGACGATGCCGGCGACCAGCGCGTAGTGGATGTAGGAGTAGGAGTCGCGGGCGAGCTCGTTCTGCTCGCGCCCCGGCGCCGCCGCTGCCAAGCGCTGGGCGGAGACGAGGGCGACGATGTCGAAGTAGATCCACCACAGCGCCGCCGCCAGCGTCACCCCGAGGACCGCGGCGAGGCCGATCGCGAAGTCGAGGTGGCCGGCGGCGCCGACCCCGATCGCGACGATCGACTCGCCGAGGGCGATGATGATGATCAGGCCGTGGCGCTCGGCGAAATGGCCGGGGACGAAGCGCCAGCCTTCGGAGCCGAAGAAGTAGGGGCCGGCCATGTCGACGAACAGCGCCAGCGCCCAAAGCGCCCCCTGCGCGAGACCGTCGAAGAACGAGGCGGCGACCAGCAGCGAGACCGCGATCGCGGTCGAGACGGCGAGGCCGAGGGCCGAATGGCGGAGGGCGTCCTCGTCGGCGCTGGCGACCATGAAGAGGGCGATGTGGGCGGCGCGGAAGACGCCGAAGGCGAGGGCGAAGGTGAGGGCGAGGTCGCCGAAGGCCTCCGGCACGCAGAGGGAGACGATCAGCAGCGACGCCATCGCGACGAAGATGAAGAAGCGGACCGCGACCTCCTCGGGGTCGACGATGCTGGTCAGCCAGGCGTAGCCGACCCACCCCCACCAGAGGACGCCGAGGACCAGCAGGCCCTGCAGCAGCCCCGGCCAGGTCGGATGGTGCGCCATCAGCGCCGTGCACTGGGTGATCGCGAGGACGAAGACGAGGTCGAAGAAGAGCTCCAGCGGCGTCACCCGCTCGCCCTCGCGGCGGGAGGCGGTCAGGCGCGGTGCGTGGTGCTGGGACGAGGCGGGCAAGGGGTCAATCCTTGCAACTCGCCGTGCGCTCGCTCGGTTGAAAGCTCCCATTTCTCATCTCGATCGCGCCAGGTCCGAAAAGGGCTGAGGAGGGATCAGGCGAATATGACCCCAGAGATCGATATATTGCTCGCGTTCGAAACCGGTAAGCCGAATCCGGGGGCCGAAAACCCGGAGCGGGGGAACCGATTTTGGGGCGAATCCACCGCCGTGGAAGCGCAGGCTCCTTCAGCGCTAGCCCGACAGCTAACCCCGTAGGCCGTCAAAGGAGACTGGTTTGCGGTTGCTGCAAAAAGGGACTAGGGCCCGGCTTTTGGTTTTCGCGTTCGCGCTTGCCGCGATCGTCTTCCCCTCCTCGGCGCTCGCCGCCGGCGGCGGCCTGACCCCGACCTCCGGCAGCGAAAAGGGCGCCCCCTGGGACCCGAGCGTGCCGACCCCCGGATCGACCGAATGCACGACCTCCCCCGAAGGCCTGCGCACCTGCCTGCCGGTGACGAAAGCGAGCCTGATCGAAGGCGCCGCGATCTTCCCGACGACCGCGCCCGACCCGGTCAAGGCGGCGATCTACTCGGCCAACCGGATCCGGACCAAACCGTACATCTGGGGCGGCGGCCACGCCCGCTGGTGGATGTCCGGCTACGACTGCTCCGGCGCCGTCAGCTTCGCCCTTCACGGCGCCGGCTTCCTCGAAGTGCCGATGGACTCCGGCGAAATGATGACCTGGGGCGTCCCCGGCAAAGGGCGCTGGATCACCGTCTACGCCAACGCCGGCCACGCCTTCGCCGTGATCGACGGGCTGCGCTGGGACACGGCCGGTGACTCCAGCGGCACCGGCCCGCGCTGGCATAGCGACATGGTCTCGACGGCCGGCTTCGTCGCCCGTCACCCGGCCGGTTTCTGAGCCAGCAGGGCGCGCGCTCCCAGTAGTCGCGCTTCTTCGGCGACGATTCCGCCGACCTCGCGCAGCACCCGCCGCCGCCTGCCCGGATTGCGCCGCAGGGTCTCGGCGACGACCGAGGCGGTGGCCGCGGGGGTGAGGAGCTGTGAAGCGGGGAGGTCGCGGCCGAGGATTCGCACCATGCGGGCGACGAGCTCGGGGTCGGCGGCGAAGCGGGAGTTTGCGGTCTCGCTGAGCAGGGGAGCGAAGGTCGAGTTGGCCATCTGCCGGGCGAACCAGTACATCTCCCAGGACTCGCGGTCGCGCCAACGCCACCAAGCGCGAAGGGGGTCGTCGCCGCCGCCGTCGAGAGAGCGGGCGATCGCGGGGGCGAGCGTGGTCGCCTGGTGCAGGGCGTCGGCTATCCCCTGGCCGGGGGTCGGGTCCTTGAAGTGGCCGGCGTCGCCGACCAGGGCCCAGCCCGGGCCGGCCGACTGGCGGAAGAAGCCGTACCAGCGGGACATCATCTGAACCGAGCCGGCGCGGCGGCCGCGGGCGACGGTGGCGTCCAGCTCGGGCCAGCACTTGACCGCCTCCTCATACGCATGGCCGCGGTCGGCGCGCAGCTCATCGCGGCGCTCGATCGGGACGACGCAGGCGGCGAGGAAGAGGCCGGAGTCGGTGGGGCTGGCGAGAAAGCCGTTTTCGCCGATGCTGCCGATCCAGACGCGTCGCTCGTCCTCCGCCACTCCCTCGAAGTAGGACCAGAGGAACGCCCGTCGCGGCGCCGTGCGGTGGTACTCGGGGGCGGCAACGAGCCGGGCCACGGTCGAGCGGGCGCCGTCGGCGCCGACGACCAGTCCCGCGTGCAGGGGACCGGCGGTGGTTTCGACGCCGACCACGCGCTCCGCGGACCGGACGAGGCCGGTGACCGTGACCCCGGCGCGGAGCTCGGCCCCGGACGCGACCGCGGCCTCGACCAGGATCGCGTCGAGGGTGATCCGGCGCACGTTCACCATTGGCGCGCCCAGAGTCGCTTCGAGGCCGGCGTACTCGATCCGGTACTCGTCGAGGGCGATGATGCCGTCGTCGATCGCCGGTGCCAGCTCCAGCAGCCGGTCGAGGACGCCGAGCTCGGCGAGGACCTTGACGCCAGGGGGCTGGATCCCATGGGTGGAGGGGGTGTCGCTGGGGAAGGCGGCGCGGTCGAGCAGGCAAACCCGCAGGCCGCGGCGGCTGAGCAGCGTCGCCAGCGGCGAGCCGGCGCAGCGGGCGCCGACCACGATGACGTCGTACGAGGTGTCGCTGGAACGTCGTTGTAACATTGTTATATGGAGGCTATCGCAGGTTCGCCGCTGCGCGACCGTTTGCTCCTGGCGGCGCGCGAGAAAGTCGAGACCCAGGGGCCGGAGGCGCTGCGGGCGCGCTCGCTGACGGCCCAGGCCGAGACCTCGACCCAGTCGCTCTACACGCTTTTCGGCGGCATGCCGGGGTTGATCGATGCGCTCGTCGCCGACGGCTTCGATGAGTTCGCCGGCTTCGTCGAAGTGATCCCCGAGACCGACGACCCGGTCGCCGATTTCTTTGCCAAGGGCTGGGCCTACAGCGAATGGGCACTCGCCCACCCGCAGCTCTACCGGCTGATGTTCGGGCTCAACGGGGGCGGTCTCCGCCACCACGCCGGGCTCGAAGTCGCGCTCGCGGGCTCGATCGCGAACTCTCCGCAAGCCCAGCGCTCCCTCGACGTCCTGATCGGCTCGATGCGACGGGTGATCGATTCAGGTCGCGTGCGGCCGGCCGAGCCGGTCATTGCCGCTGGCCAGTTCCTCAGCGCGACCCACGGCTACGTGTTGCTCGAGGCCGGCGGTCTCTTCGGCTCCCGCGAGGACGGCCGTGTCCTGATTGCCGCCCTCGCGGTCAACCTGATGGTCGGTCTCGGTGACGATCCCGAGCGGGCGACGGAGTCCCTGCATGAGGCGCTTTCGCGAATCTAGCCCAACCCCGTTGGCGACTTTGTACGGGCTATAGCCCGTACAAAGTCGCCAACGCGAAATCCCAAGGTCGAATACGGTTGCGCAATGGGGGTGGCGCTCGTCACGGGGGCATCGACGGGGATCGGGGAGGCGACCGCGATCCGGCTCGCGCGTGAGCCGGGGACCGAGCTGGTCCTGGTTGCCCGCCGTGTCGGCCTGCTGCGCAAGCTGGCCGAGTCGCTGCCCTGCCGCACCACCGTCGTCGCCGTCGACCTGACCGAAGAGGACGCACCGGCCCGCGTCCGTGCCCACCTTGAGGCCGAGCACGACGGCCGCCTCGAGCTGCTCGTCAACAACGCCGGCGCCTCCTGGCGCGGCACCTTCGCCGACGGCGGCCACGCCAACGTCCAGCGCCACATGGAGCTCAACTTCGACGCCGTCGTCCGTCTCACCGAGGCGCTGCTGCCGCTGCTGCGTGCCTCGTCCCCGAGCGCCGTCGTCAACGTCGCCAGCACCGCCGGCCGCGTCTCCCGCGCCGGCACCGGCTCCTACTCGGCGAGCAAGTTCGCCCTGATCGGATGGACCGACGCGCTGCACCTCGAGGAGCGCCCCCACGGCGTCCACGTCGGCATGGTCCTGCCCGGCTTCGTCCGCACCGAGGGCTTCCCGGCGACCGAGCTGCGCGAGAAAGCGCTGACCCGCTGGATCGTCTCCGAGCCCGGGACCGTCGCCGACGCGATCTACGAGGCCGGCCCCGGCGGCAAGGCCGAGCGCTACGTCCCGCGCCCCTACGCGCTCGCCGCCTACTCGCGGATCCTCGCCCCGCGCCTCGTCCGCCGCGTCCTCGGCGGCGGCGGCGCCGAGAGCCTGACGACGACCACCGGTGCCGAATCCAAAACTGGCGACTGAGGGGTTCGCCGCACCGCGGCGGGGCGCGTAGGCTGCGCCGGTGCCGACCATCCTCCTCGTCCGCCACGCTCAGGCCTCGTTCGGCAGCGACGACTACGACGTCCTCTCCGCGGTCGGTCATGAGCAGACCCGGGTCCTCGGCGCCGCCCTTGCCCGCCGCCGGCTCAACGTCACCCGCGTCGCCGCCGGCAGCGTCCGGCGCCAGCTCGACACCGCCGCGCCGCTGGCGGCCGAACGCGGGCTCGAGGTCGAGGTCGACCCGCGCTGGAACGAGTACGAGACCGACCAGGTGGTCGAGCACCACGGCGAGCTCGAGGTCTCGCTGACGGGCACTGGCGCCGGGGGCAAGGAGATCAGCTCGCGCCAGTTCCAGGCGGTCCTCGACTCCGCCCTCGCCGCCTGGGTCGCGAGCGGGGCGACGAGCGCCGCGACCCAGTCCTGGCCCGAGTTCCTCGAGTCGCGGACCGCGGTGCTGGCCGAGCTGGCGGCCTCGCTGGGAAGCGGCGAGACCGGCCTCGTCCTCACCTCCGGCGGCGTCATCGCCGCGATCGGCGCCCACCTGCTCGGCGGTCACGCCGATCTCCTTCCGGGCCTCAACCGCGTTCTCGTCAACACCGGCATCACCAAGCTCGCCGTCGGCCGCAGCGGCACCTCGCTGGTCAGCTTCAACGAGCACGCCCACCTCGACGACGGCGGCGGCAAGCTCCTCACCTACCGCTGAGCCGCCGACCGCGCCCGGACCTATACGCTGCCGCTCATGGCAACGGTCAGCACCAACCAGTTCAAGAACGGCAGCCACATCGAGATCGACGGCAAGATCTGGAAGATCATCGAGTTCCAGCACGTCAAGCCGGGCAAGGGCGGCGCCTTCGTCCGCACCAAGCTGCGGCGGATCGAGGACGGCTCGGTGATCGACAAAACCTTCCGCGCCGGCGAGAAGTTCCGCCAGGTCCGCACCGAATCGAAAAAGATGCAGTTCCTCTACGACTCGGGCGACTCCTCGGTCTTCATGGACAACCAGGACTACGACCAGATCGAAATCGCCAAAGAGTCGCTGGGGGACGCGATGAAATGGGTGCTGCCCAACAGCGACGTCGAGGTCTTGTTCGTCGACGAGCAGCCGAGCGATGTCCAGGTGCCGAGCGCGATCGACATGAAGGTGACGCAGACCGACCCCGGGCTCAAAGGCGACACCGCTTCCGGCGGCGGCAGCAAGCCGGCCACGCTCGAGTCCGGCGTCGTCGTCCAGGTCCCGCTCTTCATCGAGGAGGGCGAAACGATCCGGGTCGACACCCGCAGCGGCGAGTACGTCTCCCGGGCCTAGGCCCGTGTTCGCTTACGACCCGGCGGAGTGGACGGATCTCTTCGTCGCCGTCGCCGGCGCTTCCGCGGCGCTGTTGGGCCTGCTCTTCGTTGCCGTCTCGATCAACCTCGAGCGGATCCTCAAGTTCGAGGGACTGCCGGAGCGGGCGCTGGAAACGCTGCTCTTCCTGGTCCTGGCGCTGCTCGCCTCGATCGTCGGGCTGATCCCAGGGCAGAGTCATGTCGCGCTCGGGCTCGAGCTGCTCTTCGTCAGCCTGGCGACCGCCGTCGTAGTTCTGCGCCTGCCCACGCTGCGGATGGAGGACGACGAAGTCGAGGCCTCGTGGGTGATCGCCCGCTGGGCGGTGCGGCTGGCGGCGACGGTGCCCTTCGTCGTCGGCGCCATTTCCGTCTGCGTCGAAGGCGGCGGTGGCCTCTACTGGGTCGTCGCCGGCATCGTCTTCGCATTGATCGGCGCTGTCGCCAGCGCCTGGGTCCTGCTGATCGAGATCCTTCGCTAGCGCCGCCAGCGCGGCGCCCCGGCCGCCGGAACCGACAAAATAGGCCGATGCGCAGATCCGACCAACGCCGCGACGCGGTCTTCGCCAACTACCAGCGCGACGTCACCGGCCGCCCGCTGGAGGAGCTGATCGCCGACGCGCGGCCGCTGACCCGCGAGCTGGCGGTCGGCGTCGACGAGGAGCGCGAAGAGCTCGACGAGGTGATCGCCGAACACGCCAAGGGCTGGACCGTGGACCGGATCGCGCCGCTCGACCTCAACGTGATGCGGGTCGCGCTGTACGAGATCGAGCACGACCTGGTCCCGTTCGAGGTCGCGATCGACGAGGCGGTCGAGCTGGCCAAGGAGTACTGCGGCGCCGACGCGCCAAAGTTCGTCAACGGCATCCTCGGCGCGATCGTCCGCGAGCGGGAGCCTGCACAGTGAGTGAGCGGCTGCGGCAGATCGCCGCCCGCCTGCGCGAGATCTCGGCCGAGCTCGAGGGCGACGAGGCGAACGACGAGCGCGCCGCCGAGCTCGCGGCCGAAGCGGCGGAGCTCTCGGCCGAGGCGGTCGAGGAGGCCAATCGCCAGGCACGCGAAGCGGCCGGAGCGGAGTGAGCTATCCCGACGACCTGCGCGGCATCGTCGACGCCGCGCTGGAGCAGCTGCAGTTCTCCGAGGCCGCCGCCACCGCGGGGCTCGAGCAGGCGATGCGCTACTCGCTGCTCGCCGGCGGCAAGCGCGTGCGGCCGGTCCTCGCACTTGCCACCGCCCGCGCCCTCGGCGCCGAGCCCGAGCGCTTCCTGCCGGTCGCCTGCGCGGTCGAGCTGATCCACACCTACTCGCTGATCCACGACGACCTGCCGGCGATGGACGACGACGAGCTGCGCCGCGGCCAGCCGACCTCGCACGTCAGGTACGGCGAGGACGTTGCGATCCTCGCCGGCGACGGGCTGTTCGCCGAGGCCGTCCGGCTGTTCTGCACGCAGGACGGCGAGCCGGCGCGGGTGCTGGCGGCGCTCGGCGAGCTGGCCGCCGCGACCGGGGTCGACGGCATGGTCGGCGGCCAGTACGTCGACGTGATCGGAGCCGAGGTCGACGCCGATGGCCTGCGCCGCCTGCACGCGCTGAAGACCGGCCGCCTGATCGCCGCCAGCGTCGGGATCGTGCTGACGTTGGAGGGAATCGCCGAACCTGAGACAATGCCCTACCGTCGTTTCGCGGACGAGCTGGGCGTGCTGTTCCAGATCGTCGACGACATCCTCGACGTGACCGAGAGCGACGAGCAGCTCGGCAAGCCACACGGCAGCGATGCTCGACATGGAAAACTCACCTACGTCAGCCTCTTCGGCCTCGAGCGAGCGCGTGAGCTCGCCGCCGAGTCCCATGCCAAGGCGACGGCGGCGCTGGAGGAGGCGAGCGGCGAGACGGGCGACCTGATGCGAGTCGCCGATTACATCTTCACCCGCAACGAATGAGCGAGAAGAAGCCACCCCAAGCCTCCTCCGACGATTCCGCCGCCGAGCCGCTGCTCGACCGGATCGACGGCCCCGCCGACCTGCACGACCTCGACGAGGCGCAGCTGCAGCAGGTCGCGCAGGAGATGCGGACATACATCATCGACACGATCGGCGAGATCGGCGGCCACTTCGGCGCCAACCTCGGCACCTGCGAGCTGGCGGTCGCGCTCCACAGCCTGCTCGACTCGCCGCGCGACAAGATCCTCTGGGACGTCGGCCACCAGTCCTACCCGCACAAGGTGCTGACCGGCCGCCGCGAGCAGCTGCCGACGATCCGCCAGTACGAGGGCCTCGCCCCGTTCTGCTCGATCGCCGAGTCCGAGCACGACATCATGGGCGCCGGCCACGCCTCGACCTCGATCGGCTACGCGGTCGGGCTGAAAGAGGCGATGCGCAAGGGGATCGGCGAGGACGGCAAGGTCGCCGCCGTGATCGGCGACGGCGCCCTCACCGGCGGCGTCGCTTACGAGGCCCTGCACGCGGCCGGCGGCCTGCAGACGCCGCTGGTGATCGTCCTCAACGACAACGGGATGTCGATCTCCCCCAACGTCGGTGCCGTCTCCCGCTACTTCAGCCGGATCCGGCTCAACCCGCGCCTCTACCACGCCCGCGAGGGGGTCGAGGACCGGCTGACGAAGCTGCCGCTCGGCCTCGGCCGCCGGATCGAGCGGCTCGGGCCGGAGATCAAGTCGGCGATCAAGGCCTACTGGGCGCCGGGGCTGTTCTTCGAGGAGCTCGACCTCGCCTACATGGGCGTGATCGACGGCCACGACGTGCACGCGCTGCGCCAGGCGCTGACCGAGGCCTTCGAGGCCGATCGCCCGGTCGTCGTCCACATCCACACGGTCAAGGGCAAGGGCTTCGCGCCGGCCGAAGAAGGCGGCCTGGAGACGATGGAGGAGTGGCACGCGGCGAAGCCGCACTCGATCGTGAATGGGGTGCCGGCGAAGAAGGCGAAGACGGTGGCGGTGACGGAAACCAACTCTCCGGAGGGGATCGAGCGGCTGGAGAAGCCGCCCGCCGCCGGCTCGCCGCCCCAGTACACGCAGGTCTTCGCCGAGGCGATGGTCGCCGAGGCGGCGGCCGATCCGCGGGTGATCGGGATCACCGCGGCGATGGCGGGGGGGACCGGGCTGCAGAAGCTCGCCGACGAGGCGCCGGACCAGTACTACGACGTCGGCATCGCCGAGCAGAACGCGGTCCTGCTCGCCTGCGGGCTGGCGCTGGAGGGGGCGAAGCCGGTCTGCGCGATCTACTCGACCTTCCTCCAGCGCGCCTACGACCAGATCATCCACGACGTCTGCCTGCAGAGCCTCGACGTCACCTTCGCGATGGACCGCGCCGGCCTGGTCGGCGACGACGGTCCCACCCATCACGGCGCCTTCGACGTCTCCTACTTCCGGGCGATCCCGCACGTCGCCGTGATGGCACCGCGTGACGAGGCGATGCTGGTCCACATGCTGCACACGGCGATCGCCCACGACGGCCCGGCGGCGCTGCGCTACCCGCGCGGGGCGGCGGAGGGGGTCGAGATCCCATCGCGGCCGGAGCTGATCCCGATTGGAAAGGGCGAGATCCTCGCCGAGGGCGAGCGGGTCGCCCTGCTCGGCTACGGCTACGGGGTGACGGTCGCCCGCGACGCGGCGTCGATCCTCGCCGAGCACGGCCTGAAGGTGACCGTCGCCGACGCCCGCTTCGCCAAGCCGCTCGACGGCGAGCTGGCGACGCAGCTGGCGCGCGAGCACGAGCTGCTGGTGACGATCGAGGAGAACGTGCTCGCCGGCGGCTTCGGCTCCGCCGTCCTCGAGCAGCTCGAGGACGCCTTCGCCGAGGGGCCGGGGGAGCGGGCACGGGTCCTGCGGGTCGGTCTCCCGGACCGCTACGTCACCCACGGCAAGCCGGACCTGCTGCGCGGCGAGGTCGGCCTCACCGGCCAGTCGGTGGCCGACCGGGTGCTCGCCGCGGCCCCCTCCGCACAGCCGATCTTGACCTAGGCAAAATTGGGGATTGCGTCAATCGGCGCAATCGAATAGCCTGCGCCAGTCTCTCCGGTGAAGGTGGATGGGACGAGGCTAGACCTCGCTTCTGGGGATTCACCATAGGGAGGAGAGATGCGTATCTCATGTGTGGGTCCGCTTGGGGGAGCGGGCTTCTCGCGGCCCGGCGCTCAAAGCGCCCGGGGCCGCGAGGCGCGTCCCCGATCTCACGTTTCGCGGTCCGACCTCGTTGATTGGCTATGGACGAGATGAACTGCTGGGACATGTACGAGAGCCCGATCGGGCCCCTGACCTTGGTCGCCGACGGCGGTACGCTGCGCAAGCTCCTGTTCCCGCGCAAGGGGCAGCGGCTGAGCGAGGAGAGCCGCCGGCCGCAGGCCCTGGCCGCGGCCCGCGAGCAGCTCGAGCAGTACTTCGCCGGTGCGCGGCGCCAGTTCGAGCTGCCGCTGGAGCCGCTCGGGCCGGCGTCGCTGCGGCGGGTCTGGGAGGAGCTGCGGACGATTCCCTACGGGACGACCGTCTCCTACAAGGAGCTCGCTGAACGGGTCGGCCGGCCGGGCGAATTCCGCGAGATCGGCGCCGCCGTCGGCAAGACGCCGCTGCCGATCCTGATCCCCTGCCACCGGGTGATCGGCTCCAGCGGCGACCTCACCGGCTACGGCGGCGGCCTGCACCGCAAGCAGGCACTGCTCGACCTCGAGGGCCGGGTCGCCGCCGGGCTCGATCCCGAACCGGCCTGGGCCTTCCGCCAGCTGGCGCTGGGATGAGCGGCGGCGCCGGGCCGCGCACCTACGAGCTGATCGGCGCCGACGGCGCGGCCTACGAGAGCGAGGAGCCCGGCACCCTCGGCGGCCATCGCCGTTCGAAGATCTACGGCCGGCTCGACTGCCGCGGCGCCCAGCGCTGGATCGCCCGCGGCCACTACGTCCGCCACCGGGTCTTCTTCCGCGACGAGCCGACGGCGCTCGCCGCCGGCTACCGGCCCTGCGCCGGCTGCCTGCCGCAGCGCTACGCCGAGTGGAAAGCGGACCCCGCTAGATTCAGGGGGCGATATGGCTGATCCGGGCCGCCGGGCAAAGAAGGGAGAGCGCTTCCGCGCCCTGCACGAGGGTGAGCCGTTCGTGATCCCGAACCCCTGGGACGGGGGCACCGCAAAGGTGCTGGAGGCGCTCGGCTTTCCGGCGCTGGCGACGACCAGCAGCGGCTTCGCCTTCAGCCTCGGCCGTCCCGACGGCGAGGCGACGCTGGAGGAGGTTCTCGAGCACACCCGCCTGCTCGACTCGATCAGCGCCCTGCCGGTCTCGGTCGACCTCGAGGAAGGCCACGGGCCGGCGCCGGCCGACGCGGCGGCGGCGATCGAAGCCGCCGCGGCGGCGGGCGCGGTCGGCGGCTCGATCGAGGACTACGACCGCGAGCGGGGCCGCCTCTACGAGATCCCCGAGGCGACCGAGCGCGTGGGCGCGGCCGCCGCCGCGGCGGCGGGTCTCGGCTTCCCGTTCACCTTCACCGCCCGGGCCGAGAACCACATCCGCGGCAACCCCGATCTCGACGACACGATCGCCCGCCTGCGCGCTTACGAAGCGGCCGGCGCCGACGTTCTCTACGCGCCGGGGCTGCGTCTCGCCGACGAAGTCCGCGTCGTCTGCGAAGCGGTGGAGAAGCCGGTCAACGTGCTCGGCCACCGCGGACTCACGCTCGATGACGTCTTCGCCGCCGGGGCCCAGCGGGTCAGCGTCGGCGGCGCGCTCGCCTGGACCGCGATCGAGGCGATGGCGGCGAGCGCCGAGGCGGTCCGCGACCGCGGCGACCTCTCGGGCCTCGCCGGCACGTCGCGGATCCGGGACTGGCTGGCCTCCTAAGAGGCGTCTCCCTCCTCGGCGAGGATCCCGTAGATCTTGCGCCGGGTCTCGTCGAGCAGCTCGCGGACCCGTTTCTGCTGCTCCTGATCGGCAGCGGTGAAGGCCTGGCGGATCGCGTGGTGGAGCTTCTTCATCGAGTCGGCGAGCTGCATCTGCTCCGGCGCGGCCTCGGCCCGGACCGCGTCCCAGGGGGTCGTCTCGCCGGCCTTCTCCTGTTGGGCGGCGACGCCGGCCTCGGTCAGCGCGAAGCGGCGCTTGCCGTCGCTCTCCTCGCCGCGGATCAGGCCCTCGTCCTCGAGCATCTGCAGGGTCGGGTAGATCGAGCCGGCGCTCGGGCTCCAGGCGCCCTGGGTGCGCTCCTCAAGCTCCTTGATCATCTCGTAGCCGTGCATCGGCCGCTCGGCGAGCAGGGCGAGGACGGCGGCGCGGACGTCGCCACGGCGAGCGCGGGGGCCGCCGCGGCCGTAGCGGCCGGGACCGCGCCCACGGCCGAACTCGGCACGCCGATGGTGGTGCGGATGGCGTGAGTGGTGCTTGTGATGCATGAATACCTTTCTATCGAAAAACTAACGCGATATATCGTAACAGCTCGGAGGCTTCGACAGGCAAAGCTCGGGTAGCCTGCCGGCATGAAGTTCCTCTTCGCCCCGATCGGGATCGGCGCCGGCCTCGTCGCCGGGATCGCCGCCAAGAAGGCGTTCGAACGGCTGTGGGCGGCGTTCGACGACGAGAGGCCGCCGCAGCCCGACAACCGCGAGGCCTCGACCGCGAAACTGATCGCCGCACTGGCCGTCGAGGGGGCGATCTTCCGCGTCGTCAAAGGCGTCACCGACCACCAGGCCCGCGCCGCCTTCGCCAGGGCGACCGGTCGCTGGCCCGGCGACGATCCCGCCGCCGAGTAGCTCGTCGCGGCGAGAACGCGGTTCTTCCCGCTATGCGGGATCAACTGCGTTCTCACCCGTTTTGCCCTGCAAACGCGAAGCGCCCCTCCGCTAGGAGGGACGCTTCCGGCACTACAGGGGGGAGAGTCAGCCGGCTACCCGAGCCTCTGGTCCGGTAAACGCGGATGTTGGGCAGGGCCTGCTCGGGTCCTCGAGCCGTTCCGGACCAAGGGCCCACCTTGGAGTGCCCCCGCTTCTCTGGACACGCGTGATTAGGTCGACTCTTCCTCTTTCATCTTGAGGGAGAGAGATTCTTCCTCATACTGCTCAGGAGAGAGATACCCC
>Ga0081540_1000629_pt1 | contig 33549 bp, 33 predicted proteins | sample TabmetS2T1R1_FD_71024 | JGI IMG/M metagenome (GOLD analysis project Ga0081540, IMG submission 71024) | Tabebuia heterophylla rhizosphere microbial communities from the University of Puerto Rico - S2T1R1 | ecosystem: Host-associated > Plants > Roots > Rhizosphere ...
CTCGTCGACATAATACTGGCCGTCCTGCTCGCGCACGGTCCACGTGAAGCGAAGGGCAGCCATCGGGCCCGGCCCGACCTTGGAATAGCCATGGGCCTCCAGCGGCGGCGGGACCGCGTGCTGCTCTTCGATGGCTGCGGGCTCAGCCTGCGGCTTCTCGATCGGCGGGACTGCCTGCTGCTCGTCCAAAATGCTGGCGATGGCTGCAAGCGCGTTATCGGTAGGATCGTTCTGGCTCAAAATCTCTTTCCTTGGATCGGTCGGCAAAAATGGCTGCCGACGCTTCCGGTCTACTCAACCCCGGAATGAGGCTGAGTTTTGGCCCTGCGGCAACTTTTCTCTATACGCGCACCGGCGGACGTTTGTCTTTCCAGGGCCGCACCTGCTCGAGCTGGCCGGCCAGGCGGAACAGCATCGCCTCCTCGCCAAGCCTGGCCGCGAACATCATGCCGAGCGGCAGCCCGTCCTTGCTCCAGGCCAGCGGCACCGACATTGCCGGCTGGCCGGACATGTTGAACATCGAGGTACCCGGCATATAGCGCCGCAAGACCGGCCCGATCTGCGTCAGGTCGTCCGACATGGTGTTGATCTCGCCGAGCCGGATCGGCGGCGTGCACAGCGTCGGACTCAGGAACACGTCGCAACCCTCGAAGAAGATCGCGAGGCTGCGCGAGATCTGGAACGCCGCGAGTTGCATGGCGATGTAGTCGGCCGAAGCGATGCCCTGCGCATTGTGGACGCTGGCGAGCGACAGTGTTTCGAGATCATCCGGCGTCACCGCGCGGCCGATACGCTCCTCGATGGTCCGCACTGTGACCGCCGTGTTCGCGCTCACGATGGCGGTCATCACCACTCCTGGGTCGGCGGGAAGGGCGGGGGCACGCTCCTCGACATGATGGCCAAGGCCGGCAAGCAATTTTGCGGTGTCGCGGACCGCTGCGGCAACCTCGGGATCGATCGCATCCCCGTAGGGCGATTTATCTGTGAATGAGATGCGAAGCTTGCCGGGATCGCGGCCGACTTCCTGCGAGAACGGCCGCACCGGCGGTGGCGCAACATAGAGGCTCCACGGCTCCGGACCATGGATCGCGTCCATCATCACGGCGCTGTCGCGCACACTGATGCTGACGACATGCGCGGTCGAAAGGCCGCTCCAGCCCTCGCCGCGGTCGGGACCGACCGGGTTGCGCGCCCGACTCGGCTTCATCCCGAATACACCGCAAGCCGAGGCGGGGATGCGGATCGAACCGCCGCCGTCGCTGGCATGCGCCACGGGCAGGATGCGCGCGGCAACAACGGCAGCAGCGCCGCCGGAAGAGCCGCCTGTGGAATGCGCAAGATTCCAGGGATTGCGGGTCGGCCCGAACAGGCGAGACTCCGTGGTCGGCATCAACCCGAATTCGGGGCTCGAGGTCTTGCCGAAGATGGTCACGCCGGTGTCGAGGAAGCGCTGGGTGAGCGTGCTGCTGTGATCGGCGACGAAATCCCTGTTAACGTTGGCGCCTGAGGTCGTGCGTGTTCCCTGCAGCAGATCGAGGTCTTTCAGAAGGAACGGCACCCCCGTGAACGGCCCGTCCGGCAACCCCTTCTCGATCTGCTTCTCGGCATACTCGTAGTGCTTGACGACGACGGCATTGATCTCCGGATCAACCTTGGCCGTGCGCTCGATCGCTTCGTCGAGCAGTTCGCGCGCAGTGACATGCTTGCTGCGGACCAGCTCGGCGAGGCCGACCGCGTCGTAATTGCCGAATTCCTTGAAAGCCATATCCCACACCTAGATCCGAATGGCGCATCTCCGAAGCGCATTCGTCTCTACCCTTCTTGTTGGAACACGACCTTCGGCGAACCGGTATCCGCAGGCCGTGCTCTGATGATGGGCCGATCGGTGCCGCCCCGCCGCGAAAGATAAACGGTTTTGGTGGATTAGTTTAGCTCGTTCTGGTTGTGCCGATCGCAGGGAACACCGACCATTGCTTCGGAGTTGCAATACGCTACCCCGCGATGGGCAACTGCGGGGGGAACTGACCGAAGGCCTCTACGCGCCTTTGGTAGGGGACGGAAAAGCGTACCGGGAGCGCTAAAAGAGGTCTGCGCGGCCAGTCACCATGGCCGCGGGGAACAGGTGTTTGGCGCAAAGTGGACACGAAAGTGACAAGATGCGTCCGAAAGGTCAGGCCCAGTAACTCATTATGATCAATCACTAGACGAGATAAATTCAATGGCAGAGATCGGTGAACCAGAACGACGTCGCGTTCTCGTCCCTGACGAGACGCCGGCAACCCCCCCTATAGTCGAACCGGTCAAGGTTCCGGAACGCGACCCCGTCAGAGTTCCGCAACGAGAGCCCGCATGAATTTCCTCGACATCAAGGCGGGGGAAGCCATCGAGGTGGGAACTCAGAAAGCCTATCGCTTCTGGCGATATGTTTTCCCGCCCTATCATGGACCCGTGCGCCTGTTGTCATGGGTCGCCGACACGCGGTGGCATCCGCGTCAGTTCGTCGAAGGGACCACACCGGACGAGGGCGAACAAGGCATCCACGGCTTCAAGACCATGGATGATCTGGTCGAGTCCTTTCGCGATGAACCGGAGCACCTCGTCATACGAAGTCAAATCTCGGGATGTGATGGTGTCGTGTTCGGAACTGTCGAGATGTGGGGCGTCATTTGGGATCACGCCAAGGGGTACAGAGCGCAGTTCGCACGGCCCCTGTCTTTCGTCTCCAGTTACGGCAATCGGAGCGAACAGGCGTTGGCTGAGCTGCGCACCGTCTTTGCCGGGAAGGCCGGGCTGTAAAGGATGAATTGCCCTGCTGCGTCAATTTGACGCAGCAGGGCAAAATCTCTACTTGTGGTAGAATGTTATGGGGGGATCGTTAGGTCATAACGTTAGACCATAAGGAGAGGCGGCTATGACGACTCATCCAACCATTCATATGGGCTCCACAGGTTCCGAGGTGAAGCTAGCGCAGGAGGCGCTACAGAAACGAGGCTATAACCCCGGACCGATCGACGGATTATTCGGGCCTCAGACCCGTAACGCAGTTCTTCGTTATCAAACTGATCGCACAACAGATCCCACGCCGCCCGCCTTGTCCCCGCCGCCCCATGCCGAGGCTTTTAATCTGCCTCTGCATGTCGACGGCATAGTAGGACCACACACCTGGGGCAGGCTGGACCCTCCCGTTATCAAGAAAAACTCGCCCGAACATAACTATGTAAGACTCTGTCAGAACATCCTGAAGTCTTTTGGGAATCCTGCCTTTGATCCCGGACCGGTCGACGGTCTTTTTGGCCCCCATACCGAGGCGGCGGTGAAAGCATTCCAGACGGTTCATGCCCCTCCCTCGGACGGTATAGTCGGCCCGAAGACTTGGCTGGCCCTTCATAGTTAAGAGTCACTAACACTCACGGCCCGTCAGAGCACGTCAAGGTTGATGACGTTCTGCCGCAGCGGCGTGCCGTCGAGGACGCTCAGGATGTTGCGTGCGGTCTGCTCGCTCATCCGGTCGACGGCCTCGACGGTGACGCCGGCAACATGCGGCGCCATGATCACGTTCGGTAGGCTGTGAAGGGGCTCGCCGACCGGCGGCGGCTCCTGCTCGAATACGTCAAGCCCGGCGCCGGCAAGCCTGCCCGACACCAGCGCGTCGTGCAGCGCCTTCTCATCGACGATACCCCCGCGGGCGGTGTTGATGAGATAGGCGGTCGGCTTCATGAGCTTGAACCGCGCGGCATTGAACATGCCAGCCGTTTCCGGCGTCTTCGGGCAGTGAATGGTGACGAAATCGGCACGCGGCAGAGCCGCGTCGAGATCCGCTACTGCCTCGCAGCCCGCGGCTGTGATTTCGCTGGCCGGCTTGTAGGGATCGTAAACCAGCACCTGCATTTCCATCGCGAGGCACCGTTTGGCGGTGCGGGTGCCGATGCGGCCGAAGCCGACGATCAACGCCGTCTTGCCGTAGAGATCGAAGGGCAGCACGCCGAGCCGGTTCGCCCAGGTGCCGTCCTTGACCACGGCATGCATTTCCTGCGCGCGCTTGGCCAGCGTCAGCATCATGAACAGGGCCTGTTCGGCCACCGACGGCGAGTTCGCCGTGCCCGCCACCATCAGTGGCACCTTGCGCCGCGAGAGCGCCGGGACGTCGACGGCGTCGTAACCAACGCCGATGCGCGTCACCACCTTCATATCTCCGGAAGCTTCGAGCTCCGGCTCGCCGAAAGGAGTCGGGCCAAGGGCGACACCATGGACCGGTGCATGCTGCTTCAGCAGGGCCTCGAAATCCTTGGCGGTGATCAGGTTGGGAAATTCGACGAGTTCGACGTCATCCCGTTCGTTGAGGAGGGCCCGCGCTCCCGGTGACAAAGTCTGGGTGACGAAAATCTTCTTCTTGTTGGTCGACATTTCCTGCCCTTGGCTATTCCATTTTGCGCAGTCAGAGGACTACGCCCGTCACCTCGTTTAGCAAATGCATATTGTTGAGGTCCACAGCCAAACGGAGCGGGGCACCATCCTGCGCGCCGGCATTGGGATTGACCCGGCCGCAGATCTGGCTGCCCTCGAGAGTGAAATAGACCAGGGTCTCCATGCCCATCGGCTCAGTGACGTCGAGCACGGCGTCGAACGGCTCGATCCCGGGCTCCAGGTGCGGCCTGGCCTCGGTGATGTGTTCCGGCCTGATTCCGAGCAGCAGCTTGTCGGCGTGCGGCACCGCCTGGTAGCGGGCGGCACGTGCTGGCGGCACCGGAAAAGCGAGCCGGTCAGTCAGGCGTAGATGCAGCCGGCCGCCGACATCCTCAAGCCGGCAAGGCACGAAGTTCATCGCCGGCGAGCCGATGAAGCTGGCGACGAACCGGGTCGCCGGCTTGTGGTAGAGCTCGTTGGGCGTGCCGATCTGCTCGATGCGGCCATGGTTCATCACCACCACGCGATCGGCGAGCGTCATCGCCTCGACCTGGTCGTGGGTCACGTAGACGGTCGTGGTGCGGACCTTCTGGTGCACCTTCTTGATCTCGATCCGCATCTGCACGCGCAGCTTGGCGTCGAGGTTGGACAGCGGCTCGTCGAACAGAAACACCTTCGGGTTGCGCACGATGGCGCGGCCCATGGCGACGCGCTGGCGCTGGCCGCCGGACAATTGCTTCGGCTTGCGGTCGACCAGTTCGACGATGTCGAGCATGCGCGCGGCCTCATCGACGCGGCTCTTGATCTCGGCCTTCGGATAGCGCTTCAGCCGCAATCCGAACGACATGTTCTCCGCAACCGTCATGTGCGGATAGAGCGCGTAGTTCTGGAACACCATCGCGATATCGCGATCCTTCGGCGGCACGTCGTTGACGACGTCGCCGCCGATCATGATGTCGCCGTCGGAGATGTCTTCCAGGCCGGCGATCATCCGCAGCGTCGTCGACTTGCCGCAGCCCGACGGGCCCACCAGCACGACGAACTCATGGTCGGCGATGTCGAGATCGATGCCGCGCACCGCCTCGACGTCGTCATAGCGTTTAACAACCTTACGCAACGTCACGTCAGCCATGAGTTCAACCCTTCGTCGCACCGGCGGTCAGGCCGGCAATGTAATAGTCCATCAGGAACGCGTAGATGATGAGCGGAGGCGCTGCGCCGAGCAGAGCGCCGGTCATGATCTGTCCCCAGTTGAAGACGTCGCCCTTGATCAACGTGGTGGTGATGCCGACGGGCAGCACCAGCTGGTCGATGGATGTCGTGAACACCAGCGGATAGAGGAACTGCGCCCAGGACACCGTGAAGGCGAAGATGGTTGCGGCGATCAGCCCGGGCAGCGCTACCGGAATGAAAATCCGGGTCAGCGTCTGCAGCCAGGATGCGCCATCGATGATGGCGGCCTCGTCGAGCTCCTTCGGGATCGAGGCGAAATAGCCGATCATGATCCAGGTGCAAAACGGCACCGTCAGCGTCGGATAGATGAACAGCAGCACGTACCATCTGTTGAGCAGCGTGATGCCGGTGAAGTCCTGGACGACCGCAAGCATCTTGAACAGCGGGATGAACAGCAGGCTGTCCGGGATGAGGTAGGTCAGGAACACGCCGGTAGCGAGCGTCGCCGAGCCCCAGAACTTCATGCGCGCCAATGCAAACGCCGCGGGGATGCTGATCAGCATGGTGACGATCACCACCACGATCGAGATGATCGCGGAATTCCAGAAGAAGCGCAGGAACTGGCTTGAGGTCAGGAGCTCCACATAGTTCGAGAGCGTCGGGTGAAACACCCACCAGGGATTGGTCGCCGCGGAGATTTCCGCGCTGCTCTTGAGCGAGGTGATCAGCATGTAGAGCGGTGGCGTCAGCGAGAAAATCGCAAACAGCACAAGAAAGAAATACGACCAGCGCAGCGCCCAGGTGCGGTCACGGCTTATGCTGCCATACTTGACCTTGCGGGTCGGCCCGGCCTTGTCGATCGTCACCGTGCTCATCAGGCTTCGTTCCCGCGTTTGGAGACATCGCGCAGGATGAAGATCGCCGCGACCGCGAGGATCGGCACCATGAACAGCGAGACGCTGGCGCCGAGCGGAATGTCGCTGCTCTGGATGCCAACCTGGAACGCCCAGGTGGCGAATATATGGGTCTGATCCAGAGGGCCACCCGATGTCAGGATGCGCACGATGTCGAAATTGGCGAACGTCACGATCAGCGAGAACAACGTGGTGATGGCGATGATGTTGCGCATCATCGGCAGCGTGACGTACCAGATCCGCTGCCACCAGTTGGCGCCGTCGATCGCGGCGGCCTCATAGAGCTGGTCGGGCACAGATTTCAGCGCGGCCAGATACATGATCATGAAGAACGGCGCGCCATACCAGACATTGACCAGGATGACCGAGAAGCGCGCCCAGAAGGCATCGCCGAGCCAGGGAATGGGGCCGATGCCGAAGAAGGACAGCGTATAGTTGAACGCGCTGTAGGACGGATCGAATAGCCACAGCCACGCCAGCGTGCTCATCGCGGGCGGGATCACCCAGGGCACGAGCAGCATTCCGCGCCATTTCCGCTGGCCCTTGGCCGGAATGTTGTGCACGAAATGCGCGACGATGAAGCCGATCAGCGCCTTGAAGATCACCGCGGTGATCGCGAAGATGCAGGACTGCTTCACCACCATCCAGAACGTGTCGCGCTTGAACAGGAAGGTGAAATTGCCGAAGCCGACAAACTTCTGCATCGACTTGTTCAGCGTCGCCAGATGGATCGAATAGAAGGCAGGGTAGAGCACGAGCAACGTGATGAGCAGAATCAGCGGTAGCGCCAGGAAAAACGCCACGGTCGATTTTCGCCTCAGCGCTTTATGCAGGCTCGCCGCTTTGCGTGCGCCCGTTGCACGAGCGACGCGACCGTGCTCAGCGACAACATCGGCCATGGTTTAAGCTTCCTTGCAGAATGTCTGGTCGCGAAGCCGGCTGCGTCTGTCGGCTTCATCTGATCGTGTACATCGAACGACGGTTGCCCCGGCGGCTCACGCGGAAGGCGTGAGCGGTCGGGACACATCCGCGCCTAGGTTCGCATGAAACCTTCGCACTCGCCTTCCGCCCAGGCGAGCGCGCTCTCCATCTTCTCGCCCTGTGCGTAACGCAGCGCGAGCTTGGTCATGGTGGCCTGGAAGTAGAGCTGCTGCGCGATCTTGGGCGGCGCGGGCGAAGCTGCGATCGACAGCGTCTGATGATTATACGGGTTCGGATAGTGATAGAGCGTGCCCTTCGGCGGCCCTTCCTCGGCCCACGTTTTCAGCGTCGTCATGCTCGCATAAGCGGGCAGATCGTAGCCGCCGCTCGCCGCGACGAACTTCGCGATCGACGAGGGCTGCGACAGATAGGCAAGCAGGCTCTTGGCCGCTTCCTTATTCTTGGAGAAGTTCCAGAGACCCCAGAAATAGGGTAGGAACGGCGCGAAGCGGCCCTTCGGCCCAGCCGGGAAGCCGTGCGTCCAGCATTGCTCAGCGACCTGCAGCGCGTCGCGCCTGGCGACCGCCCAGGCGCTCGGCGGGTTCATGATGAGCGCGCCGCGGCCGGAGATCAGCCATTTGTTGTTCGAGGCGTCGTCCCAGGAAGGCGCGTCGGGCGGCAGGAAAGCGATCAACTTCTTGTAGTATTCGAGCGCCTGACGAACCTGATCGGTCTTCACCGTGGGCTCGCCCTTCGCGTTGATGAGCTCGGCGCCGAACGACTGGAAGATCGCACCCGCCGTGTCGACACTGTCGGTGGTCTCGCCGAGGCCGATGCCGAAGGGGAAGCCACCCTTTTGGCAGGCCTCGGCTGCCTTCAGGAATGTGTCCATGGTCCAATTGTCGGCCTTCGGCGGCGCGCCTGCCGGGTACATTTCCTGGACGTCGATGCCCGCATATTTCTTCATCAGATCAATACGGGTGCAGGGCCCCTTGATCTGGCTTCCCGGGGTCGCAGGTACCGCGAGCCAGTTGCCTGCTGCCTGCCCGAGATACTTAACGGTGCCGTTCACTTCACCGTTCTGCTTGATCGCCGGCTCCACAACATCATTCACCGGCTCGAGCTGCTCGGCATAAGCGTGCGGCCACCACGTGTACATCTGAAGAATATCATGACCGGACTTGGCCTGCGCTTCGGCCGCAACGGTCAACTCGATCTTCTTGTTGTTGCTGGTGATGTAGTCGATGGAGACGTCGACCTTCTCCTTGGCGGCCCATTCCTTGACGAGTGCGGTTGAGGCGTCGTTGGCGCCGGGAACCCAGTGGTCCCAGAAGCCGATCGAGAGCTTGCCGGCGGCATGGGCGCCGCGCACATAGGGTGCGGTAATCAGGGCAGCGGATGACAGTGCGGTCGCAGCAACGAATTGTCGGCGAGAAAGCTTCTTGCGTAGCATGACGTCTCCCCTTTGCTGAGCCAGATTTTGCTTCTTGTTTTTCATCTCCGTCTGGCGCGAAGCCGTAACAAGACGGCGGCCAGCGGAGATTTTGTAATTGGATCAGAACAGAATTGTTTGCCTCTGTCGAGAAAACAGAACAGCCGCCGTCATTGAACTAACGTTGCGTGGAAATTTCGGGCAGCGGGAGCGACGATGTCGTCTCGCCGGGATCGTAAATAATGGGCGTCGCAATATTGCGCCGCACACTTCACGTTCGATCTCCTGCGGGGGTGTGCGATTGCGCCGCAGTCGACCGATGACGCCCGAAACCTTCGTGCCGAAGCTGTTTGCTACCGTGGAACTGTGCGGCGCAACGGTGGACGAGTTTGGGGCGGAAACGATAGTTTAGGCGAAGGATTCTCGCGTGCTCTCTTGCGCCCTGGGAGATCGCGCGTGGCAAATTTCTCGATCGACGATGGAGACCCGACAATGACTCGTCCTCAGCAGATTGCGCCGATGTGGTCGCGATTGCGTTTCGCGCTTGGCGCTATCCTCATGCTGGCCCTTGGCGCCTCTGCGACGGCGTACGCGCAGGGACTGGTGCAGGGCGTGCAGCAGGGGGCGCGAGAGGGCAACAAGGCGGCCGGTCCCGTCGGCGGCGTGCTGGGCGGCGCGATCGGTGGCGTCGTCGGCGTGGTCAGCGGCGTTACCGGCGTCCTGACCGGGGGCAACAACAAGGGCGGACAGGCGCCCGCGGCAAAGGACGGCAAGCAAGGCGAGGCTTCCAAACAGGGCGAGGCTTCCAAGCAAGGTGATACCAAGCAGGGAGAGACATCGAAGCCGGCGAAGGGGAGCAAGGCGACGAAGATCGCCAAGCAGCAGCAACAGCAGCAGCCGGCCGTCCTTACCCAGGCCGGCGCGCCGCAACTGACGGCCGAACAGATCGTCGCCAGCAGTGACGCCAATATCGAACGGATCAAGAAGGAACTGAACCTCACGCCCGAGCAGGAGAAGCATTGGGCCGGGTTCAACAGTGCGATGCACTATCTCGGTCATAACGGCGCCGATCGCCTCAATCTGCGGGTTGCGCGCGCCAAGCGCGATCCTCCCGACGACATCATCGAGCAGATGCGCAATGAGGCCCAGTTCCTCAACGATCGCGCCGTCGATCAGCGCAACGTGGCCGATGCGGCCGAGCCTCTATTCGCCAGCCTGGATGACAAGCAAAAGGCGGTCTTCATTCAGGAAATGGTCAACCTGAGCCACGAGCGCGGGCTCGACTAGATTCTTGTTTTGACGCGTCTTCTTGACGCGAACCACCGGTATCCAGTTCGCTCGAAAGCGCTATAGCCGGCCTGGCCGGACGAATAGCCGGGCACGCAGGCCCTGGGGTAGGTTGAAAGGCACGGCACCCGGCTATTCTGCCGCAGCGGCGCGGCTCCCCCAATCTCATTGCAATGATGATGAAACCCTGACGGACTCGCGCCTTACTGATGGCTGACTTGCGGCGTTGTCGGGAACTTCATTCTTTGACGGGTAGTGTTGCACCTCAACATCAGGTGCGCCCTGACGCCGGACTCGATTCGGCTCCGGCCTCCTTGAGCCCGGACCCGTGGCAGGAGCGGGGCCTCAGGTTTTCGGGAAGTTCAATTCAACGCCGACGCCATCGGGATCGTAGAGAAAGAACTGCGTATCGCCGGTGCGCGGCACGATGCTCTCGCGGAATTTGACGCCTTTCGACTGCAGGCGCTTGCGCATGCCCTCGACATCCGTTGCTGCGAAGGCGATGTGGTCAAGCCGGCCGGTATCTTCATACTTCCTCTCGGTGCCCCGCACCACGATGCCCTCGCGTGGCGCGCGCGTGCCCATCAGGTGCACCGTGGCGGTGCCACCCGAATAAAGCCAGTAGCCGGGGAAGCCGAGCGGCGGGCGGTCGCCGTTCTCCAACCCGAGCACATCGCAATAGAAATCCTTGGTGCGCTCGAGATCGGCGGGTTCGATGGTGTAGTGCTGCAGTCCGCCAAGTCCCATGAATGCTCTCCCTAGACAAAGCTGAGATCGGTCTCGACACCCATCATCCAGGCGCCGACGGTTTCAAAATGCCTGAGCTGGCCTTGCAACTGCGCCGTCACGGTATGGATGTCGCGGAAGCGGCGCTCCAGCGGATGGTTCTCGAAGATCGCGGTGGCGCCTGCGGCGTTGTAGGCAAAGTCGACCGCCTCGCGCGCCTTGTGAATGGCGTGGGTGGAGGCCATGCGGATGTTCATGCGCTGCGCTACCGTGATGGTCGCGCCCGCGCTGAGATTTTTCCAGGTGTCGGCCATCGACTGCAGCACGTAGCCGCGCGCGGCGCGGAGATTGACTTCCGCCTGGGCCAGGTTGCACTGAACCACGGCATTGTCCCGCAACGACAGCTTCGCGCCGCGTGGCACCTTGCTGCGCATGGTGTCTACGAAGTTGTCGAGCGCGGTGCGGGCGATGCCGCAGGCGACGCCTGCGAAACCCACCTGGTAGCAGGTGTGGTTGCTCATGCGGTAGAGCGGGCCGCGCTCGCGGCATTCCCGGTCGAATTCGCGGGTAATCGAATGGTCCGCGCGCACGAAAAAGTCGTTGAGCGCGAACTGGTCGCTGGCGGTGCCGCGCAGGCCAACGGTGTTCCAGATATCGGTCCACTCGACGTCCTCGGTGCGCACCAGCATGGTGCGCTCGATCGGGGCGCCATTGGCGTCGCATTTGGGCGAACCGTTGGCCGCATAGACCGGGCAGTGCGCCCCGAGCCAGGTCGCATGCCGCCCGCCGGATGCAAACGACCATACGCCGGTCACCCGGTAGCCGCCTTCGCATTCGACCGCGCGGACCCTGGGGCCGGGCCCCCACGCCAGCACGGCGCGCGGATCGCCGAAAATCGCCTGCGCCACCGGCAGGTCCAGATAGGCCGCCGACATCGCGCAGCCGCCGGCCTGGCTGAGGCACCAGGCGGTGGAGGCATCGGCCTTGGCGATGGTTTCGATGACGTGGAAAAAGGTGACAGGATCGGTTTCAATCCCCTTGGTCGAGCGAGGCAATAGCAGCCGGAACAATTGCGCGTCATGCAGTTTGTCGAGCAGGGCCGGCGGCAGCCGGCGCATGGTCTCGATGTCATCGGAAGCCGCCGCGACGTCAGCGCGTATGGCCTCGGCCCGGGCGATCATCGCCTGGTCGCCTGAGAGATCGGCATAGTTTGCGATCGTTGTATTCAAGACCATGCCTGCCGGTCCGTTGCGTCCGCGTACCAGTCAATGGTGGAAAAGCTATCGTGCCATCGTCACGATCGGCAAGTCCATGGTGACGCGGAGCACGTCTGCGCATAAGCGGATCGGGGAATTCTTGCCGCTCCGCACAATGGGGCCCCAAGGCAATCGCATGGACCGCCTTTATTCCACCTTCCGGCGGACGCTGCGGCGCACGGCCGACTTGTTTAAGGTTTTGGGCTAGCCTTGTGGGGCTGGGGATCGATCCGGGGCAGGACGGACGGGATGGAAGAGAAGCGAAAATATCCGAGAACGGAGATCGACGAGACCGCCTACGTTTCGTCGGGCGGTTCCGTCATGTGCTGCGTGGTGCGAAACATCTCCCGCGAGGGCGCGGCGATCGATGTCGACAATCCGGCCTTCGTCCCGCAGCATTTTCGCCTGGTAATGGCAAAGGATTCCTCGATCGTGCACGAGTGCCGGGTCGCCTGGATCCAGAGGAATCGTATCGGCCTGACCTTCATGAAGGTCGTGGACGGGGTTGCGAAACCGCCGCCATCCAGCGGGACGGGCTGAGCACGCTACTCGATCCGCAGTTTCGCATCGCGCACCACCTTGCCCCATTTGTCCATTTCCAGCCTGATGCGCGCGCCGAACTGATCCGGCGTATTCGCAACCGCCTTGAAGCCGAGCACCGTGAGCCGCTCCTTGACGTCCGGCTGGGCGACGATTTTGGCGATCTCACGATAAAGCAGATCGACGATCTCTTTCGGTGTCCCCGCAGGCGCGACGATGCCCGTGAGCGTGTCGGCGTCCTGATCCTTCACGCCCTGTTCGGCGAAGGTCGGCACGTCGGGCAGCCCGACGGCACGTTCGGCTGACGCCACGCCGAGCGCGCGCAATTGTCCGCTCTGCACGGCCGACAGGGCAGGCGGCAGCGCGGTAAAGGCGATCGGCGTGTGTCCGCCGACGGTTGCCTGGATCGCCGGCCCAGCGCCGGTGAAAGGCACATGCACCAAGTCGAGCTGGAAGGCCAGCCGGAACAGCTCGCCGCCCAGATGCGGCGTCGAACCGATGCCGGGACCGGCAAAGCCGTACTTGCCGGGATTATCCCGAACGAGCTGCACCAGCTCCGGGAGGGTCTTGGCGGGCACTTGCGGATTGACCACCACGACATTCGGAGAAACCGCAACCAGTGTTACCGGCGCGAAATCCTTGACTGGATCGTACGGCACCTTGGCGTAGAGGCTGGGATTCACGACGAAGCCGGTGCTGATGACCATGATGGTGTAGCCGTCCGGCGTCACGCGCGCGACCTGGCCGGCCGCTGTGTTGCCGCCGGCGCCGCCGATGTTCTCGACGAAGAACTGTTGGCCGAGATTGTCGGTAAGCTTCTGGGCCACGATGCGGGCTATTGCATCGGTTGGCCCGCCGGCGGGAAAGCCGACCACGACGCGCACCGGCCTGCCCGGATAGCTTTGCGCCGATAACGCCACGACGCCGGACAGCAGCCACGTTGCTGCCAACAATACGCGCAAAACCGCGGCCATGGCGCTCCCCCCAATCTGTTTTTGTTGGGGTCATCATCGGCGAGGCGGCCGCGCCGGGCAAGGGGGGACCGCTATGGCTGGGGCGGCTACTTCCTGAGCAGCGGCTTGATCCGTTCTTCCAGCTCTTCGAACGACATCGCCCCCTGCAGCCGCACGCCATTGAGAAAGAAGGTCGGCGTCGAGGTAACCTTCAATTCCCGGTGAGCGTATTGCTGATCGGCGTTCAGCTTGTCGAACTGCGCCTGGTCTTCCTCGCAGGTCTTGACGTCCTCTTCGCTCATGCCGTGCTGCTTGCCGACATAGATCAACGTATCCTTGGTCTGCGCCATCAGGCGGTCCTGCAGCTTGAACAAGGTCTCGACTGCGCCGAGGTATTTTTCGGAATCGCCTTTGCCAATGCAGCGCGCCAGTATCGAAGCCGCGGCGGCTTTGATATCGAGCGGAAATTCGCGGAAGACAAAACGGACCTTGCCGGTATCGATATATTTCGACCGCAGCATCGGGAACACATTCTGGCCGAAGGCCGCGCAATGCGGGCAACTCATCGACGAATATTCGGTGATGGTAACAGGTGCTTTCGCCGATCCGATCGCAATGTCCGGCAGCGATACCGGTTTGGCGACCGCAGCGGCAATCGCACTTTGCGCCCTCGCATGGCCAACGAAGGACAATGATGCGAACGCGATGAGCGCGACGAAGACGATGGGACGATGGACGTTCAATGCTGCTCCGAAACGATTTGGCGGCGCGGGATGTCTTCTTTTTATTGGTTTAGCGAGCCGAAAGCCACCTGATCGGAGGGATCGCGCGAGCGGGAACCTTGTCGCTTGCGGCCGCACCAGGTGATGGATCTTGTCGCCGGTCGCGGGCGATGGTTTGATGAAGTGCGACGCCTGCGCCGGTCATGTACACTTCCGGGCTCCGCCCAGCGAATACAAGCAAGAGAATATCATGACCCAGCAAACGGCGCTGTCGAGCGAGACGCAGACGGCGGATGCCATCCTGCGGGCCAGGGCCCGGCTGGTCGTTCCCGGTGGCATGTGGGGTCATCTGAACGCCGCGCGGCTCCCGGAAGGCTATCCGCAATTCTTCGCCGCCGCGCAGGGTTGCCGCGTGCGCGACGTCGATGGGCGCGAATACATCGATTTCATGTGCAGTTGGGGGCCCATCCTGCTCGGCCATCGGCATCCCGAAGTTCAGGCCGCGGCTGAGGCGCAAGCCGTCAAGGGCGATTGCTTCAACGGTCCGGGCGAGGTCATGGTCGAGCTTGCCGAGGATTTCGTGGCCATGCTGCCGCATGCCGATTGGGCGATGTTTCAGAAGAACGGCAGCGACGCGACCACGAGCTGTGTGACGATCGCCCGCGCCGGCACCGGGCGGCGCAAGGTGCTGGTCGCGCGGGGCAGCTATCACGGTGCGCTGCCGTGGTGCTCGCCCAGTGTCGCCGGGGTGACGGCCGAGGACCGCGCGCATCTCGTGCACTTTGAGTACAACGACATGCAGAGCCTGCAAGCGGCCGTCGACGAAGCGGGCAGGGATCTCGCTGCGATACTGGTGACGGCGTTCCGTCACGACATGGGACGCGATCTCGAATTGCCGACGAAGGAATTTGCGCACGCGGCGCGCGCGGCATGCGACGCTGCCGACGCCGCCCTGATTATCGATGAAGTGCGGGCCGGCCTGCGCCTCGATGTCAGGGGGAGCTGGGAAGCGCTCGGCGTGCGTCCGGACCTGTGCGCCTGGAGCAAGGCGATCGCCAACGGATATGCACTGGCTGCCGTGACCGGCAACGATCGCTTTCGCGACGCCGCCTCCAAGGTATTCCTCACCGGATCGTTCTGGTGCGGCACGGTGGCGATGGCGGCTGCACGGGCGACGTTGCGGATTGCGCGTGAGACGGATGTGCCTGCGCATATCCGCGCCATGGGATTGCGATTGCGCGAGGGATTGGCGACGCTGGCAAACGAGCATGGCATCGTGATCCGCCAGAGCGGGCCGCCGCAGATGCCGCTGATGCTGTTCGACTCCGACCCGGATGTGAGAAAGGGCCGGGCGTTCTGCTCGGCTGCGCTACGTCACGGCGCGTTCTTTCATCCCCAGCACAATATGTTCCTGTCGTCGGCGCATCGTCCCGCCGATATCGACGAGGCGCTACAGGCGGCTTCGCACGGCTTCAGGGCCGTCCGCGAGCTGGAAGCGAGATCCAATCGATAAGTCGTCGCTGTCGACGGGACCGGTTTGGGATTGCGGGCATCCATAAAAATGCCCCGCAACGCGATCTTTGCGGCCGCGATGGCGGGGCAGTCTTAGGAGAAAACGGCGAGATCGCCGAATGATGCGTCAACATCGTCGGGCATCATGTAGATCGACATTCCACTCTTATGGCTGCGTTCGCATTGACCTGGATCAATCAGCCGGCGCGCCGGTTCCGAGAACGAGCACGACAACATGGCCGACCGCGCGGGCGCGCAGTCGGCGAAGCTTCAATTCCCCGTCGCCGTCAGTCCATCACGCGACGCGGTTCCATGCGTTCTTGCCGCGGGCAGGCGTATAGCACGCCGGATGTTCGAACTCATGATGATCGGCCAAGTGCGTCACCTCGACGCAATCGGCGTTCAGGCGATCGTTGTCGACCAACCGCTCCGCCAGCACCAGGGCCTGAGACGGCCCGACCGATTGCACTTCGATCTGGCGTTGCAAGCATTTGAAGCTGTGGCCGTCGGAGTTGCAGAGATCCTTGTAGAAGGAGACGCGATAATTGTTCATCTTGCCCTCCTGTCTTTCTGACACCCTTGTCGCTCAGCTTACTCTCAAGCGTCCATGTCTGCCAGCCGCTGGCGGTTGCGCAGCACGATTTGACGGGCGCTCGAAAACACCAGAATGCCCTGGTCGCTGAGCTGCGAAAGCGCACGCGAAACGGTTTCCAGCGTCAGGCCGAGATAATCGCCGATGTCGCGGCGGCACATCGGCAGCGCCATCATACCGGCCTTGGCGAGCCGGCGGTCCATTTCCAGCAGGAACGTTGCCACTTTTTCCATGGCGGTCTTGCGGCCCAGAAGCAACATGTGGTCTTCGGCATGCCGGAGGTCGCTTGCGGTCATGGTCCACAGGTTATGGGCGACCTGGACATTCGATCCCGCGGCGGCTTCGAGGTTGCGGCGCTTCACCAGACGAACGGTCGTGTCGGCGATCGCTTCGGCCGTCAGGCGATGGGTAGAACCGGCATCGAGGCCGAACACGTCACCAGGCAGATGGAACGCGCCGATCTGGCGGCGTCCGTCGCTGAGGAGCTTGTAGGTGCGAACGGCGCCGCGGATCACCTGATAGACATATTCGCAAGGCTCGCCCTCGCCATAAATTTCCTCGTCCTTCCGGTAGGAAAACTCGCTTGCAATCACGCCCGCGCAGGTTGCGATCACGCTGAACTGGTCGACGGCCGCAACAGTCTGGGCGCGTGGGGCGGGGAAAACCTTGGCTGTCGGGACTGCCGGGGCGGTGATCGTCTGGGTGAGCATTTGCCATCTCCTCGATGCGGGATGGCTTTGGTGTATCTGGGGTTTTTCGCGTCCGATATTTGGGTCGATATCCTAAGGACGAGCCCTTACGGGGTTTTACGGAGGCAGGCCTACCGGTGTTCAGGGCCGGCTTGCCGTGCTGGTCGGATCGATTGCATTTCGAACGCAGTCGACCAGATTGTCCTCCAGGTTGGGCTTCAAAAGCACCTGGCGTACGCCGGCCGAGCTTGCTTTGGCCGAGATGTGTTCGTCCGGATAACCCGTGATCAGAATGATCGGGGTAGAAACGTCGAGGCTCCGCAGCCGATGTGCCAGCTCCAAACCGTCGAGTTCCGACATCTTGTAGTCGACGACCAGACAATCCGCGCGATTTCGGGTGGCAGATCCGAGCAACGCGACTCCGCTGCGGAACGTGCGGACGTCGAAACCCTCCGTCTCCAGCAGGAAGCGCAGCGACGTCCGGACGTCGTAATCGTCGTCGACGACGTAAATCATCCATTTTCTTGGCGGACGGCCTATTCCGGCTTCACCGGCGGCGCTGTTTCGGGTGTCGGTCATCCCGGCAAACTAGACGCTTTTCCAGCCCCCGAATTGACTTGCCTCAATCCTCGACGATGCCGGCACGGATCGCAAACCGCACCAGTTCGGAAAGGTTACCGGCCTGCATCTTGGTCATCACATTCGCCCGATAGACCTCCACCGTGCGCGGGCTGATATCATATTCCCGGGCGATCGCCTTGTTGGATTGCCCCGTCACCAGCCCCTGCATCACCTGGCGCTCGCGCTGGGTAAGGCTGGCGACGCGGGCAGCCATATCGGCCGCCAACGCCTCGCTTTTCGAGCCGCTCTCGCGCGCGGCGAGGGCGGTCTCGATCATGCCGATCAGCCGGTCATCCTCGAAAGGCTTTTCGAGGAAATCGAGCGCCCCGAGCTTCATCGCTTCGACGGCGAGGGGCACGTCGCCATGGCCGGTCATGACGATCACGGGGAGCTTTCGCGGGCCCGAACTCAACCGGCGCAGCAGTTCCATACCGTCGATGCCCGGCATGCGCACGTCCGTGACCACGCAGCCGGTCTCCAGGTTCGGCAACTCGTTCAGGAAGGCTTGCGCGGAATCGAAAAGACGTACGCTCAAGCCGACCGAGCCAAGCAAGAAATCCAGCGAGTCGCGCATCGCCGGATCGTCGTCGATGACATAAACTTTAGCGCTCTGCGGCATCGGCTATATCCTTGGCGTGCGCTGCGGGCAGCGTGAATCGAAACGTCGCGCCGCCGGACTTGTTGGTTTCGGCCCACATCCGGCCACCGTGGGTTTCGATGATGGTGCGGCTGATGGAAAGGCCGACGCCCATGCCGGTCTCCTTCGTCGTGAAAAAGGGCTGGAACAGGTTCGCAAGCGCATCGCCTGCGAAGCCGGATCCGGTGTCGGCAACGGCAATTTCGATCATGTCGTCTGCGGCCTTGGTGTTGGAGGCGATCAGTTCGCGGTGCGTCGAGACCGCCATCGCTTCCAGCGCATTGCGGAACAGGTTGACCAGGACCTGCTGGATCTGGACCCTGTCGGCAAGCACCAGGTCGCACGTCGGGTCCAGGTTGAAGCGCAGGAACACGCCCTGTTCGCGGGCGCCGGTGAGCCCGAGCGCGCCGGCCTCCTCGATCATTTTTGAAAGGCTTTCGACGCGCTTCTCGGACGCATCGCGGGCGACGAAGTCGCGCAATCGCCTGATGATGTCGCCGGCGCGGATCGCCTGCTCGGCGGCGCGATCGAGCGCCGCTTCGATCTTCGGCGCGTTGGCGTCGGTGCTGCCCGCCAGCAGGCGGCGCGAGCCCTTCATGTAGTTGCTGATAGCGGACAGCGGCTGATTGAGTTCGTGGGCAAGGGCGGACGCCATCTCGCCCATCGCGGTCAGGCGCGAGACGTGGACCAGTTCGGATTGCAGTTCCTGCAACCGTGCCTGAGTCTGTTGCTGCTCGGTGAGATCGCGGACGAAGCCGGTAAAGAACGGCTTTCCGCCCGAATGCATCTCGCCGATGGTGAGGTGCATGGGAAACGTCGTGCCGTCCTTGCGCATGCCGGTGACGATACGCCCGATGCCGATGATGCGCCGTTCGCCGGTCTTGAGATAGCGGGCGATGTAGCCGTCATGGCGGCTGCGATCCGGCTCCGGCATCAGCTCGCTGATGTTCTTCCCGATCGCCTCGGATTCGCTGTATCCGAACTGGCGCTCGGCGGCGCTGGAGAAGAACTGCATGATTCCATGCTCGTCGATCACGATCATCGCGTCCGGAATCGTATCCAGAATCGAGCGAAAGTGCCGCTCGCGCGTCGTGACCGTGTCCTCGAGGCGCTTCTCGCGGTCGATGTCGATCATGACGCCGCTGAGCCGGGCAGGGGCGCCATCGGGACCATTGATGGTCGTGCCGAGCGCGCGCACCCAATGACCTTCTTCCGAATCCCGGTGCACCCGGTACTGAATGTCGAAATTGCACCCGGTATCGATCGACTGTTGCAGGGCTCTTGCCGTGCGGTCGCGATCCTGCGCATCGAGCAGGGAAAGAAACAAATCGTAGTCGACCGGCGCATCCGGTCCGACGCTGAAGAGCTTTCGCGTGGCGGTGGACCAGCTCAACTTCCGGCTCGACAAGTCGAGATCCCATGCGCCGACGCCCGACCCCTCGGCGCCGCTGCGCGCGTTCTGGTCGAGCGGATCCTGGTCTCGAAAGGGTCGGTCGGGGTCGATCATGCTTCGTCTTCTAGGCTGCGCCCGCTTATCAGATAGCGCATTGGATCGGGGGTGTGAAATAGCTGCAAGGCGACATTGTCAAAGGCATATATCCAATTGATACGATATGCGAATTCGCAGAAATGTCGGGACCGATTCATGCTGAATGCTCGGCTGTAGATGCCTGCAGGAGCCGAGGGGATTGTTGATCTAGGTCAGCTTCGAATCCCGGACGGCCACCTAGGATGCCGCGCTGTGGGCAGGGCCCACGCAGTATTTCGCCCCAAGGCGTGGAGCAGGTTATGGACTACAAAACCGTGATGGTCGGTCTGGCGCTGGACCGGCCCAATGATGCCTGCCTCAGGGTGGCCGGAGATATCGCCGAACGATTCGAAGCGCGGATCATCGGCGTTGCCGCCTCGGATCTCAGGCCGCCAATGTATTTCGCCGACGGTGAATTCGCGCAAAAGCTTCTCGATGAGGAGGCCGCCGCCATCCACAAGCGACTGTCTGAGCTGGAGGCGGAATTTCGCGCTTCGGTCGGAAGGCGCGCGACAGCGGTGGAATGGCGTTGCGCCCGGACGTGGCCGCTTCCCTACCTGCTGCAGCAGGCGAGAGCCGCCGATATCCTCGTGATCGGCGCGCGTTCGGAGATACTGCTGGATCCCAGCGCGGCTCCGGACCCGAGCGACCTGGTGATGCAGGCCGGCCGGCCGCTCATCGTGGTGCCCCCGGCAGTTCAGTGGCTCGACCTGAGAAGCGTTCTGATCGCCTGGAAGGACGTGCGGGAGGCACGCCGCGCCGTATTCGACGCGCTGCCTGTTTTGGCTGCCGCCAAGGAAGTCACGATTGCTGAAATCCCCGAGCAGAACGGCCGGCGCGCGGATGCGCTTTCGCATGTCGCCGACGTGGCGGCCTGGCTGCGCGGCCACGGCATCACGGCGAACACCCTGGTCCCCGAAAAAGCCGCCGCTGTGACCGAGCAGATCGAGAGCATCGCTGCTAATGTAGGGGCCGGCATCGTGATTGCCAGCGCCTACGGCCATTCGCGATTCCGCGAATGGGTGCTCAGCGGCGTTACCCGCCACCTTGCAACTGAATCGCGCCGCTGCGCGTTGCTGTCCCGGTAGGACTTACAAATGGCGAGGAACAGCCGTGCATAGATTTCTCGAAGCCAGCGCCGGGCAATACATGACGCGCGAGGTGAAGACGGTTACGCGCGACACCACCATGCGCGAGTTGCACAAGCTGTTCGAGGCTGATGATTTCAACTGTTATCCAGTGCGCGAGGGCGACGACATCGTCGGCGTCGTGAGCGATTTCGATTTCCTGAAATGCTTTGCCTTCAACCCCGGGCGCATGGTTCCGGCCTATGACGACCTGTTGTCGCGGATGGTGGTGGATGTGATGACGCCGGAATTCATCTATGTCGATCCGGTAACGAAACTGACCCGCGTCCTTCAGCTAATGGTCGACCACCGGATGAAGAGCCTGCCGGTGCTGGATGGCGACCAGCGGCTGGTCGGGATCATCTCGCGCGGGGACATCATGCGTGCGCTGACCGAGAGCGCGCGTCGATAGAGCGCTCGTTTCGCGCGACGCGCCGGCGGCTAGCGCGCCTTTGCCCTCTCGATGTCCTCGGGCGATTTCAGAAGCATCCCGGACATGGTATCGACCCAACACAGGTGGTCATGAACTTTGCTCACGCCGGCGACGTTCTGCGCGGCCACAATGGCCGCTTGCCGCGAGCGTTCGTCGGTAATCACGCCACTCAGATGGACGATGCCGTCGCGCACGATGATGTTGAGCCCGAACGGGCTCCAGTCGTTCTTGTCGATCGCGGCGAAAACGCGGCTGCGAATCTTGTCGTCGTCGGCCGTCGGGTCGGGGATCTCGCGTGCAAGGCTCGCGACCGCCTGCATCAAATTGGCGCGTGACACAATGCCGACGAGCTTGTCGCCCCTGATCACCGGCAAACGCTTGACGTCGTGGGTCTCCATCATATTGACGATATCTTCCAGCGTCGCGTCTTCGGTCACGGTGATCGGATCACTCGTCATGACATCCGAAACCCTGCGGCCGTGCTCTTGAACGTAATCGATGGCGCAGTCGCCCAACAGGAATTTGAGCCAACGGCCGCGCTTGCGCTGGGTGGCGATTTCGCTCCGGCGAATGAAATCACCTTCAGAGACGATGCCAACAAGCTTGCCGGCGGCATCGACGACGGGGAGCCCACTGACATGATGCCGCAACATCGTATTGGCGGCGTCGAGAATGCCGGCATCAGGCGCGATCGAGACGACGGACCGGGTCATGATCTGATGGGCGCGCATGTGACTGTCTCCTGTTCCATGCCGGTACGAAATGGCAGAACGCCACTGCTGGCGCAGCGCGGCTGACATGGCCATGGTAGAGAGGTGCGCTCGGGTGAGATTGACGAGGATCAACGCTAGTCCGTTCGCAGCCGTTAGGCTGCACACGCTTGCGTGAGGATGAGAGACGAGATGCACGCCATGGTCCTGAAGGCGCCCGGCGCGCCGCTCCGGCTTGAGCCACGGGACGATCCCGTCCCCGGGCCCGGCGACGTATGCGTCAAGGTCAGCGCGTGCGGGGTATGCCGGACCGATCTTCACGTCGTCGATGGGGAACTGCCTAGCATCGCCTATCCCATCATTCCCGGCCATGAGGTTGTCGGCCGGGTGGAAGCACTCGGGGCTGGCGTCACGTCGCTGAAAATCGGCGAACGGGTCGGCGTTCCCTGGCTCGGTTACACCTGCAGCGAATGTTCCTATTGCCGTAGTGGCCGGGAAAACCTCTGCGACCGCCCGCGCTTCACCGGTTACACCCGCGACGGCGGCTATGCCACGCATCTGGTGGCCGACGCCCGCTATTGCTTTCCACTCGGCGAGGACGGCGACGATGTGGCCATCGCGCCGCTGCTTTGCGCGGGCCTGATCGGCTGGCGCTCGCTTGTGATGGCCGGCGAAGGAGAGCGCCTCGGCATCTTCGGTTTCGGAGCAGCCGGACATATCATCGCGCAGGTCGCGCGCTCGCAGGGGCGGTCGGTCTATGCCTTCAACCGGAAGGGCGATGTCGAGGCGCAGGCTCTTGCGAAATCGCTTGGCGCGGTATGGGCCGGCTCATCGGAGGACCAGCCTCCGGCGCCGCTCGACGCCGCGATTATTTTTGCCCCGGTGGGTGATCTCGTTCCGCTGGCGTTACGCGCCGTGCGCAAAGGCGGGCGCGTGGTCTGCGCCGGCATTCACATGTCGGACATTCCCTCGTTCCCTTACCACATCCTCTGGGAAGAGCGGCAGTTGCTTTCGGTCGCGAACCTCACGCGCGGCGACGGGATCGCGTTTTTTGAGGTCGCGGCGCAAGCGGGCATCAGGACGCACACCAGCGTATTTCCGCTACGGGAAGTAAATGAAGTTCTCGCAAAGCTGCGCGCCGGGCAGATCACCGGCGCCGCCGTGCTGCAGCCATGACGGTGCGACCGCCCGCCGCGACCGCCGAATCTGATGCCGATCGGCAGCAGCGCGTGCTCGAATTCCTCGATCGGTCCAGCTTCGGTCCAGCCAGGGGCGGCAAGCGGATCGACACGCATGCCTCCGTGGTCTTTCTCGGAGCCGACCGGGCATTGAAGATCAAGCGCGCGGTGCGATTGCCATTCCTCGACTATTCGACACTGGAGAAGCGCAAGCGCGCCTGCGAGGAGGAGCTGAAGGTCAACGCCGGCAATGCTCCCGAACTCTACCGGCGTGTCGTCGCTATCACGCACAACTCCGATGGCGCCCTCGAAATCGGCGGTTCCGGCACGCCCGTCGAATGGGCGGTCGAAATGACGCGGTTCGACGAAAACCAGTCGCTCGATCATGTCGCAGCATCGAAGACGATCGATCCATCGTTCGCGACTGATGTGGCCGATGCGATTCTGCGATCCCACGACCAGGCTCCGCGTGCGGGCGGTGAAAGCTGGCAAGATTCCATTCCGACCATCATCGAACGCAACACTGCGAAGTTTCGCACCGTACGCGGACTTGATGCCGGTGCAGTCGATCAACTCGACGCAGCCAGCCGCGCTTCCGCAACGACATTGCAACCCCTGCTCATGCAGCGTGCCGGACAGGGGTTCGTGCGCCGTTGCCATGGCGACCTGCATCTCGCCAACATTGCGCTGGTAGACGGCCGGCCGCGGCTGTTCGACGCCATCGAGTTCGATCCCGTCATCGCCACGACGGATGTGCTCTACGATCTCGCGTTCACGTTGATGGACATGATCCACTTCAATCAAGAGGCGGCGGCAAATGCGATGTTCAATCGCTATCTTGCGGGGGCGGGGGATGAGGGTCTCGATGGCCTGCGGCTGCTGCCGCTGTTTCTGTCGATCCGGGCGGCGATCCGGGCACATGTGCTGTTCATGAAGGCCGAACAGGCCGGAGCGAGCGACGCAGTCTGGCAGGAGGCCAAGCGGTATTTCGATCTGGCGCGACGATTCATCACGCCCAGGCCGCCGGTGCTGGTGGCGATCGGTGGATTGTCGGGGACGGGAAAGTCCGTGCTCGCGCGCGGGCTCGCCGGGTTGATCGAGCCTGCACCTGGTGCGGTCATCGTCCGCTCGGACGTCGTTCGCAAACGCCTCTTCGGCGCCAGCGAAACCACGGTTCTGCCGGAATCCGCCTATCGGCCCGATATCACGAAACGTGTGTATGACATGCTTTCGGACGCCGCGCAGCGTATCCTTGCCCAGGGCTGTTCGGTCGTGCTCGATGCCGTTTATCTGCAGGAAGCGGAGCGGACGGAAATCGAACGGTTTGCGGCCACGCATGGCGTGCGGTTCGTCGGCCTGTTCCTTACGGCGGATCGCGCGACGCGCCTGGCGCGGATCGAGCAGCGCAAGGGCGATGCGTCTGATGCAACGCGGAATGTCGCCCTGAAGCAGGAGACTTTCGCGACCGGCGCGATAGACTGGCATATGATCGATGCCTCCGGGACACCGGACCAGTCGCTGCGCAGTGCCCATGTTTCTTTGTGTGCGGTGTTGGGCGAGCACTGACGATGAGAGACAGTCCAAGCAGAACGTACAGCCGACACAAGGCCTCTGAAACGGTGGGCCTCGATTGCGCAACCGCCTTCCAGAAGATAACGCTCGACAGCGTCGCCGCTATCAAGGTCCATCACAGCAGCGCATGCGCCGGCGACGCGGAGGCCGTGCATCAGATCCGCATTGCGATCACGCGGTTGCGCGCTGCGGTGGCGTTCTTTGCGCCAATCGTGGTCGATGCGGAATGGCTGCGTCTGAAGAAGGAAATCGCCTGGCTGAACGGCCCGCTCGGAGGCGCGCGCGACAGCGATGTCGTCGTGGAATATGCGCGCCGCAAGCGATACCGGGCGTGGGCACAGCGGATGATCGGCGAGCAGCTCGATCAGAGCCAGACGCAGGATCACCGCCGCCTGGTGCGCGCTCTGCGTTCTGCGCGGACGGAACGCCTGATCACGGCCATGTCGCGCTGGATCAGGCAAGGACCGTGGCTCGAACGGTATAAGCAGCGCAAGGACGTGGAGACCCTGCAATCCTATTGCGCCAGCGAGCTCAAGCGCTGGCACGAACGGCTGATCCGCAAGGGTCGGCACCTGAAGACTTTGGGGACGTCACGTCGTCACCGGCTGCGGATCAGGGTCAAGCGCTTCCGCTACATGCTTGAAGCGCTGACGGGAATCGTTGCACTGCGAGACCGGGGCGAATTGGACCGCCTGCACCAGCCGGCAAAGCGGTTGCAACGCACATTGGGCGATCTCCGCGATCTCAAGCGCTTCGCCGGCCTTGCCAGCGCATCGCCGCAGGCGGAAAATAGCAAACGAGGCAAGAGGCATCCGCCGGGCTATCGCGATCGAAAGGAAAAGCTGCTCGGCGCCGCCATCGCGGCGCATCGCGACCTCAGGCAAGCCGAGGTCGGCTGACGTCGCCGTTCGCATGCGCCCGCCGCTCGGCATTTTCGGGTTTGATGTGTGTCAACTTCGGCCAGCGGTCCGTCGGTTATCTTGCCGGCAGCAGCCGGGACGGGGGCCGTGCGCCCTCGCCAATGAGCGGGAGAATGGCGATGTTCAGGAACATTCTGGTTCATATTCCCTCCGAGCGTCCGGTCAGGCCGGTCGTCGACGTCGCTGTCGCGCTGACCATTGCGCGCCGGTCGCATCTCGATGCGGTGGCTATCGGCTATGAGTCGATGAGCGCCGCCGGGATGATTGTCGAGGGCGGCGGCGCTGCCGTTGCCGCCGTGATAGGGGCCGAACAGGAACGCGCTCAGGAAAGGGCCGACGCCGCGATCGCCGTGTTCGAGATCGAGGCCCGGCTCGCCAAGATCGCCTACGGCACCCGGACCTTGGCGGCGATCCCGGCCGAGGCCGGGCAGACCATTGGGACGCTCGCCCGGCTGTACGACATGTCGATCGTGCTGCAGCCCGAACCCGCGAAGGCCAGCTACGACAATGAGATTCCGCAGCACATCCTGTTCAATTCTGGCGGGCCGATGCTGATGGTTCCCTATATCCACAAGGGACCGCTTGACGCGCACCATGTCGGCATCGCCTGGGACGGCAGCCGCCTTGCGGCTCGCGCGTTGCGCGATGCGATGCCGTTCCTGATGGGCGCGAATGCCGTGACCGTGATTGCGGTCAACGAGGAGGCGAGCGAAGCGTCCTCGAACCAGCTCGCCGCGCATCTGGGGCGGCGTGGCATTGCGGCCCGGGTGCAGCGGCTGACGGCGGATCGCGGCGACGTTCAGGGCGCCATTCTGTCGATTGCGGCCGAAAGCAGAATGGGACTTCTGGCGATGGGCGGATACGGCCATTCGCGGCTGCAGGAGCGAATTCTGGGCGGCGTCACCCGCAGCATGTTCGACAGCATGACCGTACCGGTCCTGATGTCGCACTGATCCCGGGTGGCGGGGATGCAACCTTCATCCCTGAGTTCCCTGTATCTCGTTCGCCGCTGCGGTGGTCGCAATGATGCCGGTTTGATGCACCTCAATGTTCGGCCCGACGCCGATCAATACCGTTTCGGCGGACGTTGAGAAATCGGAGATTGTTCATGTCAGAGCTGTCTGAGCGGGCCGCTTCCGGTTCCTTTCCGATAGGCGCGAATGCAGAAGCGGAAGCCACCAAACTGAACCAGGGCGCGCTGGAGTTCATGCTTGGCGCGCAGAAGATGATGTTCGAGGAAATGATGTTTCTCGGCGACGAGATGCTGGAGCGAACGCGGACCGAGATGCACCTGTTGTCGGAGTTCGTCGCGAAGATGGCAGGCGCGCATTCCGTAAAGGACATGACGACGATGTGCCAGGAATGCGGCCAGCATCAGCTCGACTTCTTCCGGCGCGACTCGGAGCGACTGTTCAAACATGGCGAGCGAATGATCGCGGCGACGTCAAATCTGATCGGTGGTCGCTCTCTGAACTGATTGGCAAACAGCATGCACGGGATATCGACCCTGCCGACCGCGGAAGCGACCATCCTGCCGCTTCGCCCCGATAACGCAGGCGGGGATAATGGCCAGTGGCCGGCCGAGCCGCTGGCCTCCTCGCTGCCGGCAGGCGTTGAAGGTATCGAGGCATACCAGGCCGACCGCGGCCTGCATGCCATGCTGGCACGGCTGACCGCGGGCATTTCGCCGGCCGCGTTGCATCTGGCCTATACGGACTGGCTGTTGCATCTGGCAGCATCGCCGCAGCGGCAGATCGAGATTGCGCAGGAAGCGATCATCAACGCCAGGCGCGTGCTCGACGCCGCGCAACGCTTCCTTGCGCCCGGGCAAGGACCGTGGTCGGCGATCAAGCCGCCGCCGCAGGACAGGCGCTTCGGGCGGCCGGAGTGGGAATATCCGCCGTTCAATCTGATGGCGCAGGCCTTTCTGCTCGGCGAGCAATGGTGGCATAACGCGACCACAGGCCTGCGCGGAGTCGCGAAGCAGAACGAGGCGATCGTCGAGTTTTCGGCCCGGCAGATACTGGACGTGATGTCGCCTTCCAATTTCGCTGCAACCAATCCGGAGGTGCTGCGCCGAACGTTCGAGAGCGGTGGCAATAACTTCGCCCGCGGCTGGCAAAATTTGCACAGCGACTGGATACGCCTGGCAACGTTGGGCCTTGGCCCGGGCACGACCGGCGATTTCGTGGTCGGCGAAACCGTCGCGACGGCGCGTGGCAAGGTCGTGTTTCGCAACCGACTGATCGAGTTGATCCAGTACTTTCCGACCACCGAAAAGGTCCATCCCGAGCCGATCCTGATCGTGCCGGCCTGGATCATGAAGTATTACATCCTCGATCTGTCGCCGCAGAACTCCCTCGTGAAGTATCTCACCGGCGAAGGCTTCACCGTCTTTATGATCTCATGGCGCAACCCTGATGCTGCCGACCGCGAAATCGCTTTTGATGACTACCGGAAGCTCGGCGTTGAAGCTGCGCTCGATACGATCGGCAGCATCGTGCCGAAATGCCAGGTGCATGCGCTGGGCTATTGCCTGGGCGGGACGCTGCTGTCGATCGCCGCCGCCACCATGGCACGGAACGGTGACAACCGGCTGAAGTCGATCAGCCTGCTTGCAGCCCAAACCGACTTTACCGAGGCCGGTGAGCTGACGTTGTTCATCAACGAAAGCCAGGTTGCCTTCCTTGAAGACATGATGTGGGAGCGCGGCGTGCTCGATACCACGCAGATGGCGGGCGCATTTCAGTTGCTGCGCTCCAATGACCTGATCTGGTCGCGGCTTACCCGGGACTATCTGATGGGCGAGCGGGCAGCACCGAGCGATCTGATGGCCTGGAACGCGGACGCGACCCGTCTGCCGTACCGGATGCATTCGGAATATTTGCGCAAGCTGTTTCTCAACAACGATCTTGCCGGCGGGCGATACCTCGTCGAGGGCAAGCCGATCTCGCTGTCGGATATTCATACGCCGATGTTCGTGGTGGGCACCCTTCGCGATCACGTCGCGCCGTGGAAGTCGGTCTACAAGATTCACTACCAGGTCGATGCCGTCGTGACCTTCCTTCTCGCCAGCGGCGGCCATAATGCGGGGATCGTGGCGCCTCCCGGCGAACCGGAGCACACTTATCGCGTCAAGACCAAGGCGGCGGACGCCACCTATATCGGTCCTGACGAATGGATTAGCACTGTGCCGCCGGTCGAAGGATCGTGGTGGCCGGAATGGACGAAGTGGCTGTCCGCACGATCCGGCGAGCCTTCGCAGCCGCCGCGCATGGGCGCCGAAGCTGCTGAGGAGAACAATCTGGCCGATGCGCCCGGCGACTATGTCCGCCGCTGATGCCGCAACGCTGTGGAGCTACTGGCCGCGGCGGGGGCGGCCTTGATCTGTCTCAACGATGAGTTAGCTGTCAGCGATAGGGAAAGCGGGACCCGTTGTCATCGGGCAGAGACCTTGCCTGGTTACTGTCGCGCAACGGACACCTCGCGCTGAGCACCTGTCGAATAGCAATCTGCCGGGTACCTGCAACCAATGTCCACCTATCGTTTGAAGCATCTGCTTTCGCCGCAATCCGTCGCGCTGGTCGGAGCCAGTCCACGCCATGGCTCGGTCGGCCGCGCCATTCTCGACAATATTCGTAAAGCGCAATTCAAAGGCGAATTTGGGCTCGTCAATCCGCGCTATCACGAGATCGATGGTGTCGCGACCACTGACAGCATCGCAAAACTGGCGTTTGCGCCGGAACTCGTCGTCCTCACAGCGCCCGCCCGCACCATCGCGGACCTGATCGACGAGGCGGGCCGCCGCGGCGCAGCGGGCGCCGTCATTATCAGTGCCGGGCTCGGCCATGGTCCGGGCTCGCTGGCGGATGCCGCGGAACGCGCCGCGCAGAAATACGGCATGCGGCTGATCGGTCCGAATTGCCTGGGCATCATGATGCCCGGCGTCAGTCTCAACGCGAGCTTTGCCGCGCACATGCCGGCTGCGGGAAATCTGGCGCTCATTTCGCAGTCCGGCGCCATCGCGGCGGGCATGGTCGACTGGGCGGCGCAGCGGGCCGTCGGCTTTTCCGGCATCGTGTCGATCGGCGACCAGCTCGATGTCGATATCGCCGATCTGCTCGATTACTTCGCGCTGGATGAAAAGACCCACGCCATCCTGCTGTACATCGAGGCGATCAAGGATGCCCGCAAGTTCATGTCGGCGGCCCGCGCCGCCGCCAGAGTCAAGCCGGTCGTGGTCGTCAAGTCGGGCCGCCTGGCGCAAGGCGCGCGCGCCGCTGCAACCCATACCGGAGCGCTGGCCGGGGCCGATGCCGTCTATGATGCCGCGTTTCAGCGCGCCGGCATTTTGCGCGTAACGGATCTGCGCGAATTGTTCGACTGCGCCGAGACGCTCGGGCGGCTCAAATCGCCGCCGGGAAAGCGGCTTGCTATCCTGACCAATGGCGGCGGCATCGGCGTGCTCGCGGTTGACCGGCTGGTCGAACTCGGGGGTGTTCCCGCCGATATTTCGCCGGAGAGTCGCGAAAAGCTCGATGCGGCGCTGCCCCCGACATGGTCGAAATCAAACCCGGTCGATATCGTGGGCGACGCCGATCCTGCGCGCTATGCCGCGGCGCTTGAATTGTTGCTGGCCGACCCCGCCAACGACGCCGTGCTGGCGATGAATGTCCAAACGGCGATCGCCCGTGCCGATGACATTGCGGCCGCGGTCATCGGCGTGGTCGAGAAACAGCGCGCGGAACGTCGCATGTTACGAAAGCCCGTGCTTGCGGTCTGGGTCGGGGCGGACCAGTCGATCGGCGACTTGTTGAGCGGGGCGGGAATTCCGAACTATCAAACCGGCGGCGACGCCGTCCTTGGCTTCATGCATCTGGTTCGCCACCGCGAGGTGGTGGAGGCGTTGGCGCAGGTGCCACCCGCCATGCCCATCGAGTTCGCGCCCGATATCGATGCCGCGCGGCAGATCGTTGCCGCAGCGCTGGCCGACGATCGCTCCTGGCTCGATCCGATCGAGGTCAAGCGGCTGCTCGACGCCTATGATATCGCCGTCGTGCCGACCTTCGCTGCCGCCAACGCCGACGAAGCGGTCGCGCATGCGAACGCGATCTTTGCGCAGGGCTCGACCGTCGTGCTCAAGATCATGTCGCGCGACATCCTGCACAAATCCGATGTCGGTGGCGTCGTGCTGAACCTCACCAGCGCCGACGCGGTGCGCAAGGCAACCGGCGAGATTCTCGCGCGTGCGCGGTCGTTGCGGCCGGAGGCGCGGATTTCAGGCGTGATGGTGCAGGCGATGGTGGTGCGGGCAAAGGCGCGCGAACTCATTCTCGGCCTCGCTGACGATCCGACATTCGGCACCGTCGTCGTGTTCGGCCGCGGCGGCACGGCGGTCGAGATCATCAATGACAAGGCGCTGGCGCTACCGCCGCTCGACCTGCAACTGGCACGCAGCCTGATCGAGCGCACCCGCGTCTCGCGGCTGTTGCGCGCCTATCGCGACGTGCCCGCGGTGAAGCAGGACGCGGTCGCGATGGTCCTGGTCAAGCTGGCGCAGATGGCCGCCGACATTCCCGAAATCCGCGGTCTCGACATCAATCCGTTGCTGGCCGATGAAGCGGGCGTGCTTGCCGTGGACGCGCGCGTCGCGATCGGCCGCGTCGAGCGGAAGTTTCGCGGTTCGGGCCCGGCGAATTTCGCCGTGCGGCCTTATCCTTCGCAATGGCAACGTCACATCGAGGTCAAGGACGGCTGGCGCGTCTTCGTGCGCCCGATCCGGCCCGAGGACGAGCCGCTGATCCACGAGATGCTGAAACACGTCACGATGCATGACCTGCGGCTGCGGTTCTTCGCCCCGATGAAGGAATTCTCCCATGAATTCATCGCCCGCCTGACCCAGCTCGATTATGCCCGCGCGATCGCCTTTGTGGCGTTCGACGAGGCGACCAACGATCTGGTCGGCGTCGTCCGGATCCATTCGGATTCGATCTATGAGAGCGGTGAATACGCTATCCTGTTGAGGTCGGACCTCAAGGGCAGGGGCCTCGGCTGGGCGCTGATGCAGATGATCATCGAATATGCGAAGTCGGAAGGGTTGAAAGCCGTCTCCGGCGATGTCCTGGCCGACAACACCGTGATGCTGGCGATGTGCCGCAGTCTTGGCTTTGAGGTGAAGTCGGACGCGCAGGAGCACGACATCTGCAACGTCAGACTGACGCTTTAGCTGTTGTTCGAGCGCCCCGCCGCAATCGCCGATGACAATGCTGCGCGATCGTCCAGCGCGCAAGCGGCGGTCAATGCGAAAACAGGATCGGGAGTGGCGGCTTCGACAGCAGGCTCTTGGTGGCGCCGCCGAGGATGAACTCGCGCCATCGCGCGTGGCCATAGGCCCCCATCACGAGCACATCGACCTGATACGAAATGGTGTAGGCCTCGAGCACATCGCCGATCCGGTGGCCGTCGGCATCGACCTTGTCGAGCACGACGTCGACGCCGTGGCGCGCGAGGTTCTTGGCGAGTGCTTCGGCGGAATGCTTGCTGTCCAGTTTCTTTTCATTGGTGACGGTGACGATCCGCACCTTCCTGGCTTTCTCGAGCAGCGGCATTGCATCGGAAACTGCTCGCGCCGCGGCGCGGCTGAAATCCCAGGCGACAGCGACGGTGCCCAGTTCGAACGGGCGTCTACGCGGCGTCTCGGGCAAGACGAGGGTAGGCCGCCCCGATCCGAATATCACGGCCTCTGCGTACCACGGGTCGTAGCTTTCCGGCACCGGAACGATGGTGAGGTCGCGAAGCCGGGCGTGATCTACCAGCAGATCCGGCACGGCGAAGGTCGGACATTTTTCGAGATGGGTTTCATGCAAAATACCGGTTTTCTCCGCGGCGGCATCGAATGCGGCCAGTATGTCCCTGGCGCTCTTTCGGCTCTTTTCGGTTTCGCCCGCAATGATCCCGGGAATATTGGCCGTTGAGCCGGAAAGAAAGTGCCCGGGCAGTTCCACATGCACCTCGCAGGCGACCGCCGCCAGGTGAGCGCCGAATGTTGCAGCGATTGCGACCGCATCCTCGGCGACCGTCGCCGGGGTAGGGTCGGGATAACTCGTCAATGTCAGCAGAATATCCTTGAATGCCATGGAGCTCTCCTTTTCCGGGACGGAATCTAGCGTCCTGTCGGCTTGGACGTTTGATCCATCGCAAGGGGCTGGGTTGGCCTGATCTGCGACTGCAGCCGCGGGCGCAGCAGCGACTTCAGCATTTCCGGCACGAGCAGCGCCATGACGCCCGCACCGAGCGTCAGGGCGAGATCGTCGGCGTGGAGAGGGCCGAAGGCGAAGAGCTTGTTCGCAAATGGCCAAAGCAAGGCGAGGGCCAGGATGACGGCGACGGCGGCGAGCACCGCAACGAGGGTCCGATTCGGCCGCCGCAGGGCGGCGAGCACCGATGCCCGGAAAAGGGTTTCATCCCTTGGTGAGCCATGCCGATAGGCCGGATAGCAGCACCAGCGCCATTCCACCGAGGCCGATCAATTCGACCGATCGCAGGACAAAGGCAAGCTGAAGGTACCATTGCGGCTGCTCGCTGTCCGCCACAGGCAAGGCGTCGGGAACAAGCGCATGGCTCGCCAGATACGCCGCGCCGGCAGTTGATGTAGAAAGTAGAAGGAGGCGCAGATAGACTCGCATCGTAGTCCCTGTCGGGT
>Ga0081540_1000630_pt1 | contig 33542 bp, 22 predicted proteins | sample TabmetS2T1R1_FD_71024 | JGI IMG/M metagenome (GOLD analysis project Ga0081540, IMG submission 71024) | Tabebuia heterophylla rhizosphere microbial communities from the University of Puerto Rico - S2T1R1 | ecosystem: Host-associated > Plants > Roots > Rhizosphere ...
GGTCCGCGGCCCGTTCGTCGGCAGTGAGCGGAGCGGCTACCGGAAGACCTCCTACGCCCTCTCCATCGGCGGCCAGTGGCTGAGCGCGGGGACCAGCTTCAACGTCTACACCCCCAACCTCGGCAGCGCGCCCGGACCGAACACCTGGGACATCGGCCTGGCGAGCCGCCCGAGCCGCTTCCTCTCCCTCGGCGTCTCGCTCAAGGACATCGGCAACGAGGCGAACAGCCGCACCTGGGAGGTGGCCTTCGGCGTCCGGCCGTGGGGCGAGTGGTTGACCCTCGGCGCGAACTGGCAGTTCCCCGGGTTCAACGACCTCGGCGAGAGCCGGGTGGGCGCGGTGGTCCAGGCCGAGGTCATCCGCGGGCTCGTGCTGGGCACGTCGGTGACCAAGAGCTGGCGCGAGCCGGGCGACCCGTGGTTCTGGCAGGTGTCGCTCACCGTCAACACCTCGCACGCAGGGGCGACCTACGCCATCGGCGGCGGACCGAACGGGACGGACCACGTCATCCAGGCGCGGCTCTCGGCGTCGCGCTACCGCGGGCTCGAGCTGTTCACCAACCGGGTGGGGCTGATCGACCTGGACACCGCGCTGGCCGGGGGCGGCTCGGCGCTGGGGCTCTTCGGAATCCGCGAGGAGGACCCCTACCTCCGGCTGCTCCGGCGCCTGCATCGCGCGGCGGAGGACCGGACGCTCGCGGGTCTGGTGGTGAAGATCGAGCGGCTGCCGATCGGGTTCGCGGAGGCCGAGGAGCTGCGCGACGAGCTGGTGCGGATCCGGAAGGCGGGAAAGAAGGTCGCCGTGGCGCTGCTCTCGGGCGGCGACAAGGAGTACCTGGTCGCCACCGGAGCGGACCAGATCTGGGTGGCCCCGCAATCTTTCCTGGACGTGAACGGGCTCACCGCCAGCGCCATCTTCCTCGGCGACACGATGCAGAAGCTGGGCATCAAGTGGGACGTGGCCCGGGTGGGGGCCTACAAGAACGCCCCGGACGCGCTGACCCGGGCGACCATGAGCCGCGAGCAGCGCGAGTCGCTCGATGCCTTCCTCGACTCGGAGGTGCGGCGCTACGAGGGCCTGGTGAGCGAGGCGCGCAGGGTGCCGCCGGAGGGCTTCCGCAAGACGCTCGAGGAGGGGCTGCTCACGCCGCGCACCGCGGTCCGGGCGAAGCTGGCCGACGACGTGGTGGACCCGGCGCAGCTGGATCGGGCGGGCGCCGCGCTGGTGCCGGACGGGCGGTGGATCGGCACCTACTGGCCGCCCGCCCCCGAGCGCCGCTGGGGTGAGCCACGCCGCATCGCCATCGTCCCGGTGCTGGGCAGCATCACCAGCGGGAAGAGCCGGAGCGATCCCTTCGGCATCGCGCACTCCGCAGGCTCGGAGACCATCCAGCGCGCGCTCCGCGATGCGGAGAGCGATCCGCGGGTGGCGGCCATCGTCGTCCGGGTCGACAGCGGCGGCGGGGACGGTCTGGCCTCCGACATCATGTACCGCTCGGTGCTGCGGGCCCGGGCGCGCAAGCCGGTGGTGGCCACGATGGGCGACACCGCGGCCTCGGGCGGGTACTACGCAGCGATGGGGGCGGACTGGGTGCTCGCGCAGCCGACGACCCTGACCGGAAGCATCGGCGTCTTCGTCCTCAAGCCGGGCCTGGAGGGGCTGGGCAAGAAGCTGGGGATCAACGTGGAGACGCTGAAGCGCGGGCCGCTCGCGGACATCCTCGGGCTGTACAGGCCGTGGACGCCCGCCGAGCAGGCCGCGGCGCAACGCTGGGTGGACGAGTTCTACGAGGACTTCATCACCGAGGTGGCGCGAAGCCGGAAGCTGGAGCGCGATCGGGTGGACGCGATTGCCCGGGGGCGCATCTGGTCCGGGGAGGATGCGAAGGCCCGTGGGCTGGTCGACGCCCTGGGCGGGTTCCCCGAGGCCATCGCCGAGGCGCGCCGTCGCGCCGGAGTTCCGGACAGCGAGGAGCTGCAGCTGGTCACCTACGGCGGGCCGGCCGGACTGGTCGCGGCGCTGGCGGGAGAGAACGGAGTCCTCACCCAGCTCGGGGTCTCCGCCGAGGCGTCGGGCGAGAAGGAGGGGCCCGGGCCGGACGCGCTTCCGCGGCTCGCGCGCGAGCTGGGTCTCCCCTCCCCCTTCCTCCTCGAGCCTGGACTGAAGGCGGCGCTGCCCTTCGAGCTGCAGCTCCGGTGAGCGTCGGGGCGAGATCCCTTCTGCTCGGCGCGCTCGTCGGACTCGTCCCGGCGTGTGCATCGACGCCCCAGGCGCCGCCCGCGTCGGCGCCGGTGCCCGCCGCCCCTGACGCCGGGTCGGCCGATGCGGGAGTCGCGCCGGTCCCGCTCGGCGAGCGGCCCATCTTCCGCCTCCTCGCGGACGTCCATCCCATCGCCCAGCGGGTGACGCTGGAGGTGGACCCCGAGCGAGAGACGTACCGGGGAGCAGTGGAGATCCGGCTCCGCCTCGACGTCGCGAGGCGAGATCTCTGGTTGTCCTCCCGCGGCCTGCAGCTCGAGCGCGTCGTGGCGCTCGGTGCGGGAGAGCCGCGACCACTCCGGGCAGAGCTGGACGACCTCGTGGGCGTGGCGCACCTCCTCGCCGACGCGGACCTTCCAGCCGGAGAGGTCACGGTCCGCATCGAGTTCGCCTCTCGCTTCGAGACGCAGCTGGTGGGGCTGTTCCGTCTGAAGACACGCGCGGGCTGGGCGGCGTTCACCCAGTTCTGGCAGCTCGATGCGCGGCGGGCGTTTCCCTGCCTCGACGAGCCGGGCTTCAAGATTCCCTGGGAGGTCGAGCTCGTCATCCCCGCGGGGCCGATGGCGTTCGGCAACACGCCGGTCGTGGAGGAGCGACCGCTTCCCGATGGGCGACGGTCGATCCGGTTCGCCCCCACGCGGCCGCTGCCGAGCTATCTGGTGGCGTTCGCCGTGGGCAGCTTCGACGTGGCCTCCGCGTCCACGCTCCGCCCCACCGCGGCGAGGCCACGGCCGGTGGAGATCCGGGTCATCGCCCCCGGGGGACGCGGGGCGGATCTGAAATACGCACGCGAGGTGGGGCCGCAGCTCCTCGGGCGGCTCGAGCGCTGGTTCGGCATCCCCTACCCCTACGGGAAGCTCGACCATCTGGCGCAGCAGGACCACGCCTTCGGAGCGATGGAGAACGCCGGCCTCATCACCTACTCCGAGCGGGCGCTGCTGCTCCGCGAGAACCAGACCTCCGGCGAGGACCGGCGCAAGGTGGCCGAGACCATCGCCCACGAGTCCTCGCACCAGTGGTTCGGCGACTGGGTGACCGCACGCTGGTGGGAGGACCTCTGGCTGAGCGAATCCTTCGCCACCTTCGTGGCGACGGAGGTGGTGAGCGGGTGGAGGCCCGCGCTGGGCTCGCGAATCTCCGGGCTGGAGGAGACCCTGGAGGCGATGCGCAACGACGAGCTCGAAGGCTCGCGCCCCATCCGGACCACGATGCGCACCGAGGGCGATCTACGAGCCTGGGACGTGGCGGTGCTCTACCCGAAGGGCGCCGCGGTGCTCGGCATGTTCGAGGCCCTGCTCGGGCCGGAGGCGTTCCGCGCCGGCATCCGCCGCTATCTCCGCGATCACGCCGACGGGAACGCGACGACCGAGGACCTCGTCTCCGCCCTCTCGGATCGTCCGGCGGTCGGTACCGCCTTCCGGACCTTCCTCGACCAGCCCGGCGTTCCCCTCGTGCGGGGCACCCTCCGCTGCGATGCGGGCGGAGCGCGGCTGGAGCTGAGCCAGGAGCGCGCGATGCCGCTCGGCTCGCAGGCGGCGCAGCTCAGGTGGCAGGTGCCGGTGTGCGTGCGGGCGGAATCGAGGCGCGATCCGGTCTGCACGGTCCTCGAGAGCGAGACCGCGACGCTCGCGCTGCCCTCGGCGCGGTGTCCACGCTGGGTGCACTTGAATGCGGGGGCGCGCGGGTACTACCGCTGGCTGCTCCCTTCGCAGGGCGTGGATGCGCTCCTGGGCAGTGGCTGGTCCGCGCTCGAGGCGGCGGAGCGCCTCTCGGCGGCGGATGCCCTGCTCTCGGCGGCGCTGGACGGAGTGCTCCCCGCGGACCAGGTGCTGTCCCGGACCTCGAGGCTGCTCGCGGACCCGGAGGCGGCGGTGGCCGGGCGCGCGGTCGAGTTCCTCGCCCGGGCGCGTCTCTTCTGGTCGCCGCCCGGGGGGACGCCGGCGCTCCAGGCCTTCCTCCGCGCAGAGCTCCGGCCGGTGCTGAACCGCCTGGGCTGGACGCCACGCAAGGGCGAGCGGCCCCGGGCGTCACGGCTGCGGGCGGAGGTCGTGGAGCTGCTCGCGCTGGAGGCGGCAGACCCCGAGGTCCTCTCTCACGCCGCCGCGCTCGGCCGGGCCTGGCTGGGGACGGAGGGACGCGTCCACCCCGAAGCGGTCCCCCCCGATCTCCGGGACACGGCGGCCCGGGCAGCGGCGAGGGCCGGGGACGGCGCCACCTTCGACGCGTTCTGGATCCGCCTGCAGTCCGCGGACGACGCCGCGACCCGGGAGACGCTCACCGGAGCGCTCGCCTCGTTCCTCCAGCCGGAGCTGGTCACCCGGGCTCGGTCCCTCCTGCTCGGGTCGGAGCTGCGGAGCGCCGAGCGCCAGAGGATCCTTCAAGTTGCGGCGAAGACGCCCGAGCTCCGGGCCGATCTGACGCGGTGGATGATCGAGCACCAGCAGGCGCTGGCCGCGAGGTTCGCCGAGGTCGGGCAGCAGGAGCTCCCGAAGTCCCTGGTCGGCTGCTCGCCGGAGGAAGCCCGGGCGATCGGCGACGGGTTCGCGCCGCTCGTCCGGAGCGTCCCCAGCATGCAGTTCCAGCTGCGGAAGGCGGAGGAGCGGGCCCGGGTCTGCGGGGCAGTCCGGGAGGTCCAGGCTCCGGCGCTGGAGGGGTTCCTGGGGGGCCGCCCCGGTGTCGGGGAGCAGGCGATCCGGCGCTGAGCGCCTGCAACCGGGTCCGGGCCGTGCTATGTTGTGCAGGTCCCTGTCGGGTCGGGCCCACTTCCCGGGCTGGCTGGCGGGGGCGAACTCGGGGGCGTGCCGGATCGGTCGGGGCTCGTGAGCGCACAGGCGCTCCTGTCCTCTCCGCCGCCAACGCCTCGCACCCCAAGAGAGCACTGGATGAGCAACGACAACGACACCGACACCCTCCCCGGACCGGGCGACGCGCCCGACGCGCCGGACACCGACGGAGACGACGGAGCCGACGAGGACGGCCCCGAGGAGACCTCCGCCGGTCCTTCTCCGGCTCCGGGCGGTGCCGCCGCTCCGGGTCAAGGCCAGGGCCCCGGCTCGGGCCGCCGTCGCCGCCGCCGCCGCCGTCGTGGCCGCGGAGCACCGGTCCTCTTCACTCCCGAGGGCCAGGCCTACCGGATGCTGACCGGCCCGGACGGCCAGCAGAACCAGGTCTTCCTCACGCCTCAGGAATTGCAGCAGTGGCAGGCGCGCCAGCAGCAGCAACAGCAGCAGCCCCAGCCGGGCCAGGGTCCCGGTGGTGCGCCGCGAGCGCCGGCGCCGCAAGTGCAGCAGAACCTCGTCCCGGTGGAGGGCGTGCTGGACACCGAGGCCAAGGGGCCGAACGCGTTCCTGCGGCAGATCCGCCGGAACCTCCTGCCCGGGCCCGAGGACGCCGAGCTTCCGAAGAACCTGGTGCAGAAGCTGCGGCTCCGTCAGGGGCAGTACGTCACCGCGATGGCCCAGATGCGCGGTCAGAAGGGCCTGGTCCAGAAGGTGGAAACGGTGGACGACCGGCCGGTGGAGGGAGCGCCGAAGCTTCCCCACTTCAACGACCTGACCAGCATCGACCCGGTGCAGCGGATCAAGCTCGAGCACGGTCACCGCGAGATGGTGACCCGGGTGCTCGATCTGATCGCCCCGCTGGGGAAGGGACAGCGCGCGCTGATCGTCTCCCCGCCCAAGGCAGGAAAGACGATCATGCTCCAGCGCATCGCCCAGGCGGTGCTCGCCAACCACCCCGAGATGCACGTGATGGTGCTCCTCATCGACGAGCGTCCCGAGGAAGTCACCGACATGCGCCGGAGTATCAAGGCGGAGGTCCTGGCCTCGAGCAGTGACCGGGCCACCGGGGACCACCTCAAGGTGGCGGAGCTGGCGCTGGAGCGAGCGCGACGGATGGTGGAGAGCGGGAAGGACGTGATCATCCTCCTCGACTCGATCACCCGACTGGCGCGGGCCTTCAACAAGGAGGTCGACAGCTCGGGCCGGACGCTGACCGGCGGCGTGGACAGCCGCGCGCTCGAGCGGCCGAAGCGCATCTTCGGAGCGGCGCGTGCGACCGAGGAGGCCGGCTCGCTGACGATCGTCGGCACCGCGCTCATCGACACCGGAAGCCGGATGGACGAGGTGATCTTCGAGGAGTTCAAGGGGACCGGTAACAGCGAGATCACGCTCGACCGGCTCCTGGCCGAGAAGCGCATCTTCCCGGCGATCAACATCCCTCAGTCCGGAACCCGGAAGGAGGAGAAGCTCTTCACCCAGAAGGAGTACGACAAGGTGAAGAAGCTCCGCCAGATGCTCTTCAGCGTGAAGCCGGTGGAGGCGATGGAGGCGCTGGTGAAGCGGCTCTCCCGGTACACGTACAACGACGAGTTCCTGGACGAGCTGTAGGCGCTTCGGGCCCGATGCCGCAGGTGCCGATCATGCCGTTCGTCGCGGGAGCGCTACTGGTCGCATCGCTCCTGCCCGTGCGGCTCGCACCCCGGTCGCTGGGCTGGCTCGCCTTCGGGCTGTGGCTGCTCGGGGGCGTGGTCCTCCTCTCGTTCGGGGCGGCGCGACTGGCGCAGGCGGCGCGCGGCGGGGCGACACCGGTCGTCGTGGCGTTGGTCGCGGTGGCGGCGCTGGTGGTCGGAGGGGCGAAGGGCTGGTTCGTGCTCCGGAGGACGGCGCAGCGGAACATCGACCGGCTCGCCGCGCTGGAGCAGGACCAGCGGCCGATCCACGTCTACGGGATCCGGAGCTGGGTGGTGATCGGGCTGATGACGGCGCTGAGCGTGGGATTGACGCTCGGCGGGGTTCCGCCGCTGTGGCGCGGGATGGTGAACGTCGCGATCGGGGCCGCGCTGGCGGCGAGTAGCCTGAACTACGTGCTGCCGCTCCGGACTGGGCTGTTGCGGTCCGCCGGGGTCAGGGAGTGACGTGGTTCACTTCGGAGAGCCGGAGGGCGAACGAGGCGCTGGACGTCCTCCTTGGCCAGTGTCTCCACCGCGGCGGGGTCTGGCCGTCCCCAAGAGAAGGTGACGGCATTGCTCGTCTTCGAGTCGTGGAGAGGACCGGCACCCGTCTTCGTTTGAGCGGACGCGTCTGGATGGTCGATGGCTGTCCCAGGGTTCGGCCGATCCCGAGCGCGTGTCCTGGGCCCTCCACTTCGGTCTGTCGTCGTTCGGCCGCGGACGTCCACGTGACCTGAAAGACGCCGTCGACCTGATGGACGCTCCTGAGCAAGGCACGTGGCGTGCGTTCCTCACGGGCACCGCCGTGCTCGATGGGGATGCGCTCAGAGAGCTCGACGTCGACCCCCCCCGTGCGATGAGTCGCGCCCTCCGCGCGATCAGACCGGAGCGGTCAGATTCGAGGCGGCCATGTGGCGGAACGTCAGGTTGATCCGCGCGCCGACGGCCTTCGCGCTCTTGGGCAGCGCATGCCGGTAGTCGACCTGGCTCGTTCCGCTCATGACGAGCAGGCCCCCCGCGGTGAGGTCGATGGCGTAGCGCTCGGTCGCGTGGCGCTTGTGCGCGATGCGGAAGCGCCGCGTCTCGCCGAGGCTGAGTGAGGCGACTGCGGGATGTCCGCCGTGGGGGTAGTCGTCGTCGCTGTGCCAGGACACCGAGTCGTTCCCCGAGCGGTAGAGATTCATCAGCACGGTGTTGAAGGGCTCGCCCGAGACCTCCTCGATCCGGTCCCGGAGCCCCGCGATGGTGGGCGGAAGCGCACGCGCGGGATGGACGATCCCCGAGTAGGTGTAGGGGAAGCGGCCGTAGTAGGCCACGCGGCGAGGGACCGGGACCTCGCGGCCGGCGATGGTGACCACGTGGTTTTCCCAGGGAATCTCGACGGCAAGGGCGTCGAAGAGCCGGCCGGCTTCAGCGGCCTCGATCCACCCCGGCAACCACCGGAACACGGCGGGAAGCGCTGCGGTCGTATCCATCATGCCTGGCACAACGGTCTCGCGGTCCTGTGTCCCCGAGATCTGCAAGGAGACACCTCTGCACGCAACTCATCCTGGAGCTCCACCGTCGACGAGGGCCCTCCTCGGTGCCGTGCTCGCCATCGTCCTCGCTGCCTGCGGCACATCCCCGGGTACCGGGAATCAGCCTCCACCGACTGCGCGGGACACGACGCTCCCTGGAACGGCGGCGGTGCGGGTGGAGCCCTGGACGGACGGACGATGGATCGTTCTCGCCGAGACGCTCCAGCCCCAGTTCCTGGTGACCATGCCGAAGCGGAAGCTGGTGTGGCTGGATGCCGAGCTCGGGGTCTCGAGGGAGTACCTGCCGCCGGACGGGCGATTCCTGATCGACTTCACGGTCCATCCTTCCGGCGCGGCGACCGCGCTGGAGATCGAGCCGGCGCCGGGGAACGATTTCTTCCTGAAGCCGATCCGGGCGTGGCTGACCCGTTTCCTCCCGGACGGGACGAGCGTGTCGGCGCAGCTCGACTCGGGCATCCCCGACACAGGGGGGATGCCGCCGTTCCTCTTCTCCCTCGATCGCGGGCGGATCGCGTCGACGGGCGAGGACGCGCTGGTCGCGATGCGGTGGTCGGACAACTCGGTTCGCGCCCACCGCCTCGAGTTTCGTGAGGGGACCTTCCGGTCGACGTGGAACACGGTCGTCGAGCCTCCGGCGAGCCTCTTCTCGATCGGGATCATCGGAGGCGGCTTCGACAACTTCCACCAGGGCGATGCGTCGGCCTTCGTCTACCTCGACGTCGACTCCTCCGGGGCGGCGTACGTGGTCGTTCCCAGCACGGCGGACGTTCTCCCGGCGCACGACGCGTTCTTCGGCGAGCACCTGCTCGACGGAACCGACCCGACCCACTTCGACTACGGGGTGGGGATCATCACCCGGCTGACTACGGACGGGAGCCGGAGCTACGCCGCGCTCTCCGGGCTGGGGACGAACCGGCGGTTGCTGAACGTCCGGGCCACGGCGTCGACGCTCTGGCTGACGGGCAGGATCCGGACCGGGACCGAGCCCGCAAGCTGGGACGGGTGGCTCCAGTCCTTCGAGCCGTCGACCGGGCACGCGATCGCCGAGCGCCAGGTCGACGTGCAGGGCGGGGACATGTTCTGGGACCTGGCTCCGCTGGCCGACGGGACGGTCCTCGGCGTGGGCTCGACGAACTACACGCAGAACCCCAGCGGGTTGAGCGTCAGCGACGCCCGCGACGACCTGGCGGTCATCCTGGGACCCCAGGGCGAGGTACGGGCGCGGGTGGACCTGCCGGCCGGTCCCGCGGGTCGGGGAAACGAGGTGACGTCGGTCCGGATCGTCGACGGCCGGGCCATGTTCGCGGGCGTGAAGAACGCACCCGGAACGCACGCCCAGGTGTTCTCCGATGCGTTCCTGAGCCTGCGCCCGCTGCCGTAGGGGAGGTGTCCCCGGCGGCGGACGCGACGTGGTCACGGCTCCGACAGCCCACGCGGCGCTCACGGCCCCGACAGCCCACGCGCTCACGGTCAGGTCATTCCGGGGAGGCGCTCGAGCCGGCGCGCTTGCGGCTAGCCGTCCTCGGCGCGGCGTGTCCTTCGACGGTGGACTTCCTCCGCGCGACGCTCGAGGAGGCGTTTCAGAACCGCGAGGCTCGCCTCGGCCCGGGCGAGCGCGTCCCGCGCCTGGTCACTCTGGCCCGAGCGGGCAGCGAGCTCCCGGCGGGCGACGTCGCGACCGAAGGCCAGCGCCTCGAGCTCTCCGCGAAGCCGTGCCTCGTGCCTGGCGTGGGAAACCGCGCTTCCGGCGGTGCCGCGATCGAGCTCCGAGAGCCTCGCCTCTGCCCGGTCCGAGAGCCGGGTGCGCTGTGACGCCCAGCGCGCCGTGGCCCGGCGGAGCAGCTCCTCCGCAAGTCGCAGCTCGGCCAGCCGGCGCGCGAAGGCCTCCTCGGCTCCGTCTCGCGCGATCGCCCTGACGCGCTGGAGGCTCCGGAGGCCGCTCATCCCTCGACAGCCCTCCGCATGCGCTCGAGCAGGGCGCCCGGTGGCTCGTCGAGCGCCTGCGCCAGGAACGCCTCGAGCGCCGGCTGGCGGACGATCGCCTCGTCGGTCAGCGGGTCGCTCCCGGGCAGATACGCGCCGAGCACGATGAGGTCGCGGCGCTGCTCGTAGGCCGCGAGGAGCTCGCGGAAGCGCGACGCCAGCCGTCGGTGCTCGGCGGTGGTGACATGCGACATCACGCGGGAGAGCGAGGCGAGCACGTCCACCGCGGGCCAGCGCCCACGCTCGGCGATGCGCCGGTCGAGCACGACGTGACCGTCGAGGATGCCGCGCACCTCGTCGGCGACGGGATCCTCCATGTCGTCGCCCGCCACGAGGCAGGTGTAGAGCGCGGTGCAATACCCCCGGGCCGAGTTCCCGGTGCGCTCCAGCAGCCGTGGAAGCATCGAGAAGACCGAGGGCGGGTAGCCCTGGCGGGCCGGCGGCTCTCCGGTGGCGAGGCCCACCTCGCGCTGGGCGCGGGCCAGGCGGGTCACCGAGTCGAGCAGGAAGAGGACGTTGCCGCCCTGCTCCCGGAACCACTCGGCGATGGCGGTGGCAGCGAAGCCGGCTCGGAGCCGGAGCAGCGGTGGCTCGTCGGACGTGGCGCACACCACGACGCTGCGCTTCCGGCCTTCGGGACCGAGCGCGTCCTCGACGAACTCGCGCAGCTCGCGTCCGCGCTCGCCGACCAGGGCCACCACCGTCACGTCGGCCCGGGTCTGGCGGACCATCTGTCCGAGGAGCGTGGACTTGCCGACGCCGGCTCCGGCGAACAGACCGAGGCGCTGCCCGCGTCCGACGGTGCACAGGCCGTCGATGGCCCGGACGCCGAGCGGCAGCGGCAGGTCGACCCGCGCGCGGCGGAAAGGCTCCGGGCAGGGGCGATCGATCGGCCAGGGCTGGAGGCCGGGGGGAGGCGGTCCACCGTCCATCGGGCGCCCGAGCCCGTCGAGCACGCGCCCCACGAGGCCCGGTCCGACTCCGATGCGGAGCGACTCGCCCGCCGACGCGACCTCCGCGCCCTCGCCCAGGCCGGCGGCGCTGCCGAGCGGAAGGAGCTGGACGCGGGATCCGGCGAACCCCACCACCTCGGCGAGCACGCGCGTCCGTGCGTCGTGGATGGTCGCGACCTCACCGATCCGTGCTCCGGGCAGGGTCGCCTCGAGAAGGAGGCCACGGACCAGCTCCACGCGCCCGGTCACGCGGAAGGGATGGACCGCCCGCACCGCACCGACCCGGGCGGCCTCGCTCACCCCGCCTCCTCCAGGCCGAGCGGACCGCGGAAGGAGGCGAGCATCGTCGTGAGGCGGCCGTCCACCCGCCCGCAGCTCGAGACGGCGACACAGCCGGCCTCGTCGATCGTCGCGTCCTGGACGACCTCCACGGTGCCAGCCTGGATCTCCGCGCGGAGGGCCTCCCGGACCGAGGCCAGGCTCGACGGGGCGACTCGCACGGAGAGCGCGGCGGCGCGCCGGAGTGGCTCCGCGGCGGCGAGGACTGCGCGGGTCCAGCTCGACGGGTCCGCCTCCCAGCTCTCGCCGAGGACGCGGCGGGCCACGGCCAGCGCGAGCTCGCTGATGCTCCGGCGGAGCGCCTCCCCCTCGAGGGTCCGGAGGCGGGTCTGCTGGATCTCGACCAAGAGTCGCTGCGCGTAGTGGAGGCCTTCGTCGCGCCCATCCTCGCGGGCGGCGGTCCGGATGGTTTCGGCCGCGTCCTCCGCGTCGGAGACGATCTCGGCCGCTCGAGCCTCCGCGGTGCCGAGGATGTCCCGGGCGTCGTCCCGGGCGTCGAGAACCGGGGCCGGCACGATGCGAGCCCGGGGTCGGGATGAGGTCCAGGGCGTCTCCACCGTTCACCTCCTGACCTGGGGAGCAGGCACCAGGCTCCCGGATTCCTATGTTGCAGGGCGGAGTGCAGAGGCCGTGCCCGAGAGGAGGAGCCCGATGTCTGCCCGACTGCTGTTGCTGACTGCGCTGTGCGTCTCGGGGCTGGCGACCGCGGTGCCGGACGGGGGTCCACACCGGGGGACGGCAGACGCCGGGACCAAGGGGACGACCGTCCCTGACCGTCCCTCGCCGCCACCGTCCGGGGCGGATCTCCCCGCGCCGAGGACGCAGACCACGACGCCCGTGGGCACCGGAAGCGAGACCCCGCCGCCGCCCGTCCGGAGAACCCAGCCGCCAACCCCGACGCCGAAGTCCGACGTCCCGTCACCGGCCCAGCCCCCGAGCCCGACGCCGCACTGAGCGCGATTGAAGGGATTGAAGGTGGGATTGAAGGTGTCAGGCACCTTCAATAACCCTCGCCGGCGATCGAAGGGGCCGATCGAAGGTACCTGACACCTTCAACGACCCGTGCCGGACCGATCGAAGGTGCCTGACACCTTCGATGCGCGCAGCTTCTGCGTGGCCAGTGAACCGTGGAGTTTCGCGCCTCTTCACCGAACTTCATCGGTCCCCGATGCATCTTCGCCGCAAGGCGGCCGGGCATCCGGCACTCGTTGACGCGGGTCGTCGCGCTCGATAGCACGCGGGCAGACGCGAGGAGCTTTCGTGAGCGAGCCGATCGTCAGCATCGTCGACGTGGTCAAGGAGTACGAGCTCGGCAGCACCGTGGTGCCGGCCCTCCGGGGGGTGTCGCTCGACGTCCACCGCGGCGAGTTCGTCTCCATCGCCGGCCCGTCGGGCAGCGGCAAGACCACCCTCCTCAACCTCATCGGCTGTGTCGACGTCGCCACCCGCGGCACCGTCCGCGTCCTCGGACGGGACACCGCCGCCCTCAGCGAGCGCGAGCTCACCCGGCTCCGCCTCGAGACCATCGGCTTCATCTTCCAGAGCTTCAACCTGGTCGGCGTCCTCAGCGTCTTCCAGAACGTCGAGTTCCCCCTGCTCCTCCAGGGGAAGCTCCGCGGGCACGAGCGGCGCGCCCGGGTGATGACCCTCCTCGAGCAGGTGGGCCTCGCCGACCACGCCCGTCACCGGCCGAACGAGCTCTCCGGCGGCCAGCGCCAGCGGGTCGCGGTGGCCCGCGCGCTGGTGGGCAGCCCGCACATCGTCCTCGCCGACGAGCCCACCGCGAACCTCGACTCCGAGACCGGCGAGCGGATCATCGACCTCATGAAGGAGATGAACCAGCGGGACGGCACGACCTTCATCTTCTCGACGCACGACGCGAAGGTGATGGCCCACGCCGACGCGGTGGTGAGGCTCGCCGACGGGAAGATCGTCGGTCGCGAGTCCGCGGGGGCCGCCCTCGCCGCCTCCGGAGGGCACTGAGCCGTGTGGGAGCGCACGGCCATGCTTCTCCGCATCGCCTTCCGGAACCTGTTCCGGTCGCGGATCAATCTCCTCATCGGGGCGGTGATCCTCGGCGGAACGTTCCTGGTCGTCGTCGGTGGAGCACTCCTCAACAGCGTCATCAGCTCGATGAGCCGGAGCATCATCGGCAGCGTCGCCGGCCACATCCAGGTCTACAGCGCGGCCAGCAAGGAGGAGTTCGCCATCTGGCCGATGGGGGGCAACGACCCCGATCTCAGCCCGATGGTGGACTGGGAGAGGAAGCAGCGCCTCCTCGAATCGGTCCCCAACGTCAAGGCGGTCATCCCGATGGGGATCAACGCCGCGCTCATCACCAGTGGGAACACCGTCGACCTCACGCTCGAGGAGCTGCGCTCCGTCGTCCGTCAGGAGAAGGAGCACGGGACCACGCCCGAGCTGGAGGCGCAGCGCGCGTCGCTGAAGGAGCACGTCCGTCAGATCGTCCGCGTCCTCCAGTCGGACATGGGGCGGTCGGCGGAGATCAACACCCCCGAGGCAGTCGACCCCGAGGCGCGCGGCGCGATCGAGAAGGCCTCGTCCGACGAGTTCTGGGCCGGCTTCGACCGCGACCCCTACGGCGCGCTCGAGTTCCTCGAGAACCGCATCGCCCCGCTGCTCTCCGACGCCGACCTCGTGCCGCTCCGCTACGTCGGGACCGACCTGGACGCCTTCCAGAAGAACTTCGACCGCATGGAGATCGTCGACGGCCAGCCGGTCCCGCCCGGCCACCGCGGCTTCCTCATGTCCAAGTTCGTCTACGAGGACCGGCTCAAGCTCCGGACCGCGCGGCGCCTGGACAAGATCAAGGACGCCCTCGATCTGAAGGGATCGATCGCCCGCGACGAGACGCTCCAGCGCTACGTCCGCGAGAACCGCGCCCAGACCCGGGAGATCCTCCTCCAGCTGGACCGCCTCAAGACGGAGAAGGCGGTCGCCGTGCTCCAGCGAACCCTCGGCTCGTCGGAGAAGGACCTGGACAAGCTCCTCAACGCGTTCTTCGACACCGACGACGCGAACTTCTACCAGCGGTACGAGGTCTTCTACCGGGACCTCGCTCCCCTGCTGCAGCTCTACCGGCTGAAGGTCGGCGACGTCCTGACCATCACCGCCTTCACCCGGAGCGGCTACGTCCAGAGCCTCAACCTCAAGGTCTGGGGCACGTTCCAGTTCCGCGGCCTCGAGAAGTCGGCGCTGTCCGGGAACATCAACCTGATGGACATCGTGAGCTTCCGCGAGCTCTACGGGTACCTCAGCGCGGACCGCAAGGCGGAGATCGAGGCGATCAAGAAGGAAGGCGGCGTCCAGGACATCGATCGCAGCCGCGCCGAGGAGGAGCTCTTCGGTCAGGCCAACCGGCGGGTCGTCGCCGAGGCCACGCCCGGCATCATCGACGAGAAGGAGCGCTTCAAGGGCACCGGCGCCGCGCTCCGCCGCGAGGATCTGGTCCGGCGCGTCTACGACCCGAGGGAGATCGGCCGGGGCGTGGTGCTCGACGCAGCGATCATCCTCCACGACCCACGGCAGCTGCAGAAGACGCTGGCCGACATCCGGGCGCTCTCCGACCACGAGAGCCTCGGGCTGCGCGTCGTGTCCTGGCGCGAGGCGGCCGGGCTCCTCGGCCAATTCATCTTCCTCGCCACGGTCGTGCTGCTCATGGCGGTGGCGATCATCTTCATCGTCGCCATGGTCATCATCAACAACTCGGTGATGATGGCCACCCTCCAGCGCACTCCCGAGGTGGGGACGATGCGAGCCATCGGCGCACAGCGCGGCTTCATCCTCTGGATGGTGCTGGTGGAGACCGTGACCCTGGGGCTGGTCTTCGGCGGGGCAGGCGCGGCGCTCGGCGCGGGGGTGATCGCGCTCCTGCACTGGCGAGGCATCCCTGCGGGGAACGAGACGCTCTACTTCTTCTTCTCCGGCCCGAGGCTCTTCCCCACCCTCAGCCCGTGGAACATCGTGGTGGCCCTGGTCGTCGTGGTGCTGGTGACCGTGCTCTCCACGCTCTACCCGGCATTCCTGGCCACCCGCGTCCCTCCGGTGCGGGCGATGCAGAGCGACGAGTGAGACCATGGGCCAGCTCTTCCTGATCGCCGTCCGCAATCTGGTGCAGCACCGCCGGCGCACCCTCCTCCTCGGGGGCGCGATCATGGGCGTGACCACGCTGCTGGTGCTGCTGCTCGGGCTCCTGAACGGGATCCGCTCCACGATCCTCGAGTCCGCAACCACCCTGATGACCGGCCACGTGAACGTCGGTGGCTTCTTCAAGGTCACCGCCGGCGCGGGCGCCCCCGTGGTCACCCACTACCCGGAGATCCTCGAGCTCATCCGCAAGGAGGTTCCCGAGCTCGACTACGTGACCCAGCGCGGCCGCGGCTGGGCGAAGGTGGTGAGCGACACGGGCTCGCTGCAGTCCGGCGTCGGAGGGATCGACATCCTCCACGAGCCGGGCTTCCGCCGCGTGATCCAGGTCAAGGAAGGCTCGCTCGACGGGCTCTCCCAGCCGGGCACCATTCTCATCTTCGACGAACAGGCGCAGAAGCTCGGCGTCCGCGTCGGCGATCAGCTCACCCTCAGCGCGTACACCCTCCGCGGAGTGGCCAACACCGTCGACGTCCGGATCGTGGCCATCGCCCGCAACGTGGGGCTCCTCAGCAGCTGGAACACCTTCGTCCCCGACTCGACCCTCCGCGGCCTCTACCAGATGAACGACCAGGCCACCGGGGCGCTCTTCCTCTACCTCAAGGACGTGAAGCAGGTGCCGCGCGTCCAGGAGAGGCTGCGCACGGTCCTCACCCGCGCCGGCTACCAGCTGATGGACCCCGACCCGCGCGCCTTCTGGTTCAAGTTCGAGACGGTGAACCGGGAGGGCTGGACCGGACAGAAGCTGGACGTGACCACGTGGGAGGACGAGATCTCCTTCATCCAGTGGACCGTCACCGCCATCACCTGGCTGTCGTACACGCTGATCGGGATCCTGCTGGTCATCATCGTCGTCGGGCTGATGAACACGATGTGGATCTCCATCCGCGAGCGGACGCGCGAGATCGGCACGCTCCGCGCGATCGGCATGCAGAGAGCGCGCGTGCTGGCGATGTTCATGACCGAGGCCTTCACCCTCGCCGCGACCGCGACCGTGATCGGCGCGGCGCTGGGGGTCGGGCTGTGCGCGCTGCTGAACGCGGCGCACCTCCAGGCCCCGCTCGCGCTGCAGCTCTTCCTGATGCGCGAGGAGCTCCGCCTCCTGGTGAAGCCCTCGGCGCTGGCAGGAGCCATCGCGCTCATCGCCGGGTGCACCACCGGGATCGCGCTCTTCCCCTCCTTCCTCGCCGCCCGGCTCCAGCCGGTCACCGCGATGCACCGGGTGGGGTGAGAACCAACGACATGAGGACGACGACGCTGCGCCTGACCCTGCTGCTGGTGGGATGCCTCTCCGGCCTCGCCACCGCGAAGACGCTCACCCCGGCCCAGGTGACCGAGGTGGTGAAGACCATCGACGATCGCCAGCGGAACTCGGGCGACTACCGATCGCTCGCGTACCTGGAGCAGAAGGAGAAGGACAAGACCGACACCGCGCGCGAGGCCATCGTCTACCGCCGGAGCGCGGACGAGAAGCTGATGATCCTCTTCACCAAGCCCAAGGGCGAGGCGGGGAAGGGCTATCTCCGGCTGGACAAGAATCTCTGGAGCTACGACCCCACCACCGGCAAGTGGGACCGCCGCACCGAGCGCGAGCGCATCGCCGGCACCGACAGCCGGCGCGCCGACTTCGACGAGTCCCGCCTCGCGGAGGAGTACGAGTCCGCGTTCAGCGGCGAGGCGAAGCTCGGAGCATTCGACACCTGGATCATCGACTCGAAGGTGAAGCCGGGGGTCGACGTGGCCTTCCCCGTCCTGAAGCTCTGGGTGGACCAGGCGACGGGCAACGTCCTCAAGCGGCAGGAGTTCGCGCTCTCGGGACGTCTGATGCGGACGCTGTACTACCCGAGCTGGAAGAAGCTCTACAGCGAGTCGAAGGGCGCAGACGTCTGGTACCCGGGAGAGATCCGCATCTACGACGAGGTGGAGAAGGCGAACAGCACCATCGTGGTGCTGAAGTCGGTGGACCTGAGACCGCTCGAGGCCAACATCTTCACCAAGGCCTGGCTGGAGTCGAAGAGCCGATGAGGCGCTGGGGGGTGCCAACGCCGAAACCACTTGGATCGATCCGTCCCTCGCTTGCCCTCACAGCCGATCCCGTCGTCGCTCCTCCGTCACGGGACTGCGGCCACGCTCCATCGTCGCTCCCAGGCTTCGGCCGCGATTGCTGCGCGATCATCCGGTCGACGCAGGTGGTCTCGGCGTTTGCCGCGCTCGTGCTGTCGGTGCCCGCCCTCGCGCAGGGACGTCCGGACGAGGGTGCGCTCTTCGGTGGAGCGCCCGACGCGGGGACACCGGCATCACGCCCGAGCGAGCAGTCGATGTTCGGCGCACCGGACGCCGGCCCGCAGACGCCACCGGAGCTGGACCAGACGCCGTCGAGCGACGCCTTCGCCACCGGGCGGGTGAAGGAGAATCCGCTGAGCATCGGCGGGCTCTTCTATCTCCGTGGCTTTCTCTCGGTTGCGCAGGACCAGCCCTTCAACCAGTCCCGGGTCTCGCTGCCCACGCTCGTGGACCTGTACCTCGACGCGCGCCCGACGGACCGGCTCCGCGCCTTCGTGCTCGGGCGGATGACCTACGACCCGTTTCTGTCCGCGACGGTCGGAGCGACGCCGCTCCCGGGCATCCCCGCGACGACGACGGCGAGCAACCCGGCGGTGTACCTCGACCAGGCGTGGCTGTCGTTCGACATCGCGCACGCGGTGTTCGCCACGGTGGGACGCCAGCACGTGAAGTGGGGCGTGGCGCGCTTCTTCTCCCCGACGGACTTCCTCGCCTCCCAGCCCCGGGACCCGCTCGCGCTGTTCGATGCGCGCCTCGGGGTCACCATGGCCCGATTCCAGATTCCGTGGGAGAGCGCGGGGTGGAACTTCACCGCGGTCGCTCTCTTCGAGCCGACCCAGAACGTCGGCGGTGGCTACTCGGGCACGTCGCCGGTGGCGAACCCCGGCGGCGCGGGCGTGAATCCGGCGGACACCGGAACCCTGCTCCGGGACGTCGGAGGGGCGGCGCGGGCCGAGTTCTCGTTCAAGAACGGCGCGTTCGGGATCGACGGGCTGGCGCAACGGAACCGTGCCGCACGGGCAGGGGCAGATCTCACGATGGCGATCGGCGACTTCGACGTCTACGGCGAGGTGGCCTACAAGCAGCAACTGGACGTTCCTGCCTCACGGACGTTCACCATCGGCACTCCGATCGACGTCAGCGGGCTGGCTCCGGGAATTCCCCCGGGCACGACGGTGACCGCGAACACCCAGGCCAGCGTCGCGGTCCCTCCGCGATCCACGCCGGTGATCCAGGCGGTGGGGGGCGTGAGCTACTCGATCAACTTCGAGGGGAACAAGAGCATCACCTTCGGCGGGGAGTACTTCTACAACTCGGCGAGCTACGACCGGGACGAGTACCTGCCGCTGCTGATCCTCGGCGGGTTCCAGCCCTTCTACGTCGGCAAGCACTACCTCGCCCTGAACGCGACGCTGGTCGACACCACCGCCAAGACGACCTGGAGCCTCACCGGCATCGGCAACCTGAGCGACGGGAGCTACATCGCCCGTCTGGACTTCGTGATCACCGTGCTCAGCTACCTGACCGTCGAGAGCTACGTCGCCGGCCACTTCGGGAGGACCGGCGGCGAGCTTCGACTCGGCTTCCCGCGGACCGACCTGTCGACGGTGGCTGGTGTCACCGGCGTGCCCCCGAACTCCTTCTTCGGTCCTCTGAACGCTCCCATCATCGACGTCGGCGTCGGCCTGCGGCTCAGCATCTGACAGCGGAAACCAGGCCGGTCGATCGGGCGGAGAGCGTTGCAAACGGGCTCCGGGGCGAGCACTGGTTGCCACGGGACCTCGCGGAGGCGTGCGGCATGGACGAGAAGAAGAGGGCCGAGCGCAGGGAGCAGCGGCACAACCAGACCTTCGCCGAGTTCATGACCTACCTGCGACGGGTGGGGGAGATCTCGGAGGAGGTGGCGGAGAAGTCGGCGGTCTCCGTGCTCTGCGCGCTCGAGCGCCGCATCCATCCGGGCGAGGCAAAGGATCTCGAGTCGCAGCTGCCCTCGAAGCTGCGAGAGCTGGTCCGGCGCTGTGACACACACGCCGGGGTCCCGCCGCACACGATTCACCGCGCCGAGTTCGTGGGGATGGTCGCCGAGGAGCTCGCCGTTCCGGCGGATCGGGCCGAGCATCTGATCCTGTCGGTGTTCCACGCGCTCCGCGCGCAGGTGAGCCTCGGCGAGGCACGGCAGGTCGAGGGCCAGCTCCCGCCCGACCTGCGGGCGCTCTGGGAGCGCTCGCTCCAGGTGCACGGCTGAGGCACGACCGACCGTATTGAAGGTATTGAAGGTGTCAGGCACCTTCGATCCCCTCGATCGCTGACGCGGCGCGCCGCTGCGGGCGGGTCTGATCGTGAATCGAAGGTGTCTGGCACCTTCGATCGGGCACCTTCGATCGGCCTGCCTTCGATCGCCCGCTGCCGCCACCCTGATCGCGTTGAAGGTGTCAGGCACCTTCGATCGGGCACCTTCGATCGCCCGCTGCCGCCACTCTGATCGCATTGAAGGTGCCAGGCACCTTCGATCAGGCGCGGTGCGCCATGGACGGTGACCTTCCGTCCGGCCGGTTCTCGGACGCGGACTGGTCACTCCTCCGGGTTCAGGAGTTCCCACCAGCAGGCAGACCGACTCACGCTGGTTCAGCTGCTCGCTGTTCCGCAAGCACTTCAAGCAGCTGAAATCACATGTCGTTTCGACGTCTCAGAGAACTCGTAAGGCCCCCTCATCCTTCGTAGTCCCAGCACCGATGCGCCCACATTTGAGCCGGGTCAGCCACGTCCCGTACGCTGTGAGTTTGCCGCCCTGCGGCAGACCGGTCGGTCGGGAGGTCATGGATGCCCCTGCCCTCGAGGCATGGACTGTACGAGCCAGCGATGGAGCACGACGCCTGCGGGCTCGGGTTCGTCGCTCATCTCCGCGGAGAGAAGTCGCGGTCCATCGTCGAGCAGGGACTCGACATCCTGGTGCGTCTGTCACACCGCGCGGCCTCTGGCGCGGACCCTCAGACCGGCGACGGCGCCGGCATCCTCCTCCAGCTCCCGGACGCCTTCTTCCGCAAGGAGGGCGAGCGGCTCGGCTTCGAGATGCCCCAGCCGCGCTCCTACGCGGTGGGCCAGGTCTTCCTCCCCGCCGATCCCGCCGCGCGCGCCGAGTGCGAGCGCGTCTTCACCGAGATCGCCGAGCACGAAGGCCAGCGCGTCCTCGGCTGGCGTGACGTCCCCGTCGACGCCTCCCGCCTCGGGTGGCTCGCCCGCCGCTCCATGCCGGTCCTCCGCCAGGTCTACATCGCCCGGCGGCGCGTCGTGCCCTCGGCCTTCGAGCGCAAGCTCTTCGTCATCCGGAAGCTGGTGGAGAACCACATCCGCGCCGAGGGGCTCGACCCCGAGCGCCGTTTTCACGTCTCGAGCCTGAGCTCCGAGACGATCGTTTACAAAGGTCTGATGCTCCCGGAGCAGCTGGCGAGCTTCTACCAGGACCTCCGGGACGAGGACGTGCAGAGCGGCCTCGCCCTGGTCCACTCGCGCTTCTCCACCAACACCTTCCCCACCTGGGAGCTCGCGCAGCCGTTCCGCTTCATCGGTCACAACGGCGAGATCAACACCCTCCGCGGCAACCGCAACCACCTCAACGCCCGCCGCAGCCAGCTCTCCTCGGCGAAGTTCGGCGGCAGCCTCGACCGGCTCTTCCCCATCGTCCAGCCGGAGCAGAGCGACTCGGCCCAGTTCGACAACATGCTCGAGCTGCTGGTCCTCGGCGGCCGCAGCCTGCCCCACGCGATGATGCTGATGATTCCCGAGGCCTGGGAGAAGCACGCGGCGATGGACGAGAACCGGCGCGCCTTCTACGAGTACTCCAGCGCCCTCCTCGAGCCGTGGGACGGCCCCGCGGCGATCGCCTTCACCGACGGCTCGCTGATCGGCGCAACCCTCGACCGCAACGGCCTCCGTCCGGCGCGCTGGCTGATCACCGAGGACGACCGGGTGATCCTCGCCTCCGAGACCGGCGTCATCGACGTCCCCGCGGACCGGATCCGCAAGAAGGGCCGCCTGCAGCCGGGCCGGATGTTCCTCGTGGACACCGTCGAGGGCCGCATCCTCGAGGACGAGGAGGTGAAGCGCGACATCACCGGGCGCTGGCCCTACCGCCAGTGGCTCAACCGGAACGTCTTCACCTTCGACGAGCTGCCCCGCGTCCCGGCCCCCGCGCGCTTCGAGGAGCACGAGCTGCGCGTCGTCCAGCGCGCCTTCGGCTGGACCGACGAGGACCTGCGCCAGATCGTCGTCCCGATGGCCGAGACCGGCCATGAGCCCACCGGCTCGATGGGCAAGGACACTCCGCTCGCCGTCCTCAGCGACCAGGCGCCGAGCCTCTTCCGCTACTTCCACCAGCTCTTCGCCCAGGTCACCAACCCGGCCATCGATCCGCACCGCGAGGCGCTGGTGATGAGCCTCGGCACCGCCACCGGTCCCGACGGCAACACCCTCGAGGAGACGCCGGACCAGTGCCACCGCCTCACCCTCCCCGGCCCGGTGCTCACCAGCGGCCAGCTGGCCCGCCTCGGCGAGAGCCACCACGAGGGCATGTTCCTCCCCCGCCGGCTGCCGGCCCTCTTCGACCTCGAGGCCGGTGAGGGCGCCCTCGAGTCCGCGGTCGAGCGGCTCTGCCAGCAGGCAGTGGAGGCAGTCGACGACGGCTGCGGCCTGCTCATCCTCAGCGACCGCGGCGTCGACGCACGCCGTGCGCCGATTCCCGCGCTCCTCGCCCTCTCCGCGGTGCACCAGCGGCTGACCCGCGACGGCATCCGGATGCAGACCGGGCTCCTGGTGGAGACCGGCGAGGCGCGCGAGGTGCACGACTTCGCCGCCCTCTTCGGCTTCGGCGCCGCGGCGGTCAATCCGTACCTCGCGCTGGACACCGTGCGCGCGCTGGCCGATTCGGGCGAGCTCCCGCTCGACGAGACCGAGGCCCAGACCCGCTACATCAAGGCCATCGAGGAGGGTCTGCTCAAGGTGATGTCCAAGATGGGCATCTCCACGCTGCAGTCGTACCGCGGCGCGCAGATCTTCGAGGCGGTGGGGCTCGACCGGGCGCTCATCGATCGGCACTTCACCGGCACCCCGTCCCGCCTCGGTGGCGTCGGGTTCGCCGAGCTCCAGCGCGAGGCCGCCGAGCGGCACGCCCGGGGCTACGGGCCGCGGGACAGCCCTGCCCTTCCCATCGGCGGCCTGTACCAGTGGCGCCGCCAGGGCGAGCAGCACCGGTGGAACCCCTCGACCGTCTCGCTGCTCCAGGCCGCGGTGCAGGGCGCGGACTGGGAGGCCTTCCGGAAGTTCAGCGCCGCCGCCGACGACGAGACGCGAGGCGGATCCACGCTCCGCGGCCTCCTCGAGCTGGCTCCGGCAAAGACGCCGGTGCCGATCGACGAGGTCGAGCCGCTGGAGTCCATCGTCAAGCGGTTCGTCACCGGGGCGATGAGCTTCGGGAGCATCAGCTCCGAGGCCCACGAGACGCTGGCCATCGCCATGAACCGGCTCGGCGGCCGGAGCAACTCCGGCGAGGGCGGTGAGGAGTCGCGCCGCTACCTCCCCGACGCCAACGGCGACCTGCGCCGCAGCGCCATCAAGCAGGTGGCCAGCGCCCGCTTCGGGGTCAGCGCCGAGTACCTGGTCAACGCCGACGAGCTGCAGATCAAGATCGCCCAGGGAGCCAAGCCCGGCGAGGGCGGGCAGCTCCCCGGCCACAAGGTGGACGACCGCATCGCCCGGGTCCGCTGCTCCACGCCCGGGGTGACGCTCATCTCGCCGCCGCCCCACCACGACATCTACAGCATCGAGGACCTCTCCCAGCTCATCTACGACCTCCAGTCGGTCAACAGCCAGGCGCGGATCAGCGTGAAGCTGGTCAGCGAGGTGGGCGTCGGGACCGTCGCCGCCGGCGTCACCAAGGCCGGTGCGGGCTGCGTGGTCATCGCCGGCTACGAGGGCGGAACCGGCGCCTCCCCGGTCTCCAGCATCCAGCACGCGGGGCTCCCCTGGGAGCTGGGCGTGGCCGAGGCCCACCAGACGCTGGTGGAGAACGGCATGCGGGGGCGGGTCCGACTGCAGACCGACGGCGGTATGCGCACCGGTCGTGACGTGGTGGTCGCCGCGCTCCTCGGCGCCGAGGAGTACGGCATGGCGACCGCGTCGCTGGTCGCGATGGGCTGCGTGATGCTCCGCAAGTGTCACCTCAACACCTGCTCGGTGGGCATCGCCACCCAGGACCCGGTGCTCCGCGAGCGGTTCCAGGGCACCCCGGAGGGGGTCGTTCACTTCTTCCTCTTCGTGGCCCGCGAGGTGCGCGAGCTCCTGGCCCAGCTCGGGGCGAGGAGCATGGACGAGATCATCGGGCGGCGTGAGCTTCTCCGCCGCCGCCAGGACGTGGGCCACTGGAAGGCCCGGCGCCTCGACCTCGGCCCGATGCTGGTGACCCCGAGGGCGCCCGTGGACGCGCCCAGGCACTGCCACCAGATCCAGAAGAAGGACGTGTCGGATCACCTCGACCGGGTGCTCCTCCAGCGGGCGCGGGCCACGCTCGAGGGCGGGCCTCCGAGCCTCATCGTCCTCCCGGTGCGCAACGCCCACCGCGCCGTCGGGGCGATGCTGTCCGGAGAGGTCGCCCGGCTCCGCGGAGCGGCGGGCCTGCCGGACGACAGCATCCGGGTCCGGCTGCAGGGCTCGGCCGGCCAGAGCTTCGGAGCGTTCCTCGCCGCGGGCATCACGCTCGAGCTCGAGGGCGACGCCAACGACTACGTGGGCAAGGGCCTCTCGGGCGGACGGGTCATCGTCCGTCCTCCGGCGGGCACCCGCTTCCCTCCCGAGGAGAACGTCATCATCGGCAACACCGTCCTCTACGGGGCGACCGGCGGCGAGCTGTACGCCTCGGGTCTCGCCGGCGAGCGCTTCGCGGTCCGGAACAGCGGAGCCTCCGCGGTCGTCGAGGGGGTGGGCGACCACGGCTGCGAGTACATGACCGGCGGCGTGGTCGTCGTGCTCGGACCCACCGGACGCAACTTCGGAGCGGGCATGAGCGGCGGGATGTCCTTCGTGCTCGATCGCGAGCGGCGGTTCCGGGACCGGTGCAACACCGACATGGTGGAGCTCGAGTCGCTCGTGGACGAGTCGGACATCTGGCTGGTCTACGGGCTGGTGGAGAACCACCTCCGCCACACCGGGAGCCCGTTGGCGCGCCGGGTGCTCGACCACTGGACGCACCTCGTCCCGCAGTTCGTGAAGGTGATGCCCACCGACTACAAGCGCGTGCTCCAGGCGCGTCGCTCGGCGCAGAGACCGACCACGAACGTTCCCGCGCGTCCGCGACTCCGCGCGGTGGAGGGATAAGCACTAAATGGGAAAGACCACCGGCTTTCTCGAGTGGCAGCGCGAGGCGCCCCCGAAGCGGTCGAAGTCCGAGCGGGTCCACGACGCGCGGGAGTTCGTCCTCCCGCAGACCCTCGAGCAGAGCCGCAAGCAGGCCGGCCGCTGCATGGACTGCGGCATCCCCTTCTGTCACCAGGGCTGCCCGCTGGGGAACCTCATCCCCGACTTCAACGACCTCGTGTGGCGTGGCCGCTGGGAGGAGGCATGGGCGACGCTCTCCTCCACCAACGAGTTTCCCGAGTTCACCGGACGCCTCTGTCCCGCACCCTGCGAGGCCGCCTGCGTGCTGGCCATCGACCAGGCCGCGGTGACCATCGAGCAGATCGAGAAGGAGATCGCCGACCGGGCCTTCCGCGAGGGCTGGGTCCGCCCAAGACCTCCGGCCTCGCGCACCGGAAGGACGGTGGCGGTGGTGGGCAGCGGTCCGGCGGGGCTGGCCGCGGCCGCGGCGCTCAACCGCGTGGGCCACACGGTCACCGTCTACGAGCGCGCCCCGGCGCCCGGTGGATTGCTCCGCTTCGGGATCCCCGACTTCAAGCTGGAGAAGTCGCTGGTCGAGCGGCGAGTCACGCTGCTCGAGGCCGAGGGCGTCATCTTCCGCTGCGGCGTGGACGTCGGAGTGTCCCCGGGGTTCGACCAGCTCGCCGCCGATCACGACGCGGTGGTGCTGGCCCTCGGCGCTCGCCGGCCCCGCGACCTCGCCGTTCCCGGGCGTGAGCTGCCGGGCGTCGTCTGGGCGATGGACTACCTCGAGGCGCAGAACCGCCACGTCGGCGGCGCGGCGCTCCCGGCCGAGCTGTCGGCGCACGGCAAGCGGGTGGTCATCCTCGGTGGCGGTGACACCGGCTCGGACTGCCTCGGGACGGCGCATCGCCAGGGCGCCGCGCACGTCGAGCAGATCGAGCTGCTCCCCGCCCCGCCGCAGGTCCGCGCTCCGGGGAACTGGTGGCCGGACTGGCCGCTGGTGTTCCGCACCTCCTCCAGCCAGGAGGAGGGAGGTGGGCGCGAGTTCGCCCTCTCCACCACCCGGCTCATCGGCCGGAACGGATGGCTCGCGGAGATGGAGCTCGCCCGGGTGCGGATGGAGAAGGACGAAAATGGGCGGGGCCGCATCGTGGCCGTGCCGGGCAGCGAGAGCACGCGGCAGGTGGATCTGCTGATCCTCGCCATGGGGTTCCTCGGACCGGAGACGGCGGCGCTCGAGTCGCAGCTCGGCCTCGCTCTCGACGCCCGCGGCAACGTGCGCGTCGACGGTCGCTTCCGCACCTCGCGCCCCGGCATCTGGGCGGTGGGTGACGCGCGGCGCGGGGCGAGCCTCATCGTCTGGGCCATCTCCGACGGACGGGAGGCAGCCCGCGACGTCGACTCGGCGCTGACCGGCGCCACGTCACGGCTTCCGACGCGTGGGGCCGACGCTCCGTTCAACGCACCGGGCTAACGCCTCGCCACGCGGTGGCACCTGCGTCGTGGGGCCGACACCACGCGTGTCGGTCGTTGCACGCTGACGCCGCCTCAACAGTGTCACCTGCCGCTGGCTGCGTAGCGCTGGCGATTTCCGCTCGACCGGCGCCTACGTCCGCGGCCTGACCCACATCTCACAAGGGCGCGCCATTCACGAACGTGCGCGGCGGCCCGCTCTCTACCCGCGAGAGGTGCCCCAATGCGTAGAGCCTGGCTGAGTATCCTTCCTGCTTGCCTGCTTGTAGCCGTGGTGGTGCGCGCCGATGAGGACGACGACGACGACGGAGCCGCTCCGCACCTGGACGGCCAGGTCGGCGAGCTCATCGAGCGGATCGATCCCGCCCGGATCCAGGAACGCATCGAGTTTCTCGGGACGTTCGGAACACGCAACTCCTGCTCGACGCCGGACAACAATCCAAATCTGAAGCCGAACCAGGGCATCAACGCGTCGCAGGACTTCATCTTCGCGCAGTTCGCGGCCATCAAAGGTCTGAACGTCGCCTTTGCGCCTTACGTCCACGGAAACTGCCCCAACTCGCCCACCCGGAACGTCGTGGCCTGGCTTCCGGGGAAGAGGCATCCGGAACGGATGATCGTGATCGGCGGCCATCTCGACTCGCGCTCGTTCAACGTCCTCGACGTGAATGCCGACACCTCTGCCCAGCTCGCCGCGGCAGGCGCGCCCAACGCCCACGTGCTGGCGAACGCTCCGGCCGGCAACGACGCCGCCGCGCAGACGACCGTCGTCCTGGAGACGGCGGCCGCGCTGGCCCGTGGCCAGTTCGACGATACCCTGGTGTTCATCAGCTTCAGCGGCGAGGAGCAGGGCCTCTTCGGATCGGCCGACACCGCGCTGAACGCCGGAGCCGCACTGCCCGCTCCGAGCCGCCTGGAACAGATCACGGGGATCAAGGGCGCCAAGGTCGTCGCCATGCTGAACAACGACATCAGCGGCGGCGACAACGTCGCCAACACCGGCGACGACTTCGACGCCTTCCGCCTCTACGCGGCCGGCACGCCCCGCGAGCGGTCGACGACTGCCGAGGACGGCACGAGCGACAACACCTCTCCTGCGCGCGGGCTCATGCGTTTCATCGCCACCTTCGGCGTGCCGAACGTCCACCACTTCGCGATGAGGCCGAAGCTACGCGAGGATCGCCCCGGCCGCGGCAGCGACCAGACCTCGTTCATCAACAACCTGGTCCCGGCGGTCCGTTTCATCGAGAGCCACGAGTGCTCCTCGTCGCCGGTCGACAACAGCTGCCCGGCGGCGCTCGATCCGAGCAATCCCGATTCTGCGCTCACCAACGGCAGGCCCTGCCCGTCGCCCTATGCGGCGCTCCCGCGCACGGATCCGCGCCACAACTGCTTGCACACGAACATCAACACCACCCATGGGCTCCTGGACGGCGTGGACGTCAATGTGAAGATCTGCGCGAACGACGACGAGCGCGCACACGGCGTCGTCGTTCCGAACACACCGAACAAGGTCGACCCTCTCTTCGTCCTGAACAAGACCTTGTTCGAAGGATGCATCGACGACACCGCCACCAACCCCTTCCACAACTTCCAGCGCCAGCATGCGCCGAACGATCGCCCCGAGTTCCCCACCGCTGACTACGAGGCCAGGATCGCCAAGGTGATGGCGGCGACGATGGGACACCTCGGCCGGGCGCCGAATCCGCCGACGTTCACGGCGTCGGGCACCAGCAGTGGCGTGACCGTGACGTTCGCGGCCGCGCCGGGCGACAAGGTCGAGCAGTTCATCATCGCGGCCCGGCCGACGACGGCGAATTTCCACACCGGTCGCGTCCGCGTGCATCACTCCGGTGCCTTCGTGACTCCACAGCAGCTCGGCATCCCCGCCGGGCAACCGTTCTTCATCTCGGTGTCGGCGCTGGCCAAGGGCCACGAGTCGCTCTTCGGGTACCCTGAATACCGCTGTGACGCCTCGGGCTGCGTCGTCCCCGCCGGCGCCCTGGACACAACCGCCTTCAAGTAGCCCTCAGCTCACGGGGCTCGGCGGATCGTGCTCGGGTCCGCCGGGCTCCCGCGTTCTGGAGCAGGCCCCCCGAACGCGCTCGCATCGCGGGAGCGAAGCAGACCCAGGGCGCGGTCCCGTGCTCGCGTGCCCCATCATTCGAGCTGCTAACTTGCGCCCATGCTCCTCGCCGCCGCCGCCCTGACCGGGGCCTGCGCCTTGCTGACCGCCGCCGAGGTCGCCAGCGTTCAGGGTGAAAAGCCCGCCAAGGTCAGCGAGAAGAAGCCGCTCTCCGACACCTCGCAGTGCCAGTTCTCGCTGCCCACCGCCGCGAAGTTCGTGCTGGTCGAGGTGACGCGAGGCCCGCGGGTCGCGCAGCTGGCCGAACGAATGCGGCTGGCGGCGACGGTCGAGGGCGAGGAGAGCGGCGAGTTCGAGGCGCCCGCCATCGAACGCATCGAGGGCCTCGGCGACGAGGCCTTCTGGGCCGAGGGCGCCCACCAGGGAGCGCTCTACGTCCGCCGCGGCCAGACCTTGCTGCGAGTCGCCGTGGGAGGCGACGAGGGCAAGGAGGCGAAGATGAAGAAGCTCCGACTTCTCGCCGGCAAGGCGCTCGGGCGGCTACCGAAGTGACCCGAGGCTCAGCCCCGTGCTCGCGCCAGGTTCACCCACGGAGGCGTTGACACCTGGCCGTCACGAATCGGACGTCGGAGCGTTGCTACCGTCCGCCGCGTGCCGAGCCTGACCCTCGCTGCTCCCTCCGGAGAGACGGAGGGGCGACTCTGGGCGGTGCGACTCGTGCCCGGCGCGAGCGCACCCGAGCCCACCGAGCACCCTCTCGAGGAGGGTCCGGGCTGGGTGTGGATTCACTTCGACCTGGTGAACGCGAACGCCAGGCAGGGACTCCTGCGCTGCGCGCTCCCCGGGCCGGTCGCGGCGATGTTCTCCGAGGTCGACGAGACCCCACGGCTCATCGCCGAGGAGGGGTGGTTCGCCGGCGTGCTGCCGGACTTCGAGCACGGCGCCGAGCCGGGGGAGGTCAAGACGGGCGCTCTGCGCTTCTTCCTCGGGGAGAAGCTCCTCGTCTCCGGCCGCCGCCAGCCGCTGCGTGGGCCGCACGACGTGTGGCGGGCGCTCTCCCAGGGGGCTCTCCCCCCACGACCCGACGTCGCGTGGCAGCGCATCCGCCGGGCGTTCCTCGACGAGGCGTCGCGACTGGCGGGGGTCCTCCAGGCGGACCTCGACCGGGTGGAGGACGATCTGCTCGAGACCGAGGGGCAGTCTCGGCGCCGGGCCCGTGCCGGCGCGCTGCTGGGTCGAGTCCGGCAGCGCATCACCCGCCTCCAGCGCGCGACGAAGCCGCTGGCTCGCCTGACCATCGACTCCGGCGCCCCTCGCTGGCTGGACATGGACGGCATGGAGGCGCTCCACCGGCGCACGCTCGGCGTGCTGGACGACCTCGGCGCGGTGCAGGACCGATCCCACGCGCTGCAGGACGAGCTCGAGGCCCGCTCCAACGAGGAGACCAACCGCCGGCTCTATCTCCTCTCGGTCCTGACGGCGATCCTCGCACCGACGACGCTCATCACCGGCTTCTTCGGGATGAACACCGGAGGCCTGCCCTGGACGCAGAATCTGCACGGGACGGCGCTCGCCGTGGGGCTGCTGGCGAGCGCGGTGGGGCTGATGCTGTGGCTCCTCCGCCGGAACGGGATGCTCTGAGCCAGGGGCGGGTCAGCCCGCGTCGACCGGTCCGCCAGAGCACGACCGGACGCCCGTGTCCGCGCAGTCCTCGGAGGGCACCGAGTCCGGGGGACAGATCCACGTGCGGCTCGGAAGGCAGAGCGCCTGGACGACCGCGTCGCCGTTGCACCCTCCCGAGCAGCAGGACGGCGGAGTTCCCGGACAGCCCAGAGCCGCACTCGCGTCCACACCGGCGTCGAGGTCGCCGGGCGACGGCGAGCAGGCCGCCACCACGAGCGCGATGGCGAGCGTCACGACCCACTCCCGCATCCGGACCACGACTGCAGCCGTCCTCACGCTCCCACGATGGGCCGACGAGCTCATGGCTTCGGCGCCGACTGCAGCTCGGCGGCGATCTCTCGCGAGAGCTTCTCCACCGCCCGGCTGAGCGCCGGCGCCACCTCGGCCGGAGCACCGGACCCGGCTCCCTCGGTGAGCCGCGCCCGGTGTGTCCTCTCCGGCTGGTCCGCTCCCGCCGGCAGCACGAACCACACCGCGTCGAGGGCCAGCTGACTCGAGAGGTCGAGCCGGTTCACCGCGACCACGACGGTCCGGTCCGCCGCCAGGCCCGGCGCCGCGTCTCCGAGCACCTGTGCCTCGGGCAACAGCGCCCCGAGGTTCTGCACCAGCGTGCTCCGGAGCAGCGCATCGAGCGGCTCGACCCAGCGGTCGAACTCCTCGACCACCACCGTGTTCTCTCCCGTTCGACGAACGAGCTGTGGACGGTCCACTCCCTCGGGCAAGGTGACCGGCGCCACCCGGATCCGGACCGACGCCCCGCCCCCGCCGCCGCCCTGACCCTCGTGCGGCGAGAGCGTGGACAGCGTGTAGAACCGGGACGCCGGCGAGCTTCCCAGGCACCCGACGCAGCCGAGAATCAGCACCGCCAGCGGAAGCAGCGCGCTCTTCATGGCCGCTTCCCCTGCACCAGCGCCTCCGGATGACGCTCGAGGTAGTCGGTCAGCAGGCGCACCGAGCGCGACGCCTCGCGGAGATCGCGCAGCGCGCGCGGCAGCTCTCCGGCTCCGGTGGTCGAGTTGCCCAGCAGCCCCGAGGTCGCGGAGAGCGTCTTCTCCAGCTGCACCGAGGCCCCCTGCAGGCTCTGCATCGTCGGCCCGATGTGCGTGCTCGCCTCGCGGGTCAGCACATCCAGGTTCTTGATGGTCGCGCTCAGCTCGGGCGAGCGCAGCACCTGGTTCGCCCCCTGCACCAGATTCCGCGCGTCGGCCAGCAGGCGCGTCGCCGACTCGGCGAGGTCGTCGAAGCCGCTGCCGGGGATGGTCGGGATCTCGGGGTACCTCCCGCCGAACCTCATCCGTGCCCGGGGAGCGCGGGGGTGGAAGGCGAGCGCGACGACCTTGCTCCCGGTGAGCAGGCTCGCGGCCTGGAGCTCCGCGCGGAGCCCCCCTGCGACGAGGAGCTCCATCTGCGCATCCGTGGACTGCTGCAGCTTCTGGCCCTCGGTGGGCAGCTCGCCCTGGTGGAGGAGCACGCGCTCGGGGTCGAGCGCCACGGTGATCGGCACCCGGAGCCGTCCCGCGTCGCCCTCGAGCCGCACGTCGACGATCCGTCCCACCCGGATGCCGAGCAGCTCCACCGGCGTTCCCACGTCGACGCCGCGCACCGAGGCGGAGAACTCGACCAGGTACGAGACCTGTGGCCCGTAGGGCGTGGTCTGCGCCGTGTCCTTGTCCGGGTAGAGCTCGAACTCGCTGTCCTTCGGGCTCGGCGTCTCGTTCAGCCCTTCCTCGCGCGTGTCGAACGCGACGCCCCCGAGGATGACCGCCTGCAGCGACTCGGCGCGGGCCCGGAATCCCGCGCCTCCGCCGGCGCTGACCTCGATGCCCGAGGCGTTCCAGAACCGCGTCTCGGGATGCACCAGCTGGTCATGCGGGCCGCGGACGAAGACGTTCACCGCCACGCTCTGCGCGTCTGGAGCCAGGGTCGCCCCGAGCACCTCTCCCACCGGGACGCCGCGGTAGTACACCGGTGAGCCGCGGCTGAGCGAGCCGAGGTTCCGCGCGCGGAGGACGAAGGACCTCCCCTCGCCGGAGGGCGGGAGCACCGGCGGATCCTCCAGGCCCTTGAAGGTCTCGGTGCGCCGCCCCGTTCCGGGCTCCATCTCGACGTAGACGCCGGAGAACAGCGTCCCCAGCCCCGAGACCCCACCCACGCCCAGCCGGGGCCTCACCACCCAGAAGCGCGTCCCGGTGGTGAGGTGCTCCTGAAGGTCGCTGCGCATGCGGGCATGCACCTCGACCCGGCTCAGGTCGCGGCTGAGGTCGAGGAACTCCACCATCCCCACCTCGACGTTGCGGAGCATGACCCGCGTGCGGCCGGCCTCGATGCCCTCCGCGCTGGCGAAGGTGATGGTGATGAGCGGCCCGCGCTGGCTGTAGGTCTTCCATCCCAGCCAGCCGGCGACCACCACCGCGGTGATCGGCACGAGCCAGATGGGCGCGAACCACCGGCGCTGGACGCGCGCCTCGCGAGCCTCGGTCATTCCGTCCTCCCCTCGACGGCGTCCCACATCAGTCGTGGGTCGAACGCCTCGGCGGCGAACATGGTGATGACCACCACCGCTGCAAACGCCACCGCTCCGGTCTTGACCTCCACCGATGCCAGGACGCCGAACTGCACCAGCGCCACCAGGAGCGAGATCATGAACACGTCGATGTTCGACCAGCGGCCGATGGCGTCGACCCACCGGTACAGCCGGGTGCGGAAGGCCAACGCCCAGGCCCAGCGCTGCCGGACCGAGACCACGAACCAGGTCAAGCTCAGGAGCTTCAGCACCGGGATGAGCACGCTGGCGAAGAGGACGATGAGCGCCAGCGGCCAGTACCCGCGCCGCGCCAGCTCGGCGATGCCGCTGATGATGGTGTCCGGGTTGGGCCGGCCGAGCCGCCCCACCGCCATGATCGGCAGGACGTTCGCCGGGAAGTAGAGCGCGGCCCCGGCGATGACCAGGGCGACCGTGCGGTTGATGCTGTCGCGCTTTCGCCGCCACATCTGGCAGCGGCACCGTGGACAGCGCGAGCCCTCGGGAAGGTTGGTGACCAGGTCACACTCGGGACACCCCAGCATCGGCCCGGGTCCGCGCACCGGTGTCGGCGGACGGATCGCGTTCCACACGTGGCGCCGATCGAGCACCCGGTCCACGAGGAAGGTGAGGAGCGCGGTCGCCGCCACCGCCCAC
>Ga0081540_1000631_pt1 | contig 33527 bp, 30 predicted proteins | sample TabmetS2T1R1_FD_71024 | JGI IMG/M metagenome (GOLD analysis project Ga0081540, IMG submission 71024) | Tabebuia heterophylla rhizosphere microbial communities from the University of Puerto Rico - S2T1R1 | ecosystem: Host-associated > Plants > Roots > Rhizosphere ...
CATCGACCGGATCCTCCCGGTGGACGTGTACATCCCCGGGTGCCCGCCGCGACCGGAGCAGGTGCTCGACGGTCTGATCCTCCTCCAGGAGAAGATCCAGCGGCAGGTGCACCGCATCGGAGGCACCGGCCCGAGCGAGCCCGAGATCGGGCTGGATCTGCTGAAGACCTATCCGCACGAGAAGGGACTCTGGAGCAAGAGCTGAGCCTGGGGCGGCTGCGCACCGACTCCGAGAGGCGCGCCGATCGGGCGCACCTGTCCCACAGCGTCCGCAGCGGGGAACGGCTGATACGCTCGACGCCCTGAGGACCTTCGAGCTCTCCGCGGCCGTCTTTCTCACCCTCGGTTGCGCGACGTCGTCCAGCACCGGCGTCGCTCCGGGCCCGACCGTTGCCGGAGGTGCGGCGGACCGCAGCTACCGCCTCCTCGAGGGGCGGTTCGACTCGGCCGACCAGGCGCGGAGCACTCCGGGCTATCCGCCCCTCCAGCTGGTCGCTTGCCCCGCGGACGTTCCCTCGCTCGGCTCGCGTGTCCTCTACGTCGAGCAGACGCGGATGGACGCCGCCGACGCGCCGGAGAGGCAGCGGATCTACGTCATCGAGCAGGGAGATCCGGTGGAGTCCGTCGCGGTGGCGCGCGTGTTCGAGCTCGCCGAGCCTCGGTCGTCGGTGGGCGCCTGCGGCCGGTCGGTCCGTCCCCACTTCGGCCGCGACGAGCTCGTCGAGCGCGTGGGATGCACGCTGTCGCTCCACGCCGACGGGCCCGTGTACCGGGGGGCGACCAGCGGCCGGAGCTGCCCCACCACGCTCAGGGGCGCGACCTACGTCACCAGCGACGTGGTGCTCGACACGGTCGGCCTTCGCTCCCGGGAGCGCGGCTTCGATCCGAGCGGCGAGCAGAAGTGGGGCGCCGAGTCCGGTCCTGTCGTCTTCGTCCGCCGGAGCCCTCCTCCGCCGACCGAGATGTCCCGGCGGGACCCCGCGATTCGCGCCGCCGATCCGGCGCCAAGTCCGGCCGGGCCGCAGGTGACGGACCTCAGCGCTCCGGCAACTCGTCCCTGATCTCGCCGTCGGGCGAAGAGGCACCCCGTTTGCGTCCGTCTGCTGCGACGCGCTCGAGACGCGCCCGTGCTCAGAGCGAGAAGAAGTCGGCGATCTCCGGAGCGGCAAACGGGGGAATCTCGTGGCCCCCATCCCATTCGCACGAGCTCACCGGCGCGCTGGCGGGACACGCGAAGTCGACGCAGCCGGACTCGTCCGGCGCGGACGGCGTCGTGCACCCGTCGCGGTCCAGGACTTCCCTCCTCGCGCTCAACCCCTCGTTGAGAGGGATGGCCTGATCGTTCGTGCCGTGAATGAAGAGCGCAGGGATGGGATCCGTGCAGCACCGGCGATCGAAGCGGCTCTCGGTGCCGGCGATCGCCGCCATTCCTCTGAACGTCCCCGGCACGTTGCACCCGAGGTAGAGGGTGAACACCGCCCCGGCGCTGAATCCCACGATGTACATCCTCGCCGGGTCGATGCACTGGCTCGCCGCGAGGAACCCGAGCAGGGTCTCGACCCGCCGGGCATCGAGGGAGCTCGGCCCGATGTCCCAGGTGCCCTGGACCGCCGTGGGGTAGATGAAGACCGCGCCGGCATCGGCCGCGTCCTCCAGCGCGAGGGACGCGCGGAAGCTGGCGCCGGGCGTCCCTGCTCCGGCGAACCCGAAGACCACCGGCACCGCCTGACCCTGAGGCGACGGCGGTACCACCAGCACACCCCCCTGCCGCGACCACCCCAGATCTGCGAGGTCGTAGACGCCGGCGTCCAGCCCCGGCGCGCTGCATCCCGGCACCGGGGCCACCAGACCGCCGAGGAACACTCCGCCGTCGCGGGGCGCGTAGCAGACGACCGGCGAGGGGCCCGGATCCGGCGGCGAGGACGCGCAGGCCCCGAGGAGGAGAGTGGCGAGCAAGAGGGGGCGCACGATCGGCGACTCCGGCCGGTTCCTCCCCTCGAGGACACTGGATAGCATGAAGGCTCGCCGAGGCTCTTCGCCCACCGGCGGTTTGCCGGGCCGTCCTCGCACGTACTCGTGAGGCACCCGACCCATCGCCCCTGCACCGCCGACACGGAGCCGCACGGGGTCGCGCGCCGTCGGGGCGCCCGGTCCCGACGCACACGACCTCGTCATTCCCCCTTCGGGAACGCGCCCGAGCGAGGGAAGCCGTTCTGCCCATCGCCGACCTGGGCTACCCTCCGCCACCCGGTTGAATCTTCGGCCTGGGAGGGGAGAGCCATGGGTCGGCTGACTGGCGTCGTGCTGCTCGGAACGCTGCTCGCGGTGGGCCCGCTGGAGGCTCAGACCTTCCGCTACGCCTCGACCGGAGACGTCCTCACCCTGGACCCGCACTCCGCGGACGAGGCGCTCTCCAACTCCTTCAAGAACAACATCTACGAGGGTCTGGTCCGCTTCAACGAGAAGCTCGAGCCGGAGCCGGCGCTGGCGGTCAGCTGGAAGCCGGTGAACCCGACCACCTGGCGGTTCCAGCTCCGGAAGGAGGTCACCTTCCACGACGGGACGCCCTTCACCGCCGACGACGTCGTCTTCTCCCACGGGCGCCAGAGCTCGAAGAACTCGGTCATGGCCTCGCACGTGTCGACGATCAAGAGCGTGAAGAAGATCGACGACTACACCATCGAGTACGTGACCACCGGGCCGGACCCGATCCTCCTCCGGAACCTCTCCGAGCACTTCATCATGTCGAAGAAGTGGTGCGAGCAGCACGCCACGACAGAGCCGGTCGCCGCGCTGAAGGAAGAGACGTATGCCACCCGCCACGAGAACGGGACCGGCCCGTTCCAGGTCGTGGAGCGCGTGCCCGACACCCGCACCGTCCTCGTTCCCTTCCCGAAGTGGTGGGACCTGCCGAACAAGAAGTACGCCATCACCCGTGCGGAGTTCCGCCCCATCGCCAACGCGGCGACGAGGCTCGCAGCGCTGATCTCCGGCGAGCTGGACCTCGCCTATCCGGTGGCGCCGCAGGACGTGCCCCGCGTGGAGGGACAGAAGGGGTTCCGGGTGATCAAGCGCCCCGAGCTGCGGGTGGTCTTCCTCGGAATGGACCAGTGGCGTGACGAGTCGCTGGACATGCCCGGCTCGAAGAAGAACCCCTTCAAGGACGTCCGCGTGCGCCGCGCCGTCTACCAGGCCATCGACGAGGACGCGATCCGCGCCAAGGTCATGCGCGGGATGGCGGCGCCGACGGGGCTCATCATCCCGGAGAACACCGAGGGGTACGACGCGAAGCTCCGGGAGCGCTACCCGTACGATCCCGCGGCCTCTCGCAAGCTCCTGGCCGAGGCCGGCTATCCCGACGGCTTCCCGGTGACACTGGATTGCCCCAACGACCGGTACATCAACGACGAGGCAATCTGTCAGTCGCTGGTGCCGATGCTCGCCAGGGTGGGCGTGAAGGTGACTCCGAACTTCCAGACCAAGTCGAAGCACTTCGACAAGATCCTCAAGGCGTCCAACAACAACACCAGCCTCTTCCTCCTCGGCTTCAGCCCGGAGACCGCCGACGCGATGGCCACCCTCCTCCCGGTGATGACCATGAAGCTCGATGGCAGCGGAGCCTGGAACGGCGGCCGGTACAGCAACCCCAAGGTCGAGGAGCTGGTGGGCCAGATCCGCGTCGAGATGGACCCCGAGAAGCGGCGGAAGCAGATCTTCGAGGCGCTGCGGATCCACAAGGAGGACTTCGGACACCTGCCGCTGCACGAGCAGCTGATCATCTGGGGAGCACGGGACACCGTCGACGTCGTGCCCGACCCGCGTGATCGGGTGCAGCTGCGCTTCGTGAAGATGCGCCAGTGATCTCCGGGATCCTCACCCGCCTGCTCCAGGGGCTGGGCGTGATGCTGGTGGTGGGGCTGCTCGCCTTCGCCGTCTCCACCAAGATGGGCGACCCGGTGAACAACATGCTCGGGCAGAACGCCACCAGCGAGGAGCGGGAGGCGATGCGCCGGGAGCTCGGGCTCGACCGGCCCTTCGTCGTCCAGTACGGCCGATACCTGGGACGGGTGGTGCGGGGGCAGCTCGGCGTTTCCTACCGGCTGGGAATCCCCGTGGGCGAGCTCCTCCGGGAGCGGCTCCCGGCGAGCGTGGAACTGTCGGGGATGGCGATGCTGCTCACTCTGCTGCTCGGTGTGCCGCTCGGCATCTACACCGCAATCCGGCGCGGGTCGTGGCTGTCGAGGTTCATCCTCGGCGGATCGCTGGCGGGGCTCTCGGTCCCCACGTTCCTCATCGGGCTTCTCCTCATCTTCTTCTTCGCCGTCCAGCTGCAGTGGCTCCCTTCCTCGGGGCGCGGTCAGGTGGTGACGCTGGGGCCCTGGACCACCGGGCTGCTCACGACCAGTGGCCTGCGCTCGCTGCTCCTGCCGTCGGTGACGCTCGCGCTCTACTCGCTGGCGCTGCTCCTGCGGCTGGTCAGGGGCGAGCTGCTCGACGTGCTGCACTCCGACCACGTGCGGTTCGCGCGCGCGCGGGGCCTCCCCGAGCGCTCGATCAACTTCCGTCACGGCTTCCGGAACGCCCTGCTGCCGGTCATCACCGTGGCCGCGCTCCAGCTCGGGAACCTGCTCGCCTTCTCGGTGGTGACCGAGACGGTGTTTCAGTGGCCGGGGATGGGGCTCCTCTTCCTCCAGGCGGTGCAGTTCGTGGACGTGCCGGTCATCTCCAGCTACCTGCTGCTGGCGGCGGTCGCCTTCGTCCTCATCAACCTGGTCGTCGACCTGAGCTACCGGGTGCTGGACCCTCGGGTCCGGTCCACCGTGGGCGGGAGCTGAGGCCGGATGCGACTCCTGCGTGGGCTGCTCGAGGGAACGCGGCGGGGCACGCGCATCGCGCTCGGGGTCGTCGTCGCCTACGTGCTCCTTGCTGCCTTCGCCCGGTGGGTCGCGCCGCAGCCGGTCCAGGACCTCCGCTCGCTCGATCTGATGAATGCCTCGCTGCCGCCCGCCTGGAATCCCGAGGGCAGCCGCGCGTTCCTCCTCGGCACCGACGAGCAGGGACGGGACATCCTCTCCGGAGTTCTGTTCGGGCTCCGGCTCTCGATGGGCGTCGGCTTCGCGGCCGTGGCGCTGGCGATGGTGATCGGGCTCGCCGCCGGACTGGCCAGCGGGTACCGGGGCGGCTGGCTCGATGCGTTCCTGATGCGCGCCGCCGATGCGCAGCTCACCTTCCCGGCGATCCTCGTTGCGATGCTGCTCGACGGGGTGGCGCGGAGCGTCCTGCCTCGCTCGGTACACGAGACGCTCGGCGTCCCGGTGGTCATCGGCGCGATCGCGCTCGCCCAGTGGGTGCCCTTCGCCCGGGCAGCGCGCGTGGGCACCCTGGTGGAGCGCGAGAAGGGCTACGTGCAGGCGGCGCAGGTGATGGCGCGTCCGTGGTGGGCGATCCTCCTCTCCCACGTGCTCCCCAACGTCATGGGGCCCATCGTGGTCATCGCCACCATCGGGCTGGGGAACGCGATCCTCACCGAGGCCACGCTGTCCTTCCTCGGCGTCGGCATCCCGCCGACCTCGCCCTCGCTGGGAACGCTGGTGCGAAACGGGAGCGCTTACCTGCCCTCCGGCGCGTGGTGGATGGTGGTGTTCCCGGGGCTCGCGCTCGCGGGGCTGGTGCTGGCGGTGAACGTGGCCGGCGACGGGCTCCGGGACGGGCTGGATCCCAAGCAGAGGAGCGCGGTGTCGTGAGCGTCGCGCTCGACGGGCTGCAAGTGAGCTTGCAGAGGGCAGGCGCCGACGTCCCGCTGGTCCAGGACGTGTCCTTCCGGATCGCGCCCGGGCAGGTGCTGGGGCTGGTGGGCGAATCGGGCGCCGGGAAGTCGCTCACCGCCGCGGCGCTGATCGGCCTCGTCTCACCGCCGGTTCGCATCACCGGGGGACGGCTCGCGCTGCGGGGGCGCGCGGTGCGCCTGGAGGACGCGACGGAGGTCCGTCCGCTGCGAGGCAAGGAGGTCGGCTTCGTCCCCCAGGACCCGTTCACCAGCCTCGACCCGCTGTTTCCCGTCGGGGACCAGCTGGTGGAGACGCTCCGGGCGCACCTTCCGCTGGACCGTGCCGAGGCTCGCGAGCGGGCGATCCGGTTGCTGGCCGACGTGGGGCTCCCCTCGCCCGCAGAGCGCTTCGAGCACTATCCGCATCAGCTCTCGGGCGGCATGCGGCAGCGGGTGGTGATCGCGCTCGCGCTCTGCGCCGAGCCACCGCTGGTGGTGGCCGACGAGTGCACCACCGCGCTCGACGTCTCCACCCAGGCGCAGATCGTCTCTCTCCTGGCGCGTCTGGTGGAGGAGCATGGCGTGTCGGTGCTGCTCATCACCCACGACCTGGGCGTCGTCGGTGAGCTCGCCACCGAGGTGGCCATCATGTACGCGGGGCGAATCGTCGAGCGGGCTCCGGTGGGCCGCCTGCTCCGGACGCCCCGGCATCCGTACACGCGGGCGCTGCTCGAGGCGGTTCCGCGCATCGGTGGGACGACGGCCGGCGCGCTGCCGGCGATTCCCGGCTCGATGCCGCGCCCGGGCGAGCTGCCTGCGGGGTGCGCGTTCCATCCCCGGTGCCCCCGCGCCTCCGAGCACTGCCGAACCGAGCGGCCGCCGCTGGAGACCCGCGGAGACTCCGAGCTGGCCTGCTGGCATCCCCTCGAGGCCGGCGGATGACCGGTCCATTCCTCGAGCTCCGGGGGCTGACCAAGCACTTCGAGGTGCCGCGCCCGCTGCTCGCCCGGGTCGTCTCTCGCGCGCCGCCGGCGGTGGTGCGTGCGGTGGAGGAGGTGAGCCTCGAGCTTCCCGCCGGGGAGACGCTCGGGGTGGTCGGCGAATCGGGGTGCGGGAAGACCACGCTCGGGCGGGTCCTGGTCGGCCTCGAGGTCCCGAGCGCGGGAGAGATTCGATTCCGGGGACAGCCTCTCCAGGGAGCGGCCCATGCCCGGCCGCGCGCGATGCAGCGACGGATCCAGATGGTGTTCCAGGATCCGTACGCGTCGCTCGATCCGCGCTGGCGAGTGCGCGACATCGTGACCGAGGCCGCGGTCGGCACGCTGTCGGGTTCGGCTCGCCGGGAGCGCGCCGCCCAGCTCGTCCGGCAGGTGGGCCTCTCGGAGGCGGACCTGGACAAGTACCCGCATCAGTTCTCGGGCGGTCAGCGGCAGCGGCTGGCGATCGCACGGGCGCTGTGCGCCGAGCCGGAGCTGGTGGTCTGCGACGAGCCGACGTCGGCGCTGGACGTGTCGGTTCAGGCGCAGGTGCTGAATCTCCTCCGAGAAATGCAGGGCCGGCTCGGGCTGTCGCTGGTGTTCATCAGTCACGACCTGGCGGTCATCTCGCACGTGTCGACGGCGGTGGCGGTGATGTACCTGGGGCGAGTGGTGGAGTGGGCGCCGAGGGCGGTGCTCTTCTCCATGCCCGCGCACCCGTACACCCGGGCGCTGCTGGAGACGATCCCTGACGTGCGGCGCCCGGGGCGTCGGCGCGCGGCGATTCCCGGCGAGGTTCCGAGCGCGCTCGCGCCGCCGCCGGGCTGCGCCTTCCACCCGCGCTGCCCGCTGGCAGAGCCGCGCTGCCGGGTGGAACGGCCGGCGATGCGCGTGACCGCGGCCGGCGCGCAGGTGGCCTGTCACCTGGTCCCGGGGGCTCCTGTCGACGCATCGACCAGCCGCACTGGAAACGAGCTCGAAGGAGTCGCGACGCCGAGCGATGGACCGCTCGCTGGGACCGGGGCGACGGCCGGTCAGCACCCCCGGACCGGGTGAGCGTTCCGGCACCTGGAACTCGGCCCCACGTTCAGAATCGCTCGGGAAGCTCGGGCGTACGACCCGGCCGAGCCAGGGGTGGCAGGCCGCCTCTGCCTCGCGCTCTCTGGACCCGCTGAGCGTTTCGGCACTGGAGCGGTCCTGACTGCTGAATCGCTCGGGGGATCGAGCGGACTGGCCTGACCAGCTCCGTTGCGGCATCGCGTCGTCCCGAACGCCGGAACGCATCGTCCGGCGGACGAGACGCCCGGCCTGGCCATCCGGGTGAAGCCACTGCGCACGGCGCTTGCTCTGTCTCGGGAACCGCGACCGTGAGCGTCGCGCAAGGGGGGCAACCACATGAGCCGCGTGCAGTCCATCGGCGTCGCAACGCCCATTGATCCGTCCGTCCACGAGCAGGAGCAGCACGCTCCCGTCGCCGCGCAAGACCACCGCTTCGAGCCCGTGGATCCGGATCGCATCGAGTTCGCGGACCTTCAGCCCCGGAACGGGGCCGGGGGAGCGGGTGCGATGAACGTCGCGACCGGCCACGTCACCTTCCACGGCGGAAAGGTACTGCGCTCGCCCGACGTCGTTCCCGTCTACGTGGGCGCGTACTGGCAGTCGCTCGAGGGCAAGCGGGACCGCGTCCGGAACGACGCAGCGATGGCCGCGCTGGTCAAGGACCCGGGTCAGACCGGCATCTGGAAGGAGTACGGATCCGGTTCGGGTACCACCTCACCCTCGAAGGTGATTGCCGGCGCAACCCACCGCGACTGGTCGAAGGAGGACGTGGAGGCGCTGGTCGAGGCCCAGGTCCGCGCCGGCAATCTCGATGCCGGGGATCCGGAGCGGATCTTCACCGTGGTGCTTCCACCGGGCGCGACGCTGCGCGACGGGGAAGCGAGCTCGACCGACGGGCTCGGCGGCTTCCACGGGAACGTGACGGCGCGGGACGGCCATCCGGTCTACTACGCCGTCGTCGTCTATTCGCAGCGCAGGGGTGACCAGGTGAACGGAATCGATTTCACCGGGAAGCCCATCGACAACATCACCGTCACCGAGAGCCATGAGATTGCCGAGGCGGTGACGGATCCGGACGTCGGGCTTGCCATCCAGACCGGCGACCCGCGGTACCTCGGCTGGTACGACGACACCACACCGGTCCGGAGGCGAGATGGCAGCGTGGTCCTCGACGACGAGGGACGTCCGATGCGCGGTAAGGGGGAGATCGACGACATCCCGATCCTCAACGCGGAGCTGGAAGGAGATTCGGCGCTGAAGAGCGCCTGGGGACGCAGCGGCGGCTTCGCCTTTCAGACTGGGTGGAGCAACCGCGACGGGAAGTCCGAGCTCGCGCCGGAAGGAAGCTGAACCCGAAGACCCACCGCTGCGCGCGTCGGCATGCGCCCGGCTCACGCCGCTGACGAGGCGCTGTTCGCTCCCGGATACCGCGGGAAACGGCCGGGGGTGATGCCAACCGACCGTCGGAAGACGCGCGTGAGGTGGCTCTGATCCGCAAAGCCGGTGCGCTGCGCCACGGCTGCGATGTCCAGCCCACCGGCGAGGAGTGCCTTGGCCCGGTCCACGCGGAGCTGGAGCTGGAAGGCGTGCGGCGGGAGCCCCACCGACCGCGAGAAGCTCCGGTGGAGGTGGAACGGGCTCACGCCGGCGGCCCGAGAAAGCTCAGCAAGGGAGACCGGACGGTCCCAGTGGGCGCGCAGGTAGGCCTCGGCGCGCGAGACCGCGCGGGGCTCGGAGCCGACCGGCCGCGACGGATCGACGGAGGGCGCGCCGTGAAGAAGCGTCGACACGAGCCGATGGAGCGCAGCGTCCCGATGAAGACGTGGGGTCGGAGCGGCGAGCACGCGGTGAAGTCCAACGAGGGCCGATCGGATCGCCCCGCCCTCCATGACCCGGGTCGGCACGTCCTCGAGCGCCGCCCGCGTCCCCGATCCGGGTCCGAGCGCATCGTCCAGACCGGTCGCGCTCAGGTAGATGCTCACGAAGCTGCAGCCTCCGGGAGTGGCCCGGTTCGCGTGGACCTGTCCGGCGGCCACCGTGAAGAGACAGCCGGGTCCCGTCGTCTCCGGTCGACCCGGTGTCTCGAGCCAGCCCCCTCCACCCGTGACCGCACAGAGCAGGACCTCGTCATGCCAGTGCCGCGGATGGGGCTGCTCGACCAGGAAGCCGGTGTGCAGCTCGAGGAGAGGAAAATCCTCGGATCGCCACACGCGCAGTCGAGCATTCGTCTCGTTCAACCGGGGCCTCGTTCCCGGTCGTTCCTAGGCGAGTGAGGCCCGTCCCCGGGCGAGGCGGCGGCGAGCGGTGAAGACCGTGCCGCGACCGGTCACTCGGTCCAGAACTTGTCGTCGCGCGCCTCGCGGTACGCGTTCTCGATCATCCGCGAGACGTAACGCTTGAACTGGGCGTCGAGCGCCGCGTCCCCGCCGGTGAAGCCCGCCCGGAGCGTCTCCACGTCGACCGCCTTCTTGACCTCGTCGACCGTGATCAGCCCGCGCTCCTGCGCCGCGCGAACCTGACTGACGATCGCATCGAAGAGCGCCAGCTCCCGGTCGAGGTCGCGGGTGTCCTTCCGCACCGGACCATGTCCCGGAACGATGATCGCCGGTTCGAGCGCACGGATCGTCCGGAGGCTTCGCGCGTGCTGCCCCAGCGGCGGGGTGAAGTACGGCACCGGTCCCGAGAGGACGTCGCCGGTCGCCACGAGCCGCAGGGCCGGCAGATAGAGGACGGTGGTTCCACGCGCGTCGCCGACCATGCTCGTCAATCGAATCTCGCGGCCGCCCCGATGGAGAATCAGCTGATCGCCGTAGGTCAGCGTGGGAAACCGCTGCTTCACCGTCAATGCCTCCTCCAGGAACCCGCGCTCGAGCGGGTCGGGGTTCTGCCGGAGCGCCGCCTCGAATCGTGGCTTCCACGTCCCGGCGGTCGTCAGCAGCAGCCGCCGCATCTCCTCGCTGGTGATCACCTCGGCGCCGGGGAAGGCCTCGAGCAGGGCCTGGTTCCCGAACCAGTGGTCCGGGTGCCAGTGCGAGTTCACGATGGTCCGGACCGGGGCCTTGGTGAGCTTCCGGATCTCGGCGACCAGCGACTTCGCCGTCGAGGGTCGGGTGAAGGTGTCGAAGACGAGGACCCCGTCGGCGTCGACGATGACCACCGAGTTTCCGTTCTGGACGTACCCGTCCGGCGCGGTGGTGAAGACATGCACCCCCGGCGCGACCTCGACGTGCTCGAGAGGAACGGCGCGGGCGACGGGCGCGGCGGCCAGCACGGCGAGGAGCAGGGAACAGAGGGATCGCACGAGCCCGGGCCGTAGCGTGCGGCTCGAGTCGACGTCTTGAACGTTCTTGCGCCGGGGACGCGCACGAGCGCCCACCAGCCGGACTCGAGCTTCCTCGATGCCGGTGAGCAGATCCGCTACCTCGAGCGTCACTCCTGCTGTCCACCCCACCAGGAGAAGCGATCGATGCTGATTCCATGGAAGTCCGGGCGGATGGCCGCCCTCGCCATCGCCCTGGCCCTCGCGGCTTGCGGTTCGGCCTCGGGAACAGGAAGCGGCCCCTGCGACCCCAACGTGAAGCAGGTGGGTTGCGTGGACCTCGTCAATGCCCACGGGGGCTACATCGAGATCAACGGGGTCACGGTGCCTCCTCAGAACACCCTGCCCGACGGCGGGCTGGTGGCGCCCGGACATTCGGGCACGATCGTGACGAACACCTCAGCTGGTTCGACGAACACCTTCACGGCACGGGTGAGCGGAGCAGATGCCGGAACGGTGACCTGCACGGTGACCTCCACGAGCTGGGCCGACGTCAACCCGAGCGTGGTCCTCCAGCCGGCGAATTTCGGCCTGACCTGCGGCATCTGGTAAGGCCGCGGACTCAGCTCCGGAGGCGCGCCATCCCGTCGGCGCTCCAGTCCTCGCTGCCCACGCCGTGGTGGACGAAGAAGAGGCCCTCCGGGTCATACCTCTTCTTGATCTGTCGGAGCCGGGCGTAGTTGCTGCCCCAGAAAGCGCGCCGCCAGTCCTTCTCGAAGTAGTTGCTCTCGGAGACGTATGAGCCCGGGTCCGGCACCAGCTTGCGAATCTCGGCCATGGCCAGCCTGATCTGCCGGGCCTCCTCCTTGGCCTCGGTCTCGTTCGGCGCATGGCCGGGGACGCCCGGGTACACCGGGGCTCCGCTGCCGGCGATGATCACCAGCGCGAAGGCACCGAGGACCGCCGGGTTCGTCGCGGTGTCGCGCGCGGCCGCGATCGCTTCCGCCGGCGACCCGGCGAGGCCCTTGTTGAAGTGGAACCCGACCGTCCAGTGTCGGGAGGCTGCGTAGATCGCCGCGGAGAGATCGTTCTGCCGATCGTCGCGGAGCAGGGCCTCGGGCATCCACGTGGACTCGTAACCGTACCAGTAGGCTCCGAGCTCCTCCTCGTTGCTCGCCCACCAGATGTTGTTGGCCGGGGCGCCCGATCGGGGATCGGTCCGGACATGCGCCGCCATCTTCGATTTCAGGAACTCGGGATTCCAGAACGCCCGCGCCGGGAAGCTCACGACGATGTGATCGCCCTCGAAGCGCAGGCCGCTCCCCGGACGCTCCACCTCGGCGAAGAAGGGCCGCCAGATCTCCTCGGCCTTCGCCTTGTCGAGGCCCTGGAAGAGCATCGTGAGGTTGAGCCGATTGCGACGGTTGAACCGCGCCTGTTCGCCCCAGCTCGGGTTGAAGAGCGAGGTCCGGTAGAACGAGACGAAGCGCTCGATGAGCCGCCGGTACGTTTCATCCGAGTCGGCCTGGATCGTCGCGAGCACCACGCCGAACGTCTCGGGAAGCGTATGGGTCCGCAGCGTCAGCCGCGTCACCACGCCGAACGTCCCGCCCCCTCCGCCCTTGAGCGCCCAGAAGAGGTCCGGATCGGTGCAAGCGTTGACCGTGCGGATCTTCCCGTCGGCGGTGACGACGTCTGCCTCGAGGAGGCTCGCCGCGGCCATCCCGTACCGCTTGGAGAAGCTGCCGAACCCGCCGCTCTGGATGAGCCCCGCGACGCCGACGGTCGCGCAGCCGCCACCCTGGACGTAGCGTCCGCCTCTCGTGGTCACGGCATCGTAGGTGTGCAGCCACATCTGCCCTGCACCGACGCTCACCGCCGGACCCGGCTCGACCTTCCCTTCACAGCCCTGCGGGGTGAACGCGTCGTGGAGGACGATCTTGTCCATCGGCCGCGTCCAGACGAGCAGCGAGTCAGCAGCGTTCGAGGTGCCCTGGTAGCTGTGCCCGCCGCCCTTCACCACCAGCCGGATCCGGTTCTTCCGGGCGAAGGTGACCGCCGCGGCGACGTCCTCCGCGGTCCGAGCGGCGACCGCCCAGGCGCTCGGTTTCGAGGTCCACGCGCCCGCCCAGCCGGTGCTCTGGGTTGCCCAGGCCTGGTCGCCGACGAAGTACGGGTTCTCCAGCTGCTTCAGCAGTTCGGGCGAGACCGCACCGTGGCCGCTCGCGAATGGAGACTCGACCTGGGTGAGCGTTCCGCGGAGCTGCTGACCCAGCGCCTTCCATGCATCGGTGCCGGGCCAGGCGGAATCCCCGGGCTGTACGCGGGCGAGTCTCGGTCCAGCGCCCTCCGACGTACGCGGCCGGACGAGTCCGATCCCCGCGCTTCCGGCCAGCAGCTCGAGAAAGCGTCGCCGCTCCATGTGCCCTCCGTGGCCCAGCAGGCTCAGTCGATCGGGTCGGGACCCTAGCGCGGGAACGGCGCTGCCGGTCGCCGGCCTCGCAACCAGCCGAGGGTCTCCCTGGCATGGCTGCGGCAAGACCAGGGGCCCGACTCGTCGACGCGATCCGCTCGCCTTCGCAGCAGCGTGCTCCAGCGATGCGCACGTTCGCGCGGTTGCGAGGCCATCTCGGCCTCCGGGGAGTGGGAATGGCGAGCAAGAAGCCGGGAAGCGTCCGCGGTTCTGCGAAGGGAACGGTCTCCGGTCCCGGGAAACCTCGGCGCCGGGCGCCCGGCGCGAACGGCGGGAGCCCCGTCGCCCGCGGAAACGGCGAGTCGCGTGCCGCCCGCCTCGAGGCCAAGCTCGGCGGCACCGACGCCCTCGCTCGTCAGACCCTCTTCAACCCGCTGAAGGACCGCGAGTACGGACCTGCGTCCACCCGGCCGACGGCGGGCAAGCCGAATGCCCCGCCTGGTCCCGACGTGACGGGAAGCAGCCTGACCGAGACCAACGCCTCTCCCAAGACCGGCGCCGGTCGTCCGCCGCTGGGCGTCAACCCGAGCAACGGGCCCCTGGACAGGGTCCGGGTCGATTCGGGTGGCCGGGAGCTCACCACGAACCAGGGCGTGACGATCGCCGACAACCAGAGCTCGTTGAAGATCGGGCTCCGGGGCCCGACGCTCCTCGAGGACTTCGTTCTCCGCGAGAAGGTCACCCACTTCGACCACGAGCGGATCCCGGAGCGAGTGGTCCACGCCCGCGGATCAGGCGCCCACGGCTACTTCGAGTGCCACGAAGCACTCACCGACCTGACCCGGGCCGCTCCCTTCACCGAGGCCGGCAAGCGCACGCCGGTGTTCGTCCGGTTCTCCACCGTCGCGGGCGAGCGTGGCTCAACCGACCTCGCCCGTGACGTCCGGGGCTTCGCCGTCAAGTTCTACACCGACGAGGGCATCTGGGACCTCGTCGGGAACAACATCCCGGTCTTCTTCATCCAGGACGCGATGAAGTTTCCGGACCTCATCCACGCGGTGAAGCCCGAGCCCCATCACGCGATGCCGCAGGCGGCCAGCGCGCACGACACCTTCTGGGATTTCGTGAGCCTCATGCCGGAGAGCACCCACATGCTGATGTGGGTGATGTCCGATCGGGCCATCCCTCGCAGCTACCGGATGATGCAGGGATTCGGCGTCCACACGTTTCGCCTGGTGAACGCAAAGGGAGAATCGGTCTTCGTCAAGTTCCACTGGAGCCCGGTCCTCGGGACCCACTCGGTGGTCTGGGACGAGGCGGTGAAGATCAGCGGTGCCGATCCCGATTTCCACCGGCGTGACCTCTGGGAGGCGATCGAGGCCGGGGCCTATCCCGAGTGGGAGCTGGGGCTCCAGATCTTCACGGAACAGCAGGCGGAGCGGTTCAGCTTCGACGTGCTCGACGCGACGAAGATCGTTCCCGAGGAGCTCGTGCCGCTGCGGCCCGTCGGTCGAATGATCCTGAACAGGAATCCCGACAACTTCTTCGCCGAGACCGAGCAGGTGGCGTTCTGTACGCAGCACGTCGTGCCCGGCATCGACTTCAGCAACGATCCGCTCCTCCAGGGCCGGAATTTCTCCTACCTGGATACGCAGATCAGCCGGCTCGGTGGCCCGAACTTCCACGAGCTTCCGATCAACGCCCCCATCGCCCAGGTCCACAACAACCAGCGCGACGGGATGCATCGACAGGCCATCGCTCGTGGGCGGGTCTCGTACGAGCCGAACTCGCTTGCCGGCGGCTGTCCGTTCCAGGCCGGGATGAAGGGATTCGTCCCCTTTCCGCAACCCGCCCGGGACGACAAGGTGCGAGGCAAGCCGGAGAAGTTTGCCGATCACTACACCCAGGCGACCCTCTTCTGGAGGAGCCAGAGTCCGCAGGAGCAGGACCACATCGTCGAGGCGTTCCGGTTCGAGCTCACCAAGGTGCAGACGCCCGCCATCCGCGAGCGGATGGTGGCCGGCCTCCTCAACGTCGATCGTGCGCTCGCCTCGCGCGTGGCCGATGGGCTCGGACTCGAGCTCCCCGAGCCGCTGCCCCGGGCGCTCGCCAGACCCCCGAAGCCCGAGGTGACCATCTCTCCTCCGCTCTCGCTCCTGGCACGTCCCGGTGACGGCTCGGTCCGGACCCGGCGCGTGGCGCTCCTCGTCGCCGACGGGATCGACGGCGAGGCAGCCGCGGCCGTCTACGAGGACCTGGGGGCGGCCGGGGCCGTTCCGCTGTTCATCGGCCCCACGCTGGGGGAGGCCCATTCCGTTCGCGGGAAGTCACCGGAGGTGGAGGGCACCCTGGACACCGAGCCCGGCGTCCTGTTCGACGCGGTGGTTCTCCCGGATGGAGAGCAGGCCGTCGAGACCCTGTCCTCGCGCTCGCTCGCCCGCGAGTTCGTCGAGCTCCAGCACCGCCACGGCAAGCCGATCCTCGCCCTCGGAAGCTCGTCCAGGCTGCTCGACGCGGCCGGCGTCCCGCCCGGTGATGACGAGGATCGAGGCGTGATCCGCGCGCCGGCTTCGCGTGCCTCCGATTCGGTGAAGCGATTCCTGGCCGCGATCGCCCGGCACCGCGCCACCGGGGGTGACCGGCCACCGACCGTGACCCCTCCCACGGCGGGCCGAGACCGCGCCGTCGACCGGGGTGGCCACACAGGAGCGCCCTGAGATGGAGAGGTCCCGCCCCGTCCGGCGAGGGCGGAACGGCGCTTCACCAGCGACCGCTGGATCGAGCGCCTCGCTCTCCCTGCAGAACTGACGTCCGCGAACGGCCGCACGATCGACGGATGCCTACGTTGACGGCATGGACGCCATCAAGCTGCTGATCCAGGACCATCGTCGCGTCGAGCGCCTCTTCAAGGAGTACGAGCGCGCCGGTGAGAGGGCCCACACGAGGAAGGCGAGGATTGCAGAGGCGGTCATTCGAGAGCTCTCGATCCACGCCTCCATCGAGGAGCAGTTCCTCTATCCAGCGGCGCGTGAGCTCTCCGAAAAGCTCGACGACCAGGTCCTCGAGGCGCTGGAGGAGCATCACGTCGCCAAGGCAACGCTCGCCGAGCTCGACAGGATGTCCCCGAGCGATGAGCGCTTCGACGCGAAGATGACGGTTCTCTCGGAGAGCATCCGGCATCACGTCGACGAGGAGGAGAGCGACCTCTTCCCGAAGCTGAAGAGACTCATGGCACCCGAGGAGCTCTCTGTGCTCGGAGAAGCCATGGAGGCGGCGAAGAAGGTGGCGCCCACGCATCCCCACCCGATGGCGCCCGATACCCCTCCCGGAAACGTCGTCTCCGGAACGCTGGCCAAGATCCTCGACTCGGGCAAGGACCTTGTTCGAGCGACCGCCCGCACGGCACGTCGGGCCGTGTCGTCCGGCGTCCGGAGGATGCGGCGGCAGTCTGCCTGAGCCAGGCGCGTCAGCTGACCAGCGGCGAGGACGTCGGTCGTCACCAGCGGTGGTACGCCGGATGCCCCGGCTTCACCGCCACGAAGGTCCCGCGGCAGGTCGCGGTCACCTTCCCCTCGGCGGTGATGGTCGCCTCCACGGTCGCCCGGTCGCCCTGGATGTCCACCGCCTTCGCCCAGAGAACGAGCTCCGGGCCCATCGGCGTGGGGCGCTTGAGCGTCACCGCGAAGTCCGACGTCACCGTGCACGGCGGGGACTCGAGCTTCTGGGCGTGCATGAGCGCCGTGGTCGCCGCCCAGTTCGAGTGGCAGTCCAGCAACGCGCCGACGATGCCCCCGTTGAGCACCCCCGGGAACGCCTGGTGGTGCTCCTCGGGGCGCCAGCGGGCGACGAGGTGGTCCCCCTCCTCGAAGCTCCGGATCCGCAGCCCCTTGGGGTTGCTCGGACCGCAGCCGAAGCACGCGTTGTGAGGGGCAAACTGCTCCTGGACGCTGGGACCTTCCATGCGCGCGCACCCTACCCCGGGCCTCGCGCCAGAGCTTCCACCGAGTTGGCCTGCTGAGCGCGGTAAGTGCCCCAACTTCTTCAAGGTTGTCCGTTGACGGGCCTTCCCGCGGTCAGTAGAACCCGCGGCGCCGCTCGGCACCCTTCCCACCCTCCCGGAAAGGCCGTTCCGACCCCCGTGAGCCTCCGCGCCCTGAACCTCGTGAAGGAGAAGTACCCCGACGCCTTCGCCGAGCAGTACACCGATCGGACCGGCGGCGCCTGGGGAGTCCTCAAGGCCGATTCGCTGCGGCCGGTGCTGTCGCACCTGAAGGACGACCCGCAGCTCGACTTCAAGCTCTTCCTCTCCATGGACGCGGTGGACCGCCTGCAGCTCCCGGAGAGCGAACCGCGCTTCGAGGTCGTCTACTTCCTGTTCTCCGTCACCCACAACGAGCACCTCCGGCTCAAGGTGCGCGTGGGCGAGGAGAACCCCGAGGTCCCGAGCGTCACCTCCATCTTCCAGGGCGCCAACTGGTGGGAGCGGTTCATCTGGGACTTCTACGGCATCCGCTTCGGCGGGCACCCCGACCTGCGGCGCATCCTCATGTACGAGGAGTTCAAGGGACACCCGCTCCGCAAGGACTATCCGCTGCGTGAGCGGCAGCCACTCATCCCCGAGCGCCCCATCCGCGACATCTTCCGAGGCCCGGGAACCTCGGGCACCGCCTGACCCATCGACATGGCCAACGCCGAAGAACGAGAGATCGAGGAGATGCCGCCCGAGGAGGACTCCGAGCTCGAGGCGCACCTCAACACCCGGCGCATGATGATCAACCTCGGGCCGTCGCATCCTGCGATGCACGGCACCGTGCGCATGCGGGTGGAGCTCGAGGGCGAGACCATCGTCCGCGCCGACCCGGAGATCGGCTTCCTCCACCGCGGGTTCCAGAAGAGCTGCGAGAACGTCACCTGGAACCAGTGCCTGCCCTACACCGATCGCCTGAACTACGTGTCGGCGATCATGAACAACCTCGGCTTCCTCAAGGCGGTGGAGACGCTCATCGGCCTGGAGATCCCCGAGCGCGCCCAGTACATCCGCGTCGCCGCCTCCGAGCTGCACCGGATGCACGATCACCTCACCTGCGTGGGCGCGATCGGGCTGGAGCTGGGAGGCTTCTCCGCGTTCCTCTACGCCATCGAGGCCCGTGAGCTGATCATGGACCGGGTGAGCGAGCTCACCGGCGCCCGGCTCACGACGACGTTCGGACGGGTCGGCGGGCTGAACCGTGACCTGCCCGAGGGCTGGAACGAGCGGGTCTACAAGACGCTGGACAAGATCCACGAGCTGCTCGGCGAGGTGGACGGCCTGCTGACCGCCAACCGCATCTTCGTGGACCGCACGCGCGGGACCGGCGTCATCACCGCCCAGGATGCGCTGGACTTCGGCTTCACCGGCCCCTGCCTCCGCGCCAACGGCATCAACTACGACGTCCGCAAGGCGAAGCCCTACTGGGTCTACGACCGGATGAACTTCGATGTCCCGGTCGGCCAGAACGGCGACAACTACGACCGGTACCTCATGCGGATGGAGGAGCTGAAGCAGTCCGAGGCCATCGTCCGGCAGGCCCTGAAGGAGGCGCCCCCGGGCCCGATCATGGTCCAGGACTGGCGCATCGCGCTCCCGCCGAAGGCCGAGGTCTACGGGACCATCGAGGGAGTCATCGCCCACTTCAAGCTGGTGATGGAGGGCGTGCCGGTGCCCCCGGGCGAGGTCTACGACTGCACCGAGGCGGCCAATGGAGAGCTCGGCTGGTACCTGGTGAGCGACGGGTCCGGCCGGCCGTACAAGGTCCACGTCCGCGCGCCAGGCTTCGCGATCCTCTCGGGTGTCCACCGGATGATCGAGGGGAAGATGCTGGCCGACCTGATTCCGACGTTCGACACCATCAACATGATCGGCGGCGAGGTGGAGCAGTGAGCGAGAGCGACGGGAAGAAGCCCGACGGCAACGCGCAGCCGGCTCCGTCCGGATCGCCGACCGTGCACCCGGCCGCCCAGACCGGGCCGAGCCCGAGCAACCCTCCGCCCTCGCCCACCGCGAGCGGGCCGCGCGCCGGAATCGAGCACCAGCCACCCGCGGCCAAGCCGCCGCCGACGCCACCGGGACCGGGCGGAAAGCCCGCGCCGAAGCATCCCGGCTTCGTCACCGTCACCGTGGACGGCAAGGAGCTCGTCGCCAAGCCTCACGAGAACATGGTCGACGCGGTGAAGAGGGTCGGCTCGGACATTCCGTACTACTGCTACCACCACCGCCTCTCCATCGCGGCCAACTGCCGGATGTGCCTGGTGGAGGTGAGCAACTCGCCGAAGCTGGTTCCCGCCTGCCAGACCCCGATGGCCGAGGGGATGGTCATCCACACCAACAACGCGCGCGTCCAGGAGATGCAGCGCGCAGTGCTGGAGATGATCCTCCTCAATCACCCGGTGGACTGCTCCATCTGCGATCAGGCCGGGGAGTGCAAGCTCCAGGACTACTACCAGCTGCATGACCATCGCTCGTCCCGTCTCGAGGGCGAGAAGGTCTTGCGGTCCAAGCGGAAGGTGCTCGGGCCGACGGTGGTGCTCGACCAGGAGCGCTGCATCCAGTGCACCCGGTGCGTGCGGTTCATGGCCGAGGTGGCGAAGGAGCCGCAGCTGGGCATGTTCGGCCGCGGGAGCGCCGAGTACATCGACACCTTCCCGGGCAAGCAGCTGGACAGCAACTACTCGGGCAACACCGTCGACATCTGCCCGGTGGGCGCGCTGCTCAACCGGGACTTCCGCTTCCGCGCCCGCAGCTGGTTCCTCTCCGCGGCACCGAGCGTGTGCACCGGCTGCTCGCGGGGCTGCAGCACCTTCGTCGACTTCATGGGGCAGGACACCTACCGGTACCGCCCGCGCGAGAACGAGCAGATCAACAAGAGCTGGATGTGCGACCAGGGCCGGCTCTCCTACAAGCCCCTGAACCAGCACCGGCTGGCGGCGGTGCTGCTCGGTCGCGGCGAGGACCGTCGCGAGGCCACGCCGGCCGAGGCGCTCAAGTCGGTCGCCGAGCAGTTCAAGGCGCTGGCCGGTACCGAGGGGCTCGCGGTCCTCGTCTCGCCGGTGGCCTCGAACGAGGATCTGCTGGCGAGCCTCGCCTTCGCCCGGGACGCGCTCGGGGTCCGCTCGGTGTACGTCGCCGGCAGGCCGGAGGGCACCGGCGACCACTACCTGATGACGGCGGACAAGAACCCCAACCGGAAGGGCCTGGAGTGGATCGCCCGCGGCCTGGAGCTGGCGCTGAAGCCGTTCGTCGAGCTGGCCCAGGCGATCAACACCGGCAAGGTGAAGGCGCTCTACGCGGTCGGCGGCGAGGTGCCCGTGGATCCGTCGCTGGTGGCCAACGGGTTCGGGCGGCTGGAGTACCTCGTGCTGCAGGCCTCGAACGAGTCGCCGATCACCGCGCAGGCGCACGTGCTGCTGCCCTCGGCGGTCCAGGTCGAGGACGAGGGGACGTTCACCAACGTCGACGGCATCACGCAGCGCTTCCGTCGTGCCTACCCGGGACGGGCGGACGTGCGGCCCCACTGGGCATGGGCCGTGGCCCTGGCGCAGGAGTTCGGCTTCCCCTGGATGCACCAGAGTGCCCGGGATGTGTTCCGCGAGTGGGGGCCGCGGGTGGCCGAGCTCGCGAGCTTCGACTGGGACAAGGCGGCGCCGCCGCTCAAGGTCACGCGGGGGATCAATCCGCTGCCCACCGGCGCGGACGGACGGCCGCCCGGGCACCGTGAGTTCGGCCCGCCGCGGGTGAGGGGGATCTGACGATGAAAGCCTTCACGGTCCTCGTCGCGATGGGCTTCATCGTCGGGGTCATCTTCTTCCTGAGCGCGCTCGCGTACCTCGTCGGCGGTTGGCTGGGTAGCTGGGCCTGGATCAGCAACCTGCTGATCCTGGTGCTCGGGTTCGTGATGATCATCGCCACGTTCCTCACGCTCGCCGAGCGGAAGTGGAGCGCGATGATCCAGGACCGGATCGGTCCCAACCGCGCCACCATCGACGTCCCGGGGCTCCGAGGCCGTCCGCTGGGCGGGGTGTTCCACGTCGCCACCGACGCGATCAAGATGATCTTCAAGGAGGACTTCCGGCCGAAGATCGCGGATCCCCTCCTCTTCGGCCTGGGCCCGATCCTCGCCTTCGCCCCCGTGCTGGCGCTGTTCGCCGTGGTTCCGGTTGGCCCGGTGGTGCCGGTCAAGTTCGACCTCGGCTTCCTCCACGCCGACAGCCGGGTCGGGCTCCAGGTGGCGAACCCGAACTTCGGGATGCTCTGGGTGTTCGCCATTGCCTCGCTCGCGGTGTACGGCACCGCGCTCGCCGGCTGGGCCAGCAACAACAAGTTCGCGCTGCTCGGCGGCGTTCGTGCCAGCTCGCAGATGATCTCCTACGAGGTCGCGCTGGGCCTCGGGCTCATCGGGGTGATGATGGCCTTCTCCAGCGTTCAGATCCCCAGCCTGATCGCCGGGCAGACCGCGATGCTCTGGGGGAGCGACGGGGAGCTCGGCATCCTCGGCAGGGTGGGGATTCCGGCCTGGGGGTTCTTCCTGCAGCCCGTGGGCTTCATCGTCTTCTTCGCCGCCGCCTTCGCCGAGACCAAGCGCGCCCCCTTCGACGTGCCGGAAGGAGAGAGCGAGATCATCGGCTACTTCGTCGAGTACTCGGGGATGAAGTTCGGCCTGTTCATGATCTCCGAGTTCGCCGAGGTGGTGATCCTCGCGGCCATCACCACCGCGCTGTTCCTCGGCGGCTGGAATATCGGGTTCGGCTTCGACTCGACGCTGACCCGCTCGCTCAGCCAGGCCAACCTGGGCTGGCTCCTCGGCGCCATCTACGCGACCATCTTCTGGGTCAAGGTTCTGATCCTCTGCTACATCCAGCTGGCGATCCGCTGGACCTTCCCCCGCTTCCGCTACGACCAGATCCAGAGCCTGGGCTGGAAGATCCTCCTTCCGCTGGCGCTGGCGAACATCTTCATCACCGGCGCGCTGATCCTCATCGACCCCTCGCTGAGGAGCCTCGCGGTGGTGGGCTTCCTGGAGATCGGGTTCATCCTGGCGCTCACCCTGAAGCGTGCCGAGCCGGCTGGCGGGCACGACACCGACGACGCGCACCTCGCGGCCGACGCGCACGGCCACGCGCCCGCTCCCCTGCCGGGTGCGGCCGCCGCGTCTCACCACTAAGGCTCCAGGAATCCAGATGGCCTACAAGGCGACCAAGAACCCGACCACGGACCTGAGAGAGCGGCTCTTCATCCCGGAGCTGCTTCGCGGCCTGGCGATCACCACCCGGCACTTCCTGCGGAACCTGTTCAACCCCGTCGACAGGAACACCCAGGTCGTGGACCGGAAGGGGCTGAACCTCGTCTCCACGGTGAGCTACCCGGAAGAGAAGACCCCGTACCCGCCGGGGTACCGCGGCCTGCACCGGCTGGTTCCGCGGGACGACGGCAAGCCCCGCTGCGTGGCCTGCTACATGTGCGCCACCATCTGCCCGGCGCAGTGCATCTTCATCGAAGCAGGAGAGTACGAGACCGTCGATCCCGCGTCCGAGAGCCGGGTGATCGAGAAGTTCCCGACCCAGTTCGTCATCGACGAGCTCCGCTGCATCGTCTGCGGCCTGTGCGTGGACGCTTGCCCGAAGGACGCGATCCGGATGGATACCGGGCTGCACACGCCGTCGGAGTACAACCGCGCGGGCTTTGTCTGGGACATCCCGAAGCTGCTCCAGGGGCCTCCGGTGAGCCACCCGTCGGACCCGTGGAACAAGCGCCTGTCGTCCGCGCCGCCGCAGCACCAGCACAGTGAGGCGCATACCCGGATCGGGGAGGGGCTGGTGCAGCTGAAGCTCCCGGGTGGCGAGCCGCACAAGCGGACCGAGGTGACGGATCAGGCGATCCCGGTCACGAGGTTCCTGAAGGAGTAGCGGCGGCCGGGGCGCTCGCGGCTGCGCCCGGGCCTCGCTACCCGCCCGCAGCGGTCGCGACACCCTGGGAGAGCTGCTCCCGCACCTCGGCCAGGAGCGCGTAGCTCCGCAGGCGCGCGGCGTGGTCGTGGATCTGTCCCGAGACGATCAGCTCGTCGGCGCCGGTCCGCGCCAGAAACTGTTCCAGCCCCCGACGGACCGTCTCCGGCGATCCGACGAAGGCGCAGGAGAGCGCCTCGCCGAGCAGCTCTCGCTCCACGGGGGCCAGCGTCTCGTCGAAGCCCATCCGGGGCGGCGGGAGCTTGCCGGGGCGATTGCTGCGGAGATTCAGGAACGCCTGCTGGAGCGACGAGAAGTGGAAGCGCGCCTCGTCGTCGGTCGGGGCGACGACCACGGTGGATCCGACCATGACCCGCGGAGCGGAGAGCCACGCCGAGGGCTCGAACTTGCTCCGGTAGATCGCCAGCGCCTCGATGAGGTGCGCCGGAGCGAAGTGCGAGGCGAACGCGAAGGGCAGGCCCATCGCAGCGGCGAGCTGCGCGCCGAAGAGGCTCGAGCCGAGGATCCACACCGGGACCTCGGTGCCCTCGCCGGGAATCGCACGGACCCTCTGCCCCGCTCGCGGCCTGGCCAGGTAGGTCAGCAGCTCGAGGACGTCCTCGGGGAACTGGTCCGAGTCGCCGGTCAGGTTCCGGCGGAGCGCGTAGGCGGTGCGCGGGTCGGTGCCGGGAGCGCGGCCCAGCCCGAGGTCGATGCGGCCGGGAAAGAGCGTGGCCAGCGTGCCGAACTGTTCGGCGATGACCAGCGGGGCGTGGTTGGGGAGCATGATCCCACCCGAGCCCACGCGGATGCGCGACGTGCCGGCGGCGATGTGCCCGATGACCACGGAGGTCGCCGAGCTGGCGATGCCCGGCATGTTGTGATGCTCGGCCAGCCAGTAGCGAAGGTAGCCGAGGCGCTCGGCCTGCCGGGCCAGGTCCAGCGAGTTCCGGAGCGTCTGCGCCGCGTCGCCTCCCTCGCAGATCGGAGCGAGGTCGAGGACGGAGAACGGAGGCACGGTGCTCGGCATGGCGCGCAGGAGATAACCGCCCGTCGCCGGCGACGCCGGTCGGTCAGCCGCGGGTCGCTCCGAAGAGCCCGGCGAGCACCAGATCCGCGGCCGCGCAGAAGGATGGATACCAGCGCGGGACAGCCCGGCTGATGCGGCCGTCGTGATGAGCCAGATCCCACCCGGCGTGGAAGACGAGCGCCGCGGTCAGGAGCCAGCCGCTCCACGAGGTCCCGAACACCGCGAGGAGCAGCATCAGCACCCCGCCCGTCACCTCGATGATGGCCGAGCGGGTGCCCGAGACGAGCCCGAAGCCGACGTAGATGGCGCCGATCCACGCCACCAGCGCGCCCTCGAAGACGATCCGCCAGGAGGCGGGAAGGAGCAGCGCCGCTCCCCACCCGACCGCTCCGAGCACGATCCCCACCAGCACCTCGCGCCAGCGGGAGACCAGCACGCTCAGGTCGCTCCCAGCGCCCGGGCGAGGTGGAAGGTCAGCACCGCCCCGACATAGGCGAACGTGGTCATCGAGACGAACGCGAACAGCGGCGCGCGGGAGCTGCCGGTCTCCTTCCGCATCACCGCCAGGGTGGACGCGCACTGGAGCGAGGTCGCGTAGAAGACCAGCAGGGCCAGCGCCGCCGCGAGGCCCATGCCCCCGAGGTGGAGCTGGGTCGAGAGCGCGCCGAGCTGCGTACCGGCGTCCTCGAGGCCGTTGAGCGTCCCCATCGTCCCGACGAAGACCTCACGCGCCACGAAGGAGCTGACGATGCCCACACCCGACTTCCAGTCCGCGCCCATCGGGCGGAAGACCGGCTCGAGCCAGTGACCGAGCCCTGCCAGCCACGACTGATCGAGGTGGCCGGAGCCCTTCGGGAAGTAGCCGAGTAGCCAGACCGCCACGACCACGCAGAAGATCACCGGCGCAGCGCGACGGACGAAGCTCCACGAGCGAGACACGGCGGCGATGACGATCGGCTTGACGCTCGGCACCCGATACGGCGGAAGCTCGACCACGAACGGAGCATCCGCCAGCCGCCCGCCCATCCGCTTCCGGGTGAGCCGGTCGAGCACCGCGGAGGCGATCAGCGCGTTGGTGATTCCGAAGACGTAGACCCCCGTGAAGATCAGCCCCTGGAGGCCGATCAGGCCCGGGACGAGGCTCACCGCCGGGACGAATCCTCCGATGAGCAGCGCGTAGATGGGCACGCGCGCCGAGCAGGAGGTGAAGGGAATCACCATCACGGTGATCAGCCGGCGGCGCGGCGACTCGATGGTGCGGGCGGACATCATCGCCGGGATCGCACAGGCGTGCCCGGAGAGGAGCGGGAGGAAGCTCCGTCCCGACAGACCGAACCAGCCCAGCGGCCGGTGGAGCATCACCGCGGCCCGCGCGAGGTAGCCGGAGTCCTCGAGCGCGCCGATGACCAGGAAGAGGATGAAGATCTGCGGGACGAAGGTGAGAAACGCGCCCACGCCGGCGAACACCCCGTCGCGCAGGAAGTCGTGCACGAACCCGGCCGGAAAGAGCCCGCCGACGAAGCTGCCGGCCGCCGCCACACCGTTCCTCACCAGCGCCATGAGCGGAGCGGCCCAGGTGAAGATGGCCTGGAAGAGGATGGCCATCACCACGAAGAAGACCGGGAGCCCCAGCGACGTCGACAGGAACACCCGGTCCAGCCGCTCCTGTGACTTGAGGAGGACGTCGTCCCGGGGGCCGTAGGCTCGGGTGAGACGCTTCGCGGTGCTCTTCTTCTCCTCGATCGAGCCGGGGACCACGCAGCGCTCGTCCCAGGGCGGCTCGCGATCCAGGTGATGGAGGGTCGACCGGAGCTCGTCGAGTCCCTGACCCGTCTTGGCCGAGATGCCGATGAAGTGGCAGCCGAGGGCGGCGCTCAGGCCGGGAAGGTCCAGGCGGGCGCTCGGGCCCACCAGCTCGTCGATGACGTTCACCGCGGCGATGACCGGGACGTGCACGGCGCGGGCGCGAGGGAGCAGCTCCAGCAGGAGATAGAGGCTGCGCTCGAGGCGGGTGGCGTCGAGGACGCAGACGATGGCCTTGGTGCGGCCGTCGGCGAGGGCCTTCTCCAGACGCTCGATGGCGACGCGCTCGTCGAGGGTGAGCGGCTCGAGCGAGTAGATGCCCGGGTAGTCGTGGATGACGAGACCGCCGGCGTGGCCGGAGCGGACCTCGGTGGTCACGCCAGGGTAGTTGGCGACCTTCTGGGCAATGCCGGTGAGCCGGCTGAACAGCAGGCTCTTGCCGGAGTTGGGATTGCCGACGAGGAGGACGTCGGCGCGCTCAGCCGCGTGCGCCGTCATCGCCGTCCGCCGGGCCGAGCAGCACATGGGCCGCGACGTGCATCTCGAGCGCGAACGCGGCCCCCGACACGGCGTACACGCGGGGACCACCGAAGGGCGCGCGGCGCACGCAGCGCACCACGTTCCCGTCCACGAACCCGAGCTCGCGCAGACGCCGCCCCACTTCCGGGCGGAGCTCCGCCCCGAAGCCATCGATGCGCGCACGGGCGCCGGGCGGAAGCTGCGCGAGGTTCCTCATCACCGTCCTTATATTGAGAACGATTCGCAAAGTCTATCGTAGGTTCGACGGCTTCATCGTGCGACTGCCACACTCAAGGCGTCGAAACTCCTGAGTTTTTGAAGGTGTCTGGCACCTTCGATAAGCCCGCCGTTCGCTTGCCCCGCCATTCGCCCCGGGAGACGATCGAGGCCTGACCAGCGCTCCCTCGACCCCGGTGGCCGCGACCCGCCGCGAAACCATCGCCCGCGCCGCCGAGCGTCTCGCGCGACAGCGTCACCTCATGGCCGTGCGCGACGGCGTCGTCGGCGCCCTCCCGCTTGTCCTGGTCGGCTCCCTCTTCCTCCTCATCGCCCAGCCGCCCTGGCCCGCGCTCCAGCGCCTCGTCGCACCCCACGCGGCGACGCTTCTCGTCCCCTATCGCGCACTCGGCGGCTGCATCGCGTTCTGGGTCACCTTCGGCACCGCGCAGTCGCTCGCCCGGACCTACGGCCTCGACGCCGCCAGCGCCGGCCTCATCGCCGCCGCTTCCTACGTCGTCGCCGCCCTCCAGCCCGGCGTCGCGGCCCAGCCGGCCTCCCTCGTCCTCGCCCGCCTCGGCGCCGGCGGCATCTTCGCCGGGCTCCTCCTCGCCCTCGCCAGCGTCGAGCTCACCCGCGTGCTCGTCGAGCGGCGCTGGACGCTCCGTCTCCCCGGCGGCCCACCCGAGGTCGTCGTCCGGAGCTTCGTCGCCCTCCTCCCCGCGGCCCTCGTGCTCGGCGGCGTCTTCCTCGTCGTCCACGTCCTCGGCCTCGACCTGATCACCCTCCTGGAGCGAGGGGTGGCCCCGCTGGTCCGCGCCGCGGACTCCTTCGGAGGCGTCATCGGCTTGGTCCTCGTCGACAGCCTCCTCTGGCTGCTCGGCGTCCACCCGGCCGCCCTCACCTCGGCGCTCCGCCCGGTCTGGGAGTCGATGCTGGTCGCCAACATGGAGGCGGTTGCCGCCCATGCCGCCCCTCCCCACATTGCTCCGCTTCATTTCTACCTGTGGTTCGTCTGGCAGGGCGGCTCGGGCGCGGCGCTCGCCCTCGGCCTGCTCCTGCTTCGCTGCCGCTCGGCGCAGCTCCGCGCGGTGGGACGGGCCGGCATCGTTCCCGTGCTCTGCAACATCAACGAGCCCCTCCTCTTCGGCGTGCCCATCGTGCTCAACCCGCGCCTCGCCCCGCCCTTCGTCCTCGCCCCGCTCCTCTCCGCGGCGGTCGCCTGGACCGCCTTCCGCCTCGGCTGGGTCCACCCGCCCTACCTCGAGACCCTCTGGACTCTCCCTGCGCCGGTCGGCGCCTGGCTGACCACCGGGGGCGATCCCCGCGCCGTGGCTCTCCAGCTCGGCACCCTCGCGCTGGCCGCCGCCGTCTACTGGCCCTTCGTCCGCCGCGAGGACCGCCGACTCGCCACCGAGGAGCAATCAGCCGGGCGGCCCTCCCTTTCGTCTCCAGGCCCGGCGCCGTAAGACTGGTTTTCCCGTGCCCACCTACCGCGTCTCCATCTGCAAGGGGCCGGACTGCCGTCGCAACGGCGCCGAGCGCGTCGCCGCCACCGCCCAGGAAGCGGTCAAGGAGCTGGACCTCCGCGGCCGATGCACGCTCGCCCGGGGCGGCTGCTACGGGCTCTGCCATCTCGGACCGAACGTGGTCATCCGCGAGGACCGCCCCCGCCCTCCGGACCCCTTCCGCCAGGAGGACTTCCAGCTCATGGGCTGGGAGGACGAGGTGCACTACGGCCAGATGACTCCCGAGGGGATCCGCACCGTCCTCGCCGAGCACGTCGGACAGGACCGCCCCGTCGAGGCCCTCAAGGGACCCCGCGAGGACTGAGCATGGACGCGCGGCGCCACTGCACCGCTCCACCGGCGTCCCCCTGGGCTCGGGGGACTGGCCGGGGGAGGCGACGTGCACGGCGCAAGTGGCGTGCCGCGCCGTTGCCTGTCGGACGTCGCGTGGCCACTTTTTGCTGACCGTGGGGGAGGAACGATCAATGCGACGTTGGCCAGCGGGAGCGCTGCTCGTGCTCGGCTGCGCCTGTGCCACTGCACCGCCGCTCCCGGCGGAACGCCTCGCGCAGGCCGAATCCGAGGTCCGGGCAGCCCAGGAGATCGGCGCGGAGCGTGCCCCCCAGGCAAGGCTCCACCTCCAGGAAGCGCGGGACACCCTCACCGCCGCCCGGGAGACCAGCAAGGATGAGCCCGAGGCCGCAGCGCGCAAGCTCGACATCGCCCGTGCTCAGGCCGAGCTCGCCAACGCGCTGGCCCGGGAGCAGACCGCGCGCGCCGAGGCGGAGCAGGCCCATATCCGGCTCGACGCGCTGCGGAACGGGACCGAGGGCGCCGAGACTCCTCCCGTCCGGGAAGGAGGAGGGCGATGAGACGCGCGCCGCTCCTGATCCTCCTCGGCACCGTGCTCTCCACCGGCTGCGTGCATCTCAAGACCACCGACCGGCTCGACGAGGCCCGGGCCGCGTACGAGAAGGCCCAGCAGGGACCGGCGGGCGACTTCAGCCCCGCCGACCTCGCGACCGCCAAGAAGTTCGTGGAGCTCGCCGAGAAGGGACTGGAGACCGGTGATCCGAAGCTGGTCGACGACCGGGCCACGGTGGCCATCCTCAAGATCCAGGCCGCCGAGGCCCTGGGCCGTACCCACGAGCTTGCGGCCGAGCGCGACCGCACGCTTCAGGCCATCAGCGCCACCAAGCAGCAGCTGCTCGATGAGGCGAACCAGAAGCTGATGCTCGCCCGCGCAGAGCTGGAGAAGGAGAAGGCCGCCCGGGACACCCTGACCGCGCGGATGACCCAGAGCCGGGACGTCCTGGCGCGCGAGACGATGATCCGCGACCTTCCCGAGGGCACCGTCATCACCCTTCCCGGCGGCCAGCTCTTCCAGCAGGGACAGGCGGAGCTGCTCCCCGCCGGCCGCGATCAGCTGAGCCGGGTCGCGGAATTCCTCAAGAGCGCCAGCCGATCGGCACGAGTCACGGCACAACCGCCGGTGCGCGGGTCCCGGAAGTCGAAGCTCGCCCTCACCGGGATGCGCGCCGAGCGCGTCCGCGACTTCCTCGTCGGCGAGGGCGTCACTGCACGGCAGATCGTCACCGATCCTCCGAGCTCGACGCCGACCCGTCCGCTGCCAAAGTCGGCCGAGTTCGCGAACAACGGCGCCGTCGACATCGTCCTCGAGCCTGCGCAAACCCCGACCCGCGCCACCAGTCCCCGGCCCTAGGTCAGTTCGAGAATCAGCCGCGCCGCAGGTCGCCCCGGCCATCCCAGTCAGGAGGCGGTGGAGACGCCTGGTACCCCCGGACGCGCTCCGCCCAGCGGGCCGACACCGGATCCGCCCCGGCGTGCTTCGCGAAGAACGCCAGCGCTCCGGCGAAGTCGCGCCGTCTCACCTGGGCCAGCGCTTCCCCCCAGCCCTGGAGCACCGGGACCAGCCCCGGGGGAACCTCGCCACGGCGACACACCAGCTGATGGAGCGTCTGCGGCCCCCCGGCCAGCGTCACCACGTCGAGCTCACGGAAGACGAATTCCTCTCCTGCCCGGCGCTGCGTCTCTCCGGAGACGAGGATGTCGGAACCGTAGAGCCGGTTGGCCCGCTCCAGGCGCTCGGCGGTCGCCACCGGCTCGCCGAGTACGGTGTAGTTCGACTTCAGCGCGCTGCCCATGTCCCCCGCCACCACCTCGCCCGAGTGGAGCGCGATGCGCGCATGCACCTCCACCCCGAAGCGCTTCACCCAGTCCGGGCGCAGGCGGTCCAGCTCCGCCCGGATGGCGAGCGCGGTCCGGCAGGCGACCGAGCCGTGCCGGTCGAGCCGGACCGGCGCGCCCCAGAAGGCGATGAGCGCATCCCCCACGTACTCGACGTGCCCCCCGGTCTGGCGCACCAGGTGCGTGAGCTCGCCGAAGTAGGTGTTGAGCAGGTCCACCAGCACCTCGGGCGGGAGCTGCTGGTCGAGCCGCCGGAATCCGTCCAGGTCCGCGTAGCAGAGCGTCACCTCCCGGCGCTGCGGCCGCATCAGGGCAACGTTCCGGAAGACCTGGTCCGCGATGTCCGGGCTCACGTAGCGGCCGAGCGCGCCGTAGACGAAGTCGCGCATCTGCCGCTCGGTCCGGAGCGCGTAGCGGCCGGTGATCAGCCAGGCCAAACCGAAGGCCACCAGCGGCCCGCCCGCAGCGAGCCACACCCCGTCCACCACCATCAGCCGCCGCACCCAGAACAGCCAGAGCACGACCGCCGCCACCGCCGAGAGCACGTAGAGCAGCGCGCCGATCGCCGACCGGAACAGGCCGCTGAACCCCAGCGCCAGGAAGCCACCGGCGAAGGCCAGGGCGAAGGTGGCGAGCACGTCGCTCCGGACCGGGGCCCGCTGCACTCCCACCCCGTCGAGCCAGTTCTCCAGCGCCTGGCCGACCACGGCGGCATGCGAGACGCCGTCTCCCAGCGGCGTCGCCGGCCAGCTCCCCGAGGTCCGGAACGTCTCGGCCAGCACGACCGCCCGGCGCGCCACGTCGTTGCGGGCATGGGCCGGCACTCCCTCCTGCGCGTCGTAGTAGTTCTGGAGGAAGCGCCAGGCCGAGACGGCGCGCTCGAGAGACCCCCGCCCGTCGCGCCCGCCCTCGGCCGCGTCCCAGCGAACGAGCGCGTATCCGGTGCCGTCCGCGGGGACGCCCTTTCCGCCCGCGACGATGAGCCTCCCCCCGGTCCAGACGACCCGGCGGCTGTTCGCCCGGGCGAGCGCCCCCGCCAGCGAGAGTGACGGCAGCACGTGCGCTCTTCCCTGTGGCGACACCCACCGCACCAGGTGCTGGATGCCGCGCACCTTGCCATCCGGGTCGACCGCCAGCGCGGTGTGGCCGTAGCGGCTGCGGGACCCCACCAGGACCGAGGCCGGGACGTCGAGCGAGCGCGCCAGCGGCAGCGCGTCCACGTCCACCCCCTCCACGTTCACCTCGGCCACCCGGACCAGCAGGTCCTCCGGGGTGACCTGGAAGGCACGGTCCGCCGCCCCGTAGTCGCGAAGCTGCGGAACGCCGGTGACGCCGAGACGACGCGCGAGCTGCCGTCCCTCGTCCTCCGTGCTCACCCCGGCCCAGATGCGGACCCGCGCGCCCTCCGGCACGGCGAACGCGGGAGCATGGCTCGCGAGGACCCGCCGCAGCAGCTCGGTCACCGCCGGTCCGTCGCTCTCCTCGGTCCCCACCAGGACCAGGGAGGGGCGGAGCGGACGCACGACGGCCGGGGGTGGAGCGGCCGAGACGGAGAACCCGAGGACCGTCCCCGGGGCCGCGTCGAGGGCCCGGCGGAACTGCTCGTCGTCCGGCACCTCGCCCCCCACCCGGGGACTGCCGGTGTCGAGCGCCCAGTCGAGGACCAGCGGCGATGCCCCCTCGCGGCCCAGCTGACTCACCAGCCCGCCGAGCAGCGCCCGGGGCCAGGGCCAGACGCTCACGTCGGGGTGGGGATCCTCGCGGGCATTGGCCAGGGTCTCGTCGTCCACGCCCACCAGCACGACGTCGCGGGCCGGCTCGCTCTGCCGCCCCAGCTCGTGGAGCCTCCAGTCCAGGAGGGAGCGCTCCAGCGCATCGATGGGTGCCCCGAGGAAGGTCCGGAGCCGGAACTGCCGGGGCGGCTCCTCGTCACGGAAACCCGGGGTGGGAGGCACCCGCGCGCTGACGATGGCCCCCACCGCGCTGCCGAGCACGGCGGCCTGAAAGAGGCTGAAGCCGAGCACGCGCAGGAAGCGGCGCCCGGCGGACGGAAGTCGCGGTGACAGGAGGCCGGCATGTTGCCGTCACCCCCCCGGACCCGACAAGGTTTTCCGTTCCCTAGGGGACGGAGCGGGTGGAGGTCGAGCCGGCGCTGGCCGTCGCCCCCTTCAGCGGCTCGGGGAGCGAATCCTGAGCCGACCGCAGCTTGTCGCGCAGGTCGTGGCGCAGCTCGGCGCCGGCCTTGGGGGCCAGCAGCAGGCCGACGCCCACTCCGACGAGGAGCCCCACCCCGAGCGCGGTCAGCGCCGGAGCCACCCAGTCGTTGGAGCTCGATCGCTGCAGCCCCACCAGGTCGAGCAGGTCGTCTCGGTCCAGCTTCTTGAGATCCTTGAGGCTGAGCATCGGGTTCTCCTCTTCAGGACGGCGAGCCGACGTCGTCTGCGTCGGCGAATCCGGACACCGCGGCCTCGGCCAGGCCGTAGAGCTGCTGCTTCACGAGGGGAATGGCGGCCACCCGCACCCCGAGGCCGAACAGGCGGAAGGTGAGCGCGCTGAACAGCCCGCCTCCGAGCACGTAGCCGACCCCCACGGCAGCGGCGACCATCGCGTAGGGATGACGCTGGACGCGGCCGCGCAGGTCGATGGCCTGGCCCAGGTCCTCGAACGTGCTCCGCGCCTCCTCGAAGAGCTGGTGTGCGCTGTCGTTGAGATGCCCCACCCGGCCGACGAAGCCCTGCGTCTGGTGCTGTCCGTTCCCGGAACGGGGATTCTGCGGAGAAGAGGCCATCG